>Ga0209936_1000012_pt1 | contig 158773 bp, 138 predicted proteins | sample SalPonR1_A_D1_MG_FD_185694 | JGI IMG/M metagenome (GOLD analysis project Ga0209936, IMG submission 185694) | Salt pond soil microbial communities from South San Francisco under conditions of wetland restoration - Salt Pond MetaG R1_A_D1_MG... ...
CCTCGTCATCTCGCAGGCGCTGGACTTCAAAATGTGGCGTTTCGAGGTTCGGGTTCGGCACAACCAGCACTCGGGCACCGGTTACCTGTTCGATTTCTGTCAGCGTCGCGCGCTTTTCATTGAGCAGATAGGCTGCAACATCAACGGGCACGATGGCTCGGACCTCCGCGCTGCGATCCTTTGTGGCTTCCTCTTCCATCAGGCGAAGAATCGACAGGGCCAGTGACTTGGTGTCGCGAATCGTGCCCTGGCCGGTGCAGCGGGGGCAGACGATGGCAGTAGTTTCCCCGAGAGAGGGACGGAGACGCTGACGGGACATTTCGAGCAGACCGAATCGAGAAATCTTGCCGACCTGCACGCGTGCGCGGTCGATGGCCAGTGCATCACGGATGCGGTTTTCCACTGCCCGCTGGTTGCGCGCGGCCAGCATGTCAATAAAGTCGATCACGACAAGGCCACCCATGTCGCGCAAGCGCAGTTGCCGTGCTATTTCGTCGGCCGCCTCGAGATTGGTCTGCAGGGCGGTATCTTCAATGTTGCTGCCCTTGGTGGCCCGGGAGGAGTTGATGTCGATGGAAACCAGGGCTTCCGTCGGGTCAATTACAATAGAGCCGCCGGATGGCAATCGGACTTCTCGCTGGAATGCAGTTTCTATCTGGCTTTCAATCTGGAAGCGGTTGAACAGCGGGATGCTGTCTTCGTACATCTTGATACGGTTGGCATACTTGGGCATTACCATTGAGACGAAATCAGTGGCCTGCTTGTAGGCCTCTGGTGCATCAATGAGCACCTGGTCGACATCGTCGCGCAGGTAATCGCGTACTGCGCGAATAATAACATTGCTCTCCTGGTATAGGAGTACGGGATCACTGTGTTCTTTGCTGGCTTCGCAGATCGCCGTCCACAGTTGGAGGAGATAGCTGAGGTCCCACTGAAGCTCCTCAGGACTTCGACCAACGCCCGCGGTGCGGATAATGACGCCCATGCCGTCTGGAATATCCAGCACGCTCAAGGCTTCGCGCAGCTCTGCCCGGTCATCGCCCTCAATGCGACGGGATATCCCACCGGCGCGCGGGTTGTTGGGCATCAACACCATGTAGCGACCGGCAAGACTGATAAACGTTGTCAGCGCCGCGCCTTTACTGCCGCGCTCTTCCTTGTCGACCTGAACAACGACTTTGGTGCCTTCCTTGACGACATCGCGGATCTTGGTACGGCCGTCGGCATCGCCGGGGCTGCGGTAGAAGTATTCTCTGGCAATTTCCTTGAGCGGCAGAAAGCCGTGGCGATCCGCGCCGAAGTCGACGAAAGCCGCCTCCAGGCTGGGTTCCACACGGGTGATTTTACCGACATAGATATTGGATTTTTTCTGTAGACGGGTGCGATTCTCGATATCCAGATCGTATAGACGCTGACCGTCCACCAGTGCGACACGCATTTCTTCAGGCTGCGTGGCATTGATAAGCATTTTCTTCATAGGGTGACTCACCTTGTGTTCAGGCGAGCCGGAAAGTCAGGACCAGTTCTGCAAACACAGACGTCCTGCATCGATAATGCAGGCTCCGCTTCGATAATCTACCGCTTATCCGACGCCGTTCCGCGGCGCCCTCACTACTCTTGTGCAAAAACTGCTTGGTATTTTCGCGCAGCAAACGCCCGATGACGATCCTGCGTTGCCATATCCCGATGGCCAACACGCGCTCCCGCGTTAAATGGCGGAAACCCGGTGATCATGTCTGCGTAATTCCGGCCTACCTGTAACGTTTTCTCAATCCCGTGCGCTATCCGGGGTTTCAAGGCGGGGGAGGGAAGCGCTACTGTCTTGGTTCTCGCCGTCCCCGGCCAACCCCTGGACCAGGGCCAGGTGCTTCGCATCGACACCGCCTGTGGATACGGCACATAATAACGGGCCGTACTTGCAGTGGCGGGTTGTCCGGCTGTGCTGTGATGTATACAGTGACGCGCCGACGCTAGGCGTGGAGAATAGCAGCAAAGCCCGACGCACTCAAATATAAGAGGTAAGAGTTTTGACCGAAAGTCCCGGCACTGTTGCGCCTCGCGTGCGCCATCGGACCGTCGATGAGCGCAGTGATGGTCAACGACTCGATAACTTCCTCATCCGGGAAATGCATGGCGTCCCGCGGACTCGCCTCTACCGCGCCCTGCGCAAGGGTGAAATCCGGGTAAACAAGGGCCGCGCACGTGCAGACTATCGGCTGGTGACCGGCGACGTGGTCAGGTTGCCGCCCCTGCATCAGGCCAGCCGCAGGGAAGCGACGGTTGTACCTTACTACTGGTCAGAGCGCCTGGCCGGGCGGATCGTCCGGCGTGATGAACGGCTTCTCGTCGTCAACAAGCCTTCCGGCCTGGCGGTGCATGGTGGCAGCGGGCTCGACTTCGGTCTTATCGAGTGTCTGCGGCAGATCTACCCGGAGGACCGCCATCTAGAGCTGGTGCACCGCCTTGACCGAGATACATCCGGGCTCATTCTGGTATCACGACAGCCTGCGGCTCTGCGGGAACTTCATGGTCTTCTTCGCGGCACGGGTGTCAGCAAGGATTACCTGGCGCTAGCAGTCGGTCACTGGCCAAGACATCTGACACGCATCGAGGCACCACTGGAAAAGAACACGCTGCAGTCGGGCGAGCGAATGGTGCGTGTCGCCAGGGGCGGCAAGCCATCACAGACAGCCTTCTCGGTTGTACGCTATGTTGGCAATGCAACACTGCTTCGAGCCAGCCCGATAACCGGGCGCACGCATCAGATCCGCATACACGCCCGACACGCCGGCTTTCCACTCCTCGGCGATGACAAGTATCAGAATGAGGACAGTGCGGCGCTGACCCGCGCGCTGGGCCTGCAGCGCCTGTTTTTGCACGCAGAGCGACTGCGCTTTCGCCTCGGCGATGACGTTTATGACCTCAATGCAGCCCTCGACGACGACCTCGCGGCCCTGCTCGATCGGGCGCCACAGCCATAGCGGCCAGGCCGTTTGCCCCGGCAGCGGGAAGTGTGGGTTGAACTGCTTGTATTACCTCGTTTTTTTTTGACAAAGGCCGGCGCTGTCCCTATAGTGCGCGCCTATGTCGGCAACCCCCCTTCCGCGCACGCTGGATCTGCGTAAACCAGCCATGCATAAGGCGTACTTTGAAGGCGACGTGGCGCCTGCAGATCTTCAGCGATTGCGAGGGCTGCTCGCGGGTGACGAAGGGCACATTCACGCGGTAATCAGCTGCGACCTCGATGAGCAGGGCAGAACCGTGCTGTCTGTGGCTGTTAACGCCAGTATCAGTGTTCGCTGCCAACGCTGCCTTGAGGTATTTCAGCGACCGCTCGATGCAACCAGCAAGCTCGCGGTTGTCAGGACGGACGAGCAGGCGGCGGGTTTACCGGAAGGGCTCGAACCGTTGCTGGCCGCACGAGACATTGATTTGTGGGCCGTGGTAGAGGATGAACTGGTTCTGGCAATGCCAGTTTACAGTTACCACGAGGAAAAGACGTGTATCGAAAAGCTGGCAGGGGCGGAATTTGCAGCGTCCATGGCTGACGAAGGCACACCAGCGAAGGACGGCAGGACAGACGGCCCGTTCAACGTATTGGCGCAATTGAAGCGCGACCTTGATCATTAATACAGGCAGGAGAAGACCATGGCAGTACAGCAGAACAAAAAGACACGCTCACGGCGCGGCATGCGTCGTTCACACGACAGTCTGACCGGCAGCACGCTGAGCGTCGATCCGGTATCGGGAGAAAGCCACCGCAGACATCATGTGACAGCGGACGGTTTTTACCGTGGCAAGAAAGTTGTCGACACCGGCAACGAAGACTGAACCGGTATCGGCCTGCTCTTCCACCGGAGCAGGCACCGCGGGATCAGCAAACCACCGCCAGGCTCTGAAAGAGCCCACCGGTGGTTTTTTTATGGTGAGATGAAAAGAAAAAGGATCGGCATATGAGGCACGACTCTCTAGCCTTTGTATTTCCCGGGCAGGGATCGCAGAAAACCGGAATGCTGGCGGCCGCCTACACCCTGAGTGATGATGTCAGGGCAACCTTTGACGAGGCGTCGCAGGCTTTGGGTTACGACGTCTGGGCCGTGATTTCGAAGGGAGACCAGGACGCACTCAACCTGACAGAGACCACGCAGCCGGTGCTCCTCGCCAGCAGCGTCGCCATCTGGCGTCTGTGGCGCGCCCAGGGTGGACAGTCGCCGACCATGATGGCGGGGCACAGCCTGGGAGAGTTCTCAGCGTTGACCTGCGCAGGCAGTCTTGAGTTTGCCGACGCGCTGCGATTAGTGCGCGAGCGCGGACGGTTGATGCAATCCGCCGTACCGGTGGGACAAGGGGCAATGGCAGCGGTGCTCGGCATGGATGATGCTGATATACAGCGCATTTGTGATGAACTCGCGAAGGCGCATGATAGCGTCGTTGCACCGGTTAATTTCAACGCCCCGGGCCAGGTCGTCATTGCCGGTCACGCTGGCGCCGTCAATGCCGCCGCAGAGGCACTCAAGGCTGCGGGTGCGAAACGCGTGATGCCGCTGCCTGTCAGCGCACCCTTTCACACAGAGTTGATGCGACCCGCCGGAGAAAGGCTTGCGGCTCTGCTCGCGGACGTGCCCATCAAGTCGCCGAACATTCCTGTCATTCATAATGTACATGCCCGAAGCGAGACCGACCCCGGGCGTATTCGGGAGCTGCTGACCACACAGATTGCATCGCCGGTCATGTGGACCGACTGCGTACGGGCACTGGTCGACGCGGGAATGACCCGATTCGGGGAGTGCGGGCCCGGCAATGTTCTTAGCGGCCTTAACAAACGCATTGACAAGACCATTGAGAGCTTTCCCCTCGAAACGCCAGAGGGTGTACAGTCACTGATCGACAGAAACAGCTCGCACCTCGGAGAATAGGATGACGGACGCGGAAACCCCAGGAAGAATAGCACTGGTGACAGGCGCCAGCCGCGGCATCGGCCGCGCCATTGCAGAGCAGCTCGCTGCCAGTGGACACACTGTAGTCGGTACCGCGACCTCGGAAAATGGCGCTGCAGCAATCAGCGAATTTCTGGGCGCAGCAGCAACACCTGGCTACGGCAGGGCGCTCGACGTGACTGACGGCGACGCGGTCAGCCATCTGGTCTCGCGGGTGACGGACGAGCAGGGCGCCCCACTGGTGCTGGTCAACAATGCGGGCATCACGCGGGACAACCTGCTGATGCGCATGAAGTCTGACGAGTGGGACGACGTGATCAGCACCAACCTGAGTGCGCTGTATCGTGTCAGCAAAGCATGCATGAAAGGCATGACCCGAGCGCGCTGGGGGCGCATCGTCAATGTGACATCGGTGGTTGGCGCCATGGGCAATGCGGGGCAGAGTAATTATGCCGCAAGCAAGGCCGGCGCCGGCGGTTTCAGCCGGGCACTGGCAAGAGAACTGGGTGGCAGGAATGTTACCGTCAACTGTGTCGCGCCTGGATTTATCGATACTGATATGACCCGCGGGTTGACCGATTCACAACGAGACGCGATGCTTGGTCAGATTCCGCTCGGGCGACTCGGCGCGCCGGAGGAAATTGCCGCGCTCGTGGCGTTTCTGTGCAGCGACGCAGCAGCCTACATCACAGGCGAGACAATTCACATAAACGGTGGCATGTATATGGCGTGATACCCGCGCCCTGAAAAGTAGTACTACTACCCGAAAAAAACTTGTAAAATCGAGGCTCGAACCGGGTGAGGTTTGGGTCCCCAACAGAAGCAGGAGTAATCTACGATCATGAGCAGCATTGAAGAACGCGTAAAAAAAATCGTCGCCGAGCAGCTGGGCGTCAAAGAAGACGAAGTTCAGACGGAAGCCTCTTTCGTCGAGGATCTCGGTGCAGACTCCCTCGACACGGTGGAGCTGGTCATGGCACTTGAGGAAGAGTTTGAGACCGAAATCCCGGATGAGGAAGCCGAGAAAATCACCACGGTCAAGCTTGCCATTGACTACATCAACGCCAATCTCGCCTGAGAAATGTGATCGCCTGCCGGAAAGCCGCCTCTGCATCATGAGGCGGTTTTTTTTTGAAAGGCGATCGTGCTTCATATCAGGTTAGAGGCATCACCGGGCGAGGAGCAAACCTGTGATCGGCAGAAGAGTCGTGGTAACGGGCATGGGTGCGGTGACGTCAGTCGGGCACACAGTCAAGGCAAGTTGGGAAAGCATACTGGCAGGGAAAAGCGGCGCGGCTGACATCACGGCTTTCGACGTCAGTGCCTACAGCACCCGCTTCAGTGCAAGCGTCCGCGATTTTGACGTGTCCCCCTATCTGTCTTCCAAGGAAGCACGGAAGCTGGATGTCTTTGTCCAGTACGGGATGGCCGCGGGCATTCAGGCCATGCAGGATGCCGGGGTTGAAATCAGTGACGCCAACGCGACGCGGGTCGGCTGTGCAATCGGTTCCGGTATCGGCGGTATCGGCCAGATTGAAAAGAACACGGAAATCGTCAACAGCTCCGGCCCCCGAAAAATCTCGCCTTTTTTCGTGCCGGGCTCAATCATCAACATGATCAGCGGTAATCTGTCTGTCAAATACGGCATGCAGGGACCGAACCTGGCAATTGTTACCGCATGCACGACCGGTACGCACAACATCGGCCTTGGTGCACGGCTGATTGCTCAGGGCGATGCCGACGTTATGCTGGTGGGGGGCGCGGAAATGGCAACCACGCCTGTGGGCCTGGGGGGCTTTGCGGCCGCACGCGCCCTGTCCACGCGCAATGACGATCCTGCGGCAGCGTCCAGACCCTGGGACCGGGACCGGGATGGCTTCGTTCTCGGCGATGGTGCCGGCGTGCTGTTGCTGGAGGAATTCGAATCCGCAAAAGCGCGAGGCGCCCACATATACGCCGAGGTCAGCGGATTTGGCATGAGTGGCGATGCCTACCATATGACGCTGCCGCCAGAAGACGGAAACGGCGCCGCTCGCGCCATGACAAATGCCCTGAGCGATGCCGGCCTGGCGCCGGATGCCATCGACTACATTAATGCCCATGGCACATCCACGCAGGCGGGTGACCTTGCCGAGAGTCGCGCAATAGAATCTGTTCTGGGCAGGGCGGCCGAGTCTGTCGCGGTGAGTTCTACCAAATCGATGATCGGCCATTTGCTGGGGGCCGCGGGTGCTGTTGAGGCCATCTACACGATTCTTGCATTGCGCGACCAGGTCGCCCCCCCGACGATTAACCTCGAGAATGTCGATGATGGCTGTCGACTCAATTACGTGCCAAACAATGCTCAGCCACGCGCCATCAGGCACGCCCTGTCAAATTCATTCGGCTTCGGCGGCACCAACGGCTCACTCGTTTTCAGTCGGGTGAGCTAGTGGTTCACTAAACGGCTAACCGGTTTGTCCGCGACCATTCGCACATGGATCGATGGCCAGGAAGTGACTGCATTGCCCCTTCCGGATAGGGGCCTTGACTACGGCGACGGTCTTTTCGAGACCATGCCGATTATCGACGGAAACATTCCCTGGCTCAGCTACCACCTCGAGCGCCTGCAGGATGGACTGCTGAAGCTGGGGTTTCACAGTGAGGCACACAGCCCCGTGCGGGACTACATTAGAACAGCGCTGGACGATCGCCGCCTTACCGGCGTTATGCGCCTGACGGTCACTCGGGGAGCGGGCATGCGAGGCTACGCGCCTCCCGAGCCGGCGCGGCCAACCTATATCGTGCAAATCTCGTGTGCAGATAGCGCCGGCCAGCCGGAACTGCCACCCGCCCATGTCGATCTCTGTAGCGTCACGTTGGCGAGACAACCCCTGCTCGCAGGCATCAAGCACCTGAACCGTCTTGAGCAGGTGCTGGCGGCAAAAGAGCGGCAGCAGAAGGGGCTTGATGAGATGCTCATGACGGACACGAGCGGCAGCGCCGTCTCCGTGATCAGCGGCAATCTTTTCCTGCTCAACGGCAATCAGCTGCTGACGCCCACGCTCACCGATTGCGGCATCCTCGGCACACGCAGGCGGCTGGTCCTGGACGAACTCGCTCCGACACTAGGGCTCGACTGCCTGCAGGTGGCAATGACTGCGGCCGATCTTGAATCCGCCGATGAGGCTTTTTACTGCAACAGTCTGCGAGGCTACCAGCCCATAGGGCGTTATGGCGACCGGCGCTGGCGTCGGCATCGCATCGCCCTACGCCTCCAGGAGCTGTACCGGGAGCGCCTGCTGACATGCGCCGCCTGATCCTGTTCTGCACGGCAGCGGCAGTGCTGCTGGGGGTTACCGGCTATGCACTCTGGACTCAGTGGAAGGCGCCGGTTGCCATGCCAGAGGATGGTTACTATCTTGACGTGACGCCGGGCGACACGCTGTCGTCCCTGTCCCATCGACTGGCAGAGGACGGTATCGTCCGCAGCAGGCTGTTGCTGAACTGGTATGGACGCCTGACCGGACTCGATGCCCGCCTGCAGAGCGGCGAGTATCGACTCAAAGGCAGCCTGACGACGCCGCAGGTCCTGGCGCTTATCAGCCGCGGCGATGTGATTTCCTACACGGTAACCCTGCCCGAGGGTATTACCCTCGGGCAGGCGCTGGCCATCATCCAGGACGCACCAGGACTGACCAGTATTCTTTCCGGACCCGAGGACGAGCGCCTGCTGGCGCTTGCCAAGGGCAGGGCGTCGGCGGAGGGACTGTTTCTTCCGGAAACCTATCGCTATGAGCGCGGCACGACGGATTGGGAAATCCTGCATCGTGCACATGAGGATTTGATGACCGCACTGCATCGGCTATGGAATGAACGTAGCCTGTCACTGCCTTATGAAGAACCTTATGATGCACTGATCATGGCATCTATCGTGGAGCGGGAAACCGGCGTGGCATGGGAGCGCCGACAGGTAGCCGGCGTTTTTGTTCGGCGGCTCCAGCGTGGCATGCGACTGCAGACCGACCCTACCGTCATCTACGGACTCGGCGCCAGCTACGACGGCAATCTTACCCGGGCCCACCTAAGGGATGTCGATAACCCCTACAATAGCTATCGCCACGGCGGTCTGCCACCGACGCCGATTGCACTGGCTGGGCTACCTGCTCTGCACGCGGCGCTAAGCCCCGAGGAAGGTAGCGCTCTGTATTTTGTCGCCCGTGGCGATGGTACGCACGTGTTCAGTGACACACTGGAAGACCACCAGCGCGCAGTGCAGCAGTATCAGCTGCAGCGACGCTCCGACTATCGCTCACAACCGCCACGGGGATGACATGACAACGCGGGGCCTGTTCATTACCGTTGAAGGGGGCGAGGGTGTCGGAAAATCGACTGCGCTGGAGTATCTGCATCATTACCTTGGTGCCGCAGGCATTCCGATTCAGGTCACTCGGGAACCGGGCGGCACGCCACTCGGCGAGGAAATACGTCAGGTGCTGTTATCTGTTCGAGACTCCTCGGTAGACCCCCTCGCAGAACTCCTGCTCATGTTCGCTGCCCGGTCGCAGCATCTGAAAGAAAAGATCTGCCCGGCACTGGAGCAGGGGACCTGGGTACTTTGCGATCGTTTCACGGATGCGTCTTATGCGTACCAGGCCGGCGGACGCCAGCTGCCCATGCAATGGGTCCAGCAGCTTGAGCAACTGGTACAGGGAGATCTGCACCCGGACTGTACACTGCTTCTGGATGCGCCGGTGGAAACTGGCATTGAGCGCGCCCGGGGTCGCGGAACACTCGACCGCTTCGAGCGCGAGCAGCGGGCTTTTTTCCAGCGCGTCCGCGATACCTATCTGCGTCTTGCTCGGGAAGGCTCCGGGCGTTACCGGCTTGTCGATGCGTCGCAACCTCTGGAGTCAGTAAACTCGCAGCTTGAGGACATAGGGCTGGATCTGGTGCGCTGCTGGAGCGAGGCGAGCGGACCATGATGCCAACAGACACACCGACATACGATGCGATCAGTACGCCGCTGCCGTGGCAACGAGATGCCTGGGAGGGCCTGACGACGCTGGCAGATGATGGGCGTCTTCCTCACGCGCTGCTGATCAGTGGCGAGGAGGACACTGGCCGGCGGCGCTTCGTCACGGCATTGGCGCGCTACCTCCTGTGTCAGGCGCCAGTACAGGGATCCAATTGCGGCCAATGCAAGACCTGCCTGCTCAGTCAGGGTGAGGGCCACAGCGACTGGCGCTGGGTGGGGCCCTCAGGCAAAGCCAGGGGGGTAGGAATTGACCAGATCCGTGATGTCATCCGCTTCAGTGCGCAGACCAGTGCGCTTGGCAGATACAAGATCCTGGTGATCCATCCCGCCGATAGCATGACCCTGGCTGCCGCCAACGCCTTTCTGAAATGCCTGGAGGAGCCAGCGGAGGACACCCTCATCCTGCTGGTCACGCGCTCACCAGCCGGCGTGCCCGCAACGATACGCTCACGCTGTCAGCACTTGCGTTTGTCGACGCCGGCCTACGATACCGCGCTCGACTGGCTGGCGATGCTCAATGGCGACCGACAGCTGGCGCAGCGCGCGCTGGCGGGCGCGGAAGGCATGCCGCTCCTCGCTGATCAGCTGCTGAGAATCGACGGCGCGCTGGATAAAGCAGAAGCGCAGCATCGGCTGTTTTCCATGCTATTCGCCGGAAGGGGAGAGTCGGCAGAGGTGGCAAGGATGCTCAGCGCAATGGAGCCGGCCGCGGCGGTCGGCAACCTGCTTGCGCGTCTGCATGGCTACCTTCGGAAACTATCCAGTGAGGAATTGCGTGGGCAGCAGGCACACGCACTGTTCGCACTCGACAGCCGCTTGCGCGATCTGCAGCGCGCCATAGCGGGGGGCGCAACGCCGCAGAAGGAACTGCTGGGCGATGCGCTGGCGAGCGAGCTGACGGGTATTTTGGGGTCAGGTCCATCGAGGTGATAAACTCTCCGGCCTCGCATGACAGGTGATAATTGACGTGAACGAGCCACACAACAGTCGTCAGGGGATCCTGTCACTGACCATCAAGGACAAGGCGGTTCTGTATTCCGCCTACATGCCATTTGTCAGGAACGGTGGTTTATTCGTCCCCACCAATAAAAGTTACGACATCGGTGACGAAGTCTTCATGCTGCTGTCTCTGATGGAAGAGCCGGAAAAAATCCCCATTGCCGGCCGTGTTGTTTGGGTAACCCCGCGTGGCGCGCAGGGCAACCGCACCGCAGGCATTGGGGTACAGTTCTCCGAACAGGATGCAGCTGCGAACGCCAAGATAGAGGCATATCTGGCGGGTGCCCTGAAGTCGGAAAAACCGACACACACCATGTAAACAACTTATAATTGATCACAGAAAATCTCTGCAAGATGCTGATATTAATAACTTTCTATCAAAAAAATGGGCTCCAATAAGGAGCCCAACAAGACCATTAGGAGTGAAACACAAAGGAATTTCTCCCTTCGCAGAGCCATTGGGTGAGCTCTGGCGGCCCGAAAGCCCAACGAGGCTTGAGCCACAGCACAAGTATCGCTCAATCCAGGTAATTTTCCACAGGTTTCATGGCAAAAATATAGCACCATTAGTTATATAGGCATCCAGCTGGATTAACCCCAGGAATATTTAGTATGGTCGCGACCGCCAACCCACAACCCTTGCGAGGCGTGATCGAAGGTTTTTACGGCAGCCCCTGGCCGGCAGAAGCCAGATCGCTGTATGCCGCTTGGCTGGCCGAGCTGGGCCTCAACTGCTATCTGTATGCCCCCAAGGCAGATCCCTATCTCCGCCGTGCCTGGACAGAACACTGGCCGGAGGACGAGTGGTGTATGCTGCGCAATCTCGCGGAACGGCACCGGAGAGCCGGGATCATGTTCGGTATCGGATTGTCGCCGTTTTCCCTGTACGCCGATTACAGCCCGGCCCAGCGGTCCCGCCTGCGGGCAAAAATAGAGCGCCTGAACGCGCTCGACGCGCCGTTTCTGGCCATTCTATTCGACGACATGCCCGGTAATCAGATGGATCTGGCGGCGCGGCAGGCGGACATCGTTAATGATTGCCTGGCATGGAGCTGCGCCGAGCGGGTGGCGGTCTGCCCGACCTATTATTCCTATGACCCTGTACTGGAGCGGGTGTTCGGCACAAGGCCGGCGGCGTACTGGCGTGACCTGGGTGCTGCAATACCGGGCGAGGTCGATATATTCTGGACGGGTGAGAAAGTCTGCGCCGACGCAGTGCCAGCGTCGACGCTCAACGTCATCAACGCTGAACTGCGGCGTCCGGTAATGCTCTGGGACAATTATCCGGTCAACGATGGGGCAGACCGCTCACGTCATCTTTACCTGGAGCCCCCGCCGGCGCGAGATGCCGATAATCTGCGCACGGTCTCGCGAGGCCACCTGTGCAACGGCATGAATCAACCCTGGCTGACACTGCCGGCTCTCGCGGGCCTCGCGGCCCTCTATGATGCAACAGTCGACAGGCATAACTGGCTGGCCGACACCCTCGGTGATGTCACATATAGCAGGCTGCGGCGGGACGCGGGACGGTTTCGGGAACGCAAGAGAGAACAGCTGCTTGAAGATGACGGGCAGGCACTGCAGCAGGTATATGGTGCCCTGGGCACCCCGGCGGCCCGCGAGGTTGTGGCCTGGCTACGGGGAGATTATCGTTTCGACCCGGCCTGCCTGACGGATTGAGGCCATCTGCCACCCCCAAAAGCCGGTTGAATGGCACCCGGCCTTGTGGCAGAATTCACGCCCTTGAAAAGTACCCGCCAGCACGCTACCCAGCTTTGTCTGACCACCCCTCTCATCGGGTTGACGGCCTTGCCGGTTGCGGATGACAGGCATTGCGCGGGCGGGTCGGGCAGATCATGCGGGAGTGGCGGAATTGGTAGACGCGCTGGATTTAGGTTCCAGTGCCGCAAGGCGTGAGAGTTCGAGTCTCTCCTTCCGCACCATTATCAGCAGCAGTCCGCGGGCATCGCGGCTAAATAACAGCGCGCAGGTCTGCAGGGATCTGCGCTGTTTACGTGAGGAAACACCATGCAGGTCTCTATAGAAACGACGTCGGGCCTTGAGCGCCGTCTGACCGTGGGCGTACCGGCGGAGCGCGTGGACGCCGAAGTTGACAATCGCCTGAAAAAGGCTGTCAAGAACGTGCGGCTGCCCGGCTTCAGACCTGGCAAGGTGCCACTGAAAGTCATGCGTCAACGCTTCGGCCAGGGCGTCCGTCAGGAAGTGCTGGGCGAAGTGATGAGCCAGACCTTCCAGGATGCCGTTGTTCAGGAGAATCTGCGACCGGCGGGGCAGCCGGCAATCGAGGCCCGCAGTATCGAGGCCGGCCGTGACCTTGAGTACATCGCCACTTTTGAAGTTTTCCCCGACATCAAGGTAAAAGACGTAGAGGGTTTCGCCGTCGACAAGCCGGCTGCAGATGTCTCCGAAGAAGACGTCGACACCATTATTGACATTTTTCGCAAGCAGCAGGGCTCCTGGGAGAGTGTTGAGCGGCCCGCAGCGGCGGAAGACAAAGTTATTATCGATTATACAGGCACCCGCGACGGCGAGGAGTTCGAGGGTGGCAGCGCCACCGATGCCGAGCTCGAACTGGGCTCGGGCCGCATGATCCCTGGGTTTGAGGAGGGGGTCGAGGGCATGCAGGCAGGCGATGAAAAAACTCTGTCGTTGACCTTCCCCGACGACTACCACGCCGAAGAGCTGCAGGGCGCCGCGGTGGAATTCAAGGTCGCGATAAAGGATGTCAAGGCACTGCAGCCGGCACCGCTGGATGAAAAGCTGTTCGCCAGTTATGGTGTTGAAAGCAACGACGAAGCTGCGTTTCGCCAGGAAGTTGCCGACAACATGCGACGCGAGTTGCGCAATGCAGTGGAAGCCAGGATCAAGCAGCAGGTAATGGATGCGTTGCTGGAAGCCCACACCGATCTGGACATCCCGAAAGCACTGATCAAGCAGGAAGTCGGTACGCTCCGGCAACAGATGTTCCAGCAGTTCGGCGGCGCAGCAGGGCAAGACCTTGACCTGGAATCACTGCTGCCGGACGACATGTTCAGCGAGCGAGCTGAACGTCGGGTCAAGCTGGGGCTTCTGCTGTCAGAATTAATCAATAAGCTGGAAGTGACGGCAGATGCCGAGCGCGTTCGCCAGGAGATAGAGGAAATGGCTTCCACATACCAGGACCCGGAAGAGGTGATCAACTGGTATTACGCAAACCAGGAGCAGCTGGCCAACGTAGAATCCAAGGTTCTGGAAGATCAAGTGGTAGAAAAACTGCTTGAGCAGGCGACTGTGACGGAACAGCCCTGCACGTACCAGGAAGCAATCAGTCAGGGCCAGCAGGCAAACGGCTGACCCCGAGCATTTTCAACCCGGCCAGAGCGCGACTCTGGCCCGTCAAGGACACGTCAACATGTCGCAACACACAGGCGCAACAGTGGACACAATTTCCAACATCGGCTTGATTCCTATGGTCGTGGAGCAAACCGCACGCGGTGAGCGCTCATACGACATATACTCCCGTCTGCTCAAGGAGCGCGTGATTTTCCTGGTTGGCGCCGTGGACGACCACATGGCAAACCTCATCGTCGCGCAGCTTCTCTTTCTGGAATCGGAAAACCCTGACAAGGACGTGCACCTGTATATTAATTCCCCGGGCGGATCAGTGACTGCGGGGCTTTCTATCTATGACACGATGCAGTTCATCAAGCCGGACGTCAGCACCATGTGCATCGGCCAGGCTGCATCAATGGGTGCCTTTCTGCTCGGCGGTGGCGCCAAGGGCAAGCGGTTCATACTCCCCAACGCCCGGACAATGATCCACCAGCCTATGGGCGGCGCCCAGGGCCAGGCGAGTGATATCGAAATCCATGCCCGCGAGATTCTCCTCATTCGCGAGCGACTCAATCGCCTGATGGCGGATCACACCGGACAGCCGCTGGAGACGATTCAGCGAGACACCGAGCGGGACCGGTTCATGAGCGCCGAGGAAAGTCGCGATTATGGCCTGGTGGATTCCGTCGTCAGCTCACGGGACGCGGCCAGCGTCTGAGCTCTCACACTTGCAAAGCCAGGTGAAAAACTTCAACCTTAGGTCAGTAAAAGACACATCCAGCACGTGGCAATAGGCGGATAAATGAGTAAGGAATCCTCCGGATCCGGAGACGACAGCGGAAAACTCCTGTACTGCTCCTTCTGTGGCAAAAGCCAGCATGAGGTGCGCAAGCTGATCGCGGGGCCGTCGGTATTTATTTGCGACGAGTGCGTTGATCTGTGCAACGACATTATCCGCGAGGAAGTGCAAGAGGCAAATGCCGACGACAAGCAGGATCGGCTTCCTGTACCCCAGGAAATAAACGCCATTCTTGACGAATATGTCATCGGGCAGCAGCGCGCCAAGAAGGTACTTTCGGTAGCGGTCTACAACCACTACAAGCGATTGCGTTACGGCAGCTCGCGCGGCGAGGACGTCGAGCTGGGCAAGAGCAACATCCTGCTCGTTGGCCCAACCGGCTCGGGTAAAACACTGCTTGCCGAGACACTCGCACGCCTTCTGGACGTTCCCTTCACGATAGCGGATGCCACCACGCTCACCGAGGCAGGATATGTTGGTGAGGATGTCGAGAACATTATTCAGAAGTTGCTGCAGAAGTGTGACTACGATGTCGAGAAAGCACAGGTCGGTATTGTTTACATTGATGAAATCGACAAGATTTCGCGCAAGTCAGACAACCCGTCGATCACCCGCGACGTGTCCGGTGAGGGCGTGCAGCAAGCGCTGCTGAAGCTTATCGAGGGCACCGTGGCATCGGTGCCACCCCAGGGGGGTCGCAAGCACCCGCAGCAGGAGTTTCTGCAGGTCGATACTGCCAACATCCTGTTTATCTGCGGCGGGGCGTTTGCCGGCCTTGACAAGGTCATCCGCAATCGCTCGGAAAAAGGCGGCATTGGCTTTGGCGCCGAGGTCAAAAGCAAAGACAATTCCCGCAACATGGGTGAGCTGCTGTTCGAACTCGAACCAGAGGACCTGGTGCAATACGGGCTGATTCCCGAGTTTGTGGGGCGTCTGCCGGTTATTGCAACGCTTGAGGAGCTGGATGTCGCTGCATTGATGCAGATCCTGACCGAACCCAAGAACTCGCTGACGAGACAGTACAGCAAGCTCTTCGAAATGGAGGGTGTGGAGGTTGATTTCCGGGATGATGGTCTCCGGGCGATCGCCGAGCGGGCAATGGAGCGGAAGACCGGTGCCCGTGGTCTGCGCTCGATTCTCGAAGGGGTATTGCTGGACTCCATGTACAATATCCCGTCGCGCGACGATGTGGCCAAGGTGGTGATTGACGAGTCCGTCATACGCGGCGACTCCGAGCCACTGCTGGTCTATCAGAACAGCGAGCCTGCCAGGGCAGCGTCCACAGACGACTGACGCCGCCGCCCGGCGGCGTCCTCGCCCGCAACCCCGGTCATCTTGTTTTCTCATAATATGGCCCCACCTCAGTAGCAATGCTGACAGTCCCGGAGACATCTATGGGTGACACCACCGTAATTGAATTGCCACTGCTGCCACTGCGCGACGTGGTTGTGTATCCACACATGGTCCTGCCACTGTTCGTCGGTAGGGAAAAGTCAATCGATGCGCTTGAAGAGGCCATGGCAACCGACAAGCAAGTGCTGCTTGTGGCACAGCGCAATGCGTCGGACGACAATCCCGGCGTCGATGATATCTACCAGGTTGGCACGGTCTCGAACATTCTGCAGCTGCTTAAGCTTCCGGATGGAACGATCAAGGTGCTGGTTGAGGGCGGCTATCGTGCGGCAGTCGATTTCGTTAACGATGACGGTCCGTTTGCGGTTGCCGGCGTTCGGGAAATAGAGGGCGACGAACCTGCGGGAGCAGAGAGCGAAGGGCTTCTGCGCTCCACGGCGGGGCAGTTCGAGAAATACGTCAATCTGAGCAAGAAAGTCCCGGCAGAGGTGCTCACCTCGCTGTCCGGCATAGATGATCCGGGCCGTCTCGCAGACACCATTGCGGCACACATGGGTGTCGACCTGGAAGAAAAGCAGCGCATTCTTGAAATTGCCAATGTCAAGGAGCGGCTGGAGCGACTGATGGGCCTGATGGAAGCCGAAATCGACCTCTTTCAGGTCGAGAAGCGCATCCGCGGCCGCGTCAAGAAACAGATGGAGAAAAGCCAGCGCGAGTACTACCTGAATGAGCAGATGAAGGCCATCCAGAAAGAGCTCGGCGACATGGACGATGTGCCCAACGAGGCCGATGACCTGGAGGCGCGCATCCAGGAAGCTAAAATGCCCGATGAGGCTCGCGAAAAGGCGATGGGGGAATTGAGCAAGCTGAAAATGATGTCGCCGATGTCTGCCGAGGCATCGGTGGTTCGCAGCTATATTGACTGGATGGTCAGCGTTCCCTGGTCAAAGCGAAGCAAGGTAAAGCATGATCTCAAGCGCGCCAGTGACATCCTGGAAAAGGATCACTACGGCCTTGAAGAGGTCAAAGAACGCATTCTCGAATACCTTGCGGTGCAGAAGCGCGTGCGTAAGCTGAAAGGCCCTGTACTCTGCCTTGTTGGTCCCCCCGGGGTCGGCAAAACCTCTCTTGGCGAATCGCTGGCGAGGGCGACTAACCGGAAATTCGTGCGTATGGCTCTGGGTGGCGTACGCGATGAGGCGGAGATTCGCGGACACCGCCGTACCTATATTGGTTCCATGCCGGGAAAACTCCTGCAGAAAATGGCCAAGGCCGGTGTGCGCAACCCCCTGTTCCTGCTGGATGAAGTTGACAAGATGGGCATGGATCACCGGGGTGATCCCGCCTCCGCGATGCTGGAAGTTCTGGATCCGGAGCAGAATCATGCCTTCAATGATCACTACCTGGAGGTCGACTACGACCTGTCCGACGTCATGTTTGTCTGCACGTCGAATACCATGAATATCCCGACGCCACTGCTCGACCGCATGGAGGTCATCCGGATACCCGGCTATACCGAGGACGAGAAGCTCAACATTGCACAACGCTATCTGATCCCGAAACAGACCAAGCTGAACGGGCTCAAGACCCACGAAGTCACGCTGGCAGCTGATGCGGTCATCGACATAATCCGCTACTACACACGAGAGGCGGGTGTTCGCTCACTGGAGCGCCAGATCGCGAAAGTCTGTCGCAAGATGGTCAAGGCAATCGCCACGGGCGAGGCCGAGAGCGGCAAGACGGTGACACCGGACGATCTCGAGGATCTGCTGGGCGTACGCAAGTACAACTACGGCATCGCCGAGGAGGAGAACAAGATAGGTCAGGTGACAGGTCTTGCCTGGACCTCAGTCGGCGGCGAACTCCTCACAATTGAAGCCGCATCAGTTGCTGGCAAGGGCCGCTACGTGAAAACGGGGTCACTTGGCGACGTCATGCAGGAGTCAATACAGGCCGCAGGAACGGTCGTCCGCAGCCGATCACAGATGCTGGGCATACCGGCAAACTACCATGATCAGCATGACATCCACATACATGTTCCCGAGGGCGCAACACCGAAGGACGGCCCGAGCGCCGGTGTCGCCATGTGCACGGCGCTGGTCTCTGTGGCAACCCACATTGCGGTTCGCGCCGATGTTGCCATGACCGGTGAAATCACGCTGCGTGGTGAGGTGCTGCCCATTGGCGGGCTGAAAGAAAAGCTCCTCGCAGCGCGACGCGGCGGTATCAAGACCGTGATTATTCCGAAGGAAAACGAGCGCGACCTGAAGGAAGTGCCGGATAATATCAAGCAGGATCTTGATATCATTGCTGTGAAATGGATCGATGAGGTGCTGGCGATTGCGCTTGAGAATACACCGGAACCGCTCAGCGACAAGGAGTATCTGGCAGGCACCGTGCAACCGGGCAAGGATGCCTCGGCAGACACCGATGAAGCGCGCATAAACACACATTAAGCAGGGCTTTCTGTTGACCATTCCGGGTGCCGTGTTATAGAGTTCGTGGCTCTTCGCGGTACCCGTAAACCTTCCCATCGCAGCGCAGGTCCTGCCTGCATAACAGTATGAATCAAAGGGGATCATAGTGAATAAATCAGAACTCATCGACGCCATCGCTTCCGATGCAGACATCAACAAATCGGATGCAGGCCGGGCACTTGACGCCGTGATCGACAACATTACGAAGGCACTCGTAAAGGGTGACCAGGTAGCACTTGTCGGTTTTGGTACGTTTTCGGTCAAGGCGCGTGCGGGTCGCGAAGGACGCAATCCACAAACCGGTGCCACCATTCAGATTGCACCGTCCAATGTGCCGGGTTTCAAGGCAGGCAAGGCTCTCAAGGACGCTGTCAACTCCTGAGCCTGGCGCCCAGGCAGGTGGAACCCGTCTCTTCGCCCCGCCATCGCAAGTCTCATACAGTGATCATAGGCAGTCTCTCGAAAAGCGTGCTGGAAAGGTGCGCTTTTTTTGTTTAGGCTCCTGCGACGCCATATCAACCACTGAACCCGGAAAACACGACCCCTCATGCTGCAAAACATCCGCGCCAATAGTAAGGGCACGCTGGCCAAGATCATCATAGGCCTCATCGTCATTTCTTTTTCCATATTTGGCATCGAGTCACTTCTGGTTGGCGGCGCGACAGATGCCGTCGCCGAGGTCAATGGCGAAGAGCTCAGCCCTGCCGAGGTGCAGCAGGCGGTAAACCTGCAGAAGCGTCGCCTGTTATCGATGCTGGGCGATGATGCCGACCCGGCGCTGCTGGACGACGAGCGTCTCGCCGCACAGGCGATCGATAGCCTGGTAGAACGCAAACTCCTGGTACAGGCAGCCAGGAAACAGGGTCTGGTGGTGGCCGACAGCGACGTCGGCGCGATTATCGCCAGCATGGAACAATTCCAGATGGACGGACAGTTTTCTGCACCGCTCTATCAGAACACGCTCGCCAGCGCCGGTTATACGCCGGCGCTCTTCCAACGCAGCCTACGAGAGGATCTTTTGCTGGCTCAGCTTAGGGCGGGGCTGTCGGCGAGCGAATTCGCAACACCCACGGAGCTCGGCGCAAGCGCTACGGTTACCGCAGAGCAGCGTGATATTCGCTATATCATGCTACCGCTTAACGACTTCAATAAGGCCGACCAGATCACTGACGACGACATACAGGCCTACTACGACGCCAACAGCGAAGAGTTCATGTCTCCCGAAAGCGTCGACATCAGCTTTATCGAGCTCAACGTGGATGCGTTCCGCGAACCGGTCAGCGAAGACGAGCTAAGGGAGGCATTTGAGCTGACCAAGCAGGACGCGCAGTACCAGACCGAGAGCCGCGTGGCGCACATTCTGCTGGAGCAGGGTGACGACGAGTCTGAAGCAGCCTTCAGCGGGCGCATAGAAGAGGCACAGAAGGCGGTAAATGAAGGCATGCCGTTTGACGAGGCCGCAGCCCTCTATTCTGACGATGTCGGCTCTGCGGATTTCGGTGGAGATCTCGGGTTCACGGCAGGGGACACCTTTCCAGCGCCGATGGAAGAGGCCATCGCGGCACTCGAGCCCGGACAAATTTCCCCTCCGGTGCAGACCGACGCCGGCGTTCACCTGATCAAGGTCGTTGAGCGCCGCGCCGGCGAAAGCATTCAATTTGAAGACATGCGCGCAGAGCTCGAACAGCAGATTCAAAGCGGTGATGCACGCAGGGAGCTGTTGCTGGCAGTCGAGCAACTTAGGGATCTGGTATTCAACGCCGAGGACCTGAGCGGGCCAGCAGAGGAAATGAACCTCGAAGTGGAGACAGCTAACGACGTCCGTCGCGGCAACCAGGACGGTGTTTTTGGCAATCCTGCACTGCAGTCGTCCATTTTTTCCGAGGACGTGCTCGAGTTTCGACATAACAGTGAAGTGGTTGAAATTGATTCAGGTCGCTTTATCGTCGTGCATGTCGACAGTTACAACGCGCCAGAACCCCAGCCTCTCGAACAGGTTCGCGAGCGCATCGCCGGTCGAATCGCGGCCGAGCGAGCCAGGGATCTGTCCTCAAGTGAAGCGCGCACTATTATCGCGCGTCTCAATGCCGGCGAGACGATGGAACAGGTGGCTCAGGATCTGAACTACGACTGGCAGGTAGAACTTGGCACAACCCGCCGCAGCGGCAGGCTCCCGGCGGTTGTGAGTCAACGTGGCTTCGAGCTGCCTGAGCCAGAGGATCAGCCCCTTCGCGACACCGCGCGAGCGGAAAACGGCGATCTTTACGTCGTTGAACTGTCGCGCGTCAAACCGGGACAGCTTGCGGCACTGGACACAGAACAGCGAAACCGGCTCGCTGATCGTATAGCGGGAGAATATGCCGGCATGGTGCAACGCCATTTCGAGAGGCGGCTGAGAGATCAGGCAGAGGTTACTGTCTACTGAATGGTAAGTCGTGCCTTGTTAAGAGCGGCATCAGGATTTTAGCAGTATGGTCGATCCATTGGGCGACATCGGGAAACAGCTTGAGGGGGCCGGAAACGGCGCCACACCAGCGCTTGAGCTTTGGGACCCGCCGTTGTCGGGCGACATCGACATCGTGATCAGGGCCGACGCTGAGTGGCTGCACGAGGGCGAGCCCTTCAAGCGCAGCGCGATCGTTGACCTGTTCAGCAGTATTCTGAGGCGCGAGGCGGATGGTCAGTACTACCTGGTCACGCCGGTAGAAAAATGGCGCATACGTGTAGAGGCGCATGCACTGCAGGTTATCGACATCACCCGGATGTCGACGGATGGCACCCTCGTCGCCACCTGTAATCATGGTCCCGATATCGTAATCGGGAAAGACCATCCTCTGTGCGCTTCAGAGAACAGCGATGTGCCCTGGCTTGTCTGCAACCATGGCCTCACTGCCGGACTGGCCAGAAGTGTCTGGTATCGGCTGGTAGAGACTGCAGAGAAAAGTGGTGAAAACCTGATGATACGCAGCGGCGAATGGTCCTACCTGCTTGGCCCGTCGTCATGATGACCGACAGGCCGTAAGCATCGCAGCTCTGGGCTACATGTTCGGATAGTTGGGACCGCCGAAGCCTTCCGGGGTCACCCAAACGATATTCTGTGTCGGATCTTTGATATCACAGGTCTTGCAGTGGACACAGTTCTGCGCATTGATCTGGAAGCGATGCCCGTCGCCATCCTCTACCACCTCGTAAACGCCGGCAGGGCAGTAGCGCTGAGCAGGTTCGTCGTACATGGGGAGATTGTGCTGGATCGGGATTGATGCATCCTTCAGCGTGAGATGGCAGGGCTGGTCTTCCTCATGATTGGTATTTGAAAGGAATACAGAGGACAACTTGTCGAAGCTGAGTACATTGTCGGGCTTGCGGTAGGTGATTTTCGGGCACTCCGCCGCGGGCTTGAGGGTCGCGTGATCAGGCACCGAATCGTTCAACGTAAACGGCAGCCTGCCGCCGAAAAGATTCTGATCCATCCAGACCATCGCGGAGCCCAGCAGGAAACCGAACTTGTGCATGAAGCCGGAGAAGTTGCGCGTAGTGTAAAGCTCTCTGTAGAGCCAGGACGCCTCGAGTTTCGTGGCGAAAGCAGTCAGGTCTCGCGGCGCGTCATCGTCCTGCAGCAGTCCCTCGACAACGGCTTCAGCGGCAACAAGCCCACTTTTCATCGCCGTATGATTACCCTTGATCTTCACCGCATTCAACGTTCCCGCATCACAGCCAATCAGCAGGCCGCCGGGGAAGTGCATCTTCGGCAGCGAATTCAGGCCGCCTTTGGTGATGGCACGGGCACCGTAGCCCAGCCGGGTACCTCCCTTCAGATATTTCTCGGTTTCCGGGTGATGCTTCCACCGTTGGAATTCGTCATAGGGGGATACATGGGGATTACTGTAGTTCAGGTCTGTGATGAAGCCGATATAGACCTGGTTGTTCTCGGCGTGATACATGAAGGCGCCACCGGAAGAGCCGCTCTCCTTGAGCGGCCAACCCAGCCCGTGGGTAACCAGGCCCTCCTGGTGCTGTTCTGCCGGAATTTCCCAGATCTCCTTGATGCCCAGACCGTAGTGCTGCGGATCCTTCCCGGCATCGAGGTCGAAATGGCGAATCAGTTCTTTGCCGAGATGGCCACGGCAGCCCTCGGCGAACAGCGTGTAGCGGGCATGCAGCTCCATGCCGGGCGTATAAGAGGGCTTGTGCTCGCCGTCGGCGCTAATCCCCATGTCGCCCGTGGCGATGCCCTTGACCGCTCCGTCTTCATGATAAAGGACTTCAGCCGCGGCAAATCCAGGGTAGACCTCCACGCCCAGATTCTCGGCCTGCTCTGCCAGCCAGCGGCACACATTGCCCATAGAGACAATATAGTTGCCATCATTATGGGTCGGTTTCGGAATCAGGAAGTGAGGCAGCCGAGTGGCTTTCTTATCGCTGGTATAAAAGTAAAAATGATCCTCGCTGACCCTGGTGGAGACGGGCGCGTCCATGGACTGCCAGTCGGGAAACAGTTCATCCAGGGCATGCGGTTCCAGCACTGCACCCGAGAGGATATGGGCCCCCACTTCAGACCCTTTTTCGACGACGCAAACCGACACTTCACGCTCGTTCTCCTGGGCCAGCTGCATGATGCGACAGGCAGCTGACAGACCAGCGGGGCCTGCGCCTACCACGACAACATCAAACTCCATCGACTCTCGCTCAACCGTCATGTACGTTTCCTTTCATTAGTGTGACTGGCGTCGGATAGATCGCCGGATAATCAGGCTAAATCATTGATTGGAATGGTAATTATAAGGAGTGCGGAGGGCAAAAACCAGTGCTCAGCCAGCGTCGAAAGCGCGCCGTACCTCACGCGCCACCAGGGCCAGGCCAGCCTCGACCACGCGTGGGTCCTGCGCATAGGAAAGCCTCATGCATTCCCGGGTATGCGTCCAGGCAGGGTCGAGTCCGATGAAAAAGCGTTCACCCGGTATCGCCAGCACGCCGGCCTGCTTCAGGCGCTCGTACAACTCAGCGCTGCTGATTGGCATACCCTCGAACCAGCACCAGAGAAAGAACGCACCCTGTGGGCGATGCAGCCGGTAGGGCAGGCCGTCAAACGCTTGCTGCGCAGTGGCAACGGCGTGCTGCATGCGATCGCGATAGAAGGGCTTAATCGTTGTGTCGGTCAACTCCTGAAGCGCGCCGCTGCGGATAAGATCCTCGGCCAGCGCCGGTCCGACAGCGCCGCTGGCCAGGGTAAGAATGGTGTTGGTGCTGTTGAACGCAGCAACCACGGGTTCGCTGGCGACGATAATGCCGGTGCGCAAACCCGGCAGCCCAAGCTTCGACAGGCTCAATGTCAGGATCGTTCCCGGCGTCCAGCGTGGTTCTGCCTCGGTAAACGTGATATCCGGGAACGGCGCACCGTAGGCGCCATCGACAATCAGGGGTATGTCCCGCGCAGCAGCCAGGGTTTCCAGCGCAGCAAGTTCCTCAGCATTCAGGATATTGCCTGACGGGTTGGTCGGCCGCGATACGCACAGTGCGCCGACGCTGTCATCAATTTCCAGGCTGGCAGTATCGAGGCGATACTCGAACTCATGCGTCCCCGTCAGCGCAATCTGTGGTGGTGTCGCCGAGAAGAAATCGACGCCAATTCCCGCATCGGCATAGCCGATGTATTCCGGTGAGAGTGGCAGGTGTATCGTGCGCCGACTGCCATCCGGCATCTGTCCCGCAAACAGGTTGTACAGCACAAAATAAGCGGACTGACTGCCGTTGGTAACGGCAATGTTGTCAGGGCCGACCGTCCATCCATAACGCTTTCGGAGATAGCTCGCCAGCGCTTCGCGAAACCCGCGATCGCCACCGGGGGACTGGTAGCTCCCCGCCAGGCGCTGCCACTGCCCCGGATCATCGAGCAGCGCGCGCAACCTGTCTCGGTAGACAGCCTCTACCGCCGGAAGGCGTGCGGGATTGCCCCCGCCCATGAACAGCATGTCGGGGTTGTCGTGCAGCGCATCACCGAGGTCGCGCATGAGATCAACGACACCCGAGCGCGCGGAAAACTTCTCACCAAAAACGCTGAGCTTCATGCGCTGCCCCCCTGACCCGGCAAGGTCCTGACGCCGGGCAGCTTCCGGAAGGGTATATTCGGTCCAACCAGCGCCAGATCAATCTCTGGCCGGCGCGTACCCGACACCGCCAGCAGGGATAGCCTGTGATTTCCAAAGGTTGCCAGTGCGCCCAGCCTGGTTCGCACGGCCATCAGTATGTGGGGCATTGCATTATGCGGGGATATCAGCGCTCGTGCTTTCACGAATTCACCATGGCATCGTCCTGTACCTTGTCTGTTGGCATTGCTTCCTGACTCGGATGGCAACGGCAATAGATTACAGGAATCCAGGACACTTATCAGTGACAGCCTCGATAGCCAGCCTATGAAGCACGCAGTTGGCAGGTACTGGGCATCAGGTTCTACTTCCCGCTAGTATTGACCACTGAAAAGAAACTCGGCACCATGACTCGCCAATTTTGTGCTCCTTCCGGCAACGACCCGGTACGGCGATCGCAAGAGGGCGCGCCACCCCAATTACCCCGACCAAGTAATGAATGGAGACTGCATGAAGGTTCTAGTCGCTGTTAAACGCGTCGTTGACTACAACGTTAAGGTCCGCGCCAAAGCTGACGGTACGGACGTTGACCTGAATAACGTCAAGATGTCTATAAACCCGTTCTGTGAAATCGCCGTGGAAGAGGCCGTCAGGCTCAAGGAAGCCGGTGTGGCAACCGAGATCGTCGCCGTCTCCATCGGTGCAAAAGCCTGCCAGGAACAGATTCGAACTGCGCTTGCCCTGGGCGCCGACCGCGGTATCCAGGTCGAAACTGAGGGTGGGATAGAGCCCCTGGTGGTTGCCAAGCTGCTGAAGGGCGTTATAGACAAGGAGGAACCCCAGCTGGTCATCCTCGGCAAGCAGTCAATCGACGGTGACAACAACCAGACGGGGCAGATGCTTGCCGCTCTGACCAATATGGCCCAGGGAACCTTCGCTTCGGTGGTTGAGGTCGACGGTGACCGCTTGAAAGTCACTCGGGAAATTGATGGCGGACTGCAGACGCTCAGCCTCAGTATGCCCGCCATTATCACAACCGATCTGCGCCTTAATGAGCCTCGCTATGCCTCGCTTCCCAACATCATGAAGGCCAAGAAGAAGCCGCTGGATGTCTTCACACCCGGCGATCTCGGCGTCGAAGTGAGCAAACACCTGACGCTGGTCAAGGTTGAGCCACCGGCAGAGCGCAAGGCAGGTATCAAGGTCGACGATGTCGACCAGCTGGTCGACAAACTCAGGAACGAAGCAAAGGTGATCGGATGAGCACACTGGTAATCGCAGAACACGACAACGCATCACTCAGCCCGGCCACGCTCAACGCCATGGCCGCTGCCCAGGCGCTGGGTGCAGATATCGATATTCTTGTTGCAGGTGCAGATTGCTCGGCCGCTGCCGAGGCGGCGGCGGCGATCAGCGGCGTGGGCAAGGTATGGTGTGCCGACAATGCGGCGTACGGCAATCAACTGGCCGAGAACGTGAGCCTGCTGATCGCGGAAGTTGCGGCGCCTTATGACAATGTGGTTGCGGCGGCGACGACCAACGGTAAGAACATCATGCCGCGGGTTGCGGCGCTGCTGGATGTCGCACAGATCTCCGACGTCATCGCTGTGGAGTCGGCAGACACGTTCAAGCGCCCCATCTACGCAGGCAACGTGATCGCAACTGTTCAGAGCACCGACGTCAAGAAAGTCATTACCGTGCGCACCACGGCTTTTGATCCCGCGCCGGCAGATGGCGGCTCGGCGAGCGTGGAAGCAATTGATGCTGTGCATGACGCGGGTCTGTCCGAATTCATCAGTCAGGAGATAGCACAGTCTGATCGACCCGAGCTGACGGCAGCGCCCATCGTCATTTCAGGCGGCCGCGGCATGCAGAACGGCGAGAACTTCAAGATGCTTGAGGGCATTGCCGACAAGCTGGGTGCCGCCATCGGCGCCTCCCGTGCCGCCGTCGACGCCGGGTTTGTGCCGAATGACATGCAGGTAGGGCAGACGGGCAAGATTGTTGCGCCAGACCTTTACATCGCGGTCGGCATTTCTGGCGCGATACAGCACCTGGCGGGCATGAAAGACTCAAAAACCATTGTTGCAATCAACAAGGATGATGACGCCCCCATCTTTCAGGTGGCGGATTACGGACTGGTCGCTGACCTCTTCACGACGCTGCCAGAGCTCGAGTCCAAACTCTGATCTCGACCGACGCCGGGTGACCCGAACACCTCCGGGTCACCCGCGCCGGCGGAAAAGCGGAAGCGGCTGGTCGACAGCCGCCTGATAGTGCTCAGAGAAGCCCTGAAGCCGCGCCAGCGAGGGCTCAAGTCGTGAGCTGTCATCAGGCTGGAAGGCATCAAAACCGCAGCGGCGCAGAAAGTGCAGCTGGTCAGGCAATATATGGCCACGGGCCCGGAGTTCTCCACGATATCCCAGATCGCGCAACTCGCGCGCCATCGAAAACCCTCGCCCATCCGTGAACGCCGGGAAATACACAGCAATCAGATCCAGCCGGGGGAATACCTCAGCGAGCTCCCGACAGTCGTCCCCTGGCTCCATTTGAACGCCTGAATTCGCAGGACGATCGCTTTCTTTCCAGTCGAGCAGCGTGTAAACGCGCTTGACCGCAACGTTGCCACTTTCTGAAGCATCAAAGCGCCATTCGTCTTCGACGATCTTGTTATTGCGGATCAACGCGGGCATAGACACGCTCCTTGAACGGTTGCATGCCAATTCGGCGGAAGGCCTGCAGGAAGGTTTCGTCCTCCAGGCGTTCGGCTACGTAAACTGACAGAATCTTCTCGATCACGTCCGGCATCTCTGCGCGACTGAAAGACGGCCCGAGAATCTTGCCGATGCTGGCGTCCTTTGACTGGCTGCCGCCAAGGGACACCTGGTAGAACTCCTCGCCTTTCTTATCGACCCCGAGAATGCCGATGTGGCCGATGTGGTGATGTCCGCAGGCGTTCATGCATCCACTGATATTGAGCTCGAGCGGACCCATGTCATACAGGTAATCCAGGTCATCGAAGCGTTCCTGTATGGCCTCGGCCACCGGTATGGATTTGGCGTTGGCCAGCGAGCAGAAATCTCCACCAGGACAGCAGATGATGTCGGTCAGATAACCGGCGTTGGGGCTCGCCAGTCCGCCGGCCTGCAGCGCCCGCCAAAGCGTATGCAGATCGCGCTCGCGAACATCGGCCAGGACAATGTTCTGTTGATGAGTGGTTCGCAGTTCGCCAAAGCTGAACTGCTCGCATAGCTCAGCCAACAGGTCGAGCTGGCTGTCGGTCACGTCCCCGGGCGGATTCCCCGTCGCCTTCAAGGATACGGTGACCGCGCGGTAGCCATCGACCCGGTGAGCCACCGTGTTACGCCGAAGCCAGTTCGCAAACAGCGGCTCCGCCGCTGCGGCCTCGTCGATAGCAGCCGTCTCGGCCGCCGCGTCAAGCTGCTCATATGGTGGTGGGGAGAAGAACGTCGCCATGCGCGTGATTTCGGTCTTTGTCAGCGTTGTCGGGCCGTCCTTGAGCGATGCCCACTCAGCCTCGACGGCACGACGGAACGCATCGACGCCCATCGCCTTGACCAGAATTTTGATGCGCGCCTTGTACTTGTTGTCGCGGCGGCCGTGCTTGTTGTAAACGCGAAGAATTGCCTCGAGGTAGCTGAGCAGGTGACGCCTCTCCAGCCACGGGCAGATTTCGCTGCCTATAACCGGAGTCCTGCCAAGGCCCCCCCCGACAAGGACCCGAAAGCCCATTTCTCCGGCGGCATTGGCGTGCAGTTCCAGCCCGATATCGTGGGCATGGATGGCTGCGCGATCTTCATGGCTGCCACACACGGCAATCTTGAATTTACGCGGCAGGAAGGCAAATTCAGGGTGCAGCGTTGACCATTGCCGGATAATTTCACAATAGGGACGTGGATCCTCGATTTCGTCCGCCGCCACGCCCGCGAACTGGTCCGTGGTGGTATTGCGAATACAGTTGCCGCTCGTCTGTATGGCGTGCATCTGGACACTCGCCAGTTGTGCCAGTATCTCGGGCACATCTTCCAGCCTTGGCCAGTTGATCTGAATATTCTGTCGGGTGCTGATATGCGCATAACCCTTGTCGTAGTCACGCGTGATCTGCCCCAGCTTGCGCACCTGCACCGCACTGAGGAGACCATAGGGCACGGCGATGCGCAGCATGGGTGCCAGGCGCTGCACGTAAAGACCGTTCTGCAGTCGCAGCGGTAGGAATTCGGCATCCGTGAGATCACCGGCGAGATAGCGCGAGGTCTGATCACGGAACTGTGCAACGCGCTCATCCACGAGTTGCTGATCATAGTGGTCGTAGGCGTACATCGGGTATTCGGCGCTTCTGTCGAGAATGTGCGGCACTGTAACAGAATAAAAGAACTACCTGATATTCTATTTTTTTCTATAGATAGAACCCAGTCAACAGGTCTTCTGTCGCGCGTTGCGGCTGGTATACTTACGCTTATTAGTTCTTGTCGGAGCATGCCGCGTCGACAGCACGATGAAACCGGAGAAAGACAGTCATGGCACAACAGACTAACGGCTCGAGAGATGGCACCGCCGACGCCATCGCCGCAACCGCCATCATTACCATTGTCGTGATTGGCATGGCGATCTGGCTCGGCGGCATGCCAACCTGAGCACGGGTGGGGTGGTATCTGGCAGAACGCTACGCCGCGGTCTTCAATACCACCTGCACCACCAGATAGACGCCGCCGATAAACAGCGCGGTGAACACGAGGCCTGCAATGATAAAGAGGCCGGCACTCCCTTCCTTGAAATCGCGCTCGCGATTCTTGCTGCTTTGCACGCCCAGCCCTGCAGCAAATACACTGCTGATGATTTGCCGGGGCTTCAGGCTTTTGGGCGTCTCTTCAGGTAGCTCTTCATCACGCTGGTGAGGCGCCTGCGACTCACCGTCGGCATGTCTTTTATCCTGCATCTGCTAATGACCTTATTCGAGATTCGGTGACAGCCAGCGTGCGAGTTCCTCGCGCGGCATGTTCTTGCGCTCCGCGAGGCTTTCCAGCTGATCATTGCCGATTTTTCCGACAGCGAAGTAGCGCGAGTCGGGATGGGAGTAATACCAGCCGCTGACGGACGACGCCGGATCCATGGCGTAACTCTCCGACAGGCTGACGCCGCAGTTCGCCTCTGCGTCCAGCAGACGGAACAAGGTGGACTTTTCCGTGTGATCCGGACAGGCTGGGTAGCCGGGGGCAGGCCGGATGCCGCGATAACGTTCGCGTATCAGGTCAGTATTTTCCAGCGCCTCGTCCGGCGCATAGCCCCAGAGCTCCCGACGCACTTCACGATGCAGACACTCGGCGAATGACTCTGCCAGGCGGTCTGCGAGTGACTTCAGCAAAATGCTGTTGTAATCGTCGTTGGCGGCCTCGAACTCGGCCGCGCGGCTGGCAACGCCGTGCCCGGTTGTCACGCAGAATCCACCGATATAGTCAGGCGTCCCCACGGGCGCGATATAGTCCGCAAGACTCAGGTTGGCCTCGCCGCTGGGTTTTTCCACCTGCTGACGAAGAGGATGCAGTCTAGCGCACTCACGGTCGCGCTGCTCACTATCAAACAGCACAATATCGCCGTCCCGCTCATTGGCAGGCCAGAATCCGACGACGCCCCGCGCGGTCAGCCACTTTTCACGGACAATTCTATCCAGCATCTCGCGGGCGTCGCGGTAGAGGTCGCGTGCCTGTGCACCCACAACTGCGTCCTCCAGTATTGCCGGGTACTTGCCGGCAAGCTCCCAGGTGATGAAGAACGGGGTCCAGTCAATGGTCTCGACCAGGCTTTCCAGCGGGTAGTCCTCAATGACTTTCAAGCCCGACAGCTGTGGTACCGGGGGCTGGTATGCGCTCCACTCGAGCGCCAGACGGTGATCGACAGCGGCGCCAAAAGACAGACGGCGGGCACGCGGCTTGCGATTAGCCACGCGCTCACGCACATCGACGTACTCCTGCCGGCGCGCCTCGACGAAGTCTGCCTTGTGGTCACTCACAAGATGGGTGGCCACGGAAACACTGCGCGAGGCGTCCGGTACGTAGACTACACAGTCGTTGCCGTACTGCGGGGCAATTTTGACTGCGGTGTGTGCCTTCGACGTCGTCGCGCCGCCAATCATTAGCGGAATTCGGAAATCCTGGCGCTGCATCTCGGCTGCGACATGCGCCATCTCGTCCAGTGACGGCGTGATGAGACCACTGAGGCCGATCATGTCGACATTTTTCTCCTTTGCGACGGTGAGAATTGTCTCGCAGTGCACCATGACGCCGAGATCTATCACCTCGAAGTTGTTGCACTGCAGCACGATACCGACAATATTCTTGCCGATGTCGTGCACGTCGCCCTTCACGGTGGCCATCAGGATGCGGCCGTTGGTCTGGGCGCCCTCGGATTTCTCCTCTTCAATATAGGGCTGTAGATAGGCCACAGCCTGCTTCATCACGCGCGCGCTCTTGACCACCTGTGGCAGGAACATCTTGCCTTCGCCGAAAAGGTCGCCAACAATGTTCATGCCGTCCATGAGCGGGCCTTCGATCACCTCGATAGGGCGGTCAAAAAGCTGCCTCGCGGCCTCGGCATCTTCCTCGATATAGCCGTTGATGCCTTTCACCAGAGAATGCTCGAGGCGCTTCGCCACCGGCCACTCACGCCAGGCCAGGTCCTCCTTGCGTACCGCAGTCTTGCCATCGTCGCGGTATTTTTCGGCGAGCTCAAGCAGTCGCTCGGTGGCATCATCGCGACGGTTCAGGATGACGTCCTCGACAGCTTCGCGAAGTTCTGCCGGCAACTCGTCATATACCGCCAGTTGGCCGGCATTGACGATACCGATATTCATGCCCGCGCGTATGGCATGGTACAAAAACACCGAATGAATGGCTTCGCGTACCGTGTTGTTGCCGCGGAAGGAGAACGACACATTGGAGACGCCCCCGGAGACCAGCGCCCCCGGGAAGGCGCTGCGGATGTAGCGCGCGGCCTCAATGAAATCAACCGCGTAATTGTTATGCTCATCGATACCGGTGGCGACCGCGAAGATATTCGGATCAAAGATGATATCGTTGGGATTGAAGTCCAGGCGTTCGCGCAGCAGTGTGTAACAACGCCCGCAGATGTCCTTGCGGCGCTGCAGGGTGTCTGCCTGCCCGTCTTCGTCGAAGGCCATGACCACCACCGCCGCGCCATAGCGCTGGCACAGACGCGCCTGCTGCAGGAACTCCTCTTCACCCGCCTTGAGGCTGATGGAATTGACGATGGCCTTGCCCTGAATACACTTGAGGCCCGCCTCGATAATGCTCCATTTGGACGAGTCCACCATGATGGGCACGCGGGATATATCGGGTTCAGAGGCAACCAGATTGAGAAAAGTGACCATCGCTTCTTCGGACTCGAGCATGCCCTCATCCATGTTGATGTCGATGATCTGGGCACCATCCTCTACCTGTATGCGGGCGACCTCGAGGGCGGTCTCGAAGTCGCCGTTCATGATCAGACGCTTGAAGCGCGCAGATCCGGTGACATTGCAGCGCTCACCGACATTGACGAACAGGCTGTCGGCATCGATATTGAACGCTTCCAGCCCACTCAGGCGGCAGGCAGGGGCACGCTTCGGAATGTCCCGCGGCGGCACTTCCGCCACCGCTCTTGCCACCGCGGAGATGTGGGCAGGGGTGGTGCCGCAGCAGCCGCCCGCGAGATTGAGAAAGCCGCGCCGGGCGAAACCCTGAAAATCCTCGAACATTTCCTCGGGCTGCTCGTCATACTCGCCAAAGGCATTGGGCAGGCCCGCGTTCAGGTGGGCGCTGAAATAGCATTCAGCGGCGTTGGACAACTCCTCGAGGAAGGGTCGTACTTCCTTGAATCGGCGGCCACAGTTGCTGCCAATGATCAGCGGACGGGCGTGGGCAATGGCGTTGTAGAACGCCTCGGCATTCTGGCCGGACAGCAGCCGGCCGCTGGTGTCCGGAAACGTCACGGTGATCATTAGCGGCAGACTGTAGCCAAGATCATCGAAAACCTGCTGACAGGCAAACACCGCCGCCTTGGCGTTGAGAGTATCGAAGATAGTCTCGATCAGCAGAAGATCGACACCGCCCTCAATCAGCGATGCGGCGGCCTGAGCATAGTCTCTTACCAGCGTGTCGAAATCGATATTACGCGCACCGGGATTATTGACATCCGGCGAGATAGAAGCGGTACGGGGTGTCGGTCCGAGCACCCCGGCGACAAAGCGGGGACGTGAAGCGTCCTCCGCCATCGCCTCATCGGCAACCTGCCGCGCAATGCCCGCCGCCGCCAGATTGAGTTCGGGAACAAGCTCGGACAGTCCGTAATCCGCCTGCGCCACAGCGGTCGAATTGAAGCTGTTGGTCTCGATGATGTCGGCGCCCGCGTCAATGAAATCGCGATGAATACGCGCGATGAGGTCCGGGCGCGTCAGCACCAGCAGGTCGTTGTTGCCCTTGAGATCGCCGCTAAAACTGGCAAAGCGCTCGCCGCGATAATCATCGTCGGAAAGGCCTTCCGCCTGAATCATGGTTCCCATGGCACCGTCAATCACCAGAATGCGCTGTTCAAGAGCGTTGCGCAGCTGTTGCTCCACTTGGCGTCCGGGGGATACATCGGGATTCTGGGCAGCCGTCATAGTAGGTGTCATCTTCGCTAAAAAGCCTGCAAGTTTAGCAGACCCCGAGAGAAAAAGTTGTCGGGAAGGGCACGCAGGTAGAGACAGCGGCACTCCCTTTGCTATAATACCTGAGTAATTTAGTCAGGAAGCAGGGCTTATGATCACGATCACCGATTCGGCACAGGAATATCTCGCAGAATTGCTGTCAAAGCAGGATGACGCACTCGGGGTACGCGTATTTATCAACCAGCCGGGAACGCCACGCGCCGAGACCTGTATCGCCTATTGTCGCGAGGGTGAGGTCAAGGACGGGGACACCGTTCACGAGTTCGACCGGATCAAGGCCTGGTTCGACCCACGCAGTGTGCCTTTTCTCGAGGATGCACTGGTTGACTACGCCAAGGACCGCATGGGAGGCCAGCTGACCATCAAGGCCCCCAATGCAAAGATGCCGCGCGTTGATGAGAACAGTACCATGGAAGACCGCATCAATTATCTGCTGTACAACGAGGTCAACCCGTCTCTCGCGGCCCACGGCGGCGAAGTGTCACTGATCAAGATAACCGATGACAACTTCGCCGTGCTGCAGTTCGGCGGCGGCTGCCAGGGCTGCAGCGCGGTTGACATCACCCTGAAAAACGGCGTAGAGCGGACCCTTATGGACCAGATTCCCGACCTTTCGGGTGTCCGCGACATGACCGACCACAGTGACCGTTCCCAGGCGTATTATTGAGGTAGTGACAGAGCGGCGGCACAGGTCTGTCCGCCGCCTGTTGATTAATCGGGTATAGGCCCCTCTTCAGATGAACGGCGCCCGGGGAGAACATCCCTCAATTTGTCTGCCGCCTCCCGCAGGCTGCACTCTGTCTCTTCCCAACTGATACAGGCGTCCGTCACCGAAACGCCATACCGCAGCGTGTCCGGCTTTTCCGATATGGCCTGGGAACCGGCATTGATGTTGCTCTCCAGCATCAGGCCAACGATTGATCGATTGCCCTCTCTTATCTGGTTGACCACATCCTCTACCACCAAGGGCTGCAACTCCGGTTGCTTGTTGGAATTCGCGTGGCTGCAGTCCACCATGATGTTCGAGGAACATCCCGCCGCTACCAGCGCGTCCTCGCAAAGCTTGATGTTCACCGAGTCGTAGTTGGGGCCGTTGCTGCCACCTCGCAGTACCACGTGGCCATAGCGGTTACCGCGGGTTGTGAACACCGACACCTGGCCCTGGCGATTGATGCCCAGAAAACGATGGGGTCTGGCGGCGGACTTGAGGGCATTCGTCGCTACATTGAGATTGCCGTCTGTGCCATTCTTGAAGCCGACCGGCGAGGACAGCCCGCTGGCCATTTCCCGATGCGTCTGTGACTCGGCAGTTCGCGCACCAATCGCGGACCAGGTGATCAGATCCTGCAGGTACTGCGGCGAGATGGGATCCAGGGCTTCGGTGGAGGTTGGCAGACCCAGCTCGAGAATCTCGAGCAATAGCCTGCGACCAATGTGCAGACCGTCTTCAATCTTGAACGAATCATCCATGTGAGGGTCATTTATCAGACCTTTCCAACCCACCGTGCTACGCGGTTTTTCAAAATAGACCCGCATCACGATGTACAGCGTGTCGGACAGCTCTGCGGCCAGTGCTTTCAGTCGACGCGCATAATCCATGGCGGCCACCGGATCATGAATCGAGCAGGGCCCCACCACAATGAACAGGCGCTGATCGCGACCGTCAAGAATGTCCCATATCACTTCACGGCCGGCCGTCACGACACGTCTTCCTGCATCACTGAGCGGGAGTGCGGCCTTAAGCTTTTCCGGCGTGATGAGAACTTCCTGGGATGCGACGTTGATGTTGTGAACAGGTGAATTGTCGCTCATGTGGCGTTTCCTGATGGCTCTTTGCCGACTCGTGATGTTTATAAGATTATGGTAACAGGGCAGGGTGGGCCTTGACAGCGCAGCCGGTGACGACTGCTAACCGCCACTGACAAACAGTGTCAGCGTCTGTCCTGGACGAAGGTAGTCTGACGGATCGATCTTGTTCCAGCTCACCAGATCGTCAATGGTTACGTTGAACCGGTTTGCAATGCGATACAGGGAGTCCCCGCTGCGCACGCGATACGCGCGTTCGCGTTCGCGCTCGACGCTCGCTCGTCGGGCAAGATCCAGACTGCCGCGCCAGTTACCCCTGCGGGGTATCAGCAGGGTATCGCCAGCACGGATGAAATGGCCGTCAATACCGTTGACCTCCCGCAGAAGCTCCACCTGCGTATCAAAGCGACGCGCTATGCCGCCAAGGTGATCACCAGAGCGGATGCGATAGTGAGACCAGCTTACCCGTTCATCTATGGGGAGCGTGGCAACGGCCCTGCTGAAACGCTCAGCATGCAGCGCCGGTAGCAGTATTTCGTTGCGCTCTGGTGCTGTCGCCCAGCGCAAGTGTCCCGGGTTGTAGTTGCGTAATGTCGCGATTTCCACACCTGCGAGCTGCGCCGCACGCTGCAGCTCGATCTGCCCGCCGGTAGAAACCGCGATGAAAGCAGGCGCATTGGCCACCGGTGGAAGCTCGGCGCCCAGGTCGTCCGCGTTGCGTATGATCTCGCTCAATGCCAGCAATCGCGGCACATAACGACGGGTTTCGCGCGGCAGCGGCAGTGACCAGTAGTCGGTAGGCTGGCCGCGGGCGGCATTGCGCCGAACAGCGCCGGAGACCCGGCCTTTACCCGCGTTGTAGGCAGCCAGGGCAAGCAACCAGTCACCGTTGAAGTCGGCGTGCAAGCCCTCCAGATAATCTAGCGCGACCCGCGTTGAATTGCGAAGATCAAACCGATCGTCATACCACCAGTCGGTTTCCATACCAAGGTACTTCGCGGTTGCGGGCATGATCTGCCACAGACCCGCCGCCTGTTGCGGCGATATGGCAAAAGGGTCAAGCGTGCTCTCCACCAGTGGCAGAAGTGCGATCTCCATTGGCATGTTGCGGGATTCGACTTCTTCCACAATGTAGTGAAGGTAGCGCTGGGCCCGCTGGCCGACCACCCGTAGATAAAGCGGCTGCGCAAGATAAGCATCGCGCGCGCTGCGTACCGCCGGATTGTTCTCGGCACGCCAGTCCAGACCGCGCCGCATGCGCTCCCAGAGATCCTCCGGCGGTGCCTCAGGCGCTGCAGACGCCACAGGCGTGTCCACTGCAGTGACCCGGGGGCTCACGCCAGGCTCGTCCCGGTCAGGCTCTTCCTCCATCGGAGCAAGCCCCTGACAGGCCGCAAGCAGCAGGGCTGGCAGCAAAATCCCGATTCGCCCGAACGGCGCGGAAACCCTCACCGGAAATTATCCTTCCACTGACGCAGCTCGGCAAAGCAATCCTCCGGTGCGCCGTCCGCAGGCCGGCCAGCGGCCACCAGGCCCTGCATGACACTCGACTGCGTGCATCGCATAAAGGGATTTGTCGCACGCTCAGTGGCAAGCAGCGAAGGGACGCTGGGCTGGTCATCATCCCGCAGGGCGTCGACGCGGGCAATCCGCTGGGCAAGCTCTGCATTGTCTGGCTCAACGGTCCTTGCGAAGGCAAGATTGGCCCGCGTATATTCGTGGGCACAGTACACCCGGGTCTCGTCCGGCAGCATCGCCAGCCGCTGCAACGACTCGTACATCATCGGATAAGTGCCCTCGAAGACGCGCCCGCAGCCACCGGCGAACAGCGTGTCGCCACAGAACAACAGTGGCGCCTCTCCGGCCTGGAAAAAAGCGATATGATCCAGCGTATGACCGGGGACGGCGATGACCTCAAAGCGACAACCCAGAACCTCAACCTGATCCCCGGCGGCGACAGGGTCAGTGATTGCCGCAATGGCCGGATTTTCCGGACCGTATACCGGACACCCCCAGGCGGCGGCGAGTTCAGCCACACCCCCGGTATGATCAAAATGATGGTGCGTGACGAGGATTGCGGAAAGCGTCAGCTGCCTTGAGGAAAGCTCGGCGGCCACCGGATCGGCGTCGCCGGGATCCACGACAACGACCCGACCGTCCTCTGCTTCAAGCAGCCAGATGTAATTGTCGCTGAAGGCCCTGATCGGGCGAACGGTTTTCAAAGCTTGAACTCCAGTGGTTGCATTGCAGCCTCATTGCTGGCTAATCTGATATACCCATCGGCGACGAGCAGCAAATGGCACACGAGTTTAGCGAGATTTCACAGCAACTGGAAACCTGGTACGCCAGAGACGCCGGAGAGCGTCTGTTTGCAGAAATCCGCGCACGCAGCGCTCCGCTTCTGGAAACGGCTTTCGGCTACCATATTCTTCAGCTCGGGCCCCTGCCGGGACGGAGCCTGCTGCACGACAGTCGTATACACCACAAGATCATCGCCGGCGAAGCCGGAACGAGCGGCGTGACGCTGCCCTGCGAGTGTGCAGAACTGCCGCTCGAATCCGACAGCGTTGATATCGTCGTCGCGCTGCACACGCTTGAATTCTGCCACAATCCGCATAACTGCCTGCGTGAAATGCAGCGCGTACTGACGCCGAATGGACATCTGCTGATCGTGGGCTTCAACCCCTACAGCCTGAAGGGCCTCTCGCAACGGCTGCGTGGCGCACTCGGGAACTCGCTGTGGCGCACCCGCCGTCCCGTGAGCCAGTATCGTTTGAACGATTGGCTGCATCTGGTCGGCTGCAAAGTCGAGTGCTTTGAACACCTCTATCCGCTGCCGCCCTGGGGTAGCGGACGTATTCATCGAACGGTCATCCAACTCAATGCAGCACTCAATCGCCACCAACTGCCCATAGGCTCGGTCTACCTCGCGCATGCGATAAAGCAGGTGCCGAATATACGCCGACCGATACAGCGGCTGGCGCGGCGGCGATCATTCATCGGCCTGGGCGTCGCCAACCCCGCACCGACGCCTTCAGGCATGCCGCATCGCCACAGCAAGAAGAACCGCGCTGCCTGAAGGCCGCCAGCCATCCCACGCTCACGACACGACGGAAACCCATGCGACAAATTGTTCTGGATACGGAAACCACAGGCCTTGAGGTCAGCCAGGGGCATCGGATTATTGAGATAGGCTGCGTTGAACTGGTCAATCGGCGTCTGACGGGGCGTCACTACCATCAGTATGTGAACCCCGAGCGCGAAATCGATGCGGGCGCCATTGAAGTCCATGGCATCACGTCGGAATTCCTCGCCGACAAGCCGGTTTTTGCGCGCGTTGCTGAAACTTTTCTGGCCTTTGTCGGGGATGCCGAACTAATCATTCACAACGCCCCCTTTGATGTCGGCTTTCTGGACAGTGAGCTGCAGCGTTATCGCCCGGGCTACATCGGCATACAGTCACACTGCCAGATCGTTGATACGCTGCAGATGGCAAGACACAAGCATCCAGGGCAACGCAACAACCTGGATGTGCTGTGCTCGCGTTATGCGGTTGATAACTCGACGCGCGACTTGCACGGCGCGCTGCTGGATGCGGAGATCCTGGCGGACGTCTATCTGGCAATGACTGGAGGTCAGACCACCTTTCATCTATCGGATGAGGAGGAGCGTGGTAGCGAGGGCGGCAGCGAGAGCCGAATCAGGCCGCTGCCAGAGCAACGGCCGAGGTTACCGGTTATCCAACCGTCTGACGCGGAAGCATCAGCCCACATAGCGACGCTGGCCGCCATAGAAAAAAGTAGCGGCGCGCCGGCGCAATGGCCTATCGCGGCATCAGCGCAGTGCCATACCGTCACCGACCGCAAATAGCAGCAGGTAAATGGCGAGAATGGCCACCACCCAGAACACGGCGCTGCCTGTGGACCAGGTGCGTGCAAGAAAACCACCAGGGCTATGATGCCGATTGACCAGCTGGGCGGCACGCACCAGCACTAATCTGCCCGACGCGCGCATTTCCGTATCCCATCTCGCCACCCGTGAGGCCGTAAGGCCTATCACCGACGGCGCGAGCCGCCGGTATAGCCAGTCGGCATCCAGGTTAGTCGACGGCAGCTCGGGGGGATACATGCCGCGCAGGTTGAGCCAGGCAAATGCCAGCGCTGAGAAAAACAGCAACTGGGTCTGTGCGAGTACGTGCGTCGCGTCGTACGGATTGTAGCCGGTGTCGTAGGGCAACAGACGATAGAGAAAATCCGGGAAGACACCAATGGTTATGCACAGCGCGGCGGCTAGCGACATGGCTACCAGCATATTGGTGGGCGCTTCCTGGGTACGGATTCCAGAGTCGTGGGCAAAGAACGCGAAATAGGGAATCTTGATACCCGCGTGATGAAATACACCGGCCGACGCAAACAGGAGCAGTAGCCAGACGATATGAAAATCGTTGGCCAGCGCCGCACTCATTACCATGGACTTGCTGACAAAGCCGCTGAACAAGGGAAATGCCGAAATAGAGGCCGCACCGACAATACACAGCACGGTCGTTTTGGGCATGGTCTTGTAAAGGCCCCCTAGCTCAGAACCGTTTATCTTGCCAGTCCGGTACAGAACAGCACCCATGGACATGAACAGCAGTCCCTTGAAAATAACGTCATTGAAGGCGTGCGACACCGCGCCATTGATCGCAAGTGCGGTACCGATGCCGATGCCGACGACCATGAAACCCACCTGGTTGATGAGACTATAAGCGAGCACGCGGCGCAGATCGTTCTCGATTACCGCGAAGAAAATCGGGAACGTCGCCATGGTCGCACCGACATAGACCAGCAGTTCAGTACCCGGGAAGGCACGAGCCAGAGCATAAACGGCCACCTTGGTTGTAAATGCGCTCAGGAAAACGGTGCCGGTAGGGGTCGACTCGGGGTAGGCATCGGTCAACCAGTTGTGCATGAAAGGGAAGGCACACTTGATGCCGAATGCCAGCAGTATCAGCCAGCTGGCAACGCTTTCCAGGCCGATATAATCGAACGCCAGAGAATTCCCAGTAGCGGCATGGGCAATAACACCGCCAAGCAGCAGCAGTCCGGACAGGATCTGGATGATCAGGTAGCGCATGCCGGAGCGATAGGCACGATCAGTGCGTCGCGCCCACACCAGGAAAACCGAGGTGAGTGCCAGCATCTCCCAGAAAAGAAACAGGGTGATCAGATCGCCGGCGTACACCGCGCCCAGGGCACTGCCGGCGTAAAGAATACTCGCCGTCTGCTCCACCCGATCGCGCACGTGCAGTGCGTAGACGAATGCAATAAATGCGGCCAGATTGAACAGGTAACCGAACAGGGTCGCCAGTCGATCCACGCGGTGAAGCGTGAGCTCAAACTCCAGCACCTGCAGAACGCCGTGGCTGCCCTCCGGCGCCTGCCAGACGCACCAGGCACCCAGAACCGGGGCCAACAACATGAGCCCGGCCCGCAGGATGCCGCGTGCGGGCAGTGCAAGCAGCGCAACAACGTAGAAAATCAGAAAAGGTGGCAGAGACTCAGGCATCACGCGAATCTCCCAGGGCATCCGTTCTCGACCGCTCAAGATCCTCGTAGTAGGACTCGTCACGCATCAGGAATGTGCGCATCCACTTCGCAACCAGCACGAGCAGGACGCAACCAACGAAGCCATAGATCGGATAGAACAGCCAGAGATTCTCCCAGGGATGATACACATGGCGATGAATCACAAAGTCCAGCGCAGCGAGGACAATACAGGCACCATAAAACACCCGCAGAAGACGCCTCACGTTTTCCGGCCGATCAAAGAAATACGTTTTCTCATCTTTCATCAATCTCACCCTCCGACGGCGCGGGCCAGGTCATACAGGCGCTGCGGGAACAAAAACAGCAGCACACACATCAGGCTGGTAATCCCTATCGCAATGAGGGACGGCAGCGGGGCCTCGCGAATGCCAACCGCTCCCTCAAGCGGACGCACGTCGCCCGGGAAGAAGGCACGCAGTGGAATCGGCAGCAGATAGGCAATGTTCAGCAAAGAACTCAGCATAAGAACGACGACAAGCGCCCACTGATCTGCCTCCAGACTTCCCGTGATCAAATACCACTTGCTCCAGGTGCCGCCAGTCGGCGGCAGGCCGATAATACTGAGGCTGCCGATGAAGAAGGCGGCCATGGTGAAGGGCATCTGCCGACCGAGGCCCCGCATCTGGCTGATGTCGCTCTTGTGCGCCGCCACGAGAATGGCCCCCGCACAGAAAAACAGCGTGATCTTGCCGAAGGCATGCATGGCAATGTGCATACTGCTGCCGAGCAAACCGGTGCTCGTCGCGAGAAGAACGCCAGCCGTCATGTAGCTCAGCTGGCTTACCGTGGAATACGCCAGACGGGCCTTGAGATTGTCCTGACGCATCGCTACCAAAGACGCTACGATGACCGTGAATGCGGCGAGGTAGAGCAGCAGGTCAGTGGACCAGAGACCAGCCAGCGTATCGAGACCAAAGATCAGCGCGCCTACCTTGATAACAGAAAAAACGCCCGCTTTGACCACTGCGACCGCGTGCAGCAGGGAGCTCACAGGCGTCGGAGCTACCATCGCCGCGGGCAACCAACGATGGAACGGCATGATGGCCGCCTTGCCAATACCGAAGATGAACAATAACAAGAGCGCGCCCAGCAGAACCGGCGATGTATCAGCCGCGAAAACGCCACCGTGAGTGAACGTGAGGGACCCGCTGATGGCATAGGTAGCTATGATGGCCGGCAGGAAAAACACGACCGACGTACCCACCAGAAGAGTAAGGTAGGTGCGCCCACCAGCACGTGCCTTGGCCGTGCCTGCATGGGTCACCAATGGGTAGGTGGCCAGGGTGAGCACTTCGTAGAAAACGAACAGGGTGAACAGGTTGGCCGAAAAGGCGATGGCCATGACAGACGCGATGGAAACGGCGAAAAAAACATAAAAACGGGTCTGGTTATCCTCGGCGTGGGCCCGCATGTAGCCTATCGCGTACAGCGTCGTAATGATCCAGAGGAAGCTGGCGACCAGTGCAAACAGGACACCGAGCGCATCGACCCTGAAGCTTATATCGAGGCCCGGCATGATCGCTATCCATACGACCTCGGCACTGCCACCAACGGTGAAATCGCGATACAGGATCGTTACCAGGGCAAATAGCGTGATGGATGCCAGCAGTGATACGCCTTCGCGGAGGTTGGGATAATGTCGCAACAACAGCAGCAGCGGTATCGCCATCGCCGGCAGCAGAATCACCCATTGCAGCACCTGTTGCGCCCCCATCATGGCTGGACTCCCATGAGGTGTTGAGCCGCAAGCTCGCTGGTTTGCCGCGTCAGCTCAGTATCGATACCAAAGAAGATGTTGGCGCCCACGAGTACCCAGGTCGCCAGCAACATCCCCAACGGCGCCTCGCGGGCGCCCTCGGTTAGCGACGTCGGTGCCTCGAAATAGGCCACCTCGACAATACGCCACACGTAGAACAGCGCCAGAACAGAGGCAATCAGCACCAGGCCGGCAATGGGCCACAGTCCCGCCTCGAGGGCGCCGAGAACGAGATACCACTTACTGATGAAGCCCACCGTCAGCGGAACGCCGATCAGGCTGAGGCCGCCGATAAGAATGGCCGCCATAGTCCAGGGCATCAGCCGGCCTAGACCCGCAAAGTGCGCAAGATCCGAGCCGCCAACGCGATAGACCACGCCGGCGATCGCCATAAACAGCGCGCCCTTCATCAGAGCGTGGTTGAACAAATGCAGCAGTGTTGCCTGCAGGCCGATCACCGTCCCCAGCCCCAGACCCACAATCATGTAGCCAATCTGGGCGATACTGGAGTACGCAAACAGGCGCTTGACGTTCGGTTGCTGCACAGCCACCAGCGATGCCGCGAATACACCCGCCAGTCCAAGCACGAGGAAGAGCGTGTTGAGCGGCAGAACATCCAGGGCGAAATTAGGACCAAAAATGGAGTAGTGCAGGCGTATGAGCAGGTAAACGGCAACCTTTGTCGCTGTCGCGGCGAGAAATACGGTAACCATCGACGGGGCATAGGTATACGCGTTCGGCAGCCAGAAATGCAGCGGGAAAAGGGCCAGCTTGAGGCAAACGCCAACGACGATAAATGCAAACGCCGTATGCACCGTATGGGCCGCGTCGACCAGAGGCAGCCGTGCGGCGATGTCCTGCATGTTGAGAGTGCCCGTGAGACTGTAAATAAAGCCGATGCCAATCAGCAGGAATGTCGCGCCGATCGTGCCCACTACCAGGTATTGATAAGACGCCCAGAGTGCACGCCGGTGTGGGCCCATAGCGATAAGGGCATAGGTGGACAGCGATGAGATTTCAAGAAAAACAAAAACATTGAACAGATCGCCGGTGGCAACAATACCCAGCAAACCTGCGAGGCACAGACAGAAAAGCACGTATAGCGTTGGCTGCTTGTCGCTCGCCACGTCAGCATCGAGTCCCTGCCGCGAGGCCACCGCCACCAGTGCCGCAACGCCAGACACGATGAGGAGCACGTAGGCCGACAGCAGATCAATGCGGTATTCAATGCCCCAGGGCGGCTCCCAGCCGCCCAGTTCGTAGCTTATGGTCCCGCTGCTGTAAACGGTTCCCAGCAGAGAGCCGCTGATAGCAAAGGCCGTGATGGTGACCACGCAGGTCAGTAACCACGACTGCCAGGGCCGATTGAGCAAGAGCAGAGCCGGAGCGGCCATCAGCGGAATGACGACCTGCAGGACTGGAAGGTGCACCATCACTGTTCGTCGATCTCCCGGATTTCTTCTTCTTCAACAGTGCCATAGGCATCCTTGATGCGGACAACCAGGGCGAGCGCGAGTGCCAGAGTGGCGATGCCGACGACGATAGCCGTCAATATGAGCACGTGGGGCAGGGGATTTGAGTAAAGCGTGACGCCATCCACGAGAATCGGCGCCGTCCCGCCATCGACCTTGCCCACGCTGATATAAAAAATGAACACCGACGTCTGGAAGATATTCAGACCAATGAGTTTCTTGACCAGATTACCGCGCACAATCACGCTGTAGAAACCGATCATCATCAGAGCGATAACCACCCAGTAATTGTAGAGGTCCATGATCACCGCGAGCTCTCCGGGTGCGCGGCATCCGACCGCGAGGTAAAGGCAAAGAAAATCAGGATCATGGTCGACGCCACCGTGACACCCACGCCCAGCTCAATGACGATGATGCCCAGATGCTGCCCACTCACGGGATCGTCGCTGAGCACGGAGTAGTCGAGAAATGTGCCGCCAGACAGCATGCTCACCACGCCGACACTGCCATAGACAAGCACGCCAATGGCAGCGAGCGCACGCAGCACGGCAGGGCGGGCGACACTCTGCGCCGCGTGTAAGCCAAACAGCATGCTGTAAAGAATAATCGCCGCAGCGAAGATCACCCCTGCCTGGAAGCCTCCGCCTGGGCCGTACTCTCCGTGGAACTGCACGTAGAGTGCAAACAGCAATATCAGCGGTATAAGCATTTCACTGATCAGGCGCAGCACCAGGTGGTCTGCCATGCGCACCGGACTTTCGCGACCTTCACGCGGCCCTGAAAGCAGGCCCAGCAAGGACAGAACACCGACGGCAGCGGTGAAGATCACCACAGCCTCCCCAAAGGTGTCATAACCGCGATAGCTGGCAAGGACGGATGTGACGACGTTGGGAATATCGATTTCACGCGCCGACTCTTCCAGATAGCGTACGGCGACGTGGCTGCTGGCCGGACTGCCGGGATCGCCAAAGGCCGGCATGTCCAGAGTACCCACCACCAGCATCAGCCCCGTCACAACGACCAGAAGCAGCGCAAATAGTGCGTGGGAGTGAGAGCTGTTCTCGTAGCGCCCGGTCAGCTTGAGCACCGACAGGAACAACAGCGGAGATATCCCGGCACCAACGGCGGCCTCAGTGAAGGCAACGTCAACGGCGTCAAGAGAAACGAAGAAGGCGGCGGAGAGAAGACCATAGATGCCCGACAGCATGACAATCGCAAAAAGATCCTTCATCCGCGCAATCGCCAAAGCGGTAACGAGCAGCAGGGCAAGGACGACGACATCAACGATAAGTGCGAAATCGATCATGGTGAACCTGCCTCCGGATCATCACCTTCCGCGCGCAGCCGGCCGTGACGCGCTGCTTTGGTCAGAGCGTGGCTGGCCGTCGGGCTGGTGATGAGCACGAACAACATGATGAATAAAAGTTTGAACAAGCCGATACTCCAACCCACTTCCAGCATCAGCACAAGCACAATGAAAAACGCCGCCAGCGTTTCGGTGACACCTGCTGCATGCATACGGGAATAAAAATCGGGCAGGCGCATAACACCAAGCCCTCCGCTGAGAATCAGTACGATGCCGAACACCGCGAAAACGCCACTTGCGATAGTGATGACAGTGTCCATGATCAGCGATCTTCCGTCGGTTCGCCGCCGTACTCGAAATACCGAAGTACGCCAATAATGCTGATGAAATTGATCAGGGCGTAAACCAGGGCAATATCGAGATAGTCGGGTCTGCCTGCAAGGACGCTGACCACGGCGATGAGAAGCACGGTCTTGGTGCCGAAGAGGTTTACGGCGAGAATACGGTCATAGATGGTTGGACCGACCAGCGCCCGCGCAATAGCGATCGCCATGACAACGAGGAGGGCAGCGCCTATGGCCGCGAGCATGGCCATCAGCGCTCCAGACCCTGAACGCGCCGGGCCATTTCGCCACTCTCCAGATCGGCAACACCATCGCGCGTGAGCGAATGAACGAGAATGGTGCCTCCGGGTACGTCGACATCCATGGCGACTGTTCCCGGTGTCAGTGTGATGGAGTTGGCGTAAATGACTTTTCCCGCATCGCTCAGTGCCGGCAGGGGAATGCGTGCAACGGTCGGAGAAATCGCTTCGCGTCCCATCCATATGCAGCGCACGACATCGATATTGCTCTTGACGATCTGCACCGCCAGCCAGGCACAGTAGCCTGGCGTACGGGCAATGCTGATCGGCCGACTGCCAGAACCGACGACCCTCAGACGCCACGTTAGCCAGGCGGTCAGCGCTATCGACGCCACGCCAAGAGACAGCAACAGGGGCTTGAACATCCCCGAGTTGCTGACCCAAAAAACAGCCAGCACCGCAATCAATGTCAGGAGTGATCTCATGGCGATTTGAGGTTCCGTCCGTCGTGCCTGTTATTGGAAGGTTGGGGAGATTACACGCAGTGCCATACGCAGGTCCAGCATCTGCCCGATCATATATGTCGGAAAAAGCATGAAGAGGCGTACATCGATGCCCGCGACTTGCCCAGAACAGTCGGCGCCCATACCATGTCACGCCCGGCAGACGAAAGGCTTCCGAAGCAGATATGTTCGACCTCGACAAGCGGCCACCCGACTCCAGGCAAGACGCCTTGCACGTGGTTTTTCAGGGTGGCAGGCTCATCAGCGATATGCGATCCCGGCATCCCTGCGTGCACACGGAAGCCGACCTCATTATCAACGGCTGGCAAACACGGCGCGAACAATTTATCGGCCACTGGCAGAATCAGCCCTGTTTCGCGCTTGAAATCGACGATCTGCAGCACGTCGATCTGATGCGGCATCAGGTAGTCACCCTGTATGAGTTGCTTGGACGCGTCGATGACGCCCTGTTCGCTCTGGCCGGGCGAGCGCAGCAGTTGCTTGAATGGGAGCGCGATCATCGGTACTGCGGACGCTGCGGTAATCCCACCGAGATCCTGCCCGCCGAACGCGCCATGCGATGCCAGACGTGTGAAATAGCGCTCTACCCGCGTATTTCACCCTGCATTATCGTTCTGGTCACGCGCGGTGAATATCTTCTCCTCGCGCGGCACACTCGGTATCGGCGTCCGATGTACAGCACCCTGGCCGGTTTTATCGAAGCCGGGGAAAACGCGGAGCAGTGTCTGCGGCGCGAGGTCAGAGAGGAAGTCGGCATCGATGTCGACGACATCCGCTACTTCGATTCCCAGGCCTGGCCGTTTCCGAGCCAACTGATGCTCGGCTACTTCGCCGACTATCGAAGCGGCAATATATGCTGCGATCCGCGCGAAATCGCTGAGGCAGACTGGTATCATTACACCGATCTGCCGCCTGTCCCGCCGGAAACCTCGATCGCGGGGCAATTGATTCGTCACCACGTTACCCGAGTATCAACCCGGTAAAGCACCGTCTTAATGCCCTTGCGGCAGGAGCTCATTGCATGGAGTTTTTATCCGAATTGGGATTGTTTGCGGCGCAGGCCGTCACACTGGTTGTCCTCATTCTCTTGCTGGCGCTGGGCCTTGTCGCCATTTCTCATCGGCAGCGTGGAGACCATGAAGGCCACATTGAAATAACCCGGATCAACCAGCGCGCGGAACATGTCAGCGACACGCTAAACCACGCCATTAACGACCCACAGACATGGAAAGCCACGGCCAAGGCGAGGAAAAAAGCCGAAAAAGTGAAGGTCAAACAACGTAAAAAAGCGTTAAAGGCAAAAAAAGATAGCAGTGCCCAGCCGTCATCGACCGATGCGCCGCGGCGTGAACGTCCCGTGCTCTTCGTCCTCGATTTCGACGGTGACATGCACGCCTCTGCCACCGACAATCTCAGAGAAGAAATATCGGCAATCGTGCCGCAGCTGAAGACGGGGGATGAAGTCCTGGTGCGATTGGAGAGCCCGGGCGGCGTCGTGCATGGCTATGGCCTGGCCGCCAGCCAGCTGCGCCGCATCCGTGACACCGGCGCCCCCTTAACAGTCTGCGTTGACAAGGTGGCTGCCAGTGGCGGCTACATGATGGCCTGTGTTGCCGATCGCATTGTCGCAGCGCCGTTCGCCGTTATCGGTTCAATCGGCGTTCTTGCGCAGCTGCCGAACTTTCATCGCCTGCTGAAAAAGAACGATATCGATTTTGAGCTTCTCACTGCGGGGGAATATAAGCGCACGCTGACACTGTTCGGTGAAAACACCGACAAGGGGCGGCAGAAGTTTGTAGAGGAACTGGAAGAGACCCATGCCCTGTTCAAGCACTTTGTAAAGGATAACCGCCCGGCGCTGGATATCGACCGCGTGGCCACAGGCGAAATCTGGTACGGACAACAGGCTCTTGACGAGGGCCTGGTCGATGCGCTGTCGACGTCAGATGCGATGATACAGGCGAGGCTTGACGACAGCGACGTTTTTGAAATCCGCTTTGTACGCAAGCGCAATTGGCAGGAGAAGCTGGGGATGGCTGCGGGGTCGGCCGTAGAGCGCAGTCTACTGCGGCTGTGGCAGCACGGCGTTTCCCGCCGCCTGCACTGATTACTCTACTGCAACGCCACCGAGCGGACGCAGTGATTCGACGGCCTGGTGCTGTGACAGATAAACCTGGCCGCTGAGCGAATCGAGAAAGTCCGTGCGGCGCAGGGCATCCATGACCGGCCCCTTCACTTCGCTCAGATGCAGGGCAATACCCTGCTCCCTGAGGCGGTGATCAATCTGTTCGAGTGTTTCCAGCGCACTCAGGTCAATTTCGTTCACTGCCGTACACTGCAATATGATATGGCGCAGGTCCTGCCGACCGGCGACGATCGCATAGACTGCACTCTCCAAATAGCTTGCATTGGCAAAATACAGACTCTCGTCGACGCGTATGGACACGATGGAGGGGTAAGTAATGACATCGTGGCGCATGACGTTGCGAAAATGCTCTGTGCCGGGAACCTCACCGACAACGGCGATGTGCGGACGCGTCGTCTTGTGCAGGTGCAGGGCGACGGACACCACAATGCCCGCGAGAACACCAAGTTCCACGCCGAGGGCAAGCGTCGCAACAATAGTCACCGTCACTGCAATAAAGTCACGGCGCGAATAGCGCCACGCGCGACGCAGCAGCGCAATATCAATGAGCGAGGTCACGGCCACGATAATAGTGGCGGCAAGAGTGGCCTGCGGCAGGTAGTACAGAACCGGCGTGAGAAACAGCGTAGCAAGGGCAATGCCCAGTGCCGCCATGACACCGGCCATCTGGGTCTGTGCGCCCGCATCGAAATTCACCACGGAGCGGGAAAACCCGCCCGTTACCGGAAATCCGGAAGATAAGGACGACGCCACGTTTGCGGCACCCAGCGCCACTAATTCCTGATTGGGGTTGATGTTCTGTCGGCGTTTCGCGCCCAGTGTCTTGCCAACGGACACCGATTCGACAAAGCCGATGAGGCTGATCAGCAGTGCGGACACTGCCAGCTCCGACCACAGTGCCACGCTGAAGACCGGCGTGCTGAACGCCGGCAGGCCGCTCGGCACCACCCCGACCACGGCCACACCCTTGGCCTCAAGGCCAGCGCCGTAGCTGATCCACGTGGTAACCGCAATCACCAGAACGGGCCCCGCCTTGGCACAGATCTCAGCGACCGCGGCCGGCACTCCAACCACCTGCAGAAGCCTGGCTAGATCCCGCCGTATCCACAGCAGCACCAGCAGGGCACCGACGCCAACCAGGAGCGTCGGCAGACTGAAGCCTGACAGCTCACCGAGCATACTGCCGAACAAGGCAGGGAGGTTGTCACCGTGCCCGGCTATACCGGCGATATGCCGGACCTGGCTGATCGCGATGATGATCCCCGATGCCGTGATGAAGCCACTGACCACCGAATGGGAAAGCAGGTTGGCCAGCTCGCCGAAACGGAGCAAGCCCATGCCGATCAGCATGAGTCCTGATATCATTGCCATGGCGACCGCCGCGCTTGCGTAGTCTGCGCTACCGTTGGCAGCGACCTTTCCCACTGCGGTAGCCGTCATCAGCGATATCACAGCGACGGGGCCTACCGAAAGAGTGCGGCTGGTGCCGAAGACGGCGTAGAGCACCAGAGGCAGAATACTGGCATACAGCCCCATTTCCGCCGGTAGGCCGGCGAGCATGGCGTAGGCCAGTGACTGCGGTATCAGCATCACCGTAACGATGACCGCAGCCAGCAGATCGTTCGCGGCCATCCCGCGGTGATAGCTGCGAAGCCATTCCATTGGCGGCAGCCACCGCCCGGGATTGAGCTTCATGCGTCAGAGGAGACCGGTTTGCTTCGCTCTGGGTTTACCATCCACTCACGTCCTTTCAACATGGCTTTCCAGTAGACAGGCGGCAAAATTCGCTCCTTCAGCAGCCACGCCATGCGCGACGGTCTTTGCCCGTTAATAATCCAGCGCGGAAAACTGGGCAGCAACTTGCCGCCGTAGCCAAATTCCGCGAGCACTATCTTGCCACGCTCAACGGTCAACGGACAGGACCCGTAACCATTGTAGTGTGAGACACCAGACGCCAGGCCAGCGTGCTGGAGCAGGTTGTTGGCAACGATTGGCGCCTGCATACGCGCCGCGGCGGCGGTCTTTGCGTTCGGGGCGTTCATGGCATCTCCCACGCCCCAGACGTTTTCGTAGGTTCGGTGCTGCAGCGTGTTCTGGTCGACATCAATCCAGCCGGCCGCATCTGCCAGCGGACTCTCGCGTACCACGTCGGGTGCAACCTGGGGAGGGCAGACATGCAGCATATCAAATTCGGTGCATACCTCGACGGTTTCGCCCGCGTCATTCGTAGTGGCAAACCAGGCCATGCGCCCGGGCCCATCAACGCGAACAAGACGGAAGCCAAAATTGAGTTCGGCGTTGTACGCCTCCATGTATGACATCAGCGCCGGAACGTATTCTTTCACCCCGAAGAGAACCTGGCCGGCATTATAAAAGGCAATTTCCATATTCTTCAGTGCGCCGCTGCGCTTCCAGTGGTCCGCGGAAAGATAAAGCGCTTTCTGCGGTGCGCCGGCGCACTTGATCGGCATGGGCGGCTGCGTGAACACGGCACGGCCACTGCGCAGTGAGCTCACCAGTTCCCAGGTATAGGGCGCAAGATCAAAGCGATAGTTGGACGTGACGCCATTTCGCCCGAGGGTTTCCACCAGTCCGTCAATGCCGTTCCAGTCGAGCTTGATGCCCGGCGCGGCAACCAGCCGATCATAATAGATCGGACGGGCATCCTCGAGCAGCACCCGGTTTTGCTCGGGCTCGAAGTTCCCCACCGCCGCCTGTATCCAGGTGACTCCCTGCGGGATCAGCGATGCCGTGGTCTTGACGGTTTCCTCCTGCGTAAACACACCCGCGCCAACCAGAGTCCAGCCCGGTTGGTAGTAGTGCACCTGTGCCGGGTCGATAATGGCGATGGACAGGTCCTGGGTCCGCGCACGCAGACTGGAAGCGACTGAGATACCGGCAGCGCCTGCACCCACGATGACCACATCGAAATGATCCCTGCGACGACCGGTATCCTCAGCCGAGGCTGTATCGGCAGTAATACCCAGAGCCTCGGCGAGGTCAAAGCCATGTTCGCGGGCACGCGAGAGCAGCGTCTCGTCGCTAACACCAAGACGCCGCTGATAGAGACTCCAGAGGGTCATGGACCGCGTGCCCGTCCGGCAGAATGCATGTACGGGCTTCTCGAGCGACTCGAATGCCGACAGGAATTCATCCACATTTTTTTCATTTACCTTGCCTGAAATCACCGGCACGTGTGCCACCTGAAGCCCGTAGCTGTGTGCCGCCGACTCGACTTCGGCGAATGTGGGCTGGTCGTTGGCCTCCCCATCGGGTCGACTGCATAGCAGTGACCTGACGCCCATAGACGCCAATGTCTCAATGTCCTGCAGCTGGATTTGCGGTGAAACCGAAAACTCGTCACTGACCTTGATCACGTTGATGCTCATATGCCTGTCTCCTGGTCCGGGGCGAGCCTGGACAGTGTCGGACCGCCGAAGGCATTCAGCGGTATCTTGAGGAAAAATCGACCATCCGCCTCTGGCGGCGGCATGTGGCCGGCTCGCATGTTGACCTGCAGCGAGGGCAGGATGAGCTTTGGCATGCCAAGTGTCGCGTCGCGTTTTTCCCGCATATCGACGAACCCCGCCTCGCTTACCCCATCCCGAACATGGATATTGTTCTCTCTCTCTGCTGCTACCGTTGTCTCGAACTCCAGCTCGCGTCCATTCGGCAGATAGTCGTGGCAGACAAATATGCGGGTTTCCGGGGGCAGGGCCAGTATGCGTTTGATAGAGCGATATAGTGTGGCTGCATCACCACCGGGAAAATCGCAGCGTGCAGTCCCATAGTCCGGCATGAAAAGGGTATCACCGACAAAAACCGCATCACCGATCACGTAGCTCATGCAGGCCGGTGTGTGTCCCGGTGTATGCATGGCGTAGCCGGTGACCCCGCCAATATCAATGGCGTCACCTTCAGCGAGGAGTACATCAAACTGGGAACCGTCATCGCGGAAACCGGGGCCCGCATCAAAAATTTTGCCGAAGGTATCCTGTACCGTACAGATATGGTTGCCGATAGCGATGCGTCCACCGAGCTCCTGCTTGACATAAGGCGCTGCGGAAAGGTGATCCGCGTGAACGTGGGTCTCGAGAATCCAGTCCAGCGTCAACTGGTTTTCTCGGATATAGGCGATAACGCGATCCGCGCCCTCGTAGTTGATCGTGCCCGATGCGTAATCGAGGTCCAGCACAGAATCGACCAGCGCACAGTGCTCGCTTTGCGGGTCCCGTACGATATAGGTGAGCGTGTTTGTCGGTTCGTCAAAAAAGGGAATGACGTCGGGCATTCCGGTCGCGGCAGCATGTGTTTGAGTCATGGGCATCTGTCTCCTGTTTTTGCAGCCATCATGTCTCTGTTTCAACAGCGGGCTGCCTATGCAAAAGTGCTCATAGGGCTGTTGCAACCTCTGTGCCAGCGGGCGAAAGAAAAGCCGCCAGCGATCGCATATCGTTGTTATACATTACGTTTCTTTAAAAAAGCCAGGGGTTTCAGGACCACCGGCGAGCGGCCATTTGTGGCCGCTGTCGCCAATTACCGCCATAATTGGCAAACACATTTGCCAGAAATGACACGATGAACCTGATCGCCAGTGATATTAATCCGACCTATGCCCGAATGCTCGACGGCTATGAGAGCCCGGCGATTCTGGTGAGTCGCAACTATGAAATCCTGGCGACCAATGATCTTTACCGCGAAACCTTCGGACTGCCCGACAGCACCGACGTCCTGCCGCGATGTTACGCAGTTTCCCACGGCTACGACCGGCCCTGCGATGAGGCGGGCGAGACCTGCCCACTGAGCGCCGCCTCCGCGTCGGGCAAGCGGGAGCGGGTGCTGCATATCCACAATACCCCGCAGGGGCGAGAGCATGTCGATGTCGAAATGCTCCCCATCGCGGATGAGACAGGAAAACCCGCGTTTTTCATTGAACTGCTGCGGCCACTGCCCACGGCAGGCGAACAGGCGGCCAGCCAGGACATGACCGGTCAATCCCCGGCCTTCAATGCCATGCTTGCCCTGATCTCGCGAGTTGCACGCTCGGACGTCGCCGTGCTGCTCGCCGGCGAATCCGGGGCAGGGAAGGAGCTTGCCGCGCACACGCTGCATCGCAACAGCCTGCGTCATAGGGCACAGATGGTTACGCTGGAGTGCGCTGGCCTGACAGAAACCCTGTTTGAAAGCGAGCTATTCGGGCATGTTCGCGGCGCCTTCACTGGCGCCAACTACCATAAGGCAGGGCTGGTTGAGGCCGCCAACGGCGGCACTCTTTTCCTGGACGAGATCGGAGACGTCCCTCTGCCACTGCAGGTGAAGCTGCTCCGCCTAATAGAAACAGGCACCTATCGACAGGTGGGGAGCACCGAAGTGCGTCACGCGGATTTTCGTCTGGTCTGCGCCACCCACAAGGACCTCGAGGGCATGGTTGCGGAGGGCCGCTTTCGCCAGGACCTGTACTACCGCATCAATGTTTTTCCGGTACGGGTGCCGGCGTTGCGTGAGCGACCTGACGATATACCCGTGCTGGCCAACGCGTTTCTGAGGACGACCGGGCAGGGTGTCGGCATGCACTTCACCGAGTCGGCCATTCAGCGCTTGCGCAGCTATGCCTATCCGGGAAACATCCGGGAACTGCGCAATATCGTTATCCGCTGCTCCATCATCGGTAACTCCAACGTCATCGACAGCGGTGTAGTAGAGCGGGCCATTAGCGGACAGGTACTGCAAAACGACAGCGGCACAGCAGCTGCGATATCGCCGCAACAGACGTCGGCAACGGGAAATAGTGTAAAGACACTCCGGCAGGTGGAAAGCCAGCATCTCAATTTTCTGATGCGGCATTTTGCCGGGGACAAAAACGCCGTGGCACGGGCAGCGGGGATCAGCGTGAGAAGTCTTTACCGCCGACTGACGGCCAGCGAGTAGCTGATGCGTCACTCGCAGACAACTATTTAACATATTATATTTATTGACTGCGCATTATGGAGGCGTGCCGCAGCCTGACTAAAAGACAGGCTGCGGCATAATTCTATAAAGCACTTCATTTATTGCTCCTATTTATCTGTTTTATAACATTTTTATGGCTTATCCAGCGCTTACTGGCTGACTCATCACGGTCAGCTCTGAAGACCCTAGCGCGCCACATCGGGAAAACGCCAGGCGTCAACGCAAAGCGGAAGACTTGCCCGGGCGCATCGCGATTGCGTGAGATGCCGCGTGTGCATTGAGCGACCTGACGAAAAACACACCCGTCACGCACAAGTGCTCCCGATGAATACCGCTCCGGGTCAGATATAGCGCATTGACTGCAGAGTGAGCCGGCAGATCCACTAGCCGGCCTGATCAGCCGTCTTATCCACAACTGCGTATAATATATATTATGTTAAATAACACATTTATCACAGAAGTATCCACAGCCTTGTATGTCAGTATGGCCAGACACCTGAACTCCCCTTTCAGAGCTCTCGCAATGCACAGTCGCAGCACGCCCGAACCGAAAGCCGCAGCACAGGTAGAGCACGTATACTGTGCGCCCCTTATCGCCAGGACGCTTGAAGCAACATGCCCACTTTTCCCGCAGGCAACGCCGGCAATGCACTGAGCCGGATTGAGCAGAGCTACCTGTTCCAGGGCTCGGTCATTTTCATCATCGTGCTATCGGCGATCACCATCGGCGCAAAGACCTACGAGCTACCGCCACTCGCCGACAGGCTGCTTCCCTATCTCGACAACGCGATTACCGTTTTCTTTCTGACCGAAATCACTCTGCGTTTCCTGGCCTGCGACAATAAACGTCGCTTCTTCGCCGATGGCTGGAATATCTTTGACACACTGGTGGTGATCGGCAGCCTGATCCCGCTGGAAAATGCAGATGCTGTGCTTATCGGCCGCCTGCTGAGAGTCTTCCGGGTACTGCGCCTGGTCTCTGTGGTCCCTGAGCTACGTTCACTGATCAACGCGCTGCTCAAGTCGATTCCGCGCATGGGCCATATTGCACTGTTGATGTTCATCATCTTCTATATTTATGGAGCAGTCGGCTCGATGTTCTTCGCACGTATCAACGAAACCTTGTGGGGGGATGTTGCCATCTCAATGCTGACTCTGTTCAGAGTCGCAACTTTTGAGGACTGGACAGACGTCATGTACGAGACCATGGCAACATTTCCGCTGAGCTGGATTTACTACATCACGTTTATCTTCCTCACGGCCTTTGTCTTTCTGAACATGATGGTCGGCACAATTCTGGACGTCATGACTCGAGAGTTTCATCGCGACAGCGAAGACCAGGCGCATCGGGAGCGCGAGGAGATGGTGACCCGGCTCAATGTAATGGAGCGGCAGATCGGTGAAATCAGGGAGCATCTGATCGGAAAAGATAGCAGCGACCGGGATTGACCCCGGTAGCACACTTTCAGTTATCCTCGACATCAAATAATACCAAGCAGCCGGAGAAGCGCACCATGACCATTGACCCGGAAATGACTCACGAAATGTCGCTACTGCTGAAATTTGATCCCGATAGCATGCAGCACGGATTGAAGATTCACAGCGATGCCTCACCGTCCATCGTTGCCGCAGCGCAGCGGCTGTATGCCAAGGGGCTGATCGACCAGCCGGACGGCGGCTTCCTGACGTCGCTGGGGCATCAGGCCACGGAACACGCACGTGCCCTGCACCAGATACTGGACAGCGCACCCGACACCCGGAATGAAGGATAAGTCCATGCGAAACCCCTGCCTTAGTCTCTTTGTCATCGGTTTACTGAGTGCCTGCGGTGGCGAAGCCCCCACTACTGGCATTAACTCTCTCGCTGACGGGGACGGCAGCCAGCCTGGGGACGCCAGCGAATCGACACGCAATGCGAACGCCGCCGTGGCTGATCTGCTCCCGCTTGACGACCCGCAGGATGCTGAAGATGCACGACGCGGGTTCCTCGGAACGATTGATCGCGGGCGCATCACCGGTAGTGACGGGCAGCTGGCCTGGTCATTCGAGAATTATGCCTGGCAGGAAGCCGCAGAGGAGGCACCGGCAACGGTCAACCCCAGCCTGTGGCGTCAGGCGCGCCTCAACAACATCCACGGCCTGTTTGAAGTCCAGAAAGGCATTTATCAGGTCAGGGGGTTAGATCTTGCCAACATGACCGTCATTGAGGGCGAGACGGGCTGGATTGTGATCGATCCCCTCACAGTCGAAGAAACCAGCCGCGCTGCCCTCGCCCTGGTCAATGATACGCTCGGACAGCGACCCGTCAGCGCAGTGCTGTTCACCCATAGCCACATCGATCATTTCGGCGGCATCCGCGGGGTACTGTCAGCCGAGGAACAGGAACGGCGCGATGTATCCATCATTGCACCAGAGGACTTCCTGCGCGAATCCGTATCGGAGAATGTTGTCGCGGGCAGTGTCATGATGCGCCGGGCAGTCTACATGTACGGTATGAACCTGCCTCGCAATGCCACCGGCCACGTTGACACAGGGCTTGGCAAACAGCCGGCCGATGGCACGGCCTCCATTACACAGCCCACCGTGACAATCGATGACAACACCGGTGCGTTGGAGATTGACGGCGTCGCCTTTGAATTCATGCACACGCCAGGCGCCGAGGCACCGGCGGAATTCATGTTCTACCTGCCCGAGCATAGGGCCTTGTGCGGCGCAGAGATCCTGTCACGCAACTTTCATAATCTCTATACCCTTCGAGGCGCGAAAGTGCGCGATGCGCTCAAATGGTCGGGCTATATCGACCATGCGCTGGTTCGCTTCGGGGACCGGGTCGACACAATTTTCAACTCCCACCACTGGCCAGTGTTCGGTAACGGTGCCGTGGATGACTACCTGAAAAAACAGCGCGATATTTACAAGTACACCCACGATCAGACTATGCGGCTTGCCTCACGCGGTCTGACACCGAACGAAATCGCCGACACCATTGCCCTGCCCCCTTCATTGCGCGAAAACTTTGCCACGCGCGGCTACTACGGCACGCTGAAGCACAATGCCAAGGCGGTCTACCAGTTTTACTTCGGCTGGTACGACGGCAACCCGGTGAACCTTGATCCCCTGCCGCCGGAGTCCCAAAGTCGTCGCTACGTCGAGGCCATGGGCGGTGTCGACGCCGTGCTGGATAAGTCACGAACTGCGTATCGCGAGGGCGCGTTCCAGTGGTCCGCTCGCCTCGCACACCACGTTGTATTCGCCGATCCGGACAATACGCAGGGCCGAATCATGCTGGCCCGCGCCTATGACCAGCTCGGATATCTTGCCGAGAGCGGCCCGTGGCGCGACGTCTATCTGAGCGGCGCACACGAATTGCGCAATGGCATCACGCCGATGTCGGGACTCGCCGGCAACGCCGGTCTGATCGGCGCCATCCCTATTGATCTTTTTCTCACGGCGATGGCGACCAACCTGAATCCGGATGAAGCTGGCGATAAGGTCATTACGGTCAATCTCCGGGTGCCTGATAAGGATGCCGAGTTCACGCTATTGCTGGAAAACGCGGTCATGAACTTTCGCGAGGGCCTTGCGGATAACGCGGATGTCACGCTGAACATCAGCCACCCCATGCTGCTCAAGGTGCTTGGCGGTGGCGCAAAGGTTACCGACCTGGTGGGTAACGAGGGCGTCTCAGTGGAGGGCAGCCGTATCCGGTTGGGACAGTTCTTTGCCAGCTTTGACAGGGTGGAGAATCCCGCTTTCCCGCTCACCACGCCCTGAATTAAGCCAACCAGCGCCGTCCATGCGCAGGCTGCCAGATGTACTTGTCAGTCTGCCGGATCTTCCTGTGCCGTCTGCATGCTGGACGCGCGCCCTAAAGACTCTGCAGAGGTCGGCTGTTGCAGATCTGACTGCGCTACGGGGACGCCGCCAACAGCGCCCTGACAATTGGCGCCCAGACTCAGGGTCACGACCAGGCCTACAGACACCAGCGCCCTGATTACTTCATCGGGATCCATACATACCTCCGGAAATCGTATTGCGTGGCGCTGTCGAAAAACGGCCACTCACACGCGGCGTCCTGTCGTTTGACGCAAGGCCGCGACTGAGACCCACAGCAACGCTGTTCTTAGGGGCAAGACGTCCCAGCATGCACGATTATTCCGTCCCGCTGTGTGCGTTGGCACGCATAGTGTGGCACGCATAGTGTGGCACGCATGCTGCTGCGCAGGCAGCGATCGGCGCGAGGTCAATCATCAACACAATTTCAAGAAAGCGGCTTGTCTGGGTTTTGTGCATCCGGTACTCTGCGGACCTGCTTGACGGGTGAACCTGCATCCCTGCGATGTCGGGTTAAACGGGAAGACGGTGCGCTGCATGTCAGCAATGCCGTCACTGCCCCCGCAACGGTAAATGAGGACGCCGATCACAATGCCACTGCGCCAACAGCGTGGGAAGGCGGTCGGCACGGCAGTGACATGCCTCTCATGAGTCCGGATACCGGCCCGCCATTCATTCACTGTTCAGTTGCGGCGGGCGACTGGCGGGGGTTCCTGTGAACTCTTGCTGTATCTCTCCGCAGAACCACTATGCAGAAGCGGGGGATTCTGCGGGAGATAGTCATGAAGATCCGTATTTCGGCAGCGTTTGCCGCCTCCGTTCTTGCAACACCCTCTTTCGCCCAGACCTCGTCAGCCGCTGACAGCGCCATCGAGCAGGTCCTTGTGACGGCGTCTCGTGTTCCCGTCGAGCTCAAACATGTCGGCAGTGCCACATCTGTTTTCACTCGCGCGGACATCGAGCGACGCCAGACACGCTATGTCACTGACCTGCTGCGCACGGTACCCGGCTTCGCCGTGTCGCGCAGCGGCGGGCCGGGATCGCAGACCCAGGTCCGAGTCCGCGGCGCCGAGGCCAATCATGTGCTTGTACTGATCGATGGCGTACGCGCCAATGACCCGGCCACCAGCGACGAATTCCCCTGGGAGCATCTCGCAACCGGAGCGGTTGAACGTATCGAAATTGTGCGCGGTGCCCAGAGCGCGCTCTGGGGCAGCGAGGCAATTGCCGCCGTCGTCAACATAACGACGCGCGGCGGCAGCCGGGCCGCTAGCAGCGCCAGTACATACCTCGAGGGAGGCAGCAACAGCACGCGTAACATCGGCGCCAATGGCGTGCTGTCCCGAGGCGCGTGGACCGTTGACGCCAACGCTGAACGACTGGACACGGATGGCGAAAACATCTCCCGCGTCGGCACAGGACGCGATGGCGCGGAACTGACATCAGGGCATATTGGCCTGCGCTACGCGGATAACAGCGCCATAGGCTTCCAGGCCAGCCTGCGAGGGACCGATTCAACGTCAGCCTTTGATCCCACCGACTTCGCCACGGGACTGCCTGGGGATGCAGACCGCTTTACCGAAAGCGGAAACATCATCGCGCAAGTGGCGGCGACCCTCGAAACCCACGACGGTAGCGTCAACTGGCAGGCCCGCACAGCATTCTTTGACTCCGAGCACCGCAACTTTGCCGATGGCAACGAGGATTCATCCACCGCATCATCGCGATACACCACCACGCTGCAATCCGATATCGCGCTGTCCGATGAGCGCGCGCTGACGCTCGCGCTGGAGCGCGAGGAGACGGATTTCAGCCAGCGCGGTATCGTCTCCTTCGGCGACCCCAACCAGGATCGCTCGCTGACGATGCAGAGCGCGATGGCAGAATATCGGCACACGGAAGACAGCGGCCTGTCCTGGATGCTGAGCGGCCGTTACGATCATTACAGTGACTTCGGCAACGCACTCACCGGCCGGCTATCGCTCGCCTATGCGCTGACCGACAGCACCCGTCTGCGCGGCAATATCGGCACCGGACAGAAAACGCCGACCTTCATCGAGCGCTTCGGCTTCTTTGCTGATCAGTTTGTCGGTAACCCCAATCTCGATCCCGAGCAGTCTGTGTCTTTTGATATCGGCATTGACCAGACACTTGCCGATGGCGCACTGCGACTAGAGGCAACGCTGTATCGGCAGGAACTGCAGGACGAGATCAACGGCTTTGTCTTTCTCCCGGGCACGTCCCTGGCAACGGCGCAGAATCTTGACAACAGCAGCGAGCGCCAGGGCATTGAGCTGGCGGCCGACTGGCGGATCAGCCAGCAGATCAGCGCAGCCGCCTCCTATACTTATACCGATGCCACCGAAGAGAACAGCAGTGGACTCAGCGTCGTGGAGCTGCGCCGACCAGAACACGTCGGAAGCCTGTCATTGAACATGGCATCGCGGGACGACCGACTCCGCGCAACGCTGGTTGCAGACTACGGTGGCACCCGATTCGACCGGTTTTTTCCGCCCTTTCCACTGCCGGCTGAGACCCTGAAGCTGGACAACTACTGGCTGGTGGAGCTGACCGCGCACTATCAGCTAACGCCGAACGTGACGCTGTACGCACGGGGCACCAACCTGCTCGACGCCGACTATGAGAACGTGGTGGGCTACGGAACCTGGGGACGCGCCGGCTTCGTCGGCGTCAAGACCGACTTTGGCTGGTGAGGAGAGCAGCATGAACCGATTCGTTATTCTTCTGGCCTGGGCCATTCACTGGCTGCCACACCCCTTCGGCGTATCCAGTATCGGTGCGACTGCCTTGTACGCTGGTGCCTACGGCAAGCGCGGGAGCGCCTGGCTGGTGCCGCTGGCGCCCCTGGCACTGGTGGCGCTGTTTACTGCCACCTACCCTACTGCCGTCATGCTGTGTGTCTTTGCCGGATTCGCACTGGCGACGGCAATCGGTCGACTGTGCCTTGCCCGCCGCCGCTCGCCGGCGCGATTCGCGGTCGCCTTGGTTGCGGCGGCGGGGGCCTTCTATCTCGTATCCAACCTGGGCGTCTGGCTCGCCGGGTATTATCCCGCCACGCCGGCAGGCCTTCTGGCCTGCTATATTGCCGGACTTCCCTTTCTTGGACTATCACTGATGGCTGACACGGCGTATTCGGCAGTGCTGTTCGGTCTGCATGCGCTGGCAGCGAATCGGGGTCCGAGGTCGGTCCCGGCATGAGGATCGTCTCACTGCTGCCCAGCGCAACGGAAATCGTCTGCGCGCTGGGACTGCAGCAGCACCTGGTCGGTGTATCGCACGGCTGTAATTATCCGCCCGGCGTCGAGGCGCTGCCGCGCATGACCAGCACCCGGGTGCCCTACACAGCGGGCAGCGACGAGATTGATGCCTATGTGCGCGAGCATCTTGGCGACAACACCGCCCTTTATGACCTCGATATGGCAGCGCTGGCGGCCGTGCGACCCGACGTTGTCGTATCCCAGGCCCTGTGCGACGTATGCGCCGTGGCGACCGGCGACGTGCGTGACGCCATCCGATCGCTTCCAGGCTCGCCACAGCTGATCGACCTCACACCCAACTCGTTGACCGATGTCTTTGACGACATGCTCCGGGTTGGCGATGCCACCGGCTCGCAGGCCCGTGCCCGACAGCTTGTCGCCAGCCTGGGCGCCCGGCGAGATCGGGTGGCAGAACGTTCGGAACGCATTGCAAAGGCCGACCGTCCCAGAGTGATGTTCTTCGAGTGGCTGCTGCCGCCCTTCAGTGGCGGCCACTGGAACCCGGAGCTGGTTACCCTCGCCGGCGGTGATGATCTGTTGGGAAGCCCTGGTGGCCCCTCGCGCACGCTGGACTGGCAATCGGTAAGCGACGTATCACCGGACCTTGCCTTCGTCGCATGCTGTGGCTTCACGATCGAGAGAACGCTGGCCGATATCGCTGCGCTCAGCGACAACCCGGCGTGGCTGTCGCTGCCAGCGGTGCAGTCGCATCGAGTGTGCGTTGCTGACGGCAATGCCTACTTTTCCAGCCCGGGGCCCCGACTCCTCGACGGTCTCGAGCTGATGGCTCACGCTCTGCATCCCAGCGTTCATCCAGCACCGGAAACAGGCAGCGTCTGGCGGCCCGGCGATCAGTTAGGCCAGTAGACCCAGATATCTCCTTTCAGAAACCGTTCGGCCAGGGTTTTATCAACGGCAGCAGGTCCCTGTAGCGTGCTGGGATAGAGCGGCGGTCGCCGATTGGCGAGGTGCGCATCGAGCAGTGCATGCAGTCGCGTCGCAACCGCCGGGTGCGAATCGCTGACGTCACGCCTTTCCGTGGCGTCGTCGGCCAGATTGAACAGACGCGAGAACGCCGGCCTCTCACTGCGCTGTAGCTTCCAGTTGCCGGCCCGCACCGCCTGATAATAATCGCTGTGCCAGAAGATGGCCTCATGCGGCGCCGCTTCACTTTCGGCCCGCGCCAGAGGCAACAGGTTGCGGCCATCAATCACCCGGTCGCCCGGTAATGCAGCACCGGCTGCGGCGACCAGGCTCGGCATCACATCGATATGTGCCGCCGGCTGTGCAACCCGCTGTCCCCGCGGAATATGCCCGGGCCAGCGCATGAACAGGGGCACCCGCAGCCCCCCTTCATACAAAGTCAGTTTCCAGCCACGGTAGGGTGCGTTCAAATCCGGAAGACCGATATAGCCCGGCGCACCGTTATCGCTGGTGAGCACCACCAGCGTATTCTCATCCAGACCCTGGGCCTCAAGACTGTCGAGAATACGCCCGACACTGCGATCCAGCGCGCGCACCATGGCCGCATAGACACGCAGACGATGTGGCTGGATATCCCCCACCGCATCGTAATCGGTGCGAGTAGCCTGTAGCGGCGAGTGTGTTCCCCAGTGCGCCAGATACAGAAAAAACGGGCGGTCACGGTTGCGCTCTATCACGCGCACGGCCTCGTCGGTCCAATAGTCCGTTAGATAGCCACCGGGCGCGAACCATTCACTGCCGTTGAAGCTGTTGGCGTAGCGCATACGCGCCCACAGAAACCGATCTATGGGGTCGAACTCGAGCCTTGCGTTGACCGCATCCGGATGCGACTCGGGCAGGTAAAGTCCGCTGGCCATCAGCAAGCTGTCGTCGAAACCCTGGTCATTCGGGTGCGAGCCGGGCCCACGGCCAAGATGCCATTTTCCGATGTGCGCGGTGTAATAGCCGGCACTCTGCAATACTTCCGCGACGGTAACTTCATCCCCCGGCAGTCCCATGTCCTCAAACGCAGGGAGGGCTTCCGCTGCCTCCGAGTTGTATCGGACCGGCGGCAAGCCATTGTTGCCGGTGCCGGTGATGACACTCAAGGCCCTGCCCATTCCAGGCGGCATTGGCGTGAACTCAAAACCCGTGCGGGTCGGGTAGCGCCCCGTCATGAGCATCGCGCGCGACGGCGCGCAGGTGGCGCTGCCGGCATAGGCCTGCGAGAAAGACGCACCCTCGCGCGCGAGACGGTCGATATTCGGGGTGCCTACTCTGCCCTCGGCGACGCCACCGCCGAAGGTCGACAGGTCGTTGATCCCGAAATCGTCGAGCACGATAAATATAATATTTGGCTGCGGCACGTCCCCCCGAGCCAGCACCGGTGCGGTGACGTGCCGCCACTCAATCAACCGGGTGGCGGCGACCTGTTCGCCGGCACCGCGCCAGGCGAGCACCGCCAGCAGCGCCTCGGCACGAAAGAGCCAGAGTAACGAGGCCGCCAGGAGCGAGAGAACTGCGCCAGCCACAAGCCACTTGTTCATTACCTGTTGCCTCTCCGGTGGGAATTGAACCGTCAAGGCACGGACTCCTGCGTTCTGCCGGGTCAAATAGCATACACGATCACGCTCGTGAGGAACGAATAATAGAATTCGGTCCTTCGCCGTACGACACGCAAAACATGCAGTTGTCGGGTGGTCCCAGGGCAGCCTCCAGACTACACTTGGCCTCGAGGATACAGACTATGCCAGCGAGCACCCATTATCAGCGCGTTGCCTTTGCAATTCGCTTCCTGCAGCATCACCACCGGAAACAACCCTCACTCAGCGAACTCGCTGCGGCCGTGCACTTGAGCCAAGCACACTTCCAGCGTGTTTTGACCGCCTGGGCAGGGGTCAGCCCGAAAATGTTCCTGCAATACCTGACGCTTGAGCATGCAAGGGCACTGCTCGCCGAACAGGCGGCCGTCGAGGAGACAACCAGCGCCTCGGTGCTGGCCGATACGGGACGATTGCACGATCTTTTCATCACGCTTGACGGCATGACACCGGATGAGTTCCGCCGCGGCGACGCGACACTGCAGATTAGAACGGCAGTGCATGAGACCCACTTTGGCCGCGTGCTCATCGCCTCAACCGGTCGCGGCATCTGTTCGCTCAGCTTTGTTGACGACGACAATGAATCAGCAATGCTCGAGGCTCTCGGGCGACAATTCCCGAACGCCGTGTTGACTTGCGGCACCGACGCGCAGCAGCAGGCCGCTCTGCGCTGCTTCGGCGGTTCCGGGCGAATGCAGGAACCGGTGCAGCTTCATGTGCAGGGCAGCCCCTTTCAGCTGAAGGTCTGGGAAAGCCTGCTGCGCATTCCATCGGGCCGTCTTGTCACCTACGCGCAGATTGCCGGGGAGCTCGGCAACCCTGGTGCAGCCCGTGCGGTGGGCGCCGCCATCGGCAGCAATCCGGTGGCAGTATTGATACCCTGCCACCGCGTTATTCGCAGCTGCGGCGCCCTTGGAGGCTACCGCTGGGGCCTGCCGCGCAAGGCTGCGCTTATCGGCTGGGAGTCGGCGCAGCAGGCATTATCGGAAGCGTGATATGAACGTGCACGCAGGATGCGTAACGTCCTCGTTGCCAGCCACACGCGGTCTCGGCATGGGCGCAGGCATGACACTCCGTCATACTTTGGGTGACTTTTTGCCCTATTCCACGGACTGATTCCTGCACATGGATCTTTTCAGCGACAGTTACCGCTATCTCGGAAACCTGCTGCCACGCGATGGCACAGTGACTTACCACGGCGCCGTGATGGCGCAACAGAGCGCGGACCACTATTTTGGATCGCTGTTTCGCGACATCGCCTGGGAGCACGATCAGGTAGTGATGTTCGGAAAGCGCATTGTCACGGCGCGCAAGGTGGCCTGGTATGCGGACACGCCATTGAACTACACCTATTCACGTATTACCCGCACGGCCCTGCCCTGGACAGCGCCGCTGCAGTCCATTCGCGCGATTGTCCAACGTCATACCGGAGAGGCCTTCAACGCCTGTCTGCTCAACCTGTACCACAGCGGCAGCGAGGGCATGGGCTGGCACAGCGATGACGAGCGCGACCTGGTGCGCGGCGGCACTATCGCCTCAATCAGCCTTGGCGCGGCGCGCAAGTTTGCCTTCAAGCACCGCCACAGCAAGGAAACGGTCTCACTGGAGCTTGAGCACGGTAGCCTGCTGGTCATGCGGGGTGAAACACAGCGCTACTGGCTGCACAGACTGCCACCAACGAAAAAAGTCTCATCACCGAGAGTCAATCTCACATTCCGGCAGATGGCCCACTAGCGCTCGCAAAGATAGGCGCGATAGCGCCCCTGCCCCTCTTCTGCCCGATCCCTCACCAGGGTATCTGCACCCAGACCCAGGGCCTGATTCCTGGCCAGGTCGTCAAGCTCAGTCTGTACCTTTTCCGCGTTACGCGCGACACCCGCCACCTTCCACTTCACCTGGGTGGTGACATTTCCCAGCTGCCTGCAGTTTGCAACCTCGGTCTCCTCGACAATAGTCACCGCTCTGGCCTCTTCCGGTATTTTCACCCAGGTACAACCCACAAGAAGTGAGGTGATAAACAGTGAATTGATGAAAAGGACAGAACGACTGGACATAAAGCATTCTCAATATCGCGGAACCGGGCTGCCAGCTTACTGGCAAACAGCGGGGCACTGGAAGACAATGGCCCGCTGTTTGCCACCATTTTTTAGATAGAAGGCATATCGTGCACCGGCCCGCCAGAGAAGCAACCCGTCATGACCACACCACAGATCCTGATTATCGCCATCCTGCTCTCCACCGTGGCCATGTTCCTGTGGGGCCGTTGGCGTCACGATATGGTGGCCCTGGGGTCACTGCTGGCCTGTGTCGTCACGGGATTGGTCGATCCCTCGGTGGCCTTCAGCGGTTTCGGGCATCCCGCGGTGGTCACGGTCGCCTGCGTACTGGTCCTGAGTCGTGGCCTGCAGGCCTCCGGCGCCGTTGACGCTCTCGCCCGTGTAGCGCTGCCCGGTGATGCCGGGCCACTTGCCAGCCTGGCTGCCATTGTGGCGCTGGGTGCCGTGCTGTCCGGATTCATGAATAATGTGGGTGCCATGGCGCTCCTCATGCCGATTGCGCTGCAGGTATCCAGGGAGCACGAGCTGCCACAGGGAAAGGTCCTGATGCCACTGGCATTCGGCACCATTCTCGGCGGTATGACCACCATGATCGGCACGCCTCCCAACCTGATTGTCTCCGGTTTTCGCGCCGAGTCCGGTGGCGGCAGTTTCGGCATGTTTGACTTCACGCCCGTCGGCCTTACGGTAGCCCTGATCGGCACGCTTTTCGTGATATTGCTCGGACGCAAGCTTGTGCCCGCCCGGGAACAGCACGCAGCCAGGGACTTCGCGACCGGCGCCTATCTGACGGAAGCCCGAGTCAAGGAGGATGGCAAGGCGTCCGGCATGACGCTGAGGGAGGTCGAATCCGCGCTGGGAGAGGATGGCGCGCAGATTATCGGACTGGTGCGCAACGACGTTCGACTGGTTGCCCCACATCCCGGCCGTGAACTGCTCGACGACGATATTCTCATCATGGAGGCCGATGTCGAGGCTCTCGCCGATCTGTTATCGAAGCTGGGGTTGGAACTCGAAGCCACCGCATCGCGTGACGACGAGGATGGCGCAACTGAAAAAGGTAGCCAGTTGGAACAGCCAGTAGCTGCAGACAACACCGCAGAAAACGAGGGCGGACGCGAAGAACCCGTCCTCGGCGAACTTGCGGTGATGCCGTTGTCCTCGCTTGCCGGACGCTCGGCCGCCGACCTGCAGCTCGCGACACGCTACAATCTGAACCTCCTGGCGGTATCACGGGAAGGCGCCAGCGCGCGCAAGCGACTACGCCACATGGCTTTGCGTCCGGGCGATTTGCTGTTGATGCAGGGATCCGGGGAGTCCATTGCCGAATTCGCCGCCGACAATGGCTGTCTGCCGCTTGCCGAACGCGAGCTTCGTATTCCGGATAAGCGCAAGGCCTGGATCGCCGGACTTATCATGGCTGGCGCGGTTGTCGGCGCGGCATTCGGGCTGTTGCCCGCGGCTATCTCCTTTGCTATGGGCGTCCTCGCCTCCATGGCACTGAACACCGTGCCCCCACGCAATGTCTACAATGCCATCGACTGGCCGGTCATCGTGTTGCTGGCCGCGCTGATTCCGGTAGCCGAGGCGATGGCGGCAACCGGCGCCGCAGACCTTGTCGCGACTTTCCTGCTCACCACACTGGCCCAGGGCAACGCAATTGCCGTGCTTACGCTGATTCTGGTGGTCACCATGTTTCTGTCAGATCTGATGAACAATGCGGCCACCGCCGCCGTGATGTGCCCGATCGCCATCGGCACGGCTTCCGCACTGGGTGTCAATCCGGATTCCTTCCTCATGGCTGTGGCGATCGGCGCGTCCTGTGCCTTCCTGACGCCCATAGGCCATCAGAACAACACCCTGATTCTCGGACCGGGTGGCTTCAACTTCGGTGATTTCTGGCGATTGGGTTTGCCGCTCGAGGCGCTCGTCGTTGCCGTAAGCGTTCCCATGCTGCTGTGGGTATGGCCACTCTGACGCCAACCCGGGGGCACGGCTTACGGGCTATACATCATTTGCCAGGTCGCCACGCTCGTACTCTGCAATGACCGCTCTCGCGCTGTCCTCAGCGTGGTCTTCCACGGACAGGGTAGCGGAATCGAGTGCTGCCAGCTCACCGATTCCGCCCTGCAGGTAGTGGCCGCCGACGAAGACCTCAACACCTCGCGACTGCAGGAGACCGGCGAGGATGTGGGCCTCGACGATATCCTGCGCCCGGTAGATGACTTTCATCAACGAAATCCGGGCTGCACGCCGTCAGGAAGCCGGCGTCAGCTTGAGCAGCCGGCCCTGGCTGCCGGCACGCTCGTCTTCCAACACCCAGATCGCGCCATCCGGGCCCTCGGTAACGTTCCGGATGCGTGCGCCCATGTCATAACGCTCCACCTCGCGGGCATTTTCGCCGTCAAGTTCAATACGCACGATCGCCTGCCCGGACAGTCCTGCCGCAAAGGCGTTACCCTGCCAATCCGCGAACATGTCACCGCCATACACCATGATATCGCCGGGTGAGATAACGGGTGTCCAGGTAATAGCGGGTGCCTTGAACTCCGGCCGGGTGTCGTGGTCAGGGATGTCCCGGCCATCGTAGTGCCTGCCATTTGAAACAATCGGATACCCGTAGTTCTCGCCACGCTCGATCAGATTGAGCTCATCACCGCCGGCGGGGCCCATTTCGATTGCCCAGAGCTGCTTGTCAGGGCCAAAGGCTATGCCCAGCGGGTTGCGATGGCCAAGGGACCAGATCTGGTCGTATACCCCGCCACCATCGACAAACGCGTTGTCGTCACGGTAGTTCACGAAAGGATTGTCTTCAGGCGCCGAGCCATCGTCGTGCAGACGAAGTATCTTGCCCAGCGATGACTGCATGTCCTGCGCCGGGGTAAACTTTTGCCGATCACCGGACGAGATCCAGAGATAACCCTCGTCATCAAACAGCAGGCGATGCGCGTAGTGGCCGCGACCGAGAACCTTCGGATACTGACGCCAGATGACCTCCATGTTCTCGAACTGCGGACTGCGACCGCCCTCGACAAGCTTGCCGCGGGCCACGGCCGCGCCACGGACGCCACCGTCGCCGGATTCCGCATAACTGATGTAGATGATGCCGTTCTCGGCGAATTCAGGATGTAGCGCAACATCACCCAGGCCACCCTGACCACCGTAGTCCACGTCGGGCAGGCCGACCACCGGGGAGTGCTTGTCACCCGCCTGCGTGACGATAATCAGGTTGCCTTTCTTTTCCGTGACCAGCATGCGGCCGTCGGGCATGAAGGCCATCGACCAGGGCTCATCGAAACTCGTGATTGCCTCAACCTCAAACGGCAGATCGGTCTGGGCCGTCACCGTCGCGACAAGGAACATTCCTAACATGGGGGCTAACGCCTGTCTGAGCATACAACACCTCTTGCGCGGTTGATGAATGAAATTCGAGTATATCAGGAACGGTTCTCTGACACTTGCCGCTTCTGACGCCCCTGATATCGTCCGCTTCGCAACGCGCAATCACAATACAACACCTGTCAGCGCTTAGCGCGATTCAGCCAGGGGGCCGGGGCCATCCAGGCCTCGATCCAAGGAATTACCCGGTCTGCCGGCATGGGGCGGGCGATGCCATAGCCCTGGGCGATATCGCAGCCGAGGTCGAGCAGGCACTCGCCATGGGCGATGGTTTCAACTCCCTCCGCGATAACCTCTCGGTCAAACACCTGCGCGAGGCTGAGAATGCCACGCAGAATCGCCATGTCGTCGGCATCACTCAGCATATCGCGCACGAAACTCTGATCAATCTTCAGTGTATTGGCCGGCAACCTTTTCAGGTGGGTCAACGACGAATAGCCCACTCCGAAATCATCTATCGCAAAGCGAACGCCCAGGTCCCGGCACTGGCGGATCAGGCCGCTCACAGAATCGATGTCATCGAGCGCACTGCTCTCGAGAATTTCGATTTCCAGCAACTCGCCTGCACCGGCAGGCAACTGCGCCAGGCGTGCTTCGAGAATGGCGAAAAACTGGCCCTGCTGCAGCGTCATGGCGCTGAGATTGATACTGACACACAGGGCGTGTCCGTCATCCGCCTGCCAGCGCTGCGACTGCATGAGTGCCTCACCGAGAACCCAGGCATCCAGGGCGATAGACAGTGGATGATTCTGGATGACCCCGAGAAACTTGTCGGGCAGCAGCAGGCCCTGCTCGGGATGCTGCCAGCGCACAAGCGCCTCAACACCAATGATTCTGCCTGTGCGCATGTTCACCTTGGGCTGGTAATGCAGTACGAACTCTCCGTCCTCCAGCGCTTTTTCAATGCGGGCAATACGCTCGTGATGACCGACAACGGCCTCATAGTGCTCTTTATCGAACAACATGTAGCGGTTCTTGCCTGACAGTTTGGCCTGATACATGGCCTGGTCGGCCTGACGCAATAGCTGATCGGCGTCCTGGGGGTCATTTTGGGGATAGAGCGTTACCCCGAGGCTCGCAGAGACGTGCAGGGACCGCGATTCGAGATCAACCGGCAGCGCTGCCGAACGCAGCATCCGCCGCAGCGCGGCGTGCAGAGCGTCGTCCGTATCCACGCTGGAGAGAACGGCAACAAACTCATCGCCCCCAAGCCTTGCCAATGTGTCTTCAGCCCGCAATGCCCCCTTCATATTGCCGGAAACCTTCGCCAGAAGCCGGTCACCGACATCGTGTCCATACTGATCGTTGATTGCCTTGAAGCCATCCAGATCGAGGTAGGCAATGGCGATGCGGGAATTGCGCCTTCGGGATCTGGCCATAGCCTGCTTGAGCTCGCGGGCCAGCAGTATCCGGTTGGGTAACTGGGTCACCGCGTCGTAATGGGCAATGCGCTCCAGCTGCTCCTGCTGATGCATCTGATCGGTAATATCGGTGGCGAGAGCAACATAGTGCAGCACCTTCTCCTGTCGGTCGCAAACACGGCTGATGGTCAGGTTGGCCGCGAACAGCTCGCCATCCTTTTTGCGGTGCCAGACCTCGCCGCTCCAGTGGCCGACATCCAGCAGTCGCTGCCACAGACGGCGATAAAATCCCCTGGGATGGCGACCGGACCTGAGCATACGAGGGTTTGCGCCAATGAGTTCCTCGCGGGGATAACCGCTCATGGCGCACAGGGCATCGTTTACCTGAATGATCGTCCCTTCAGGATCCGTAATGGAAATGCCTTCATTGGCGTGGGTGAAAACAGTGGCCAGCTGCTCCAGCTCCAGATTCGCGCGGGTGAGCTCATCCGTGCGCTGTTTGAGGGCGCGCTCCGCAGACTTGCGGGCGCCGATGTCGCGAATCGTTCCCTGAACGACCGTATTCCCGGACCAATGAGCCCGGTTGAGCAGCACACTGCATTCAAGCAGATAGCCCTCTCTATGGCGGTGCTGCCACTCAAAGAAGTGGGTCCCGTTCTGTAGAGCGATTTTCAGATGGGCCGCAGCAGCGTCGACAGAGTCGCGTCCATCAGGCTGGGTTGGCGGTGACAGCTTACCGATCTTGAATTCGTCAAGCAGATCCTCGTCATAGCCGAACAGCTGCCGCGTCGCTGCATTGCAGGTCACCAGCCTCCAGTCCGGAGGTTGGAGAATAACCAGCGCATCCCGTGAGTTGTCAAACAGCCGGCGGTAGCGCTGATCACTTTCATGCAGCGCTTCTTCGGCACGCTTGCGCTCTGTGATATCCAGCGCAAGCTCCATGCGGACGAAGCGCCCATCCTCCCAGGGAATGGCCTGATCGGTAACGTGAAACCAGCGCCGGGATATGGGGTTATAGTGCTCCCACACCACTGGCTTGCCTGGCTTGCCATCCGCATCAAGCAGCAGCGGATTGGTACAGAAATCACAGGGACCGTCGGTCTTGGCATAGATGACACGCCAGCAGGTCTTGCCGACCACATCACCCATGAACTCCCGAAAGTAGCGATTGACAAACAATACCTCGTGAGTATCGATATCAGCGACGTAGACCGCTGCCTGCGTGCCGTCGAGCATGTTCAGAAACCGCTGGTTGACCAGCGTGAGGTAGTCACGCGCGTGACTTAACTCATCGACCGTCTGCTTGCGCTGCTCAATGCTGACCAGCAGTTGGGTGAAAAGAACCAGAAGATCGTGCTCATCCGCTATAAAGTGCCGTGCACGCCTGACCGAATCGAAACCGACGAAGCCGAGACAGTCCTCACCGTTCATCAAGGGCGCCGCAAGCAGGCTCTTGATGCCCTGGGCACCCAGAACATCGCGCAACGGCCCAGGCGCCAACTGCTCGACATCAGACAGCAGCAGTGGGTCGCCGACCCTGCGGGCGTGCAGCCAGTTCGAGAGATCGTCCATGGACGCAGCCAATAGCTGCTCGATTGCCGGCTCGGTGCCTTTGGCACACCATTCGTGCGTGTTGAATACTGTATTCCGCTCGAAATCGTATTTAACGACATAGGCCCTGTCGGCCTCGAAAAATGACGCCATCCTGCTGAGTGCCTGCTGCGTGGCATGCCCCGCGCGCCCGATAGGCAGGTTGATGAATGACATGGAAAGATCCAGCATAAGCTGGTGGTATTGCACTACCCGTGTCGCATTTTCTGGCATCGCACTGATCAGGGACTCGCGATCGCTCATCAGGGCACCCGGGAAATCACGCACAGTGCCGGGCGTTGATGAAGACCATCAACGGCTCGCCCTGCAGCGGAGGGTATTGTACGTTGGTATCCACCGCACTCCCGAAATGCCGGCAGGCCGGCACGCCTATAAGGAGAAAACAATGTTCGCATTTCGTCACCTCGCGGCAGTGACCGCTCTCATCACCAGCATAGCAGCCAACGCCGCTGACGGCCTGATCGTCGTAGAAAGCCCTCACAACACCATACAGACAATGAACAGACTGGAGGCCGTGGTCAAGGCGCGTGGCCTGAATGTGTTCGCGCGCATTGACCACGCGGCGGGCGCCGCCAAAGTCGGCACATCCCTGCGCCCTACCGAGCTGTTGATTTTCGGGAATCCGCAGGGCGGTACCCCCTTCATGGAATGCGCCCAATCCGTGGGGATCGACCTGCCTTTGAAGGCCCTGGTCTGGGAGGATGCGGAATCGCGGACCTGGATCGGCTACAACGATCCGGTCTACCTGGCGGCGCGGCACGGGATCGAGGACTGTGAGGTGGTGCCGGATTTGCAGACTGCCCTGAAGCGCATGATCTCAGACACCGTGGGCGCCTGAACGCGGTGTGCTCCGCGGGGACAGCCTCGCCTCAATAGAGCCACGCGGCGATCGTTGTACTCAGATGCAGCTAATGAATCTCATTGCTAGGCGTCCGTCTGCAGTTTTTCCAGCAGGAGGTGCAAGGCGTCCACAGTTTTTTTATCCTGCGCGGTTTCAAGGGCATCCTGCAACACCTCTTGAATATCCTCACCATCCACGAGTTCCATATCCCAGGTTGGGAAGACTCGTTCGCGAATTTCCTCGCCGGTGCTTAGCACCACCATCGTCTCATGCCGACGATCCACTTCAATTAGCTTCATAAGACCCAGAACTTCTTCCTTGGGGCCCTCAATCCACTGAAAAAACACCTCACTCCCGAACACAAGAATGCCGGTGATGCCAAGTGCCGGATTTCGACGCCTGGCAGTCGCCACGATAGTGTCTACATCGGCGCTCCCGACGCCTTCACTTGCGCGACTGCAGTAGACGACGTTGAAAAGCAGCCGCTCTTCAAAGGCGCCGCCGGGCTCGTCGAACTGCATGTTTGGGGATCGATCGCTCATACACCAACACTAACCTATAACGGTTGAAGCGTATAGGCGCATTTCGCGGCCTTTTAAGCCGCGAGCGCAAAATTAATGTATCGCGCCATGACTCACCTTCCTGTCACAGCGCAAGAGGCGAAGCGACATGAGGCAGGCTCTGCGCCCGTGCCCGGGCATTCAGACGCGCAAGATACTCTGCGTCAATGCCTTCGAGTTCCCGGCGAAGCTGCGCCCACCGCTGCTCGAGGTCCTGCAACCGCTCCCTGGCACCAGTGGTCACAGGCGCGCCGCCATTTTCCACAACATCCAGAAGATGGCGGAGCTGGCCATCGAGCTGCATGACCCAGGCATCCTCGTCTTCGAAGGTCTCGTGTCGCAGCTCGGTGATCTGCGGCTCCCAGCGATTAATGGCTGCAACAGCAGCATTGCCGATTTCCACCATTTCTGGATCGTCATGTCCGGCAAGCAGTGTCAACACCTGCCCGCGAGCCGCACGGGCACCCTGCAGTGCGCCCATGACCTCTTCCAGCGTGTGGGCGATGCGCTCCTGCACGGCAATCCAGTCCGCCAGTTCCGCGCTGCTCGCGCTGGAACGGGGATCGGGCAGGATCTCCACCGCCGTGCTTACCGATGCCTCACCGGCCGAAACGCGGACCGTGTAACGCCCCGGCGCTACCGGCGGCCCGCCGTAACCCTCGAACAGGTTGTGGTTATCGATACAGCGAACATCTTCCCTGTGCAGGTCCCAGTGCCAGCGCTGCAGGCCAGCTTCGGTTACCGGATAGTCGATCGTCAGGGGTTTTCGCGGGTCCATGTTGTTGAGGCGGCAGCGGTCCTGTTCGGACTCGTTGCTTTCATAACGGCGCAGCACGTCGCCGGCATCGCCAAGCACCTCGATAATCAGCGGCGTATCGTCCGGCAGCTCCTCGGCGAGGTAGTAGTAGATAGGCAGATCCGGCTCCGGGTTCGCCCCCTCAAACGTTACACTGCGGCTGTTCGGCCTGCCCATGGCCAGCGCCGGCGGCGCGTAAACGTGCACCGGCGTCGCGGCGTCGGCCGCGGCCGCCTGGCGCACCACGAACAGGTCGTCAAGAACCCAGAAGGCCCGACCCTGGGTAGCGACGGCCAGCGCATCCTCGCGTACGCGCAGATCCGTGATCGGCACGGCCGGCAGGTTAAGGTCAAGAGAATGCCATTGGGCGCCATCATTCCAGGAAACAAACAGACCCTTCTCGGTGCCCGCGTAAAGCAGCCCCTTCACCGTCGGGTCCTCGCGGACGACGCGCGCAAACGCGCCATCCGGTATGTTGCCCTCAAGGCGTTCCCAGCTCTTGCCGTGGTCTGTGGTTCTATAGATGTAGGGGGCGAAATCATTGAACTTGTAAGCAGTGACCGCCACATAGGCAGTCCCTTCGGCGTGGGGCGACAATTCAATGGCGTTGATCATGGCTTCGCCGGCGTGCGGTGGCGAGATATCCTGCCAGCTCTCGCCGCCGTCACGGGTCAGGTGCAGCAGGCCGTCGTCGGCGCCCACCCAGATTGTGCCTCGCGCGTTCGCTGACTCGACGATGGTGAAAATCGTGTGGTAGAACTCCGCGCCCACGTTCTCCGGCGTCAGCGGCCCGCCGTTGCGGCCCAGATGCTCGGGGTTGTTGCGGGTCAGATCCGGGCTGACCCGCTGCCAGCTCATGCCCCGGTCCGTGCTCCGCAGCAGGTACTGGGTCCCGTAATAGATCACCGAGTGGTCGTGCGGTGAGGTGATGACCGGCGCGTTCCAGTTTGTGCGGTACTTGAGGTCCTTCGCGTCCTTACCGTAAACCCGCTCCGGGTAGGGCACGATGTAGCGCTTTTTCTGGTTACTCTCGTTGAACTCAGTGAGCGTCCCGTTGATCGTGGTGGCGTAGATCAGCGTGGGGTTCTCTGGATCAAAAGCGATATGCGCGCTTTCACCGCCGCCGACAGCGTGATAGTCGTCGCGGCCAATGGCGCCATCCCATGACCAGGCGGCAATCGATACCGTCGAGTTGTCCTGCTGACCGCCATAAAGACGCCAGGGTGTCTGCTTATCGGTAATCAGGCGATAAAATTGCGCGGTCGGCTGATTCTCAATGCTGGACCAGGTCTCGCCGCCATCAAAGGTTACTGTGGCACCGCCGTCATTGCCGTTAATCATGTTGCGGCTATCTTTAGGATTGATCCAGTGATCGTGGTGATCGCCGTGGGGCGTATCCACCTTGCTGAAGGTCTCGCCGCCGTCGATGGACTTCATGAGCGGCACGTTGAGCACCCAGACTGTGTCGGGGTCGCTGGGGTCGGCGGTCAGATGGATGTAGTACCAGGCGCGCGTGTGCAGAACGCGGTGCGGATTGATGTGCTGCCAGGTCTCACCGTAGTCGTCGCTGCGCCATAGCCCCCCCTCGCCTGGCTCGGCCTCGATGACGGCATAGATGCGCGAGGGCTGACTGGCCGACACGTCGAGGCCGACTTTGCCGATCATCCCGGGTAATCCGCCCTCGAGCTGTACCCAGCTGTCGCCGCCATCGGTGGATTTGTAGATGCCGCCGCCCTCGCCACCAGATTTGATATACCAGGGCTTGCGGCCGTGGTGCCAGAGACCGGCGTACAGGATGCGCGGATTGGTCGGGTCGAGCGACAGGTCCGTGGCGCCAGTGTCGGCATTCACCTTGAGCACGTGCTCCCAGGTTGCGCCACCGTCAAGCGTCCGGAAAACACCGCGTTCTTTATTCGGAGTCCAGATCTGACCCTGTACGGCCACCCAGGCCGTGTCAGGATCGGTCGGGTGTACTTCTATCTTCGCGATCTGACCGGCCTTTGGCAGCCCCATGAAGGTGAAGGTACGACCGGCATCCGTCGACTTCCACAGTCCCTCACCCTGCGCAGTGGTGACACCCCGGATCGGCGCCTCGCCGCTGCCGACATAAATGACGTTGGGATCCGAGGGTGCCACCGCGATGGCGCCGATGGTGCCCACGGGAATCTGTTCATCGGAGATATTGTCCCAGGAAACGCCGGCGTTATCTGTCTGCCAGACGCCGCCGCCCGCGGCACCCATGTAGTAACGCTGCGGGTTGCCCGGTACACCGGTGACCGTCGTTACACGGCCACCGCGCCAGGGTCCAATCAGCCGATACTCGAGTCCGTCGAGCAGCGCCGGCTCGACCGCGCTCGCGGGCAGGATCGGAAGCGTCATCAGAACAGCAAGGACAGACAATAGACAAGCGTGAAGCAAACGACAGCGCATAAAGAACTCCGGCAGACAGACGCCCCGCGGGGCCACGAAGCCGAGAAAACTACCGCCTGTCGGGGCCGGACGCAAGCGCTGATAAGGTGGAAGGTGTCCCGCGCCGCGAATACACTGCGCTCGCCCGGGTCAGCCCTTGCTACCCACTGTGAAGGCAAACGGAGTGAAAAAACTCGCCGAGTCACATGCATGGGGACACTGCGCTGGCTAATTCTGCATCGGAATCCCCTCTTGCCACCGGAAGCCCACGCCACCACCCTGCCAGACACCCTCGCCCAGCGGGCTTGGCCCCTGTATATCGAGTTGCAGCGGCAGACCAAAGCTCGGCGCAAGCGCCTGAACGCCGCGGACGGTGCTGCGGTGCATGATCCGCAGACCCTGCTCCCCCGACGGCAGGTGAGCCTCGGGAGACGCACGGTGCGCCACGGCCAGGTTGTCAATGAAAATGCAGTCGTTCTCAGCGTACTCGTGTTGAATGGCGTAGCCCTGCTCGAGTCCTGCATTGAGAAGGTTATTGTAGTCATGGCAGAGCTGACCGAGCTCCGATGCATCCAGAAGTCGGAAGCCATCGCCATCGCTACGCTTTTCAATCACGGCGCCCGTCATGCCGAGGTGCAGCCAGACACATAGACGTCCGGAGACAGGATGCTCATGCACCAGCGGATGCACCACCCCCGAGGCCGAATTTACCGAGGAAAGACGCTGCCAATACGCTTGCTTCGCCGGTGATAACGCATCATGAGCGGCAGCCTGATGGGCAAATAGAGTACCGCCGCCGTTTTCCGCGGGGCGGATGATGTGATAGCCCGCGTGGGAAAACGTGTGCGTGTTGAAACTACCGTCGTTATGCCACTGCGGTCCGACACCCGGTATGCCGTGCCGGGGATCGTTCGACAGCCGGAAGATGTGACCGTTGCCACCGGGTGTCGCCGGGTGCACACCATGGGTACTGTGCAGCGCGCGGCCGCCCCACCAGCAGCTGGCGCGCAGGAAATCATTGACGTCGAGTGACATGGTGTTCCTGAAGGCGATAAATCCGCGATTGGCCATTTCCGCTTCCAGCGCACTGACAAGATCGCTCGACGGCTCTTCCGTGAAAGACAGGTCGATGCACCGACGCTCCGACAGGGTCCAGCGGGCGGATATCCCCCCCCGCACCGTTCGATAATGGCGATATGTGACGGGTGAAGGGGCGGGAGTCTGGATGATCGGTTCTGCATCGGTGATCTCCTGGCATGTGTGGAAAATCAGTGACCGGCAAGTCATGCGGGCTCGCTCACAACCGGGTGTTGCCATGACGGCCCCGTGGCCCGCCCGAACGACAGTGCGGACAGCGCGCTCTTCCGCGCACTCAGGGGCTTGCAGTATGATGCCCCGGTCAACGGGTGTCCGACCCCAAAGCATAACAGCGACAATGCCCGGCCTGTACAGACCTCGATCGCCTGGCCGAACTTCACCAGCCACCAGGATTCACCATGTCATCCGCGGATACCCTGCGCCTTCTACTCCTTTCCTCGCTCTGGGGGTTCTCCTTCATCTTCATGCGTGTCGCTGTTCCGGAGTTCGGTCCGGTAAGCCTGATTTTCCTGCGCATGTCGGTCGGCGCGCTACTGCTGCTGCCGCTGCTGGCGAACCGCACCCATTGTCGCCTGATGCGTGAAAACCTGGGACCGCTGATCATTCTGGGAATCACAACCACCGCGCTTCCCTATACGCTTCTGGCGCTGGCAACGGTTCGCCTGGATGCGGGCTTCACGTCCCTGATCAATGCCGCCACGCCCATCGCCACAGCATTGATCGGTGCCGCTTTCTTCGTCACACCGATTCTACGCCAGCAGGTGATAGGGCTGACGCTGGCGTTGGCCGGTGTGGCAGTTCTGTCGTCGGGACGCCTCGATTTCAGCGCAGGCGGAGACGGCTGGTTCATTGTCGCGGCACTGGCGGCCACCGTCAGCTACGGCGTCGGCGGGAATTACTCGCGAACGCACCTGTCCCATCTGCCAAGCCCGGTGTTGGCAGCCGGTGCCTGTGCGGTGGCGGCAACAATACTGCTGGTGCCAGGCGTGCTTCTCTGGCCACAAACACCGATCAGCTATCTTGCCTGGGGTTCCGCTCTGGGGCTCGCGGCACTGAGTACCGCTGCGGCACTGCTACTGTACTTCCGACTGATCGCCAGCGCCGGAGCTACCGCAACATCTACCGTGACCATGCTGGTCCCGGTCAGCGCGATCGCCTGGGGTGTGCTGCTGTTGGACGAGACCATTACCCTGCAGGTAATGACCGGTATGGTGGTCACCCTGGTCGGCACGGCGATCGCGACCGGCGTTGTACAGCTGAAACGCCGGCGCACCCTGCCTCAGTGACTGCCTGCCGGTGACTGGGACGCAGCAGCCTATGGCAGCTCCGCCGCCTTCTACCAGTGGCCCGTGCCGGGCGCTCCCTTGAACGGACCCACGACATGATCGGTAATCCAGCCGCCGTAAAATGACCCCGGCTGCGGTCGCACGCGCTCGCCGTTGACAAAGCAGTCAATTTTTTCGGGATAGAAGGACACGTGTTCATGCAATGCGGCAAAGCGATCGCTAGGGTCGGCATACAGCCATGCCACGGGGCCGGCAGTCGGCTGGCTTACCAGCGCAAAGTAACTGGCCCGGCCCTTCCACTCGCAGAAACTGCTGTGCTCTGTGGCGACCAGCAAGCGCCAGTCGATATCAGCGGCAGGAATGTAATAGGTAGGCGGGCTTGCCGTTTCCAGCACACGCAACGCCGAGCGGCTGCTGGCGACAGGGATATAGTCAACGCTCACGTCTACTAACTCATCGCTGCTCACCAGGGCCGGTGGCCGGGGATAATCCCATACGGATTCCTGCCCGGGTCCCGGGGTATCGGCAAAGTCGGGGCGCTCTTTTCCGGTATGTTTCCACATGCCTCAACGATAGCGCTAAAGCCGGCGGGGGCCAACCGTTTGAAAAGCGTCGCAGAACCCGTTTGTGTCGGCAACTGTCGCTCTTGCGCGCTCCCGGCGTTATTCTGTCACGCCGAGGTGCCCGGTATTCCTCCGCGCCGGCGATTTTCGATAACCACAGGACACCGTCCATGCAAACGCCGTTGATTGACGCGCTGCAACACCCTCAGCGCTACCCGCATCGGGTCGACCGTGTTGAGTTGGTGGAAACCCATATCTCATGGGTGCTGCTTGCCGGCGACCGGGTTTACAAGCTGAAGAAGCCACTCGATCTGGGCTTCCTCGATTTCTCCACTCTCAAAAAGCGCAAGTTTTTCTGCGAGGAGGAGGTCCGCCTCAATAAACGCACCGCGCCCGACCTGTACCTGGACGTGGTCGCGATTCGGGGCACGGCGGAAAACCCAAGATTAGACGGCACCGGCGATATCATAGAGTACGCCGTGAGAATGCGCCGCTTCGATGCAGGTGCAGGCTTTGATCATCTGCTTTCCCGGCATCGGCTGCAGCGTAAGCACATTATCGACCTCGGAAAAAAACTGGCTGATCTGCATCGTATTGCCGACATCGCAGGCGCGGGCAGTGACTTCGGCACCGTCCGCGCCACCGCCGAACCCATGCGTGATAATTTCACCGATCTGGCTGGCACGCTGGGCGACGCGCCCGTGGCGACTGGTCTAACACCGCTACAGGCATGGACGGAGGCTGAGCTGGCGAGACTCACGCCCATCCTCAGGCAGCGACATCGCGACGGATTCATTCGCGAGTGTCATGGCGATGCACACCTTGGCAATGTCGCATTGATCAACGGAGAGGTGACGCTGTTTGACTGTGTGGAATTCAGCAGCGAATTGCGCTGGATTGACCTCATGTCAGATGTCGCCTTCACGGTGATGGACCTGCACCGGCGCGGCGAACCCGGCTTTGCATGGCTTATGCTGGATCACTACCTCGCTGCAACCGGCGACTATCGGGGTTTGCAGCTGCTGCCGCTATACATGGTTCATCGCGCATTGGTGCGCGCCAAGGTCACTGCTCTGCGTCTGGGGGACCCGGACGCAAATCATCGTGCCCTACTGGAGGACGTGGGTCATTATGTCGAGCTCGCCCGCAAAACAAGCCTGGAGAAGCGGCCCGCAATCATTATTACCACGGGCCTGTCCGGCAGCGGCAAATCGTGGCTCGCGCAGCAGCTGGTGGAGCATGTCGGCATGGTGCGGCTGCGCTCCGATGTAGAACGTAAACGGCTGCATGGAGTAAGCCAGCCCGAGCGCGGTCACGCCGCCGTCGATGACGGTCTTTACTCCGCCGAGGCCACCGAGCGCACCTACCGGTACCTGGCCGACACGGCGCAAGCCCTGATCGACGCTGGAATACCCTGCCTGATTGATGCGGCCTGTCTCAAACACTGGCAACGCCAGGTCTTCAGAGAACTCACCAGGAAAAGCGGTGTTCCCTTCGGAATTCTGCACTGCCACGCCGCCAGCACAGAACTGGAGCAACGACTCCTGGCGCGCGAGGCCGCGGGCGACGATCCGTCCGAAGCAGGGCTTGCAGTCCTTGCGCACCAGCAACAGACCGCCGAGCCATTAAGTTCACAGGAGCGGTCTCACGCCCTGATGATCAACACCGCTAGCGATAGCGACGGCGTGGCGCGCGCCGCCCGATGGATCAGGCAGTTAACGCTCGATAGTGTAGGTGACATCGCCCCCACTTGAGAGAGTGGAGGATTCAGTGGACACCTTCCAGTGCTCGCTCAGGGTGTATTCAAGTTTGACCGTGGATATCGAATCAAACAGACCGATGCCATAGCTCACGAAAAGATCCGGCGACAGGTATTTGCCAATCACAAACGCCGCCTGGTTCACATCGCTGGCAGCGCCCGCTTCGCCAGAGCCAGTCTCGAAGCCGGCGCTGTCCACGCCCAGTGAGCCGCCAATGCGGTCCGCGAGAAAATCTCCGCCCCGTAGTCCCAGCGCCAGGGCCGCCTGTGCGATCATATCGCTCTCACCTTCCGAGGCACCTGCCAGTGGACGCCCGAGCACCAGCCACGACAACTGCTCGGCCTGGGTCATGCCCGGTTCAGAGAACACGCTGAAATCCGGGTTCTGCAGCGGACCGCGCGCACTCACCCCTACCACAACACCCTCCGCCGGTCGACGCAGCGCGCGCACATTGATGCCCGGCTCGCTTATCGGCCCGCCGGCAAACAGGATCTTGCCTGTGTCAATCACCAGACCCTGTCCATAAGCGCGATATTCGCCGTCCAGAATATTCACTTCGCCGCTGCCCAGCGTCGGCTGGCCAGGTGCCTGAGTCACCGTGACGCCGCCGGCCAGACGAGCCGTCAGGCCAAAACCATCAATAGAGACCTCGTCGCCCAGAATGATGCGGATACGCGCTTCAAGCTCTCTCGGCGCAGCTGCGGCAATACCTTCCTCGCTTTCATCCGTCACAATGACCTCATCGCTCGAGGCGGTGACGACGGATGCGGGCAGCTCTTTCGGCGTGATTTCTGCGCGCGGCACGACGACCTCGCCATTAATGACAATGCCACTCTCGCGTAGGGAAACCTGAAGGTCCGGCGACACGAAAACACGGGCATCCACGGTGTTCGCCACTTCAAAGCGCTTGCCTTCAATGTCGAGATCAAACGCCGTACTGGCGCCATCAAGCTGCGCGGTGCCGCCCAGCTGCAGCGTCCCGCCCCCAGAGGTGGCGCTTCCATCGAAGTCGAGTTGCGACTCACCACTGCTGCTTACGCGGATGTCAATGTCACTGATATTGAGGCCCGGGGCCGCCAGCTCAAGCCGTCCATCCGCCAGCCTCAGTTCACCGGCAGGCAAGGGCGCTGCCAGCGTCCCTCCGAGGTCGACGTCCCCGCTGAGCGCACCCGCAGCCTGCTCTATCTCCGAAGACAGCGCGCCAAGGAAGCCAATATCATTTAGCGCCAGCGCCAGTTTTCCGGTCAGTGCGCGCTCTGTCAGGGGATCACTGCCCTCGCCAACCTGCATAGTGGCATTGATACCGCCGCCGCGCGTGAACGGCAGGGAGACCTCAGCCAGCACAGCACTGTCGGCGTAATTCATGCTCACGGTCGAGGGCTCAAGACCCAGCAGCAGCTGATCGGGCTGCTCAGCCGATTCCCCGGTGCGCAATTCCACGCCCTGTGCCTTCAGGGTGATCCCGATTTCCGGGGGTGCGCCAGAGCCCTGGCGGAAACTGGCCTGCGCATCAAGCACGCCGGCAAGAGACATGGCTTCAGGAATCATGCTGCGTACATAGTCAACGCTGAGATTTTCCAGGCTCAATGACGCATCGACATCCTCCGCAATGCGCTGTCCCTGCAGACACAGACTGGCGTCACCGCTGAGCCAGCAACCCCGCCCCAGGGACTGACTGTCGGCGCCGAGGCGGAGGGACTGCGGCTTTTCGAGGTTCCAGGCCGCGAGGTCGGGATATTGCAGCTCACCCGCTCTCAGTTCACCGACCCAGAACGCGTCCTGCAGACCCCCGGCGAGCGTGAGTTGCGCGGCCCCGACAGAGCTGTCGACCGCCAGGTCCAGTCGATGATCAGTGCGGTTTCCCTCGCCGCTGACGCTCACCCGGCCGACCTCGATGTCCCCCAGACGGGCCTGATCGAGTGTCAACTGCAGTTGCGAGGGCGCCTCGCGCTGCAGGTCGACGTCCAGCTCAAGCGACAGGCCTGACAGCTGATAACTCGCATAGGCGAGGGACTCACCCTGCAGTGTACCGCTCACGACAGGCAGTGGCAGACTCCCGGCCAGACGTCCCGCGCCTGACAATGTGCCAGACGCTCCAGGCAACAGATCGGCCAGGTCGGGACTATCGATTTCCCAGTCCAGATCCATGCTGTCACCCACATAGCCTGCTGCATTGATACGGCTTTCTCCGGACCGGGCCACGAGGGTATCAAGGCGCAGCCGCGCATCCCGGTACTCGCCCTTCACCTCGACATCCAGAGCTTGCTCGCGAAAAGTACCTTTGAGCGCCAGCGTGTCTATCTGCGTCTGCACAGCGCCTTCCGTCACGCCGCCGGCAGCGCGCAAAGAAATCTCAAGGTTGCCGGGAAAATCCGGCGCCAGCACCGCAGGATTGAGACCTTCGCCGTCCAGAGTAACGGCACCACGGATCTCAGGGCTCCAGCGCACATTGCCGCGGCCCGTGAGCGAGCCGTCCAGCAAAGCCAGCGTGAGGCTATCAAGCTCAAAGCTTTCGTCATCGCCGCTTCCCGAGATCGTCAGCTCACCGTCTGCCTGATCGGGCACGGAGAGCGCCGTCTTCAGATCAACGCGATAATCCTCGGGGCTGCCATCGACAGCGAAGCGGCCGCTGCCGCTGCTGATACGCGGCTCGCCACCCAGAGGCCAGGCCAGATCACGCCAGTCGCCCTGAAGCTCGAACGTGGGGGTGGCACCCGCCAGATTTGCCTGACCTGTCATTTCCAGCCTCGCGGCACCGGGCTCCCGGGTGAGAAGAAGCTGATCAATCGCCAGCAACTGCTCCCTCAGGCCACCACTGGCGAGGAGCGCCAGGTCACCGAACTCCTCCGAGTCCAGCGTCAAATCTGCCTGGTAGTCCAGATCGATAACGCTGCCGTCTGCGCGCAGTGTGCCCGCCAGCGTCATCGCCGGGAGCGTATCACCGATATCCTGCAAGCGGATGGCGTCGATTTCCACCTGCGCATCAAGGCGCCTGTCATCGCTCTGCAGGTCGCTGATCCTGATTTCCTGTGTCGACGTGTAAGGTGCGTCCAGCGTTTGCATTATGCGCGCTGCAGACAGATCGCCCTCGACAGACAGTCTGCCGCCCAGCGGCGCAAGATCGGGCGGTGACACCTGCCAGTCCACAGCAGCGGTCGACGCATAGGCATCCCGGGTGTGCGCGCTGGCGACCACATCAATCTGAAACAGGGGACCCTGCGCCGACAGCTGGTCGATGGAAAGGTCATTGCCGCGGAAACTGGCGGCCAGCGTCGCCTCATCCACCCGCACTGGTTCGGCCTCGGGCGCAGAGCGGTACGCGAACGAGCGCAGCGCGATATTGCGTAGTGACAGTGCAACCGGCAGGGAAATCTGCTCCGGTAGCGAGAACGGCTCCGCGTCGGTCGCTTCCTCTGGCGGCGCCGGCTTCAGCTGCGTGTAGGCCACGTCTTCAACCTGCAATTTTTCCACACGCAGCTCCCGGCGCAGCAGTGCGGAAAGCGACCAGTCGAGCTGCAGGGAACCGACCGTAATACGTAATGCCTCGGTCTCAAAGCGCAGCCCGCGCAGGTCTAGCGGTCCGCCGAAGCTACCGCTCATGGACTCGGCCTCGAGCCCATCAACCGCGCCGGTGACAACACCCCAAAGCATCCGCGACCCGCTCTGCGTCCCGAGCATCCAGGCCAACAGCAGTGTCGTTGCGAGAAGCAGGGCGGCAAGGCCGATACCGATGGCGGCGAACAGGCGTTTCGTCATTGCAGATCAGGCCCGAAGCTGATGTGAAAGGCGAACGACGAATCCGGGTCATCGAAGGGATGTGCAAAATCCAGCCGGAACATGCCCACCGGCGACTTGTAGCGCAGACCGATGCCCGCAGCGGATTTCCAGTCGATATCCGCATTGTTGGAGGCGTTGCCCGCGTCTAAGAAGACCGCCAGGCCCATGTTGCCATAAACCAGATAGTCCACCTCGACACTCGCGGTCCCCAGATAGCGCCCACCAATGAGATTGCCCTGATCATCCCTCGGGCTCAGCTCCTCAAACCCGTAGCCCCGCACGTTCTGTGCGCCACCGTTGAAAAAGCGCTGCGAGGCTGGCAGACGGTTGAACTCGTCCGTCATCGTCGCACCGTACTCTCCGCGCACAAGTAACCTGCCGTTGGGGCCCAGGGGGCGTATGTATCGCCCGCTGACTTTCGCCTGCAGAAACGATGTGTCGGACAGGACCTCTTCCATGGCGCCACTGGCTGCAAACTTGGCGCTGTAGCCTTGGCGGGTAAACAACAGGTCGTCGGCGACTATGCGCGAATACTCTAATCCCGGTGTCAACAGCGTGGCGGACTCGTTCGGGTTGTTTCCAAAGGCCCAGACCTCGTGCCTCAGGGCGAGGGATAAGCGCCTCCGACCTCCCCAACGATTCTGGTTCAGGCTGCTGCCGACCGCGTAACTGGTGGCATCGACATCGTTGAGACTGCGCTGTTCGGCATCCGCCGTGAAATCGATATACTCCGTGGCCACGTCGCCTGTGGGAATCTTGTATTGAGACGCCAGGGTAGACTGAATCGCCGAAAGCCGGAAATCCGTCCGAAACTGGTGACCATACTGATTGATGCGCCGCCAGAGGATACCCGCGCCGCCGCGCGGCCCGGTATCGGTGCCATAGCCGACGCTGGTTTCATAGCGCTGTGAGTTTGACGCCATCGTCGACACCCGAATCGGTACGCGCTGACCCTCCGCCTGCTCGCGCTGAATGGTCACCTCTGCCTGGTTGAAGTAGGGGCTGTCGCTAAGCGCGAGTTGAAGATTTGTCAGCCGGCGTGCCTCAAACGGCTCACCGGGGCGGATCGACACAAACTTATCGATAAACGACGACGACAGAATATCCTGCTCTACGTTGATTTCCCCGAAATAGAAGCGAGGACCGGTATCCAGGACAAGCGCCAGATCTGCCACCTGTTGATCGGGATAAACCCTGATGGAACTCCGACGAAACCGGCTGTCCAGGTAGCCAAGAGCATAGGCGTCGTTGCGCAGCGCGCTCTTAAGGTTGTCGTAGGCCGGGTGATTCAATTGCACGCCCGGTGCCAGGGAGGTGTTTTCCACCTTTTCCCGGAGCGTCGGCTGGCTCTCGCCTTCACCCTCTATCGCAATCACCACCTCGCGCAGGCGCGTTTCCGCTCCCGGGTCGATGTCGTAGGTGGCGCGCCAGACCGTCTCGCCTTTTTCCAGTGATGCACTGATCTCGGGCGAGTAGTAGCCGAAAGGCTTCAGCGCCGACTCAATCTCCTCCACTGCAGCCTTGTGCAGGCGCAGAATCGCCTTCTCCGTGCGCGCAACCGGACCGCCGGAACGACGTTCGCTTGCCGCGAGTATCCCGAGATGAGCTTCGACGTTATCGCGCAACTCACCGCTGACGCCAGACAGCTTGACAGTCAGTGACACATCAGCGGCCGAAACGTGGCAGAAACCAGCGGCCAGAAAAAACAGCAGTGCGAGAGTCAGGCGCGGCACGGTGGGCGATTCACCGGAACACCTTGCCAACGGGGCCAGTTGCCCGGGTAGCACAAAACGCCCCTTCACACTGGTCGCACCGTGCCGTTCCGTATTGCCGGAAACAGATCAGACATACCTTATTACCGTTGGGAGTTTGGTGTTGTTTGGCACCAGACTACGGAGGACGTGGTACTACGACGCAGCGCTTCCTCTGGCCTGGCGGTATCCTTCGCTGCGTCAGTCTAACTGTCTCGCGGCATGAACGCACCCGGCACCGCAGGCGGGCCTCATTTGATGATTGAAATCTGGCGTCCTGAGTCCTAGTCTCGAGGGTCATTTACACACTGGCGTCTGGGCCCGTATGGCTGACATGAACTCCCATGTACCTGCTGCTCTTGCCTGCATTCTCGGCGTGGCCTGTCTGCTGACTGCCGCGCCCGCTGCGCCTGCCCCCCGGGTAAGCGCTGCAGTGAACAAGCAGAGCGACATCGTTGCGCGCGTGGGCGACCTGGCCTTTCGCGAGTGCCAATTGAGCAATGCGGGGCGCAGCCGCGCCGTACAATGCGCGCGGATGGTCGTCCCGGAAGATTATACCAACCCCGACAGCAGGAGCCTGTCGATTCGAATCGTCCGCCTCGACGCTCGCAACGGCAGCGGCGCTGGCACACCGTTGCTGGCGATCGCCGGCGGGCCTGGCCAGGCGGCGAGTGAGGCCTTTCTCAACCTCGATCACATGTTCCCGGATGTCGCACGGTACCGGGATTTCTATCTCGTCGACCAGCGCGGTACCGGCGGTTCAAACCCTCAGCACTGCGACCTGGATGATGAGGCGCTCATGCAGGTTGAATCCGATATGGGCCAGATTCGCCAGTCAGCCCGGGAGTGCCTTGCGAATTTTGACGGCGATCCTACCCTGTACACCACCAGCATCGCCATACGCGACCTGGAGCGGGTGCGCGAAGCACTCGGTGTCCCGCGATGGCACCTGTTCGGCGTGTCCTATGGCACTCGCGTGGTCCAGCACTATCTGCGCCGACATCCACAGGTTATCCGCACCGCAGTGCTGGATTCCGTGGTACCTGCGACGGAAGCACTGGGGCCTGACATTGCGCTACGCAGCCAGCAGGCACTGGATACCCTGCTTGACCGCTGCGAGACAAACACCGCCTGCAACAAGGCGTTCCCGGACCTCGCCCGGGGCCTGAACTCACTGCTGACGGGGCTTGGCGATGCGCCCCGGGAACTTGTTTACGAGGACCCTCGCACGGGCGGGCTCGACGGTATGCGTTTTACCCGCGCGCACCTTGTAGGTGTCCTCAGGCTGTCACTTTACCAGTCCGAGCAACTATCGATACTGCCTCCCATGCTGCATCAGGCCTACGCAAATGATAATTTCACCGCCCTGGCACGAACGGCGGACGCCATCGTGAAACAGATGGCAGGGACACTCGCGATTGGCATGCACAATTCGGTGGTTTGCACCGAAGACGTCCCCTTCTTCGCAATCGACGGGCCACAGCGTGAGGCGCTCAGCGAGACCTACATGGGCGACCTGGTGGTCCGCGGGTTAGAGGTTACCTGCGATGAATGGCCGGTCGGGGTCATGGACGAGGACTTTCGCAGCCCGGTGACTGCAGACGTTCCCGTGCTGTTACTCAGCGGCGAAGCCGACCCCATCACGCCACCGGCCTATGCAGAGGCCGTTCTCGCCCACCTGCCCCGGGGCCGACACCTCGTGGCACGCGGCCAGGGGCATTTTGTCAGCCCACGGGGCTGCCTGCCTCGCCTCGTCGCGCAATTCATCAGCAGTGACGGCGACGCAGAACCCGCGGCAGAGTGCCTTGATCGTCTGCAGGCCGCCCCGTTGTTCGTCAATGCCAATGGCCCCACACCCTGATGCCCCGCCATGATTGAAGCGACACAACTATCCAAGGCTTTCCGCAAGCAGGGCACACGTCGTGAGTGGATCAGCGCCATCACGGATGTCAGCTTCCAGGCGCGCGACGGAGAGATCACCGGTCTCCTTGGTTCCAACGGTGCCGGGAAATCCACCGTACTGCGTATTCTTGCAAGCCTGCTGCAGCCAGACAGCGGGCACGCTGTCGTCGATGGCTACGATGTCGCGGAAGACCCGATATGCGTAAGACGGCAGATCGGTTATCTAGCGCACAACGCGGGCCTCTATCCACGCCTCACATCCCGGGAAAACCTGATCTACTACGCCGAACTCTGCGGCATGAACAGTCGCGACAGCGAAAGGCGCGCCGAGGAGCTTATTGAGCTGATGGGCATGCAGGCTTTCGGCGATCGGCGCACGGAGGGTTTTTCGCAGGGTCAGCGGACGCGGGTTGCGCTGGCGCGAGCGCTCATTCACAACCCGCGCACGCTGATACTCGATGAGCCAACCAACGGCCTTGACGTCATCGCCACTCGCGGTCTGCGCTCTCTCCTTCGGCAACTGCGCGATCGCGGCCACTGTGTGCTCGTTTCAAGTCATATCATGCAGGAGATGGAACGCCTGAGTGATCGGGTCGCCATCATCAGCGATGGCCGCATCGTGGCCTCGGGATCTGTCGCCGACATTCTCGACGCCACCGCTTGCACTGATCTTGAAGATGCCTTTGTCGTTGCCATTGGCGAGACAGTGGCTGCCCAGGCATGAGCGCTGTCTGGACCCTCGCCCGGAAGGAAGTCCGGGACAACCTGCGTGATCGGCGCTCGCTGTTCTTTGCGCTTCTTTATGGCCCCTTCCTCCTGCCCCTGATGATGCTGGGGCCGATACTGTATAACATCGATCGACACACGATCGATGTCGAAGCGCCGACACAGATTGCGGTCGAGGGCGGAGAACATGCGCCAAACCTGCTGCAGTTCCTGCATCAGCATAATCTGGACGCCGTCGAGGCGCCGACAGACTACCGAGAGCAGCTGATGAGGGGCGAACTGCCCGTGGTACTGGTTATCGCCCCGGCGTACGCCGAAAACGTTGCCCGTGGCAAACCCGCACCGCTGATAATTTATCACGCCAGCAGTGAGGACGAATCTGTCAGTCGGCGCCGCCAGCTGCGCGCGGTGCTCGAGCAGTACGCCAGCCAGATCAGGGGACTGCGCTTCCGCAGCCGCGGCATCGACAGTCGCGTCTTCGATCCGCTGGCAATCAGTGAGCGCGACCAGTCCGACAAGCCACGCGGCCTGCTGTTCATTGCCTACCTGGTGCCCTTTCTGCTGATGTTTTCCATGCTCATGGGAGGCTACTACCTGGCGGTGGACACCACTGCCGGCGAGCGTGAACGCCAATCGCTGGAACCGCTGCTCAGCCTGCCGCTTCCCCGCTATCAGATTGTGCTTGGCAAGTACTGCGCCATTCTGGGCTTCGTGGGACTGGCGATGCTGCTGCCGCTGATTTCCACCTTTGCCCTGTTCAGCCTGCTGCCAGTCGATCTGCTGGATCTCAATCTCAACTTTGGCCTGCCAACCTTTGCCATCGCCATGATCTCCAATATCTCCACGGCGATGCTGATCAGTGCTTTCATGATGGCGATCGCCGCGTTTACCCGCAATTCTAAGGAGGCCCAGACCCACCTCAGTTTTGCGATGCTTCTGCCCGTGGTTCCGTTCTTTGCGCTGCAGTTCCTGTCGGTGCCCGTTGGCAGCTTTAGCATGCTCGTCCCGCTGCTCAGCCAGTTCCAGATCATGGAGACAGTGGTCTTCGGCAAAGACCTCCCGCCGCACTACCTCGCTGTGTCAGCAGCGGGTTCTATCGCGGCTGCTGCACTCTTCCTCGGCCTTGCGGTTCATCTCTATCACCGGGAGCGCATACTGGCTTGAACGCTGCGCCCTAAGCTGGAGCCGATGGTCATGGACCTCCTGCCCGCCGGCAGACCGACCGCCCTGTCGCGCGCCCCCTTTGCAGGCGCCGCAAAATCTTCTACCTTATCCCGATAACGCTAACCGGCGGAGACACACATGAGTTCCGATACCCCAAGACGCGCAACATTTCACCACATGAAGGACGGCACCGCCGGGGACTGGTCGATTATCGCCGGTGAATTCGCTCAGTTTGCCAGCACCCTGCCGGACAGAATAATGCAACACCTCCTGCTGCTGGAGGGTGACTGCGGTGGCTTCCCGGTTGACCGCCTGACACACTGCCTGCAGACCGCCACCCTGGCTCACAAGGATGGGCGCGACGACGAGTACGTCGTCTGTGCTCTGCTCCACGACATCGGCGATACACTGGGCACCTATAATCACGCGGACGTGGCAGCAGTTCTGCTCGAGCCCTTCGTATCAGAAGAAAACCACTGGATGGTGAAGCATCACGCCATCTTTCAGGGCTACTACTTCTTCCACCACCTGGGTATGGACCGCAACATGCACAGCCGGTTCGAGGACCATCCCCACTACGCACGCACCCGTGAGTTCATCGAGCGCTACGACGCCCCGGCGTTTGATCCCGACGCAGAGACCTACCCACTTGCCTTTTTTGAACCGGCGCTGAGGCGGGTGCTCGCACAGCCACGTCAATCGCTGTACCGATCAGTCACCGAAGAGCCGGCGGCCTAGCGCGACCGTAGCGTAGGCCACAGCACCTGTCGGGGCAGCTGATGCTGCGGGCACACAGAGGGGCTGTGCTGCATTTTCTGCAGGACCCCGATCTGGTACCGGCACGAGATGCCTGGGCCTATTACCCCGATGGCCTGCTCGTAACAGAGGATGATCGCGTGCACAGCATTGGCTCGGCGGCGACACTACTGGCATCACTACCGGCTGACTGCCCGGTGCAGCGGCATGACAATGCCCTCCTGCTTCCTGGTTTTATCGACACGCATATTCATCTGCCACAAATGGAAATGATCGGCGCTCACGGCGAGCAACTGCTGGAGTGGCTCGAGAAATACGTCTTCCCCGCAGAGGCGAAGTTTGCCGATGCCGCCTATGCCAGCGCGGTATCAGAGCGCTTCCTCGACGAATTGCTGCGCAACGGCACCACCACGGCTATGGTGTTCGGCAGTGTCCATGCCACCTCTGTAGAGATGTTTTTCCGCGCCTGTGAGCGACGCGGGCTGCGCATGATCGCCGGCAAGGCAATGATGGACCGGCACTGCCCCGACACTGTGCGCGACAGTGCAGAGAGTGCCTATCGGGACAGCAAACGCCTGATTCATGACTGGCACGGACGTGGCCGTCTGCGCTATGCCGTCACGCCACGCTTTGCACCCACATCGTCACCCGAGCAGCTGGCCCTGGCCGGCCGCCTGCTGCGCGAACACTCTGGGGTATATCTGCAGACGCACATGTCCGAGAATCTGGATGAGGTAGCCTGGGTCGGCCGTCTGTTCCCGCAGGCGCCGCATTATCTCGGCGCCTATGACGCGGCGGGCCTGCTCGGGCGCCGCAGCGTCTTTGCACACTGCATACACATGACGGACGGAGAGTGGACGCGACTCGCGGACAGCGCGAGCAATATTGCGTTCTGCCCGACCTCGAACCTGTTTCTCGGCAGTGGGCTTTTCTCGCTGCGCTGCGCGCGCGAGCACCGAATCCATGTTGGCCTCGGCACCGATATTGGTGGCGGGACCAGCTTTTCACTGCTGCAAACCCTCAACGAGGCCTACAAGGTGCTGCAGCTTCGGGGGGAGCACCTGTCGCCACTCAAAGCGTTCTACCTGGCGACACTCGGCGGCGCCAGAACGCTGGATCTCGAGGACAAACTGGGTAACTTCATGCCAGGCAAGGAAGCCGATTTCATTATTGTCGATACCGCCTGCACGCCGCTGCTGGCTTTCCGATTACAGCACTGTCGCGATCTGGCTGAAACCCTGTTCGTGCTCAGCACGCTCGGCGATGACCGGGCAATCCGCGAGACCTGGTCGGGTGGGCGCTGCGTGCATCAGCGGGACGCGCCCGCCACACAGTCCGAAGCCGTGGAGCGCGCATAAGGCTTATGGACAGTTTTGCCGAAGCCGTATAAGCGCAACACTGATGGAACCGACGCCGCGATTACCGGTCAATGTCTCTCAGATGCAACAGGAAGATTCAGTATAAGGATGTCAGACACATGCAGGGCTACAGGATCATGCAAGGCCAGATGCGACGAAAGCGCGCCACGACCGGTGCCGTACTCGCAACGCTTCTTACCCTCACCCTTAACGCGCCGAGGACAGCGCTGGCCGCAGACACCGCTAGCGAGCCGCTGCCGCCCGCAATATCGGTGGTCGGCGAGGGCAAGGTCACGGCACAGCCTGATCGCGCCGCACTGCAGCTGGGCATGCAGGTGCGTCATGAGGACCTCGTCCAGGCACGACAGGAGGTGACGCGACGCAGCGAGGCCATTCTGCAGCACCTCATATCCCTGGGCATTGAGAAGCGACAGGTGAGTGCCACCGATATCAACACGCTGCCTGAGTATCGCTGGGACGAGCAGCGGAAAACCCAGGTACTGACAGGCTACAGCGTACAGCGCAGCATCGAGGTCGCGCTGATGGACCTCTCGCTGTTATCGACGGTAATCGAAGGCTCGGCAGATGCAGGCGCAAATCGGATCACCCCGCCACAGCTGTCGCACAGCAGGGAGGCCGAGCTGCGACGCGATGCGCTGCGGCTGGCGACCGAGGATGCGCGCGCCAACGCCAGCGCCATTGCAGAGGCACTGGGCGGTTCTCTGGGTGCGGTGCGTGACATCGGCACGACCGGCAGTCCACGACCCGTTCCGATGGCCAGGGACACGATGATGCGCGCCTCTGCCGAGAGCACCGGTGCCGACGCCACCTATATTGCCGGCGAGCAGACCTTCAAGGCCCGCGTCAGCGCCACCTTTGACCTCGCAACAACGGGCAGAGAAGACGGTGTTTGACCGCTCTGCACAGGACGCTACACTTCAAGCTAAGCAAACTCCCCTTCTGGCAACCGGGTACCTGACATTGACAATGCGACGCACGCTTACAGCACTGGCCTTCAACTGCCTCCTCTGGCTCTCCGCAGCGACGGTTCAGGCAGTCACACAACTCGAGCCGTCCGAAGCGCAGGCAGATACCGCGCAGGAGTTGGTCGAGCAGCTTGAAAAGCGTCATTACGCCAAGTTGCACTACGATGAAAACCTTGCGACTGCGCACCTTGTGAACTACATCGACAGCCTCGACGGCGGCAAGATGTTTTTTACCCAGGCAGATGTCGCGAAGTTCAGAGAATATGCCGCCAGTACGGAGAATGATTTTGCCAGTGGCCAGCTCGGTGTCGGCTTCATGATCTTCAATCGCTTTGCCGAGCGGCTGGAGACCCGCCTGACCGGCGTCGTAGAAAGCCTGCCCGAACGCTACGCAGCCATGGATTTTACGGTTGACGAGGATTTTGTCATCGATGGAGAGCAGCGCAGCTGGGCACTGGACAGCGACGAACTCGACGAACGCTGGCGCAAGCACCTGAAAAACCAGGCGCTGGGTCTGCGCCTGACGGACAAGGACGAGGACGACATCGCCAGCGTATTGACCAAGCGTTATCAGCGGCAGCTCAAGCGAGTCGCTCAGTACAATGCCCAGGACGTATTTCAGGTATACGCCAATGCACTGACGGAGCTCTACGATCCTCACACCAACTACCTGTCCCCGCGACGCTCCGAGAATTTCAATATCAACATGAGCCTGTCCCTTGAAGGGATTGGCGCCGTGCTGTCGACTGATGACGACTACACCAAGGTGGCGCGCATTGTGGCGGCCGGTCCGGCTGACAAGCAGGGCGATCTGAAGCCGTCGGACCGCATCGTGGCTGTTGGACAGGGAGAAGACGGGCCTATGGAAGACGTCATCGGCTGGCGTCTCGATGAGGTGGTCGAGCTGATTCGCGGACCGAAGGACAGCACAGTGCGACTCCGTGTAATGCCAGGTACGCCAGGTGCGGCAGCCGAGGAGCGCAAAACCATCAAGATTGTCCGCAACACCGTGAAGCTGGAGGAGCAGTCCGCGCAGAAGCGTGTACTGGAACTGCCAGCCGGTGGCGACACCATCAAGGTCGGCGTGATCGATATCCCGGCGTTCTACATTGATTTCGAGGCTATGCGTCGCGGCGACGACGATTACAAGAGTACAACGCGCGACGTCGGCAGGCTGCTTGAGGAGCTTCAGACAGAAGGGGTCGAGGGCGTGATCATCGACCTGCGTAATAACGGTGGTGGCTCTCTGCAGGAAGCTAACGAGCTCACTGGCCTGTTCATCGAATATGGACCTACAGTACAGATACGACACTCGTCGCGGCGCGTCTGGCGCGATGGCAAGCGACTTCGCAGCGCCTACTATGAAGGTCCCCTGGTGGTGATGATAAACCGGCTCAGCGCGTCTGCCTCGGAGATTTTCGCCGGTGCGATTCAGGACTACGAGCGCGGCATCATCGTGGGTGACCGATCCTTCGGCAAGGGCACGGTGCAGACAATGGTGCCTTTGCAGGAGGGGCAGCTCAAGGTTACCGAAAGCAAATTCTATCGCATTTCCGGCGACAGCACCCAGCACCGCGGCGTTGTACCTGACATCAACTTTCCCTCCATGTTCAATGCTGAGGAAATAGGCGAAAGTTCACTGGACCATGCACTTGCGTGGGATCAGATCAATCCCGTGAGACATCGCCGCTATGGCGATCTGGATGCGGTTATCCCGGAGCTCGCCGCCCTGTTCGACGAGCGCAAGAAAGACAATACCGAGTTGAATTATCTGGTAGAACAGGTATCGCTGGCGAATGACAACAGCGATATCGATAGTGTATCCCTGAACGAAACGGTTCGGCGCGCCCGGCGTGAGGAGCGGATGACCGAAGCTCTGGCTATCGAGAACCGCCGACGCAGCGCACGAGGCGAAGAGCCCCTCGCATCACTCGATGACGACGATGCAGGCGAGGAGGAAGATGACAGCGCTGACGGTATCGCAGCGACCGACGCCGAAGCGCAAGACGATGAGGACGAGGTAGACGACGTCCTGCTCACCGAAGCGGGTCAGATTCTTGTCGATACACTGCTGATGCGTGAACCGTCTTATGCGGTCAACGCAGAAAAGGAGGACTGACGGTCAGTCGCACCAGGCAAGGTCTGTGGCAAGCCGCACCACGTCGCCAATAATGATGAGCGTCGGTGGCTGCGGCTGTTCACGCTCCACCACGGCATTCATGGTCGACAGGGTCCCCCTTATGACCCGTTGCTCGGCCGTGCTGGCCTTCTCCACCAGAGCAACAGGCGTGCCAGGATCGCGCCCATAGGCCTGTAGCTGGTCGCAGATAATGGGCAGTCCGACGAGCCCCATGTAGAACACCAGGGTTTCCTGGGGCGACTGGAACTCTTCCCAACGATGCGGCAACTTGCCGTCACGGGTATGCCCGGTGAGAAAGCGCACCGATTGTGCGTAATCGCGATGGGTCAGCGGGATGCCCGCATAACAGGCGGCGGCGTTGGCAGCGGTGATGCCCGGGACAATCTGGAAGGGGATGCCGTGGCGTGCCAGCAGCGTCATTTCCTCGCCACCGCGGCCAAATATAAAGGGATCCCCACCTTTCAGACGTACCACGCATTTCCCCTCTAGCGCATAGTCCACCAGGGCCTGGTTGATCGCCTCCTGCGGCAGAGCATGCTCGGCACGCCGCTTGCCGACATAGATACGCTGCGCGTCACGGCGACCGAGATCAATAATGGCCTGTGGTACCAGCCGGTCGTGCAGAATGACATCCCCCCGCTGCAGAAGACGCAGCGCCTTAAAGGTCATCAGGTCGGGATCACCGGGGCCCGCGCCGATAAGAAACACCTCGCCAACAGGGGTCGGGGCTTTCGCCAGCAATGCATCCACCGCAGCGTCGGCCTGATCGGTGCGCCCGGCCAATACCATCTCTGCCACCGGCCCCTCCACCAGGTCTTCCCAGAAGCGCCGCCTTGTCGACTCATCCGGGATGGCGGCTTTTACCCGGACACGCAATCTACCGGCAAAACGCGCCACATCACCGATCCGGGCCGGCAGCATTGCCTCGAGCTGCCGACGCACCGCGCGACCGAGCACGGGACTCGCGCCGTTGGTGCCGATAGCAACCAACAACGGGTTGCGATCGACAATTGAGGGAAAGGTGAACGTGCAAAGTTCAGGCGTATCCACCACGTTGACCGGGATATTGCGCTCACGCGCCTCTGCGTGCACCCGTCGGTTCACAACGTTGTCCGGCGTTGCCGCAATCACCAGTATCTGTCTGTCCAGATCGCCCGGCGCATATGCCCGAGGCTCCCAGCGTCCCTCGTGATCATCAAGTAACGCCTGCAGGCCCCTGTCTATCTCAGGTGCAATCACCGTAAGATTTGCCCCGGCGCGGCACAGAAACAGGGCTTTGCGCGACGCCACCGTGCCGCCGCCGATCAGGGTAACCGGCTCACCGCGCAGCTTGAGAAATACCGGCAGAGCCTCCACGGTGCTGCCTCAGCCGGCGTCGAGCTGGGTCAGGCCGCCGGCGTAAGGCTGCAGCGCCTCGGGAACCGCTACCGATCCATCGGCCCGCTGGTAGTTTTCCAGAATGGCGACAAGCGTCCGCCCCACAGCGAGACCGGAACCGTTCAACGTATGCAGCAGCTCTGGCTTGCCGGTCGAGGGATTGCGCCAGCGTGCCTGCAGCCGCCGCGCCTGGAAGGTGCCGAAGTGACTGCAGGAAGAGATTTCCCGATAGGCATTCTGTCCCGGTAGCCACACTTCCAGGTCATAGGTCTTGCAGGCCGAGAAACCGAGATCCCCGGTACACAGAATAACCTTGCGGTAAGGCAGCCCCAGGCGCTGCAGGACCGCCTCCGCATGCCCTGTGAGCGCTTCCAGGGTCCGCTCGCCGGCCTCTGGTCGCACGAGGCTGACCAGCTCGACCTTCTCGAACTGGTGTTGACGGATCATGCCTCGGGTATCGCGCCCATAGCTGCCCGCCTCACTGCGAAAGCATGGGGTATGACAGGTCATTCGCAATCCGAATTCGCCCAGTTCGCTGTCCTCGAAGATGCGTCCCCGGGCGATATTGGTCATCGGCACCTCGGCTGTGGGAATCAGGTAGTACTCCTGGTCGCCTTCCAGCCTGAACAGGTCCTCGGCGAATTTCGGCAGCTGCCCGGTGCCATACAGGGATTCGGCGTTGACGATATAGGGAACGTAGACTTCCCGATAACCATGCTCCGTGGTGTGCAGGTCGAGCATGAACTGGATCAGCGCCCGGTGCAGCCGCGCCAGGCCTCCATGCATCACACTAAAGCGCGAGCCGGTAATCTTCCCCGCCAGCTCGCTGTCAAGCAGGCCCAGCCGCTCGCCGATATCCACATGATCCAGTGCAGTGAAATCGAACGCCGGCGGTGTGCCCCAGCGCAGCACCTCCACGTTGTCCAACTCTGTATCGCCGGTAGGAACGTCCGGGTGTGGCAGGTTGGGCAGACCTCCGAGCAACGCGTCCATCTCACCCTGAACTACGCGCGCCTCTTCCGTAGCGCTATCGAGCCGCGCGGCGATGGCATCGAGCGTGGCATTCACCTCAGCCTTGGCGGCATCGACACTCATGCCCTGCCCCACCAGCTGGCCAATTTTCCGGCTCGCCGCCTTGCGTTCGGCGAGCAGGTTCTGACTGGCGACATCTGCCGCCTTGCGCCGCGCATCCAGCGCCTCGAATGCCGCGATGTCGAAAGTCACCCCGCGTGCCGCCAGCGCCTCGGCGACCGCTGCGGGATCGCGCCTCACTTCCCTGATATCCAGCATGTTCCGTTTCCTTTCCCTAACCCAATAGTCTGCGCGATGGCTGCTGGGATCAGCCAAGCGCGCGGGTAATGTAGATTCCCGTCGCCGCCGCCAGCACGCACCCTAAGGTGGTCACCACCATGTAGCCGATGGCCAGGCCGCCCTCTCCGGCCTGCCACAGCTCGACAGTCTCGAGTGAGAACGTTGAATAGGTGGTGAACGCCCCCAGAAAACCCACCATCAGCACATTGCGCCAATCGGGATGCAGGGCAGAGCGTTCAACAAGGACGAAGACGACACCCATCAGAACGCAACCACTCAGATTGACCAGCAAAGTGCCCAGTGGCCAGCTTCCCTGCCACAGGCTATGCACCCAGCGTGAGAGACTGTAGCGTCCAACGGCACCGGCGGCACCACCCACGGCAACAAAAACGAGGTATTTCATGTATCTGCCTTCTCTTTGCCCACGCCACCTGGGCCCGCCCGCCGGCGGGGCATTGTACGCGCTTTGCATGCGGCCGGACAGGCAGCGAGGTCAGTCCGCGTCGCGCTTCACCGCACTGCGCGCATCCCGCTCACGCAGCGCGGCGAGTTTCTCCCGAATGCGCTGCTCCAGCCCGCGGGGCACCGGCTGGTAGTAACCGGGCTCGCCGAGTTCAGACGGCAGGTAGCGCTCTCCCGCGGCATAGGCGTCCTCCTCGTCGTGGGCGTAGCGATAGCCGGCCCCGTGGTCCATCTGCTTTGCCAGGGCAGTCGGGGCATTGCGCAGGTGCAGCGGTACCTCGGCTGTCCCTGCTGCAGCCACGTCCGCCGACGCCGCCTTGAACGCCCGGTAAACGGCATTGCTCTTTGGCGCGCAGGCCAGATAAAGCACGGCCTGCGCGAGCGCCAGCTCCCCCTCCGGACTGCCCAGCCGCTCCACCACCTGCCAGGCATCAAGACACAGAGTCAGAGCGCGAGGATCGGCGTTACCGATATCTTCACTGGCAATGCGCACAATGCGCCGCGCCAGGTAAAGGGGATCACAGCCGCCATCCAGCATACGACACAGCCAGTACAGCGAAGCGTCCGGCGCACTACCCCGAACCGATTTGTGCAGCGCACTGATGAGGTCGTAGAACTGGTCACCCCCCTTGTCGAAACGGCGCAGGGATTGCTGGCTGACCTCCTCCACCGCGGCACGTCCCAACTCGCGGACACCCTGACTATCCGCTTCGACCAGATCAGAGGCCAGTTCCAGCAGGTTAAGGGCGCGCCTGGCGTCGCCATCTGCCAGTTCGGCAATCATGGACAACACGGCAGGCCCGGCGCGAAGACCGTTACCGAGATGATCGACCGCATGCGACAGCAGCGCGATCATCTCGTCCACCTGCAGCGCCCGCAGCTTGTACACGCGGGCGCGGGAAAGCAGCGCACTGTTGACCTCGAACGCCGGATTCTCCGTGGTGGCACCGATAAAAATAAGCGTTCCATCCTCAACGTAGGGCAGAAACGCATCCTGCTGGGCCTTGTTGAAGCGGTGGACCTCGTCCACAAACAGGACCGTATTGCATCCCCGGTGACGGTTTTGCTGCGCTGTCTCGACCGCCGCTCGAATGTCACGTACGCCGGCAAGCACCGCCGACAGCTGCAGGAATACGGCATCCGCCGCGTCGGCGGCAATCCGCGCGAGGGTGGTTTTACCGACCCCCGGGGGCCCCCAGAGCAGCATGGAGTGAAGCTGTCCACGCGCAATGGCCTGCGCCAGTGGCTTGCCCGGCGCGAGCAGGTGCGCCTGACCGAAAAAGGCATCGAGGCTGGCAGGTCTCAGCAGGGCTGCCAGAGGCTGGTAGACATTGCCTGCCGCTTCATTGTGAAACAGATCGCCGGCCTCAGGCATCGTGGATAAAAACGTCGACGCCGTCCGGTGGAGAAAAGTTGAAGATGTCGCTGTCAAATGCCTCCGTGGACAAGGCTTCAAGACGGATCTCGATGCGCTGCGACAGATTGTCAACGATGGCCAGCGTTACAGGGAGTCCCTCTTCAAAGTCCAGCTCGAGCGACTGAAAACCGGCATCAGGTGCCGTGGGCAAGAGCGTATATGAATGGTCGCCACGACGGGAAACGGTGAAGTCACGCGCCAGGCTATCCTGGTCACCCGCCAGCACCTGCAGTGGCGCACTGGCTGTCGCGCTCACCGGCCGACGGGTCACGGTTTCCAGATCCTCATCGTAATGCCACAGGTAGGTGCCCTCGGTGACCACAAGCTGATTGTCGGGCGCCTCGATGCGCCACAGAAAGCGACCGGGGGCCTGCAGCCGGAAGTCGCCGGAGGCGGTGGTCGCACGGCCGCCTTCCTGCGGGTATGTGGTCTGGCGAAACCGGCCCGACAGGTAATCGATTGTTGCCAGCGTATCACCGAGGGACTGCACGGCACTCGCCTGTTGAGGCAAGTCCCCCGATGCTGAGGCCATGGGCGATACCAGAGGCAGCCCAATGACCAGAAGCAACAGGCACAGCCAGTGCCAGCCCATTCGCTCAGCCGTATTGGTTATATCCACATTCAGTCTCCCACCGGAGGCGGCGCCAGTACTTCGCGCTGACCATTGGTACCCATGGTCGACACCACACCCGCGGCTTCCATCGTTTCAATAAGGCGCGCTGCTCGATTGTAGCCAATGCGCAGCTTGCGCTGCACGCTGGATATCGACGCCCGGCGGCTCTGGGTCACGTGATGGACCGCCTCATCATACAGCGCGTCATTCTCGTCGTCGCCACCGTCTGCCTGCATTTCACCAGGCGTCACGGGCGTGCTGCTGCCCTCGTCGAGCAGCCCCTCAATGTACTCGGGCTCGCCACGACGCTTCCAGTCAGACACCACGCGATGCACTTCGTCGTCAGAACAGAATGCGCCATGCACGCGGGTGGGCATGCTGGTGCCCGGGGGCAGATACAGCATGTCGCCGTAGCCCAGCAGTTGCTCTGCACCGCCCTGGTCAAGAATGGTCCTGGAGTCCACCTTGGAGCTGACCTGAAAGGCGATACGCGTGGGAACGTTGGCCTTGATAAGGCCGGTGATGACATCCACAGAGGGGCGCTGCGTGGCCAGAATCAGGTGGATACCGGCCGCGCGTGCCTTCTGTGCAATGCGCGCAATGAGCTCTTCCACTTTTTTGCCGACAATCATCATCATGTCGGCAAACTCGTCAATCACCACCACCACAAAGGGCAGGCGCTCCAGGGGCGGAGCGCTCTGCTCCTCATCGGTCATCTGCAGGATCGGGTCCGGCGTCCAGAACGGATCGACCAGGGGAGACCCGGCCTTTGCCGCGTCCTCGACCTTGCGGTTATAACCGGCGAGGTTGCGGACGCCCATCGTGGCCATGAGCTTATAGCGACGCTCCATTTCCGCGACACACCAGCGCAGCCCGTTGGCGGCATCCTTCATGTCGGTGATCACCGGCGTCAGCAGATGCGGAATGCCATCGTAGACCGACAACTCGAGCATTTTCGGGTCTACCAGAATCAGTCGCACATCCGCAGGTGTAGCTTTATATAGAAGGCTGAGCAGCATGGCGTTGACGCCGACTGATTTGCCCGAGCCGGTGGTGCCTGCCACCAGCAGGTGGGGCATCTTGGCAAGATCTGCCACCACGGGGTGCCCCGAAATATCATTGCCCAGCGCAAGCGTTAGCGGCGATTTGCTCTGGTCAAAGGTACGCGATGACAACACCTGCCGGAAATTGACCACCTCGCGGTCTTCGTTGGGTATCTCGATACCGACCACGCTCTTGCCGGGTATCACCTCGACCACACGCACGGAAATAACCGCCAGCGATCGCGCCAGATCCTTCGCAAGATTGGATATGCGGGACACCTTGACGCCCGGTGCGGGCTGCAATTCAAAGCGCGTGATAACCGGCCCTGGCATTACCGCCGTCACTTCAGCGACGATACCGAAATCCGCGAGCTTCAGCTCCAGAAGCTTGGACAGCTTTTCCAGCGCCTCGGCGGAATAGCCCTTTGACGGGTCTTTGACTTCCGCATCCAGCAACTCAAACTGCGGCAGTTCCCCGGTCACCGGATTGTCGAACAGCGGTTTCTGTTTCTCGCGCTCCACGCGTTCGCTGGTCTGAACGGGCGCTTCCAGAGCCTTGATCTTCGGCGGCGTGCGTTTCTTCTCCTTCTCAACATGCTGCGTGATGACGGCCTTTCGCGCCTCGAGCTGCCGCTCCCGACTGCGGCGATCACGAGTAGCATCGATGAAGGCCACCACACGGTCGCGCAGGGCTACAGAGCCGTCAATGGCCCAGGCGCCCAACTGTTCCATCAGCCGCATCCAGCTGAGATCGGTAAAGATGGTCATGCCGAAAAGAAAAACGGCAGCCAGAATGACACGGCTACCAATGTCATTGAAGGCGTTACTGAATGCATTGCCAATCGCCTGACCGAGAATGCCACCGGCGCCCTGGGGCAGGCCGGCCCCCCCGGTGTCGTTGAGAGCGGCGATCGCTGTCACCGACACCATGACCATCAGGAGCCCGAGAAACCGCACGCCAACGTGGGTCCAGTCGATACCGCTGACGCTGTAGCGCTCGGCGAAGATCACTGCGGCGCGATAAGCGAGCATGAGGGGAAACAGGTAGGCGGCGTACCCCACTAGGGAAAAACCCACATCCGCCAGCCAGGCGCCTGCGGGACCCCCGAGATTGCGGATGCCCCCCCCCGCACCGGTCGCCGACCAGCCCGGGTCCTGGGAACTGTAGCTGAGCAAGGCGAGCAACAGATAGGCACAGGCCGCAGTCACGCCAATAAACGCCCCCTCGCGCCATCTCGGTCGCGATACCCTGTCCGCTGCGGCGGATTTACTTTCGGCTCTGGCCAATGCCCTGCCCCGTTAAAAATATCGTCATAGTTTTCATTACTTCTTCATTCTTTTCAATAATTTATGCGTGAATCGCAGATTCGATCTAACAACTTTGCCGACACCGCTTCTTTACTTTACCATTAGCGCAGCTTGAGCCACCGGCTACCCGCGCCACGACAGGGTTGCGCGGTGTACTGCCGCAGCCACAGAACCCTCGCAACGCGACTCCGCCCACGAGTACAACAGGAAACTCCCGACATGAGTGACGCGCATCATCATCCACTGATTATTCTCGGCTCCGGCCCGGCAGGCTACACGGCCGCCGTGTATGCCGCTCGCGCCAATCTGGCACCGGTGGTCATTACAGGCATGCAGCAGGGCGGTCAGCTGACCACAACCACCGAGGTCGAGAACTGGCCAGGTGGCCCCGCGGATCTTCAGGGGCCCCAGTTGATGCAGGAGATGCAGGCTCATGCGGAACGCTTCGACACGCAGATCATCTTTGATCATATCGAACATGTCGACCTTTCTGTTCGCCCCATGCGTCTGGAAGGCACCGGCACATTCACCTGCGACGCCCTCATTATCGCCACTGGTGCCTCCGCGCAGTACCTGGGTCTGCCCAGTGAGGAAGCCTTCATGGGCAAGGGCGTCAGCGCCTGCGCCACCTGCGACGGCTTCTTCTACCGCAATCAGAAAGTGGCTGTTGTCGGCGGTGGCAACACCGCCGTAGAAGAGGCGCTGTATCTTGCCAACATCGCTTCCGAGGTGGTTCTGGTGCACCGGCGCGACAGTCTGCGTGCTGAGAAGGTCCTGCAGGATCGACTGTTTGCGCGCGCCAGGGAGGGCAAGGTCACCCTGCTCTGGGATCATGTTCTCGATGAGGTCCTTGGTGACGATAGTGGCGTCACCGGCATGCGCGTGCGCTCCACCCATGACGACAGTGCACAGGAAATCGCGCTTTCCGGCGTGTTTATCGCTATTGGTCACAAACCCAATACCGATATGTTTGCCGGACAACTGGATATGAAAAACGGCTACATCGTGATTCACAGCGGCACCGAGGGCAACGCCACCGCAACCAGCGCGCCCGGCGTATTTGCTGCGGGCGACGTCGGTGACCATATCTATCGTCAGGCCATCACCTCGGCAGGATTTGGCTGCATGGCGGCACTGGACGCCGAAAAGTATCTCGATGCACAGGACCAACACTGAGCAACAGGGCCGGCACGGGTGTCTCTGCTGCAGTATCTGGGCCCGGGTGAGCCCTTCCCGTCGACGGCAACCGCGCTCGAATACCCCAATGGCCTGCTGGCGGTAACGGATGATCTGGCTATCGACCGGCTGATCGCCGCCTACCGTCGCGGTATTTTTCCCTGGTTCGAGGACCCACAGCCGGTCCTCTGGTGGAGCCCGGACCCACGCTCGGTTCTTCCCGTTGATGGGCTGCACGTGTCCCGGTCCCTGCGCAAGACACTGCGGCAGAACACATTCCGGCTTTCCGTCGACACGGCCTTTACGGATGTCATGCACGCCTGCGCGGGCGCGCGTAACGGCCAGCGCGGCACATGGATCAATCAGCGCATGCTGGACGCCTACTGCGCGCTGCATCGCCGTGGCTGCGCCCACAGCATTGAGGTGCGCAACGACGACGGCGCACTTGTCGGCGGACTCTACGGCGTGGCACTTGGCGGCACGTTCTTCGGGGAAAGCATGTTCAGCAACTGCAGCGATGCATCCAAGGTGGCCCTGGTCGCCCTGGTGCGACTGCTTGAACGCGGCGGCGGCAGTCTTGTCGATTGCCAGGTCGAGAGCGATCACCTGAACAGCATGGGTGCTCGCAACATTTGCCGCGAAGACTTTGAGCAATGGCTTGCGCGTAATCAGGTCATCGACATACCATCGTCTGCCTGGCATTTGCCGATCCGTTGCGGAGAACTCCTGTGACGTCGTCACTGCGCGATTTAAAGGTCTATACCACCTACCCTCATCGCTGTAGCTATCTCGAGGATGAGGAGGCGACGACCCTGTTCATCGATCCGCGACAGCCCATTGATCAGGCCCTGTACACGCGCCTGTCCCTGCTGGGTTTCCGGCGCAGTGGCGCCCATGTCTACCGGCCGCATTGCCGGCAGTGCAGCGCCTGTGTACCGGCACGCATCCCCATCAACTTATTCCGGCCAAACCGCACACAGCGCCGCACCTGGCGTCGGAACGCAGATCTCACAGTGGTCCGTACAGATGGCATCGCCGATGATGAGGCTTACCGCCTCTACCATCGCTATATCGTCGAGCGCCACGCCGATGGCGACATGTACCCGCCGGACCGCGATCAGTATCAGTCGTTCCTGAGCAACGCCTGGGACTGCACGCGCTACTATCGCTTTCACAGCGGCGAGCGTCTGGTCGCTGTCGCCGTCGTGGACGTCATGCTGGATGGGCTTTCCGCCATTTATACGTTTTTTGACCCCGATGAACAGGCACGTGGCCTGGGCCGTTACGCCATTCTCTGGCAGATCGAGACAGCGCGCTCGGTGGGCCTGCCTTACCTCTACCTCGGATACTGGATACGCAACTGTGGAAAGATGGCGTACAAGTCGGACTATCGACCACTAGAGCTGCTGCTGGAAAATCGCTGGCAGCGCGCCAACGATGACATACTTGCCAGCGATGCTTGATGACGTAGCCTCCCGGAAACAGTGGAAGTCAGGCCGCGTTTACGGCAAAATGCGCGCTTCGCATGACAGACACTGAGGCCACATGGCAAAAGAAGATCAGATTGAAATGGACGGTGAGGTAGTCGATACCTTACCGAACACGACGTTTCGCGTTCAGCTGGAGAACGGGCACATTGTGACGGCCCATATTTCAGGGAAGATGCGCAAGAATTACATCCGGATACTGACGGGCGACAAAGTGCGTGTAGAGCTGACTCCCTATGACCTGACCAAGGGACGCATTACGTACCGCGAGCGCTGAAGTACGCCCGCCATCATTTTATGATGACAGGCGACACCGCTCAGCTTCCTTCCAGCACGGCCTCTTCTTCTTCGACCCGCACCTCCAGTGCATCCCCCGCTGTGTTGAGACGCACCAGTGCAGTACCACCGGAGCTCGAAAGAGCACCGAACAGGACAAGCTCCGCCAGAGGCTTCTTGATGTGCTCCTGTATTACGCGCTCCATGGGACGTGCGCCCATGCGCTCATCGTAGCCTTTCTCAACCAGCCACAGTCGTGCATCCTCGTCAACGTCCAGGGTTACCCGTTTCTCATCAAGCTGTCCCTGCAGTTCGGCGATGAACTTGTCGACCACCGTTAGAATGACGTCCTCGCCCAGGGGCTCGAACTGAATGACGCTGTCAAGGCGATTGCGGAATTCCGGCGTGAACATCCGCGTTATCGCCTCCATGCCGTCGCTGCGGTGATCCTGGGTGGTGAAGCCGATGCTGCGCCGGCTCATGCTTTCTGCGCCCGCATTGGTTGTCATAATGAGAATGACATTGCGGAAATCGGCCTTGCGACCGTTGTTGTCGGTCAGAGTTCCGTGGTCCATGACCTGCAGCAGCAGATTGTAGACCTCCGGATGGGCCTTCTCTATCTCGTCGAGCAACACAACGGCATGCGGATGCTTGGTTACCTGCTCGGTAAGCAGCCCACCCTGATCAAAACCGACATAGCCGGGTGGTGCACCGATCAGCCGTGACACGGTATGCCGCTCCATATACTCTGACATGTCAAAGCGAATCAGCTCGAGACCGAGAATCCTGGCAAGCTGACGGGTGACCTCCGTCTTGCCGACACCCGTCGGACCCGCCAGCAGGAAGGACCCGATCGGCTTGTCGCCGCCGCGCAAACCGGCCCGGGACATCTTGATGGATGTCGCGAGACTGGAAACGGCATTGTCCTGACCGAAAACCACCATGCGCAGATTACTTTCGAGTTTCTGCAGGATTTCCTTGTCGTTACTGCTGACCGTTTTCGGCGGAATACGGGCAATCTTGGCAACCACCGCCTCGATATCACCCTTGCCAATGACCTTTTTGCGCTTCGACGGCGCCTGCAGCTGCTGATAGGCACCCGCCTCGTCGATAACGTCTATCGCCTTGTCCGGCAGGAAGCGGTCGGTGATGTAGCGGGCTGACAGATCCGTTGCCGTGCGCAACGCATTGTCGGTATAGCGCAGACCGTGATGCTCCTCGAACCGTGACTTGAGGCCCTTGAGAATCTTGTACGCATCATCGGGGCTCGGCTCCATGACGTCGATCTTCTGGAAGCGACGACTCAGTGCCTTGTCTTTGTCAAAAATGCCGCGGTATTCCTGGAAAGTGGTGGAACCGATGCACTTCAGTTTTCCGGACGTCAGCAGGGGCTTTAGCAGGTTGCTCGCATCCATGACGCCGCCGGATGCCGCGCCGGCACCGATAATCGTGTGTATCTCGTCGATGAACAATATAGCGCCATCACGCCGCTTTAGCTCGGCAAGCAGCCCCTTGAAGCGCTTCTCGAAATCTCCCCGGTACTTGGTGCCCGCCAGCAGCGCGCCGAGATCCAGGGAATAAACGCAGGAATCCCGCAGCATCTCTGGAACCTGGCCATCGACGATCATTTTGGCAAGCCCTTCGGCAATGGCGGTCTTGCCGACCCCGGACTCGCCCACCAGCAGGGGGTTGTTTTTGCGTCGCCGCGCAAGAATCTGGACAACGCGCTCCACTTCGCCGAGACGGCCAATGAGAGGGTCGATCCTGCCGGCTTCGGCCTCGGCGTTGAGATTGGTGGAATACGAATCCAGTGGATTCGCCTCGCCTTCCTCGCCTCCCTGCTCTGGCGCGGCAGCGCTACCGCGCTCCTCGTCCATGTCTTCATCGCCCACCTTGGAAATGCCGTGGGTAATGTAATTGACGACATCGAGACGGGTCACGCTCTGTGTCTTCAGAAAGTAGACCGCCTGGCTCTCCTGCTCACTGAACAGGGCGACCAGCACATTGGCACCGGTGACCTCGCTCTTGCCGGACGACTGCACGTGAAACACCGCTCGCTGCAGGACACGCTGAAAGCCCAGGGTTGGCTGTGTTTCACGCTCCTCGTCCTCCGCGGGGATGAGCGGGGTGGTGGAATCGATGAACTCGACCAGGTCGCCGCGCAGCGCACTGATCTCTGCGCCACAGGCCTTGAGGACGCGGATCGCATCATTGTTATCCAGCAGAGCCAGCAGAAGGTGCTCTACCGTCATGAACTCGTGCCGGCGGGCGCGAGCGGCACGAAAGGCGTCGTTAAGGGTTTGCTCTAGATCCTTGCTCAGCATGGCGTTGCTCCCGGGGTGCTACCCCTCCGATGCCTCGATTTCGCACAGCAGCGGATGCTGATGCTCCCGTGCGTATTGGTTGACCTGCGCCGACTTGGTCTCCGCGATATCGCGGGTGTAGATGCCGCACACGCCTTTGCCCCGTGTATGTACCGTCAACATGACCTGTGTGGCCTGCTCGCGGTTCATGGAAAAAAAGGTTTCCAGGACTTCGACGACGAACTCCATCGGTGTGTAATCGTCGTTCAGAAGGACCACCTTGAACAGGGGTGGCTTTTTCAGTTCAGGCGTGGCGTCCTGGGTAACGGTGCCGCTGTCCGAGTCGGAGTCGGGGTTTGATGCCATAGCGCGCACGCCTGCCGGCCACTGATGTGTGATAGCCACGATATGAATTTCACGCTCCTTTAGCGACATGCCTTCCTCACTATAAGGCTTTTCGGGCTAAAACGCAGTTCACACGCAGGCGTGTCACGCGTTCGCCAGGTTGAACATTACGGCACGAAACCGGACAGGCCCCGGCATTGGCGGGACCTGTCCACGTTGCGGCAGCGCTACATCTGCTCGATCATTTTATCGCCAAAGCCAGAGCAGCTAACAAGCTCGGCGTCATCCATAAGCCGTTCAAAATCATAGGTTACGGTACGGTTCTGTATGGCCCCGTTCATACCCTTGATGATCAGATCTGCGGCCTCGTTCCAGCCCATGTGACGCAGCATCATCTCAGCCGAGAGAATCAGTGAACCGGGATTCACCTTGTCCTGCCCGGCGTACTTGGGCGCCGTGCCGTGGGTCGCCTCGAACAGAGCAACGGTGTCCGAGAGGTTGGCGCCCGGCGCGATGCCGATACCACCGACCTGCGCTGCCAATGCATCGGACAGGTAATCGCCATTGAGGTTCAGCGTCGCGACAACGCTGTAGTCGCCAGGCCGCGTAAGAATCTGCTGCAACATGGCGTCGGCGATCACGTCCTTGATCACAATGTCCTTGCCGGACTGCGGATTCTTCATGGTCATCCAGGGCCCGCCGTCGAGCAGTTCGGCACCGAACTCCTGTTCAGCAAGCTGGTAACCCCAGTCGCGGAACGCTCCCTCGGTGAATTTCATGATGTTGCCTTTGTGGACCAGTGTCACTGACGGCAGGTCCTGGTCAATCGCGTACTGAATGGCTTTTCGCACCAGGCGTTGGGTGCCTTCCTGTGATACCGGCTTGACGCCGATACCGACGTCGGTCGGGAAGCGTATCTTGGTGACGCCCATCTCGTTGATCAGGAAATCGACGACCTTCTGGGCTTCCTCGGAACCCGCCTTGTATTCGATACCGGCGTAGATGTCTTCGGAGTTCTCGCGGAATATGACCATGTTGCAGTCCCCGGGCTTCTTCACGGGCGATGGCACGCCCTCGAACCAGCGGACGGGGCGCAGACAGGTATACAGGTCAAGCTCCTGGCGAAGCGCCACGTTGAGCGAGCGGAAGCCGCCGCCCACAGGGGTAGTCAATGGCCCCTTGATGGCAACGGAATACGCCTTGATCGCATCCAGTGTTTCCTCTGGAAACCAATCGCCCTCATAGAGCTCCGCCGCTTTCTCGCCCGTATAGATTTCCATCCAGGAGATTTTCTTCTGGCCACCATAGGCCTTGTCGACTGCTGCATCGACGACCTTCACCATGACGGGACTGATGTCGATTCCGATACCGTCACCTTCAATATATGGAATCACCGGATTATCAGGTACGTTGAGACTGTAGTCGTCATTGACCGTGATACGTTCACCCGCGGTGGGCACCTGAATGTGCTTGTAGCCCATTGATCTACTCCAATGCTGTATGGTTCGATTATTGACGAGGGGACTTGCCTGCGCCACTGCAGCAACAGGGAAACTCTCATCGGAAACGGCCTGTAGTGTACCAGATTTGTCGCTGGCGCTCCCGCCGCAGCACACACCCGGACCGGGGGAAAGCGTGGCCAATATCCTGCTGTTCAACAAACCATTCCGCGTGCTAAGTCAGTTCTCTGATGCCGCCGGCAGGGCAACGCTGGCCCGCTATCTGCGGGCACCCGGCTTCCGACCCGCCGGCCGTCTGGACTTCGATTCCGAAGGCCTGCTGGTGCTCAGTGATAATGGCAGGCTGCAGCAGCGCATCGCCAATCCGCGGCACCGGCACTGGAAGTCGTACTGGGTACAGGTGGAAGGTCGCATTTCCGAGGAAGCACTGGCCCGCCTGCGCGACGGCGTGGCGCTGAACGATGGTCCAACCCTGCCGGCGAAGGCCCGCGTTATCCACGAACCACCCGGTCTATGGCTGCGCCAGCCGCCGGTGCGCGAACGGCGGCATATCGCCGACAGCTGGCTGGAGCTTTCACTACAGGAGGGTCGCAATCGCCAGGTCCGTCGGATGACCGCTGCAGTCGGGTACCCCACGCTACGGCTGGTCCGGCACCGCGTGGGAGACTGGTCATTGGCGGGACTGGCTCCCGGCGAGTCGCGCCGGTTCGCCGTGCACCTGCCAGCAGGTACCGAGCGACACAACCGCCCGGCAGCGATCGGACCGCAACGGCAGACCCGTAAGCCGGGTACCGGGAAGCAATGAAGGTCTGGTGCCCGCGCGCCACGGTGGCCACCGTTATAATGGATGCGCAACAGCGCTTCCTCATGGTTGAGGAATGCGACAGGCAAAGCGGACAGCGCGTATTCAACCAGCCCGCAGGCCATCTCGAGCCAGGCGAGACGCTGCAGGCGGCAGCACTGCGGGAAACCCGCGAAGAAACCGGATGGACTGTCACCCTGACCGGTGTCATCGGCATTTCCCTGTGGACGCCCGGCGAGGGCATGCCCACCTTCCTCCGGACCACCTTCATGGCAAGACCTGAAGCACGCGAGCCGGCGGCCAGGATTGATCCCGACATACTCGCCGTGCACTGGCTCGGACACGCCGATCTGAATGCGCTTTCTGCTAGAATGCGCAGTCCGCTGGTGCTGGCCTCCATCGAGCGCGCTCGCAGCGGCACCGTTTATCCCCTGGACAGCATTTTTTAGCCAATGACAACTGCATCTACCAAAGTCATCGTCGGCATGTCCGGCGGCGTCGACTCCTCCGTCAGTGCACTGTTGCTGAAACGGGCCGGCTACGTCGTGGAAGGCCTGTTCATGAAGAACTGGGACGAGGATGACGGCACCGAATACTGCACGGCCAAAGACGACTATGCCGATGCACAGGCGGTGGCGGATCGCATCGGTATACCGTTGCACGGCGCAAATTTTGCGGCGGAGTACTGGGACAACGTCTTTGAGCATTTCCTGGCGGAATACCGCGCAGGACGCACACCCAACCCCGACATTCTATGTAACCGCGAAATAAAGTTTCGCGCCTTCCTAGACTACGCCCTGATGCTTGGCGCCGACCTTATTGCGACGGGTCACTACGCGCGCCGCGGCGAACGCGACGGCAAGACCACACTGCTCAAGGGCGAGGATCACAACAAGGACCAGAGTTACTTTCTCCATGCCGTGGATCACGATGCACTCGCCCGCACCCTGTTCCCGATAGGCGACATGGCCAAGCCCGACGTTCGCAGCATTGCCGCTGCTGAGGGGCTCATCACGCATGACAAAAAGGATTCCACCGGCATTTGCTTTATCGGCGAGCGCCGTTTTCGCGATTTTCTACAGCAGTACCTGCCTGCCAGGCCGGGGCGCATCGTGGATCCCGAAGGAGCGTATCTCGGTGACCACCAGGGCCTGATGTATCACACCATCGGACAGCGGCAGGGACTGGGCATTGGCGGGCGCGCCGATGCCGGTGATGCGCCCTGGTACGTGGCAGACAAGTGTCTGCAGCGCAACGAACTGGTGGTGGTGCAGGGCAACAACCACCCCGCCCTGTTCAAGCGCGCGCTGGCAACGAGCCCAGCGCTGTGGGTAGCCGGGGAATCGCCGGACCTACCTATGCGCTGCCATGCCAAGATCCGCTACCGCCAGGAAGACCAGCCGTGCTGCGTGACCGCCAGAGAGACGGGGTTGCACGTAGCCTTCGACAATCCGCAGCGCGCCGTAACCCCTGGGCAGTCCATCGTTTTCTATCGCGGCGATGAGTGTCTTGGCGGCGCCGTTATCGAGACCGCCCATGCGTGAGCTGGAACAGCAAACCCTTGCCCTTGCGGGGGTCGCGCAGTCAGCGCGCATGGTCGACCAACTATCGCGCACTGGAAGCTATCCGGCGCAGTTCCTGCAGGCATCTATTCATAGCCTGTTTCGCTTCGAAGCCGAAGACGCCGCAGCGGTCTTTGGTGGCGTCGCCGGCGTCAAGCTGGGACTCGACACCCTGTCCAGCCTGCTGGCGAACCAGCAGGGCCCGGAGCAGCGCGATGTCAATCGCTACCTGTTTTCGCTGCTGCATCTTGAGCGCCGCTTTGCCGCGGATCCCGAAATGATGGGCGTGGTGCACTCCAGGCTTCAGCACGCGAGCTTCAAGGCAGAGCATTTCAGCGACAACGTCGGCGAAGTGTGCCACAGCATTGCGGGCATCTACGGCGACACCCTCAGCCAGCTGCGCTTCCGCATCAAGGTCACGGGCAGCGCGCAACACCTGCAGGATCGCCAGACTGCGGACAAAATACGTGCCTTATTGTTGGCCGGGATCCGCTCAGCATTCCTCTGGCGACAGCTCGGTGGACGTCGCTGGAAACTCGTCCTTCAGCGCCGACGCCAGCTAGCCGTCTGCCAGAAGCTGTCCCGAGGACTGGGCGTGGTGTAAAATCCGCTACTTTTCGGAGGCGCAGATGAATCCATCCACACTCACAGCGGTGAGTCCGATCGACGGGCGCTACGCCGGCAAGACCCAGGCGCTCAGGCATATTTTCAGTGAGTATGGATTGATGCACCGTCGCATCGAGGTTGAGGTGCGGTGGTTGCAGCGGCTCGCCGCCAACCCGGGAATTACCGAGGTTCCGCCGCTGTCGCCAGACGCCAACACCGAGCTCGATGCAATCATCAATGACTTTGATGAGGACCAGGCTGCCCACGTCAAGACCATTGAAAAAGTCACCAACCATGACGTGAAGGCGGTCGAATACTTCATCAAGGAGCGTATCGCTCCCCACCCGGAACTCGACGCCATCGCCGAGTTCGTGCATTTTGCCTGCACCTCTGAAGACATCAATAATCTGGCCCATGCCATGATGCTTCGGGACGGCGTACAGTCCGTCATCTATCCGTCGCTGGCAACGATTCGCGATACGCTGCGAACAATGGTGACGGCTTTTTCGGCGCAGCCGATGCTGTCGCGCACCCACGGGCAGACAGCCAGTCCAACCACGGTGGGCAAGGAAATCGCCAACGTGGTGGCGCGGCTGGATCGCCAGCTCGCATCGCTGGAGAAGCAAAGCTACCTTGGCAAAATCAACGGCGCAGTAGGCAATTACAACGCGCACCTTGCAGCCTATCCTGAAGTCGACTGGCCGGCCAACGCGCGTATCTTTGTTGAATCGCTGGGCCTTGACGTCAACCCCTGGACGACGCAGATCGAGCCGCACGATTACATGGCAGAACTCTTTCACGCCATGTCACGACTGAACACAATTCTGCTGGATCTCAGTCGCGATATCTGGGGCTATATCTCGCTGGGGTACTTCAAGCAGAAAACCGTGGAGGGTGAGGTGGGCTCATCCACAATGCCGCACAAGGTCAACCCGATCGACTTCGAGAACGCCGAAGGCAATCTGGGTCTGGCCAACGCGATTTTCAGTCATCTGGCGGAGAAGCTGCCGATCAGCCGCTGGCAGCGTGACCTCACTGACTCCACGGCCCTGCGCAACATGGGCGTCGGATTCGGCTACAGCCTGATTGCCTACGCCTCGCTGCAGAAAGGTCTGGGCAAGCTGGAGCTCAACGCGCAGCAACTCGATCGGGATCTTGAAGACAGTTGGGAAGTCCTCGCGGAAGCAGTGCAGACCGTCATGCGCCGACATGGCATCGACAAGCCCTACGAAAAGCTCAAGGCCCTGACCCGAGGCCAGGCGATAACCCGCGACAGTCTGCACACCTTCATCGAGAGCCTGGACACGCTCCCCGAGTCAGCACGACGCGAGCTGCTCGCGCTCACCCCCCCCACCTATACCGGCAACGCGCGGGCCCAGGCCGAAGACCTCGGGTGAGGCCGCCGTGTCAGCTGAACCACTAAGCCTGCGCCAGGCAAACTGGGATCGGGATCAGGACACCCTGAGGACACTGCGAGAAACGGTTTTCGTAAAAGAGCAGGGGGTGCCCGCGGACATCGAGTGGGATGGCAAGGACGCGGCGGCAGCACATGCCATTGCCGACCTCGGGGGCCGCCCCGTCGCCTGCGGACGCCTGATGCCGGACGGAAAAATCGGCCGTATGGCGGTGCTGCCGGAGGCACGCAACAGAGGCATCGGTGCCCGCGTCATGACAGCCCTGATTGATCAGGCGATGCGTGGGGGCATGCGCGCTGTCTATCTGCATGCACAGGCCCATGCCGCGGGTTTCTACCGGCGGCAGGCCTTCATTCAGGAAGGCGATCCCTTTATCGAGGCCGGCATTGAGCATGTCGCCATGCGACGGGAACTGGACTATACGGCGTGCCGGATCGATGTCGTACCGGTGTCCTATCCGCAGCCCTTTGCGGCGCTCGCCATTGCGTTGGCCAGCACAGCGCGACGGCATCTGGACATTCTCAGTCCGGCGCTGGACGCCAGGGTATTCGACAACGACACGCTTGTCAGCGCGATAACGGCAGTGGTGCGCCAGACGCGGCATGCGCGTGTGCGTATCCTGGTTGGCGATGCGGAAGCGGTGACATCGCGCGGTCACCGTTTGCTGACGCTGGCTCGCCGCCTGCCGACCAGCATACACTTTCGGCATCTGCCGGAGCACCCCGACTGGCGAGGCCACAGCGCCGTGATTCGCGACCGCGACGGCGTGCTGATCGCGCCGGCGGAAGATCGGGATAACGGTTTTTTCCGGATTGATGATCGCGCGGGTGGCGCACGCCATAGCGATACGTTCAACGAGCTCTGGCAACACGCCAGTGCGCATCCCGGATTTCGCAGCCTGAGCCTGTAACCGCCCGCCGCAGGCCATACGGGCTGCGCGGCGGTACTCCCCTATTACTCTGCCAGATTGAACAGCTGCGCGTTACCGCCCTTGGCGGTGACGTTATCTGTGCGGGTTTTCTCTGTCACGAAACGCAGCACGTAGTGCGGACCACCCGCCTTGGGACCCGTGCCGGAGAGCCCCTGGCCACCGAAGGGATTGACCCCGACAATCGCGCCCACCATGTTGCGGTTGATGTAGGTATTGCCAACGCGAGTCGCGTTGAATACGTCCCGCGCAAAACCATCAATGCGGCTGTGCACGCCCAGCGTCAAGCCGTAGCCCGACCGGTTGATGGATTCGAGCACCGCGGAAAGCTCGCTCGCGCGATAGCGGATGACGTGCAGAATGGGCCCGAAAACCTCTGATTCAAGCTGGTCGAGGCGTTCGATCCCGTAAACCCGCGGTGCAAAAAACGTCCCCGCCAGTGCCTCAGAACCCAGTTCACAGGCGGCGATTGGCACTGCCTCACGGTCCATGCGCTCCGCGTGGCGCTGCAGCATCGCCTGCGCCCCGGCGTCGATGACCGGCCCGATATCAGTTTCCAGCTTCGAGGGATCGCCGATCCGCAACTCCTTCATCGCCCCGCCCAGCATGCCCAGCACTTTGTCGGCGATATCATCCTGAAGATACATGACGCGCAACGCGCTGCAGCGCTGTCCGGCACTCTGGAAGGCAGAAATCACGACGTCATCCACCACCTGCTCAGGCAGTGCGGTCGCGTCCACCAGCATGCAGTTGATGCCGCCAGTCTCGGCAATGAGCACGGGCAATGCGCCATCGCGATCCGCCAGCGTCCGGTTGATCAGCTTCGCGGTCTGCGTGCTGCCGGTAAAAGCAACGCCGGCGACGCGACTATCAGAAACCAGGGCCGCACCCACGCGCGCACCATCACCCGGCAGCAGTTGGAGGACGCTGTCGGGCACGCCCGCCTCACACATCAGTGACACAGCTCGTGCCGCTATCAGCGGCGTCTGCTCTGCCGGCTTTGCGATGACGCTGTTGCCCGCCACCAGTGCCGCGACCACCTGCCCAGTAAATATTGCCAGCGGAAAATTCCAGGGGCTGATACACACAAACACACCACGACCGTGCAGCGTTAACTCGTTCATTTCACCGGTAGGTCCGGGCAGCACCTGCGGCGCCAGTCGCAGACGGGCCTGCTGAGCATAGTAGCGACAAAAATCAATCGCTTCCCGCACCTCGGACAGGCCGTCATCCAGCGTACGCCCGGCCTCGCGGGAAAGCAGGGCCATCAGTTCATGACAATGCTCCTCCATGAGGTCGGCCAGCCGCTCCAGACACCCGGCACGCTGCTCTACGCCGGCGGCATCCCATGCCGGCTGGGCATTAACTGCCGCAGAAAGGGCGCTGTCAATCGCAGCATCACTGGCCTCAACAACAGTACCGACAACCTCGTCCCGCTGCGCCGGGTTGCGCACGGGCTGCGCCTCACCCTCATGCCGCTGTCCGGCAAGCAGAGGCGCGGCTTGCCACTGGGCACGGGCAAAGGTCTGCATATCGCGGCGTAACCGATCCGCATGCACCGGATCAGAGAGGTCGATACCTGCAGCATTGCGCCATGGCGGGGTGGCATCGCGATACAGCAAAGGTGGCGGCGGTATCTGCGGGTGGCGGCGGGCCTCGCCCTCTGCTGACTGTTCGACAGGGTCTCGCAGGAGCACCTCCGGCGGTGTATCACTGTCGAGAAAGCGGTTGACGAAAGAGCTGTTGGCGCCATTCTCGAGCAGCCGCCTGACCAGGTAAGGCAGCAGATCGCGATGGTTTCCCACCGGCGCATACACTCGAACCGGCGTGTCAGGTGCCTCACGCAGGACCTCTTCGTAGAGAAGCTCACCCATGCCATGCAGGCGCTGGAACTCGTAATCCCGACGTTCCCCGGCGACGGCCTGGATGAACGCGATGGTATGGGCATTGTGCGTGGCAAACTGCGAGTAAATCGCATCCCCGGCCTCCAGCAGGGCCTCGGCGCACACCTGGTAGGAGAGATCCGTATGGCATTTGCGCGTGAATACGGGGTAGTCATTCAGGCCCAGTTCCTGCGCATGCTTAATCTCGCTGTCCCAGTAGGCGCCCTTGACAAGCCGCACCATCAGGCGGCGGTCGGTATCCCTCGCCAGGTCCGCCAGCCACTGCACCACCGGAAGCGCACGCTTGTGGTAGGCCTGCAGCACAAAGCCAAGACCGTTCCATCCGGCCAGCGCGGGATCCCGCGCAAGGGCTTCAAACACATCCAGCGACATATCAAGGCGATCGCACTCCTCGGCATCAATACTCAGACCGATACGGGCCTGCTTCGCCATCAGCGCCAGTTCACGCACACGCGGTAACAGCTCACCCATCACGCGATCATGCTGGCGATACTGGTAACGTGGATGCAGTGCCGACAGTTTTACCGAGATGCCATTGGCGGCGTAGACGTCCCGCGACTTCACCGTAACGCCGATGGTGCGAATGGCGTCGGCATAGGAATCGAAGTAATTGCTGGCATCGCCTGCCGTGCGCGCGCCCTCGCCCAGCATATCGAAGGAAAACCGGGTCCCTCTGGGCGCTTCGGTGGTTCCGCGGGTCAATGCCTCGCTGATCGTGCGACCCAGCACATACTGACCTCCCATGATACGCATTGCCTGTAAGGTAGCGCGGCGAACAACGGGCTCGCCGAGGGTGGTCGACAGCCGCCGCACCCAGGACCCCGTATCATGCACGATAGGATCATCCAGGCGGACGATACGGCCGGTCAGCATGAGTCCCCACACCGAGGCATTCACAAAGCGTGATTGCGAACGTCCCTGATGAGAGCCCCAGTCTCCCGAGCGTATTTTCTCGGCAATCAGCCGGTCGGCAGTTTCCTCATCGGGCACCCGCAGCAGCGCCTCGGCGAGACACATGAGTGCGATGCCTTCCTTATTGGACAGGCCGAACTCCTGCAGGAAAGCATCCAGCGTACCGGATCTGTCGCTTTTACCGCGGCAGCGCTGCACCAGATCAATTGCCCGGGCCAATACCCGGGCGCGGACCTCGGCATCCATGGCGTGCCGCTGCAAAAGATCGGCGACGACGCCCGGTTCACTGGCGGTCGTCGCGGCGCGAATGCCACCACGAAAATCGGAACTCTGACTGCTCATGCCAACTCTCACTTTTCTGACGTCTCCCTATTCTCGCGGTTTTGCAGCACAAAGACGAGAGGGGGCCGCGTCAGAACTGTGCGAGAATCTTGCGCGCCGCGCGGTAGGGCGTGGTGCGCGCCGCTTCGACCTCTGTCTCGAGATCCTTGAGCATGCTGCGGATGCCGGGCCGTGATTCCAGTCGCTGCATCATCAGTTCGCGAACCAGCTGATGCATCCAGTCGCGATTCTGATGCGCGCGCTTGCGCTCGAAGTCACCGCGCTCCCTGGCTTCAGTATAATAGCCCCGTATCATGTCCCAGACATCGCCTATGTGGCGTCCTTGCAGGGCCGAGCAGGTCATCACCCGAGGCGTCCAGAACCCGCTGTGGCGCAGCAGACTCATGGCGCTGCTGTAGTGCTGCCGCGCCACGGCGGCCATCTCCTCACTGGGGCCATCGGCCTTGTTGATCACCAGCGCGTCGGCGAGTTCGAGAATACCCCGCTTGATGCCCTGAAGCTCGTCGCCACCGCCGGGGAGCATAAGCACCATGAAGAAATCCACCATAGCGGCCACCTGGTACTCGGACTGCCCGACGCCGACCGTTTCCACCAGGATGACGTCATAACCCGCAGCCTCGCAAAGCAGCAGGGTTTCCCGGGTCTTCTGGGCGACGCCACCGAGAGCGCCCTCGGCCGGCGAGGGCCGGATGAACGCCTCGTCGCGACGGGAGAGCTGCTCCATGCGCGTTTTGTCGCCCAGAATCGAACCGCCCGCCAGCGGCGAACTCGGATCCACCGCCAGAATAGCCACGCGCTTGCCCTGCGCTATCAGGTGCAGACCGAAGGCCTCGATAAAGGTGGATTTGCCTACTCCGGGCACCCCGGTGACACCGATGCGCACGCTGTTTCCGGTGTCAGGCAGCAAGGCCTCGAGAACAGACTGGGCTTCATCGCGATGGCGCGGTAGCCGGCTCTCTACCAGGGTGATCGCCTTTGCCAGAGCGCGACGCTCGCCGCGACGCAGCGCCTCGAGGTCTATTGCCGTCATTCGGCGGACGCGGTTGACTCGAGCACGGCTGCCAGTACCTTACGCGCCGCCTGCGGAATGGGCGTACCCGGTCCGAAGATGCATTTCACGCCGGCGTCATAGAGAAAGGGGTAATCATTTTCCGGGATTACCCCGCCGGCGATCACGATGATGTCGGCAGCGCCCTGCTTTTCCAGCTCGTGTATCAGCGCCGGCACCAGCGTCTTGTGCCCGGCAGCCAGTGACGATGCGCCAATGACATGGACATCATTCTCTATCGCCTGGCGAGCCACCTCCTCCGGTGTCGAGAACATCGGCGACAGGTCGATATCGAAGCCGACGTCGGCGAAGGCCGTGGCGACGACCTTGGCACCGCGATCGTGACCATCCTGCCCCATCTTGCACACGAGCATGCGCGGGCGTCTGCCCTGCACCTCGACAAAGGCATCGATATCGCCGCGCATGGACTGCCAGTCCTCGTCGCTGTCAAAGGCGGAACCATAAACGCCAGACACCGTCTGCGCCTGCGCCTTGAAGCGCCCGAACTCGCGCTCCATCGCCGAGGAAATCTCCCCCACTGTCGCACGTCGCCGCGTCGCTTCAATACACAGTGCCAGCAGGTTGCCCTCGCCGCCGTGTGCACAGGCGAAAATATCTTCCAGCGCGTCGTTCACGGCGGTTTCGTCGCGGGCGGCACGCAGCGACTCGAGTCGTGCAATCTGGGATTCACGTACCTTGTCATTGTCGATCTCGAGGATCTCGACAGCGCGGTCCGCCTCACTCTGGTATTTATTGACCCCGACAATCACATCCTCACCGCGGTCAATACGCGCCTGCTTGCGCGCCGCCGCCTCCTCGATGCGCAGCTTCGGCATACCGGTCTCGATGGCTTTCGCCATTCCCCCGGCCTCTTCCACCTCGGCCATCAGTTCACGCGCCTTGTCCGCAATATCGCGCGTCAGGCTTTCCATCATGTAGGAGCCGCCCCAGGGATCGACCACATGGGTGATGCCGGCCTCCTCCTGCAGAATGAGCTGAGTATTGCGGGCGATGCGGGCAGCAAAATCGGATGGCAGTGCAATCGCCTCATCCAGCGCGTTGGTGTGCAGCGACTGGGTGCCACCAAAGACCGCGGCCATGGCCTCTATCGTTGTACGCACCACGTTGTTATAGGGGTCCTGCGCCGTAAGGGACCAGCCGGATGTCTGGCTGTGGGTGCGCAGCATAGAGCTTTTCGGGTTCTCCGGTTCGAACTCGGCAACGATTTCCGCCCACAGCAGGCGTGCCGCGCGCATCTTGGCGATCTCCATATAGAAGTTCATGCCGATGCCCCAGAAGAACGACAGACGCGGCGCAAACTCGTCGATATGCAAACCGGACGCCAGCGCCGTGCGGATATATTCCTTGCCGTCGGCAAGAGTGTAGGCAAGCTCCAGCGCCGCATTGGCCCCGGCTTCCTGGATGTGGTACCCCGATATGGAAATGGTGTTGAAGCGGGGCATGTGACGTGAACAATAGGCGATGATGTCGCCGATGATTTTCATGCTCGGCGCGGGCGGATAGATGTAAGTGTTGCGCACCATGAATTCTTTCAGGATATCGTTCTGGATGGTGCCCGCGAGCTGCGCCTGGTCGACGCCCTGCTCCTCTGCGGCCACGATATAGCCGGCGAGCACTGGCAGCACCGCGCCATTCATGGTCATGGAAACAGATACCTGGTCCAGGGGAATGCCGTCAAACAGGACTTTCATGTCCTCGACCGAGTCGATGGCCACACCGGCCTTGCCGACATCCCCGGTCACCCGTGGGTGATCCGAGTCATAGCCGCGATGGGTGGCGAGATCGAAGGCCACGGATATCCCCTGACCACCGGCGGCAAGCGCCTTGCGGTAGAACGCATTGGACTCCTCAGCGGTGCTGAAGCCCGCGTACTGCCGGATAGTCCATGGACGCCCCGCGTACATGGTCGCCTGGGGCCCCCGGATGTAGGGCGACAGCCCGGGCATGGTGTCCGTGTAGGGATTGTCCGCTGTATCTGCCGCCGTATAGAGCGGCTTTACATCGATGTGCTCGGGCGTCTCCCAGATCAGCTCATCAGGAGAACGGCCCTTCATCTGCCGGGTTGCGAGCTCGCGCCACGCGTCCAGATCGGCGCTGTCACGGTCATATATCTTGCGGTCGGTCATTGCCTGTCTCCAGCGTCAGTGCTCGTCGCCGGGCTGGTTGATCTCGATGAGAACGCCATCGCAGCTTTTCGGGTGAATGAAAATAACCTGTGAACCGTGCGCACCCGGGGAAGGTGCATCACTGAGGAATCGGTATCCTTTTTTCTTCAGACGCTCTACGTCCTCGGCAATGTTATCGGAGCGGAAGCACAGATGGTGCAGACCTCCACCGCGCTTTTCCAGATAGCCCGCGATAGGTCCTTCCCCGTTCAGTGGATGCACCAGTTCGATCTGCGTGGGTGGCAGCGGGAAAAACGCCGTCGACGTCTTGGCATCCACCACATCCTCGGCACCATCAAAAGGGAGACCGAAATCGTCCATGAAACGCTTTATTGCCTGATCGAAATCCGGCACGGCAATCGCTATGTGGTCGAGTGCTGTAATCATGTGTCCTCCTCAGATAATGCGTGCCAGGAATTCATCGGTGACGCGGCGTCGACGCGCCGCGATATCGGCAGTGGACTCCATCACGACTCGCTCATCGGGCGTAATGCGGAAAAGCGGCTGGCCCTTGCTGATGATAACGCCGTCGTTCTCGACCAGGACGTCGTCAATGGTCCCGGCAAACGGCGCGTACACCTTGTTGAACATTTTCATCACTTCGATGATATACAGCGGATCGCCCGCCGCGAAGTGGTCTCCCGGTCGCACATAGGGCTCACTTTCCGGCGTTTCCCGGGCGTAAAACATACCGCCGCTCTGCGCCAGAATCTCGTCCGCACTCGCCCGAGGCGGCGGCACCAGTACCTTGGCCATCCTGGCCTGGTGCGAAGGGTCGAGGAGCGCATCCGGAATGGCGATGCTCAGGTCGGAATTCACGCTCAGCGCGAGGAAGTGCGTGTCCTCGGCGATTGCCGGCAGCAAGGCCAGTATACCCATGCCGGCCTGGTAACCGCGATGCGCGGCGCGCACCAACCGCCACTCTGTCTCATCGAATGAAGCAGGCGCGGTTTCATTGTCGAGCAGCGTTTGCAGGGCCATCCAGTCATCTACCCCGCTGCGATCGTGCAGCGTGTCGTAGAAACTCACGGCCGCCCGCAGAATCTGGTCATCATGATCCCAGATCACGCGTGCCGCGGGCGCGTTCACACCAGCATCCATATTGAGGTAATGGTAAAGTTCCACAAGCAAGACCACAGGGTTGGTATTCCAGCTAACACGCCCGTCTATCAGCGTGTAGCTGTCGTGATTGATGCTGAGCCAGCCGCCGAAAAGATGCGGCTGGGAGAACATGACTTCCAGTGGTCTCAGCAGCAGAGTCTGCTTGCTGTCCATAAGCGCACGCAGTTCCTGGGCGATATCGGCATCGAGACCACTGGTGCTGTTCTCCACGATGCACTGCCAGGCGTGGCTCAGGTCAATACTGCCTGCCCGTTCGCGCAATTCGCCCACCGCGGTGAGATAGGGAACGATGAAGCGTGTCGTCGGACGCGCATTGATATTCTGCCCAATGAACCAGTTTACCAGCCCGTAGTGAAACTCGAGGTTCGTGGCGAGATCCTTGCCGCGCATGCGCGTACGACGAAGACTTTCCGCCATGCGCTGATAGACATCCAGACGCGTATCACCCACCGTCAGTAACAGCGCGATATTGGAATCATAGGCGCCAGCCAGCGTGTACTTCATGAACACGTCGGTATCCGGGTTGTGCAGGCTGATACCCTGATCGTCGCGAATCTCTCCGGGCAGTGCATCGGACCAGAATTCAATGACGCCACCGGCACTGGGCTGCAGCGCCTGGTTGGTCGCATTCAGTCTCGCCTCGACGCTGTCATTGTGCCTGAGTATGCGTTCCGGTCTTGGCAGCCGCTCGCCATGTGCCGCGAGCAACACCATCGCCTCGACCAGGGAATTCACCGTGAATCCATCGTCGGGGTCTTCCGGGTTGCTGAAGCGAAGTGCATAGCAAAGCTCTGTAACGCGATGCTCCACCTGAATCCGTGTGTTCATTTCCATGAAGAAATGCTTGTCGCGGTCGACAATACATTCGAAGGTGGAGACGGAGTCGAGGCCCACCGCAGCGCCAAAGCGCGCGGCCTCATCCTCCATTTCCGACAGGATGCGAACATCCCGCTCGAGTGCCCGGGCTTCCTCCGTGCGGCCCTCCTCCTTCGCCCTCGCGTGGGCCGCGCGCAGGCTCTCATCGGTGACCGAGACCTCAAGCAGCTTCTGCTCGTGCATCTGCAGCGAGCAGTCGCGGCCACCCATGCTGATGCACCAGTCTCCATTACCGATCACCTGTATTTCCTGGTGCCGCGTGGTCTCGATATTTAACTCGACCAGCACATTCTTGTTGTCGCCGACCCCTGTGGTTTTCACCTCGTTGAGAATTTCGCGCACCAGTTCTGCGGTGCGTGCGGTTTCGCCAATGCCGAGGATGCGCTGTCCCTTGCCGCCACCGCCGCTGATTGCCTTGAGTCGTATACGGTTATCCGGATACTTCTCGGCCATTCCGGCGACGACGTCGGTAACGGTGTCGCACAACGCGTCCACAGTATAAAGATCAACACCGCGGGCATAGGATGCCGCCAGTACGCGATCCGCGATATCTTCCAGCGCCATGTCCGAGGTGAACACGTCCTGCGGAACATCGAGCGCATGTTCCTTCGCCAGGGCTTCGAGAGACGGCACATCGGGACAGCGCTTCAGCAGCGTCAGGGCGGTTGCGTTGTCGACCCCGGGTGTGACGGAAACGCCCACGCGCAGTGCAGTGCGCTTGGCCTCGTCCTTGAGGCCGGCGTCGTGCACTGTGCGCGAACACGGCCCGATGAAGTTCAGGCCGGCAGCTTCCATGGCCGCCACCATGCTTTCATCTTCCGCCATAAAGCCGTAGCCAGCGAACACCGCGTTGTAGCCGTTGTCGTGAGCAATCTGGATGATCTGGCGGATGCGCTCTTCGCGCTCCTCCTTGTTGCTGCCGGTGTAGTCCGGCACCCGATGGATACGGTTCGGATCCGACATACTGCGCAGCTCGGGCGCCAGCGCGTTGCGGTAGACAATGGAGTCCTTCTCGGACAGCAGAATGCCGTAATGGCTGATCCCCATTTCCGAGAAAACGTCCATGGCTTCCTTGCGGATGGGCCCGCGGCAAATGATCAATGGCGCAATGCCACTGCAGTCAAATTGCTGCACCCAGCGTGAACGGGCGTGCCCCAGTCGACGGTCGGCGTGAATCAGGGTGTTGTGAAGGTAATACTCGTTTGACACGGGCTCATCCTTGGCGTGTGGAAATAACGGCACAGAGTGCTCAGTGGAATTCGCGCTGCACCGCCTGCATCGGCTCTGCAATATAGTGGCGCAGACAGAAATCCATCTGCTCCGCGAGGACCTGGCGAAGATCCCAGGGCATGACAATCTGGGAAATTGAACCGAGGCTGAGAGCTTCATTCGGATTCATCAGCTCGCGTTCGTAGCGGCGGGCAAGCTCCTGTTCTTCATGCTTCACCCAGTCACGCACCCGTGCCTGCGCTGCCTGCATGGCTTCCTCACTGGGCAGCCCGGCCTTTTCCTGAGCCTCGGTTTCGGCTGCGATGCGCTGCGCCACGGAACCGCGAACCTTGCGTAGTTCGTCCTTGTACACGTACTCCACGCCGGCCGGGCCCATGACGGCGACCCGGGTCGTCGGCAACGCGACCACGAAATCCGCCCCGGTGGGATAATTATTGTATGACGCGTAAGCACCACCGAAGGCATTGCGAACAAGCACGAGAAAGCGCGGTGTCCGCAGGTCAACAATGGCATCCAGCATCGCGCGCCCCGCCTGCACGATACCGCGCCCCTCCTGCTCACGCCCGGGCAGAAAGCCAGTGGTATCTTCAAGGAAAATCACCGGAATGTTGTACAGGTTGCAGAAACGAATGAAGCGCGCATTCTTGTAGGCGGCATCGATATCGATCTGTCCCGAGGCGACAGCCGAGTTATTGGCGACAAAGCCGACCACGTGCCCCCCCATGCGACCGAGCGCAGTCACCGTGTTACGCGCCCTCTCGCCCTGCACTTCCAGGAAATCGCCATGATCGCAGAGTTGCTGAATGAATACGGTGATGTCAAAGGGTGTATTGAACCCCGTCGGCGAATTGAAGGCTTTTTTCAGCAGGATGTCGAGGTCCCAGGTCTTGCGGCTCATGGGATCCGAGGAAGGCTGGTACGGCGCCATCACCGCATTGTTGTCAGGCAGATAGTTCAGCAACTCGCGAACCCGCCGCAGTGCAGCCACCTCGTCGGGAACCACGAAATCCGTGACACCACTCTGGCTGTGTACGCCCGGCCCGCCGAGCTCATCCGGCGTCACGTCTTCACCCAGCACGGATTTCACGACGCCCGGACCGGTGAGCCCGAAGAACGTGTCATTCGGCTGTATCAGGAAGCTGCCCTGACGCGGCAGGTAAGAGCCGCCGCCGGCATTAAATCCGAACATGCACATGATACTGGGAACAACACCGCTGATCTTGCGCAGGGCCGTGAAGGCATCCGCGTAACCATCGAGACCACCGACACCGGACGGAATGTAGGCACCGGCCGAGTCATTCAGTCCGACCAGCGGTATGCGGCGTTTGGCGGCAAGCTCAAAAAGCCTTGCCAGCTTCTTTCCGTTTGTGGCGTCCATCGAGCCAGCACGCACGGTAAAGTCGTGCCCGTAGATGGCAACATCGCGACCGTTTACCTGAATCAGCGCGGTGACGAGGGACGCGCCGTCAAGGTTGGGGCCCCAGTTCTGGTAGTACACCGTTGGTTCCGCATCGGCCAGGTAGCGAATGCGTTCCCATACGGTCATGCGGTGCTTCAGGTGCTGGCGCTGCGTATTCCTGATGCCGGCGGCCTCGAAAGGCCGGCGCTGCAGCGCCGCCCCGGCATGCAGTGTTTCTTCGTAGCGCCCGGGGACTTTAGCGACCTGTCCCGGAGCGCCGAGAACGGCTGACGATGGTTGTGCAAAGGGGTTATCCAGGGTGGCAAAAGGAGAACGCTTGTTATCTGTCATAAATTGATTCACCGTTGCGGCGCGCACGCCGGGAGCTGTGTAGAGCCGCGATGCCTGGATAGCACGTAGACCGATAATCCCTTAGCAATAAAGGCAGAAATGAAGCCGGAGCGGCAATTTACTCGAGCCTGGAAGATAGCTTCCACCCTCCGCAAAGTCAATCTAAACAAGATCTTATGACAACTACCGAGGTCCTATGACAAGTATCGGCCAGCGCACTGCCGCGCCCCAGCGCAGAGACGGTATTCATCATGCCAGCGACTGACAGGCGCCGACGCCTGCCGCTGCCCTATCGCGCCGATGCCAGCGTTACCTTTGCCTCCATTCGCGATCTGCCCGGTGCGATCCTGCTGGATAGCGGCAGCGGAACGGCAGATGCAGGGCGTTTCGACATCATGGCTGCCGATCCCGACCCCGACCGCAGCGCAAGCCTGGGCCCGACCCCCGACGCCCGCCAGGTTGCACAGTTCTTTGATCGTTTGAACGCCATACACCGCGATGCCGCCTGCACGCAGGCGCACGACGGTGACGATCTGCCATTCCGCGCCGGCCTGATGGGGTATCTGGGGTATGACGCGGGCCTGCCACTGCACGGCTTGCACGTTCCCGAGCGGAATACCAGCCAGACCGCCCTGCCGGCCGCTCAGGTGGGATACTACCGCTGGGCCATCGTGCAGGATCACCGGAAGCAAAACAGCACTCTGCTTGCCGAGGACTCGGTCCCGGAGGCCGAACTCAGCGATATTATGCATCGGGTAACCCATGCATCAGAGACATGCGCGCCATTCGAACTTCTGAGCGGCTTCTCCAGCAACCTGCAATCCAGACATTATGCTGAGGCCTTTCGCGCCGTGAACGACTACCTCCATGCCGGAGACTGCTATCAGGTAAATCTGGCGCAGCGCTTTTGCGCTGCGTACCGTGGCGACCCGTTCACTGCCTATCGCAGGCTGCGTCCTCTCGCCGCAGCCGCTTTCGCAGGCTATCTGGATATCGGCAGCAACGGTGCCCTATTGTGTCTGTCGCCGGAGCGCTTCATGTCGCTGTGCGATCGCACTGTGTCTACGCAACCGATCAAGGGAACCCGGCCGCGTAGCGCAGACCCGCTGCGCGACCGCGAGATGGCCCGCGAACTGCAGGCAAGTAGCAAGGATCTCGCCGAGAACCTGATGATTGTGGATCTCCTGCGCAACGACCTCGGACGCAACTGTGACACCGGCAGCATCAGGGTCGAGTCGCTGTTCGCCCTCCACAGCTATCCCACAGTGCATCATCTTGTCAGCACCATCTCTGGTCGGCTGCGGGCAGGGCGCACGGCGCTGGACCTTCTGCGCGACAGCTTTCCCGGCGGTTCCATAACCGGGGCTCCCAAACGCCGGTCGATGCAGATCATTTCGGAACTCGAGCCCGACGCCAGAGAGGCATATTGCGGAAGCCTGTTCTATCTGTGCAACAGCGGACGTATGGACAGCAATATCACGATCCGTACCCTGGTTGCCCGGGACGACACCCTGCTCTGCTGGGCTGGCGGCGGACTGGTTGCAGACTCACGCTGCAATGACGAATACCAGGAGACCTTCGACAAGGTGGGGGCTTTCCTGCGATCACTCGAGGCTGGCAGCCAATCGATACGCCCTCAGTAGACCGGTAGCTCGACGCTTTCGAACAGCGTGTCAAGCTCGGCGCGGCTCTTCGTCGCAAACGCCTGCTGCACCACCTCGCGGGTGAGGTGAGGCGCAAAATCCTCGATAAACCGGTACATGAAACCGCGCAGAAAGGTGCCCCGACGGCACCCGATGTGGGTAACGCTGGGCGCGAAGAGGTGCGTCGCATCAAGAGCAACCAGATCGGGGTCCGAGTTGTCATCATGTGCCATGCGCGCAACGATGCCGATACCCAGACCGAGCCTGACATAGGTCTTGATAACGTCAGCATCCGCTGCAGTGAAGACCACTTTCGGTGTCAACGCCGCAGCACTGAAAGCCTCGTCCAGCCTCGAACGTCCGGTAAAGCCGAACACATAGGTCACGATGGGATGTGCGGCGACATCTGCCAGTGACAGGCGGGAGATCTGTGTCAGCGGGTGATCCTTCGGTACGAGAATGCACCGGTTCCAGCGATAGCACGGCAGCATAACGAGATTGGAAAAAAGCTCCATCGCCTCGGTGGCGATGGCGAAATCCACCGCACCCTCGGATGCCATTTCGGCGATCTGCATGGGCGTACCCTGATGCATGTGCAGGGAAACGTCGGGATAACGCTGGATAAACGCGGCGATCACCGGCGGCAGGGCATAGCGTGCCTGGGTATGCGTGGTCGCGATAGAAAGGGAACCCTTGCTGTCGTCGGCAAACTCCTGAGCAACGTGCTTGATACCCTCCACCTTGCGCAGAACCTCGCCAGCGGCGTCCAGGATCGCCTCGCCGGCCGGCGTGACGTGCGTCAGGTGCTTGCCACTGCGCGAGAAAATCTCGACACCGAGCTCATCTTCAAGCAATCGTATCTGCTTGCTGATTCCGGGCTGGGAAGTAAACAGGCTCTGGGCAGTCGCTGACACGTTGAGGTCGTGATGCGCCACTTCCCAGATATATCGCAGCTGCTGTAGCTTCATGCACGGCCCTCACTCCCAGGTGCAACATAGCGCCTGTCAGTGAAGAATAGCCATGAAGCCCATTTCATGACAAGTCACAGGCCAGGCGACATGATCGGGGACCACACAGCAAGGTCCGTATCATGTCGACGGGTTGGACACGCCGTGGGGCACGTGGCCCGTGGCGACGTGCGAACCCGCGGACTGGCAGTGCGACTCCTGATCGTCAAAAAATACATCTGCCTGGTAGGCCCGCAGAAACTCCCCCTTATCGAGGCCGCCGAGAAAGATGGACTCATCAATGCGGATATCCCAGGCACGCAGCGTGCGAATGACGCGCTCGTGGGCCGGCGCTGAGCGCGCGGTGACCAAGGCCGTTCGGATTGGTGACTCAGCCGCCGGAAAGGCTTTCTGCAGCTGGTGCAGTGCCGACAGGAAACCCTTGAAGGGCCCGCCGCTCAGAGGCTTGCGCGCAGAAGCGACCTCGCTGGCGGCAAATGCCTCAAGTCCCTCTTCCTTGAACACACGCTCGGCTTCATCGGAAAAGACTACCGCATCGCCGTCAAAGGCGAAGCGCAGCTGGTCCGCGGCGCCGCCGCCGCTCTTGCTGGAGACCAGCGTTGCTGCCGCGACCCCACAGTCCAGTGCGTAGCGCACATCCTCCGCTTCATTGGACAGAAACAGCTGGCAGCCAAAGGCATTGATGTAGCGCCAGGGGCTGGCACCGCCGCAAAAGGCGGCCCGACTGATGGAGAGGCCATAATGCTGGACAGAATTGAACACCCTCAGACCGGTGTCGGCGCTGTTGCGCGACAGCAGGACCACTTCCACCCGGGCATCGCCGTCAAGGCGCTCGTTGATCCGTAGCAGCTTCTGAACCAGCGGGAAAGCCTCTCCCGGCTTCAGGGGCTCCTCCTCCCTCGCCACCTGGTACTCCGAATAGGCGGCGAGACCCTGTTCCATGAAAACCCGGTGGCTCTCGTTAAGATCAAACAGAGCTCTCGAGGAGATCGCGATAACGAGCTTGTTCTGCAGAGTAACAGCCATGGCAGTCAGCATAGCGCGCCCCCCGTGGTGGGGGAAGCTGCGCGCCTCAAGCCTTCTGTGGCGTACTCTCGCTGGATGCGAAATACTCGCGTGAAATCCGGAAAACGAGTGGGCCCAACAGCAACAGGGCTATCAGGTTGGGGATGGCCATGAATGCGTTCAGCGTGTCTGCAACCAGCCATACCATTTCCAGCTGGATGACCGTGCCAACGGGGATGGCCAGAACCCAGAGCAGACGAAACGGCAAAATGGCGCGGGTCCCGAACAAAAACACCAGGCACCGCTCACCGTAGAAGGACCAGCCGATCATCGTCGTAAAACCGAACAGACACAATCCGAGAGAGACGATAATGTCCCCACCGGGAAACGCGCCGGCGAAAGCCATCGACGTCAGGCTTGCACCGCTGACGCCAGTCGGCAGCACATCCATTATGACGATGACCAGACCCGTCATAGTGCAAACGACCAACGTATCAATGAAAGTCCCGAGCATGGCAATCATGCCCTGCTGCACCGGCTGGTTGGTTCTCGCTGCAGCATGGGCAATCGGCGCACTGCCGAGCCCAGCTTCGTTGGAAAAAATGCCGCGTGCGACACCGAAGCGTATGGCAGCCCATACCGTCGCGCCGGCAAAGCCACCGGCTGCAGCAGATCCGCTAAAGGCGGAGCTGACAATCTCGGCGAGCGCTGCAGGCACCGCTGACAGATTCAGAAGAATCACAATGAAACTCATCAGAATGTAGCTGCTGGCCATGATTGGCACAAGATAGCTTGCCACGGTGGCAATGCGACGGATGCCGCCTAGAACCACGGCTCCGACCAGCACCATGAGGACAAGGCCCGTCAGCAGCGGCGGTACGCTGTAGGAGTCATTGAGCACCTGGGATATGGAGTTGGACTGCACGGTATTGGCAATACCAAAGCCCGCCAGGCCACCGAAGATTGCGAACGCATAGGCAAGCCAGTGCCAGCGGCGATGCAGCCCGTTGCGAATATAATACATCGGTCCGCCGCTGTAGTTACCCTGAGCGTCCTGCTCGCGAAAACGCACGGCACAAACCGCTTCTGCGTACTTGGTCGCCATGCCGAACAGGGCCGTCAACCACATCCAGAACAAGGCCCCGCTGCCGCCAAGTGCCAGTGCAGTGGCAACGCCGGCGATATTGCCAGTGCCGATCGTCGCCGACAGGGAGGTCATGAGTGCGCTGAACGGCGAAATATCGCCCCCACCAGCGCCGACGCGCCCGCCCAGCAGCAGACCGAAGGCCCGAGGGATACGTCTTACAGTAAGAAGTCGCAGCCCAAGCGTCAGGTAGATACCGGTGCCCAGAAGAAGCAACAGCATCAATGGACCCCAGGCCCAGGCATTGATGGTGACGATCAGATCGCTCATGGCAGAAGTCTCGGGGTGGTTGAATTATGAGCCTATAGACTTCAGCGTGCCCTTGGGTAATACCGCGTGTACATGAATGCGCTGGAACTTGAGATCGACGTTTTCAGCTACCGTCAGCACCATGTAATTGTCGTCGAGGGCCTTTATACGACCCAGAATGCCCGAACTGGTGACTACTTCGTCACCCTTGGACAGCGCACCCACCATCTCCGCATGTTCTTTCTGTCGCTTGCGCTGCGGTCTGATGGCAATAAAGTAAAAAAGAACAAACAGGCCGACCAGGAAAGCGATCTGGAACAGTTCGCCGCCCCCGGCTGCAGGCTGGCCAGCCTGCGCGTGTGCTTGTGCGATGAAAAGGCTCATGGATGATTCTCCGCATTTGTCGAGGTTTTTTGAGAAGGCGCGCAATGTAACCGGTTTGGCGAACCGGGGCAATTTGGGGCAAGTGCTTCAGCTCATGCCCCGGGGCGACATCCGTCCGGTATCGCTGTCAGTCCGTGCCGTCGAGCCCGTGTTCGCGAATGACCGCGATAACGTCATCGTGATGGCTCTTGGTCTTTACCTTATTCATCACGTGCTTCAGGCGGCCATCCTTGCCGATGACGAAGGTGGTCCTGAGAATGCCCATGAACTCGCGACCCATGAATTTCTTCAGCCCCCAGGCACCGTATTTCTCGGCCACCGCGTGATCCTCGTCAGACAACAGCGTGAAATTGAGGTCCTGCTTTTCGATAAACTTGCCAAGTCGCGCAACGGGATCGGGACTGACACCCAGGACCACTGTATTAAGCTTCTTCAGCTCAGCCTGACTGTCGCGCAGACCGCAGGCCTGTACCGTGCAGCCCGGCGTCATCGCCTTGGGATAGAAATACAGCACCACGTTATGGTTGTTCCTGAAATCCTTCAGGCTCACCTTGTGGCCATCCTGGTCGGTAAGGGTGAACGCGGGGGCGAGATTGCCGACTTTGGGGAATGCCATGAAAACCTCCTGTCGCTATCCTTTTTTAGATGCTATTCATAAACGACGCACAAAAATGCGCCCGGGGATGCCGCAAGAACGCGCTCTACCCGCCGGCGTCGCGTCGGCGAAGAATGGTTTCAACCTGCACGGGAAAGGCACTGTCCGCCTCGCGGTCATGCAAATACGAGGCAAGAGCGCGGTACACCGACGGGAAAGCGAGTTCATCCCAGGGTATCTCATCCGGCGCAAACAGCCGGGTATCGAGACTTTCCGGCCCCGCCCCATGCCTGCCGTCGACCAGCGTGCAGCGATAAAACATGTAAACCTGATTGATGTAGGGAACATCGTAAACGCGGTAAAGGGCAAGATCCGCAACGCGAGCCCGGGCCTCCTCCCAGGTCTCCCGTGCCGCCCCCTGGTCGGTCGTTTCACCGTTTTCCATAAAGCCCGCCGGCAGCGTCCAGAAGCCTTTGCGTGGTTCAATCGATCGGAGGCATAAAAGAAGGCGCCCCTCATACTCCGGCAGGCAGCCCACGATAATACGGGGGTTCACGTAGTGGACGGTATCACAACCGTCGCAGATAGCGCGCTCGCGATCGTCGCCGGGAGGAATCCGATAGCGTATACCTGCGCCACAGGCGCTACAGAAATTCATCACGAGACACGTCCATTATGCAGGTGGCGATAGCCACCGCCGAAAAATACGAGTGGCTCACCGATCGCTCCGCGCCAGAGGCGCGTCACTCTTCCAACGAGGATCACGTGATCGCCGCCAGGATGTACCGCTTCAAGGCTGCACTCAAAGCTGGCCAGGGCATCCACTATCAGCGGGGCACCGTTCGCGCCATCCACGTAGTGGCTCGCGTCAAGCTCATGTCCATCTTTCATGGCGTAGCGGTTGGAGTGGTCCTGCTGTGCGCTGGTGAGTACGTTGATAGCGTACTCCGGCGCATTGGCAAATTCAGTGTAAGTATTGGCATCGCACTGCAGACTCCAAAGCACCAGCGGCGGATCGAGGGATACTGAAGCGAAAGAGTTGATAGTCAATGCCAGAGCGCGGCCATCTGTCCCCCGAATGGTGACGAGGCACACCCCCGTGGCAAACTGTCCGAGTGTATCCCGCAGGTCACGGGTATTGATCGTCATAGATTTTCCTTTCGCCAGCGAGCCGCACGCAAGCGGTCCTGCGCCTGCGCCTCTACCCAGGGATCCCCGGGCAGGCCCAGTTCGCGCTTCCACAGAGGCGCTGTTGTCTTCAGCGTGTCCATAATGAATTCGCAGGCGGCAAAGGCTGCAGAACGATGAGACGATGACACGCCGACCCACACGATACGGTCACCCACGTCGAGTGGACCAACGCGATGCACGACGCGGGCAGATTCCAGCGGCCAGCGAGTCGAGGCTTCCACCAGCGAGGCCTCAATGGTTTTTTCTGTCATGCCCTCGTAGTGCTCGATGCTGAGACCCGTCAGTTGTGGACGCTGCGGGTCGCGCCGGACATATCCCGTAAAGCAGGCAATCGCCCCGACATCCGCATTACCGCTGCGCAGCGCGTTTTCCAGAGAACCAGGATCGAAATCGCCCTGCTGGAGGCTGACCGAGAACATCGAATTCAGCCCCCGGTGACCGGCGGGAAAAACGCCACTTCGTCATCACTGGCCAGCTGCGCAACGTCAGATACTACGGTCTGATTCACTGCACAGACCAGGTTGGGCTGTCCCAGAGCCTCTTGCCAGGCTTCGCCCCCACGCGACATCAGTGCCTCGCGCAGGCTCTCAGTGGTCATCTCTTCGGAGCCGGCAGAGAACTCCATTTCCGCACAGCCCAGCCGCTCGCGAACACTGGCAAAGAACAGCACCTTCAAGACGACGCGTCTCCTGCCAGCGGATGCTGCCAGTCGCCGGAGCGCCCCCCGCGCTTGCTCAGCAGGAACGTCTCAGTAATTACCAGGCTCTTATCGACGGCCTTGCACATATCATAAATGGTGAGCGCCGCCACGCTTACCGCCGTCAGCGCTTCCATCTCGACGCCGGTTTTCGCACTCAGACGACACTCCGCCTCTACCACCACACCCGGCAACGCGTCACTCAGGGACAGCTCGACCTCCACGTTCTCAAGCATCAGCGGATGACAGAGCGGGATGAGTTCGGAGCAGCGCTTTGCGCCCTGAATACCGGCAATCCGCGCGACGGACAGGACATCGCCCTTGGCGAGACCGCTGGCGCGCAGCGTGGCAAGAGTAGCGGGCTGCATACGGACGCTGCAGCGGGCACGGGCACTGCGCTGCGTCGCCGCCTTATCGCCCACGTTCACCATGTGCGCAGCGCCGGAGTCATCGAGGTGAGTCAGACCAGCCATGCTTTTTCTCGGAAATTCACGGAGTGCAGTCTAACCAAGCGGAAGAGGCGATGCCAGAAATACCAATTTATTCAACATTGTGTCAGAGTTCGCCACGCCGTCCAGTCGCTGACACGTCACCGCCGAGGAAGCCGCGTGAATAACAACAGCCACCATCGACCGGCAGACCAGTACAGCGTGGGCTACAAGCGCTTTGTGCTCGTCATGCTGACGCTCGTGTACGCCTTCAATTTTATTGACCGGCAGATCCTGGTGATTCTGCAGGAGCCGATCAAGAACGACATGGGATTGAGTGATGCCCAGCTCGGATTACTGAGCGGATTTACTTTCGCCGTTATCTATGTATCCGCCGGCATTCCCATTGCCTACCTCGCGGACCGCAGCAACCGACGGAACATCATTGCGGTTGCGCTGACCGTGTGGAGCGGAATGACCGCGCTCTCAGGATTTGTCCAGAACTACGGTCAGCTGCTGCTGGCGCGTGTCGGTGTCGGCCTGGGCGAGGCCGGGGGCAGTCCGCCGGCGCATTCGATGATCAGCGATTACTATCAACCCGAGCATCGCGGTACCGCGCTTTCGTTCTATTCTTCCGGCATCTACATCGGCATTCTTCTGGGCTACGCCTTCGGCGGCCTGCTGGCCGAAGCCTTTGGCTGGCGCGCGGCCTTCATGCTTGTCGGTCTGCCCGGCATTCTGCTGGCGGTGGTACTGCTGCTGACCGTCAGAGAGCCCCCCCGTGGCCGCTGGGACCCTGCCTCCCGGGACGACCACAAGCCGAGCTTCCGTGAAACCCTGGCACTGCTCAGGCAGCGCCCCGCCTTCTGGTTCATCGCCATGGGCTGCGCGCTAACCTCGTACGTGAGCTACGGCAACGGCAATTTCCTGCCCTCGCTACTGATACGCAACCACGGGATGAGTGTCGCTGACGTGGGCCTGGTACTATCGCTGGTGGCCGGTCTGTCCGGAGCGATCGGCACCTTCCTTGGTGGCTACCTGGGAGACAGGCTGGGTGTGAATGACAAGCGCTGGTATGTCTATGTGCCGATCATCGGCGGGATCGCCGCCTTTATCCCCTATTTCTATGTCATTCTCAGTGAGAACACCACGGGTGTGCTGGTTGTGCTGGCCGGTGTCAGCATCGTCAACTCGCTTTATCTGGGCCCCAGCATCGCCATTTCCCACGCCCTGGTACCGCCGCGCATGCGCGCGGTGACATCCGCGATTCTCTTTTTTGTCCTCAATATGATCGGTCTTGGACTGGGTCCGTTTCTGACCGGCCTGACGAGTGACCTGCTGGCACCGGTGGCGGGCGACCAGAACCTGCGTTACGCAATGGTGATTACCGGCAGTGTCGGCTTCATCGCCATTATCATGTTCCTGATCGCGTCGAAACATCTGCTCGCGGATCTGGAAAAAACCGCAGAGCGCGAACGGGAAAAGGCCTGATCAGCCACGAGTACGCGTTTCTTCTGATACCATGGCTCACAGATAGCGTCAAAGGGAGTTGAATATGGGTATTGAAACCGGCGGTCTTTTAGGTCTTATCTGGCTGGCACTCGCGATTTACGCCATCATCAAGACAGTTCAGAGCTCTGCGGGAACCGGCGCCAAGGTTATCTGGACACTGGCAATCCTTGTCCTGCCCCTCATCGGGCTGCTCGCCTGGCTGCTCTTTGGCCCCAAGGGATGAATACGGCGTACTGACTCATGCCCATGGACGTTTTCAGGCAACCGAGCGTACAGCGCGACGGGAACGGTGATCTGCGAACCATTGGCTTTGAGATAGAATTCACCGGCGTATCGTTGACTGATACCATTGCAGCGGTGGAAAACACGTACCCCGCCACACGGAAAAACGCGACGGCGGCGGCCTGCGATCTGGACATCCCCGATCTTGGCGTGATCAGTGTGGAACTGGACTGGGAATTTCTAAAGCAGCAAGCCGAAGAAGCGGGCACCTTTGCCACGGACGACTGGGTCAGCCTGCTCAGTCAGGCAGCGGAACTGGTCGTTCCAGTAGAGGTCGTGTGTCCCCCACTCGCGATCACTCGACTTGACAAATTACTGCCTCTTACGGAAGCTCTGCGAGAAGCTGGTGCCCAGGGCACCGGAACCTCCTTCATCGCGGCCTACGGCGTCCACATCAACCCTAGCTGTCCCGCGCTGGATAGCGCTACGATCTGGAACTACCTTCGCGCCTTCAGTCTGCTGCAGTGGTGGCTGGTGGAGGCGCACGCGGTTGATCTGACCCGTCGCGCCACTACCTATGTCGATCTTTACCCGGAAGCCTACCTGCGGCAGCTTTTCTCAACAACAACGGCGCCGCAGACCACGCAGCTCATTGCAGACTACCTGTCACACAATCCGACGAGAAACCGAGCGCTCGATATGCTGCCACTGTTCAGTGAAATCGACGCGGCAGCCGTGCAGTCGGCCGTGCCTGATGACCGCATCAAGTCGCGCCCCACCTTTCACTACCGTCTTCCAAACTGCCAGATTGATAGCAGTGACTGGTCCTTGGCCAACAGCTGGAATGTCTGGTGGACCGTCGAAGAGCTGGCACAGCGGCAGAAGGATCTGGACACACTCTCTGCGCGCTATCTGGAGCAGCATCGCGCCGTCCTCGGCGTCAAGCGCAATACCTGGGTAGCATTTATGGACCAATGGCTCCGCGACCACGAGTTGGCGTAACGGGCGCCGCGCGACGCTGGGCGCCGGCCTGGTGGTGTACACGGCTGGCGCTGTGGTTCGCCGGTGCCAGCGCAGTGCGTATCAGTGTGCGTCATGGCGGCAGCGAAAGTGACTTTGACGCCCTGGTTATTGGCGGCGGGAATGACATCGGCCCCGAGCACTACGAGGGTGATATTCGCGAGCCCGTCAAAACAGACAAAGCCCGCGACGAGCTGGAGATCCGCTGGATCCGCTACGCACTGGACAATGACAAACCGCTGCTGGGTATCTGCCGCGGCGCACAACTGATCAACGTTGTCCTCGGTGGCAATCTGCACCAGGACATCCGGAAGATGCGGCGGAAGACCCATAACCGCCCTGGACTTCTGCCAACGAAGACGGTCACTCTTCTACCGCACTCGGAGCTGGCGACAACCTGCGAGAGTCAGCGACTGCGTGTCAACAGCCTGCACCACCAGGCGATCAGGGAATCCGGTACAGGGCTGAAGGTCGTTGGCCGCGATCTGGACAATCTGGTGCAGGCCGTCGAGTCGACCACCACCGCAAAAATCATCGGCGTGCAATGGCATCCGGAATACCTCTTCTACCTGAGAGCACAGCGTGCCCTTTTCCGATGGCTGGTTGCGCAGCCGGACGGGTGATCACCCTATCAGTTACCGAACAGAACGCCGCTTTCACCGCCACGAGGCCTGACTCATGATGCAACACCCGATACTCGCAACAGGATTGACCGTTCTGCTCTGGCTCCTGCTTGGCGCCGCCAGTGCACAACCGCTGCCGCAAGGCCAGCCCGCCGCGCTGGGATTCTCTGAAGCGCGGCTGCAGCGGCTCACAGACCATATGCAACAGGCGGTGGATGACGGCATCATGGTGGGGGGCGAGGCGCTGATCGCCAGACGCGGCGAAATCGCGTATCGGCAGACCTTCGGCATGCGCGATCGGGACGCCAAGTTGCCGGTAACGACAGACACGCTCTACCGCATTTATTCCATGACCAAGCCGGTCACGGCGGTCGCGATGATGATGCTCTATGAGGAGGGGCGGTTTCAGCTGAATGACCCGCTTGCGCAATACCTGCCCGAGTTCGCCGACCTCAAAGTTCTCGCTGATAAAGCTGATGGCGGCGACGCCGTCCTACGTGAGCCCGCCCGCGCACCGACCATCCGAGACCTGCTGCGGCACACCGCGGGGATGACCTATGGCGTGTTCGGCAACACAGCGGTGGATAAAGCCTACCGTGAAGCCGAACTTCTGCAGTCGCCCGATCTCGAAACCTTCAGCCGTCGCCTGGCGTCACTCCCTCTTCAGTACGATCCCGGCGAAAGATGGCATTACAGCGTCGCGGTCGACCTGCAGGGCCGGCTGGTGGAAGTCCTGTCGGGCCGTGCCTTTGACACCTTCCTGCGTGAGCGCGTCTTTGCGCCCCTGGGCATGCACGACACTGCATTTGTGCTCTCATCCACGCAGGCCTTGAAACTTGCTCAGCTGTACTCCCCCGAAGGCACCGAGATCAGCTGGAACGATCCCTGGAAACTCAGTCGCTCGCAGACACTGGAGGTGGCAGACCCTCGCCTGAGTGACGCGTTCATCAAGGGAGGGTATTTTGCCAGCGGCGGGGGCGGCCTGGTGTCGTCCACCAGTGACTATCTGCGTTTCAGCCAGATGCTGCTCAATGGCGGCGAGCTTGATGGCGCACGGCTACTGTCCCCACACACGGTTGACCACATGCGTCGCAATCATGTTGCCGGCCTGGATACCCAGGGTCTGACCAGCGCCGGCGGATTCGGCCTGGGCGTGGCAATAACGCTGGATCCCGGTATCAGCGGGGAAATCGGCTCGCCGGGCAGCTATGGCTGGGGCGGTGCGGCAGGCACCCGTTTCTGGATTGATCCCGAGGAAGAGCTCATCGCAATTTTCATGACGCAGAGCGTTCCCCACCAGACGCAGCTGGGTGACCAGTTCAGGACACTGGTCTACCAGGCACTGATCGATTAGGAGAAAGAGCCCCGGCGCAGTCAGGCCGGTAAGCCACCAAAAGCCACCGCCAGCACCAGTGCCAGTGCCAGTGTGGCGGCGGCGGCAACGGCGAAGGGCCAGGATAACATTCGCTGCTCCAGTGCGGACGAGAGCGGTGCGAGACGCCGCGCAACCGCCAGCATCGCCAGGCCCCTGACACCCGTCGCCACGGACAGGGAAGCCAGCGCTGATACACGCCGTACCGCGGCATCCAGGCGTGACTTCCCAAGTACACACAGGGCAGACAGAAGGCAGAGAAAGACTGCTGCGGCCGCGCTGGCCAGCAGACTGTAGCGTGCGCTCTCTGAGGACAACAACGGATCAACCAGCCTGACCATTGGCAGCACACCCGAAACCAGCGCCACGCAGAGCAGACCAGAGGCCGCGCCCGGGCGCCACGACGGCAGTCGGTCAGTAGCAGGTATCAGCAGCAACAGCATTGCGACCTTGCTGCCGGCAGTGATCACCAGCAGGGCCGAGATTAAAGACAGCCCCTGCCCCTTCACCGCATAGGCGGCCCTCAAGTCACCGAACTGGACGGAAAATGCCTGTGAATACAGTGAGACCAGAATCTCAAACAGGGCCAGATCCCCCAGCACCATGAGCAACACCTGCACAGCAGCGGTCCGTGCACGACCAGGGCCATGAGCGACCAGCAGCAATGCGACGGTACCGTATCCGGCCAGGGTAACGCCCGAATAAAACAGAGCCGCATCTGAGGCGAGAGCCGCCGCGGCGAGACCGAGACCTGCGATCGCATGTAGTGCCACCGTCAGGCCCCGGCGCGCTGACGTGTGGCTGCGCAACAGCCACAGGCCAAAGACCAGCCACAGTACGGCAAGCGCCCCCAGCAACATCCACTCCAGGGGTCCGGCGGTCGCGCCGCTGCCAAGAAGCACCGCATTCAGGGGCCAGTGGAATGTCGGCAGAGATGCGATCACGGGTCGAGAAACTCCCGCAGCACCACCAGCTTGGCCCATTCCTGCGGGCTGGCAGGCACAGATGCCAGCAGGCCTGCGGCGAGCGCCAGCGTCGCTGTGATCACTGGCGGGATAAGCAGCGCAAGCGAGGTTTCGGCACGGGGATAGTGCCGCTCCTGCGGCCAGTCGCCTGCGGGCTCCAGGAACCAGGCACGATACAGTATCGGCAGAAAGTACAGCGCGTTAAGGGCGCTGCTGCCTGCCAGGACCAGCAGAACCCAGTCGGCGCCGACTTCCATGGCACCAAGGCTCAGGTACCATTTGCTGATGAACCCCGCTATTGGGGGCACACCGATCATTCCCAGTGATGCGACCGTGAATGCGGTCATCGTCCAGGGCATGCGCCTCGCAACGCCGTTCATCTCGCTGATCTTGTGAATACCAAGCGTTTCCGCCAGGTTTCCGGCACAGAAAAACAGCGTGATTTTCATAAGCCCCTGATGCACCAGGTGAACAAGGCCACCAACACTCGCGAGCGGGCCGACCAGAGCGACCCCCAGGGCGATATACGACACCTGGCTTACCGTGGAATAGGCCAGACGGCGCTTCAGGTCATCCTGGAACAGGGCGCGCACAGAACCATAGATTATGGTCGCACTGGCCAGCCAGGCAAGCGGCATCATGACGCCTAAGGTAGCCGCAAACTGGATCCCGAAAATATCGTAGACCACCCGCACAATCCCGAACGCACCAGCCTTCACCACCGCTACGGCGTGAAGCAATGCACTCACTGGCGCCGGCGCCACCATCGCCTTGGGCAACCAGCCGTGCAGCGGCAACAAAGCCGCCTTCACGCCCAGCCCGCCGATCAGAAGAACGAAGATAATGATCAGCGACGTGTGATGCCTGGCATCCAGGTCACCGACGACGCCCTGGGGTCGGAACGCCAGCGTGCCGGTAAGGGTGTAAAGCCATACTGCACCAAGCAGCAGCAGGACTCCGCCAAGCACCGTATACAGCAGATACGCTTCTCCGGCTCGCCTTGCAACGGCGGTTCCGCGATGCACGACGAGTGGATAGGTGGATAGCGTCAGCATTTCATAGAACAGAATGAAGGTCAGCAAGTTACCCGCCATGGCAACGCCGACAGTGGCAGTAACGCACAGGCTGAAAAACCCGAAAAAGCGACTGCGGTGTGGTGACCCTTCCAGATAGCCGACCGCGTAGATCGTTGTGAGAAACCACAGCTGCGCAGACAGCGTGATGAAAAGCAGTGATAGCGCGTCCGCACGCAGGACAAGCGGCAGGCCGGGCAATAGTTCAAAGCGGGTTTCAAACGCCGCCTCGTGATAGACACCCCAGAGCATAAGCGCAACAAGCAGAAGTTTGGACAGCGCCCCCAGGAGGTTAAGCGCAGTGCGCAGGCGCACGCTCTCTTCGGCGAGTGCAAAGATGATCAGGCCGGGTAACAGCGAGCTGGCAACCAGCGCCACCGGCAACGTCGCGCTAAAGGCCGGGTTAATAATCATCGCGACGTCCTGGCACAAAAGGCTCACCGACGGCCAGCAAGTCCAGCACCGTCGTCGTAAGGAATCCGAGAGCGATAGCGCCAATCGCCAGCATCAATGGCGCCCACTCCATCGTGCGGGCCACCGCCCGGGGCTCGCCCGTCGGCGTACCACTGGTAAATATATGCTCCAACAGCTTGAACACATAAACCGCGGCAAGCACACCGCCAAGGAGCAGAACCAGGGCTATCGGCCAATTCCCCTGCTCCAGCGAAGCCTGCAGCAACAGCCACTTGCCACTGAAACCGCCACTTGGGGGCAAACCCATGATGCTCACGCCAGCGAGCCCAAGTGCCGCTGCCGTCAGCGGCATCCGCTGCACAACGCGATCCAGATCCCGAATCCTGTCGTGGCCGGCGAAAGCCAGCAGGTTGCCCGCCGCCATGAACATCGCTGCCTTGGCCAGAGCGTGCGCGAGCACCAGCAGAACAATCGCCCCCCAGACGCGACTGCCGCCCGCGGCGACCAGTGGCAGAGCGAGGAAAAAATAGCCCAGCTGTGCCACCGTGGAGTACGCCACCAGCATCTTGGCCCGCTGCTGCAGAATGGCCTGCAGCGAGCCCCACAGAACGGCGACGCCGCCCAAAAAACCCAGAAGCCCGGCAATCTCATCGGCAAGAGCGGGAAACACTTCAATCCACAGGCGCAGGAGAATGTAGAACCCCACTTTCACCACCAGAGCGGACAGCGCTGCGCTGACCGGTGCCGACGCACTGGAGTGCGCACCCGGCAACCAGAAGTGAAACGGAAAGAGGGCAGTCTTGAGCAGAAGGCCCACAGCCATTAGCGCAAACGCCGCAGCGGCCACCGGCGGAGGAACGGGTGTTTCACCGATCAACACCATGTCAACACTGCCCACGCTGTGATAGAGCAAAGCAACGCCCAGCAGGTACGACATTGACCCCAGTAAGGTTGTCAGCAGATAGCGCATGGCGGCCACCAGCGCATCGCGCTGCCCGCGCATCGCGGTCAGTGCAACGGCTGCTATGCCGACCAGCTCCAGAGTGACGTAAAGGTTGAACAGATCCCGCGACAGGAAAAGCGCATTCATCGCCGCCAGCAGCAATAGCCATAGAGGCCAGAAATGCCGGGCTGCAGTGGCCGAAAAATAGGCCGCGGAATACGCGCTGATACCCAGCGACACAAGCGCCGTCATCGCCAGCATTGTCGCCGACAGGCCGTCTAGATACAGGTCTATGCCCAGCGGTGCACCCCAGCCACCGACCGAGTGCTGCCAGGGCCCCGTCGCACAGAGACGGCCAATCAGTCCGCCGACCAGGCCAAGGTTGCCAGCGACAACGGCGACACCCACCGTTGCGCGCCTCGATGACAGCAGAAACGCCATAATGCTGCCGACCAGCGGCAGCGCTATCAGTAATACGGGCTGCACCAGTGGCGAAACAATTGACACCTAGTCGTCCCCGGTATCCGTTAACTGCGCACTGCCCGTGGCATGTGCAACGCGCAACATCAGCCGCAGGGCAAGTGCCGTCGCAGAGACCGCGACTACAATTCCGGTTATGACCATGGCATGGGGTACGGGGTCCACTTCCGAGGAGCGTCGCGCGAGCGCCACGAGCACGACAAAAACACCGCTTCCCATGATGTTCAGCGCCAGAATACGCGGCAGAAGGTGTCGCCGGACACCCAGCGCATACAGACCGACAAAAAACAGACCGATGCCCACCAGTGCGTACAGCTGCGCTGGTGTCACCGGTCGCCACCGACACGCGGCGTGCCGGCAAACAAGGTGTGCAGCGTCACCGCAATCGAGAGCATGGCAAATGCTTCGATCAGCAATATCAGAGAACCCGCAATATCCTTCGGGTACTCGAGGAACTGACCGCCCAGGAGCATGCTGCCAAGGCCGACAAGCAGGAACACCAGAACGCCCGGCACCAGTAGAAGCTCAGCGGTGCGCTCAATGCGCCGACTACGCCAGCCGGGATCGCAGAGGCTGAGCAGAACCCCTGCCCCGGCAAGAACCGCACCGCCCTGAAATGCCCCACCGGGCGAATAGGCGCCCACCCACAGGAGGTATGCCGCCACCAGAATCAACACGGGCACCAGGAACGCAACGAGTTCTGTAAGCACGGCAATATCCGTATCCAGCTGAGCCTCATCAATGCTGTCGCTCAGGCCCCATGCACCAAACAGCGCCAGCAATAAAACCACCAACTCCAGAAAGGTGTCATAACCACGGAAATTGAGCAGTACTGCAGTCACCGCATGATCAACGCCGGATTCCGGGAGCTGCGCCATTACCTGCGACCGAAGCCCGCCGCCGATTTCGGGTATTTGCAGAACGACGCTCACCAGCCCGACCGCCAGCAATGCCAGCAAGCCGGCAAACGCCCAGCGCAGCATTCCGGTCACGGACTGTCCTCCTGACCCGTCCGGGGCCGCTCAAGCCTCGCCAGCGCAGACATCAGTAGCGCACCAGTGAGGCCAGCGCCGATGGCGGCTTCCGCCATCGCGACATCAGGCGCCTCAAGACGCATCCATGCGATCGTCATGAGCAGGCCAAAAGCCACAAACAGTACGACCGACTCGAACAGGTTGCGCGTAAAAAGACAGCGCCAGGCGAGCCACAACAGGGCTGAGCCAAGGGCAATGTCAAACGCCCAGTTCAGCAGCGTCATCGCGACCATGGCGTCTCCCCCCGACGCAGGCTATCGCGGGCAACGAGGTGTGCAACGCTGGAGCTGGTAACCAGCACGAGCAACCAAATCAGCGCCATTTTCCCGGCTGCCGCCGGCGACCCGGACTGCAGCGACAGACCCACAATCACCAGTCCCAGCCCCACATTATCCGCCTTCGTCAGGGCGTGCAGACGTGAGTAGACGTCTGGAAAGCGCAGCAATCCCAGCGTACCCGCAAAGAAAAAGAAGCCACCCAGCAACAGGCATACCAAGGCCAGCCACGCCATCACTGGGCGTCCCTCGCCGGCGATGTCCGACGCACGAAGGCCACGGCGGTCACGGCACCCAGCAGAGCAAATACCAGGGCCACATCGCGTAGCGCAGGGAGAGAGCGCCATTCAGCATGCAGGAGAAGAATCGCCACCGCGGTGGTGGCAAACAGCTGTGAGGTCAATAGACGATCCGCAGGCGTCGGACCGACCACCAGCCGCCAGAGACCCGCCAGCAGATTGGCCAGCAGGAACAGCGATAGCGGTATCAGAAGTCTCTCAGTCAAGCGGCGCTCCCGGGAAGATTCCCGCCATGGTTCTCTCCAATGCGGAGAGCTCCGTCGGGTGATCCCTGCCGATATCAAGTACATGCACGGTCAACCGGTCGCCCTCCAGCGTCGCCGAAAGCGTGCCGGGAAGCAGGGAAACCGTGTTCATGAAAACGACGCGTGACACCCCCGGCGGCAGACTGAGGCGATAGTCCACCATGCCAGGCGAAATCGCGAGGCCGGGAGCAAAGGTGCGCCGCGCGACGTCAAAGGCGGCCACAACAGACCGCAGAAGAAAAACAGGAAGAAATCGAAGCAGAAGGACAACCCGTATTGGCGTGCCCTGAGCACCCGTATCACTGACGCTGGCCAGTGCCGCAAGCAGAATTGCCGGGGCGCCCACCATAAGCGACCCGATGTCTGCTCCGGTCAATATCAACCACAGAGCAGCAAATAGTGCGGCCTGCCTGATCAGCCCTGTCCATGACAGGCCGGTCGTGTCTGCCATTTACCTGCCTCCCCCGTGCAAGAAGCGTATTGACAGGATAAACGCAGGCGTATGTGGTGGTCAAAACCGCTGTGGCTTACGCGCCCTCAGGGACGAAGCGCAAGGCCACACCGTTGTTACACCAGCGCTCGCCAGTCGGCTCCGGGCCATCCTTGAAAACGTGACCCTGATGCCCGCCGCAGCGTGTACAGTGGTACTCCGTGCGCGGCCATATCAGCTTGAAATCGCGCTTGGTCTCCATGTGCCCTGGAATAACCGTGAAGAAACTCGGCCAGCCGGTGCCGCTGTCAAACTTCATGGCTGATGTGAACAAGGGCAGATCGCAACCGGCGCAGAGATAGAGGCCATCGCGCTTCTCATCATTGAGCGGGCTGGTGAAAGGCCTTTCCGTCCCTTCCTCGCGCAGCACATCATAGGCAGCTGGGCTGAGCCGCTCACGCCAGGCATCGTCCGCCAGGCTAATCTTGTCGGCGGGGGATGGCGGCTCCATTCCCTCTGCCAGGTAATCTCTCCAGTTTTCCTGCATAGTCTCAATCATCTCCTTCGTGCGACGTGACCAGGCAGGCAGGGCCGCTGTCATCAGCGCCATGCCTGTCAGTCTCAGCAGACTGCGCCTGCTAGTGCTTTTTCCGTGTGACACGACAGTTCCTCCGACACACCGTGTGTATCGACAATGGTAACGGATTTGTTCTGCACCAGCGCTATAATGCGCAGCAGTGACGACAAGCCGCGCTGCGCACTGATACAGTGCAAGCGGGCGCTGGCGGCAGCGCAAGACCAAGAATTCCAATCAGCGGAGCACGCCATGCGGATACGATTTTTCACGCCTGCAATCTACGCGGGCATTTTTCTTGCGCTGTTTATGGCGACTGGCTGTCAGCCGCAGCCGGATGTTACAGCCCAAAAGCAGCAAACTGCGGCAGCGCCAGTTCCTATCAACGCTTTCTTCGAAGAGGTGTTTGAGCGTGAAGTCGCCCTGCACCCGGAAATGCAGTCGCGGCTCGGCTACAACACTGACAGGCTGGGTGAGTGGGACGATGTGTCGGATGAGGCCTATGCCGCGCGTGTGGCGCGAACACGCGCCGACCTTGCGCGCCTTGACAGGGATTACGATTACGCTACCCTGAACCTCGCAGAGCAGCTGAGCTATGACCTCTTCACGTTTAATGGCGAGCGCCTGATCGCTAACAGTGACTTCCGCCGGCACGCCTACGTCGTTGACCAGTTCAACGGACAGCTGACAGATCTCATTACCGTACTGCAGAACAATCACCCTATCGACACAGCTCAGGACGCCGAGGACTATATTTCTCGCATTATCGGCCTGGAGGATGTACTGCTCGATTACGTTGATCAGCTGCAGGATCGCGCCCGCTTCGGCGTTGTGCCTCCGGCCTTTGCCTTCCCGGCAATCATGACCGACGCGACCCGTATCGCCTCGGGTGCGCCCCTCGACGATTCGTCATCTGACAATACGGTTTATGCCGATTTTCGCGACAAGCTTGCGGGGCTGCCCCTGGAATCCAGCGACCGCGAGGCATTGCTGGAAGTAGCCTCGGCAGCGCTGAACGGTCCGTTCAAGCGGGGCTTCAACGCGCTTGTCAGCGAAGTCAAGCGTCAGCAGGGACTGGCTGACAGCAATCACGGGGTCTGGGCACTCCCAGACGGCGACGCCTATTACCGAAATCGGATCCTGCATCACACGGCCCTGGCACTGTCCCCCGACGATATCCACCAGATCGGTCTCGACGAAGTTGCACGCCTGCACAATGACATGCGGGAGATCATTGGCGAAGTGGGATTTGATGGGAGCCTGCGCGAATTCTTCGATTTTATCCGCGAGGACCCGAACAACTATCACGAAGACTCAGACGCGGGCAGAGAGCAATTCCTGGAAAATGCCCGGACGCAGATCGCCGAGATCTACGCGGTGGTAGACGACTACTTCAACGCGCTGCCAGAGGCCGACCTGCTGGTGCGCCGCGTCGAACCCTGGCGCGAGAACTCAACGAGCATCGCATTCTACAATCGGCCATCGGCGGACGGCAGTAAGCCCGGTATCTATTACGCGAATCTCGCTGACATGACCAGCGTTCAGAAGTATGTATTCACCGCAATCACCTATCACGAGTCGGTGCCGGGCCATCATTTCCAGATTGCCCTGGCACAGGAACTTGATGGCCTGCCGAGCTTTCGCAAACAGTCAGGCTACGGCGCATTCACCGAGGGCTGGGCGCTGTATGCGGAGCAGCTCGCGCGGGAAATGGGCTTCTACCAGAATCCCTATGACAACTTTGGCCGCCTGCAGAATGAACTCTGGCGTGCGGCCCGACTTGTACTCGACACAGGGATCCACGCGAAAAAGTGGAGCCGGGAAAAGGCGATTGACTATTTCCGCGAGAACACGCCGCTATCCGAAGGCGATATCGTCACGGAGGTGGAGCGATTCTTCGTCAATCCCGGGCAGGCACTTGGTTACAAACTCGGCATGATAAAGATTCTGGAACTGCGGGAACGCTCGCGACAGGAACTTGGCGAGAGCTTCGACATCCGCGACTTCCATGATGCCGTGATCGGTGCGGGATCGCTCCCGCTACCGCTGCTCGAACGCAGGGTGAAGGACTGGCAAAAACAGGCCAGCGACGGGCAGTAAACCCGTTTGCGCCGGCCTTCAGCTTCTGCCTACAGCAAGCTCAGCACCGTGCTTGAGGATGACGGTCGGCTGCGACACGGCTTCAATTAGCACGCACCTCTTGGCGATCCACAACCTGGGCAGATGCCAGCGCTTCCATCTGCCGGGCGATTGCCTCGGGAGAACCCGTGCGCCGGGCGATCACCTGATAGACGGCAGGCACGAGATATAGCGTGAACAGAGTCGCCACGGAGACACCAAACAGGACAACAACGCCCAGCACATTACGACTGGCGGCACCAGGGCCTTCCATGAGGACCAGCGGCAAGGCGCCGACGATCGTCGAGACGGCCGTCATCAGCACCGGCCGAAGTCGCAGTATCGACGCCCGCACAATCGCCTCATCGAAATCGACGCCCTCGTCGCGAACCTGGTTGATGAATTCGACCAGCAGAATTCCGTTCTTCGTGGCGATACCGATGAGCATCAGCATGCCGATCTGACTGAAGAGGTTAAACGACATACCCATCAGCATCAGGCCGAGGAAACCGCCCACCAGGGCCAGCGGCACCGTCACCATGATCACCGTTGGGTGCACAAAGCTCTCGAACTGCGCGGCCATCACCAGAAACAGCACGAGCAGTGCCAGACCGAATGCAAAATAGATATCGCCGGTGGATTCCTTGTAATCGAGAGATTGCCCTCGATAGTCAATTTTTGCCGCCGCAGGAAGATGTTCCGCAACGCTGGACTCCAGGAAACTCAGGCCCTCGCCCAGTGACACCCCGTCGGCGAGCGTCGCGTTGATCGTGACAGAGCGCAGACGATTGAAACGATTAAGGGTGGCAATTCCCGCGCTGCTCTCTGTCGTCAGCAGATTGGAGAGCTGTATCAGGGTACCGCCGGAACTTCTCACGCGAATATTACCGATATCCTCTGGCGTGACTCGCTGCTCGTCTTCCAGTTGCACAATGACCGGGTATTCTTCGCCGTCAACGGCATAGGTTGTCGCCTCCTGCTCTGTCATCAGCGCCTGCAACGCTTCGGCGACTTCCCGTGTACTGACTCCCATCGCCGCCGCACGAGCGGGGCTGACGCTGACCAGAACCTGCTGCTGGTTTTCCTTGAGATCAGAGGTCAGCATACCGAAAAGACCGCTTTCCCGGGCCTTGTCCATCAGGGTGTCACGCCACTGCGCCAGCGTCAGGTAATCGGGACCCTGCAGCACGAACTGCACCGGCGTATCCGGACCACGGGCTCCCAGACCAGCGGGCAGGAAGACCTGCGTACGGATACCGGGAATACGGCTCCATTCCTCCTGCAGTAGCTCGCGCAGCTCAAAAGCGCTGTAATCCCGCTCATCCCAAGGCACCATGGAAATGCGCGAGAAGGCCACCGAGGCTGACGTGGAGTTTCTGAACGGCGCGACAAAAAGCACCCGATTAAGCGAACCGGATTTCTTCAGCTCAAGCAACGGCGGCTCAAGATCACCGATGATGCCTCGCATGGTGTGTATGTTGGTGCCTTCCTGAGCGGTGATAAGGGCCATCACCGAATCCTGATCCTCTACGGGAATGTATTCCTGCGGTAGCTGACCCAGCAGCAATGGCAGGACAGACAGCGCGGCAGCGACCAGGAGCGGCGCAGTCCATGCGTGCCTGAGCAGAGCGCGCAGGGTATGCTCGTAAGCGCGACGCAGGGCACCCAGGTTCTTATCCACAAGACGGCTGAGGATACTGTTTGATCCCCCCTTGTGAAGAATCTGACTGCACAGCATGGGAACCAGCGACAACGCCAGAATCGATGACACCACCACGGCAACAGAGATGGTAGCGGCCAGTTCAACAAAGAGTCGGGCGGAGGCATCCTGCAAAAACAGCACGGGGCTGAACACGGCCAGCAGAACGGCGGTTGTGGCAATCACCGCAAAACCGACCTGCTTGGCGCCGTTCGCCGAGGCCAGAAGCGGCGGCTCCCCTTCTTCAATCCGCCGATAGATGTTTTCCAGCACGACAATCGCGTCATCAACCACCAGTCCGATCGCCAGCACCATGGCCAACAGCGTGATGAGGTTCAGGGAAAAACCCAGCGCCTGCAGCGCGATCACCGCCCCCAACAAAGACACGGGTATGCATACCACGGGAATCAGCGTCGCGCGCAGTGTCCCGAGAAAGAGCAATATCACGGTAGACACGAGGCCGATTGTCAGCGCTATGGTGTAATAAACCCCATTGATCGCCGCTCGAATGAATACCGACGCGTCACCGGAGGCGGACACACCCATTCCCGGCGGCAGATCACTCTCGAGTGCCTCAATTTCGGCTCGAACAGCGTCCAGAACATCAATGGTATTGGCGTCCGACTGTTTGAAAACGCCGATGGACAGACTGTCGACACCGTTGCTTTTGAAAACCCGTCTCACGGTGGCCGGGCCCTCCTCCACTCGCGCGACCTCCGCCAGCCTCACCAGGTGTCCGTCGTCCCCCTGTCGCAGCACCAGGCGTCGAAAATCCTCTGCCGTCCGATAGCCCCGGTTTACCCGTACGGGGAACTCCAACTGACGTGACTCCAGACGTCCTGCCGGCAGCTCGAGATTTTCACGCCGCAGCGCCGAGAGCACATCGCTGACGGTGAGCTCCCGGGCGCTGAGTTTCTGACGGTCGAGCCATAGGCGCATTGAGCGGGATGAGCCGCCGAAGATATTGACCGACGCCACGCCCGGAAGGACCGCAAAACGGTCGACGATGTAGCGCTCCGTGTAGTCTGTCGTTTCCATGGGAGAACGCCCGCCACCTTCAACGCTGATGTACACCAGCGCAGAGGTCTCGCCGTCGGCCTTGGTGACGCGGGGCAGCTCCGCCTCATCCGGGAGGCGGCCGGTAGCGCGGGAGACCCGATCGCGCACGTCGTTGGCCGCAGCGTCGAGATCGCGGCTGATCACGAAATCTACCGTGATGATCGAGCGGCCATCGCTGCTGGTGCTGCGGATTGTTCGGATTCCTGCAATACCGCCGATCTCGTCCTCAATCGGTTTCGTAATACGCGTCTCGATCACATCGGCAGCGGCCCCCTCATAGTCCGTGACAACGGAGACCTGAATGGGTGAGATGTCCGGGTATTCCCGGGTAGACAGCTGAAGAAACGACATGATGCCAAAGGAGACCAGCAAGAGGGCGATAACCGTCGCAAACACCGGCCGCTGGACGGAAATCTGGGGAAGTCTCATTGGCGCACCCTAATCCGCAACATCAGCAGAAGACAACTGCGTGGACTCAGCCTCCTCAACCCGGGCTCCAGGCCTGAGCGTCAACTGTCCGGTCGTGACGATCCGGTCATCGGGTGAAATACCCGAAACGATTTCGATGGCGCCCGGCAGGCGCCTGCCGATTTCAACCGGTACACGGCGCGCGAAGCCCTCTGAATCGATGGTGTAGACTGAGCTCTGGCCGCCGACCTGAAGCAGCGCGCTCTCGGGAACAACAATACTCTGCGTGTAACCAAGAGACACGCTTAGCGTCATGAGCATCCCCGGCCGCAGTCTCGCCTCACTGTTGCTGATCAAGGCGCGCACCGGAAATGCCCGGGTAACCGGATCGACACGACCGCCAATGCGAGTCACTGTGCCAGAGAAGCGCTCCCCTTCCCAGGCCACTGTCTCGGCGTCGATCGCATCGCCCTGTTCGACGCGGGACAAGTAGGCCTCTGGCAGCGTGAAATCCAGCTTCAGCGGGTCAATATCGTCAAGCTCAGCAATGACCGTTCCGGGTGTAAGCAACGCACCAACACTGACCTGGCGAAAACCGATAATGCCATCGAAGGGCGCGCGTATCGTTCGATCGGTGATACGCGACCGAAGCGCCTCGAGCAGAGCCTCGTTGGCATCAGCTCGCGTTTTGGCGATATCGATTTCGGAAGCCGTGGCGATTTCAGCTCCGAGTGACGTCAGCCGATCCAGCTGCAGGCGGGTTTCCCTCAGCCTGGCCTCTGCCTCGCGCAACAGAGCGAGCTGCTCCACATCAATCAGCTCAACGAGAACATCACCTTCTCGAACCAGCTCTCCCCCCTCAAAATAGGTGGCGCTGACCTGTTCAGTCAGCTTCGCCATCAGCGTGACCGACTCGTTGCCGCGCAATGTCCCCACGGCCTCAGCAAGGACCGGAACAGACTGCACGGACGCCCTGACCGACTCTATCAGCACTGGCTTCGAGGGAGCCGGCGCTCTGGCGGCCTCTTCAGCTGCCTCCCCGCAACCCGATAAAAACACCGCCAGGAGCAGAGGATAGGCAATAGCCAATCGGAATACGCACACGCTGTTTCGACACCTCTGCTGGAATGTAGTGTTCACTGCCCGGCGCGGTTTCCCCGGAGAGTGCACATGGTTGATCGCCTTGCAGAGCAAGGTTCTGCCCTTCCGGCGTGTTCAGGTATAGCGTTGTCACTCAATCGTATAACAAACCTGAACCACGATGAAAGGCAGCCGAGGAAGCATGGGCATGGGCCAGGCGGCCTTTGCCGCGGAATGCGCAGCAGGTGCTGCTGGACCGGCAAGCAGCGATCAATCAGGTGCCCATTGCTCAGGCGACGCCTCGCTGGCGGGCAACGACCCGGTCGAATCGCGCCGATTATACCTGGCCAGAACCAGAGTCAGCAGAACTCCGACAGCGGCAGCACAGGACAATAGTGAGAAATAGTAGGTATAGCCCGTCTTTGCGCCGAAGGTATCCAGCAACCAGCCTACCATCGGATAAGCGAAAACGTCGGCAGTAAAACCGACTGTAGACACCAGACCCACCGCCGTCCCGGTTACCAGAAGCGGCACGCGACTTTCCTCCATGAGAGCAAAGTAAATGCCCCGCAGGGCGAACACGGCAATTGCCACCGTCGCAACCTGTATCCACAGCATCCACAGGAGTTCCGCGTCACCGGGCACCGTGGCAAGCACTGCGTATCCGATAGCTGCGGCAGCAAAGCAAATCATGACAGCGCGCGTGGGACGGATGCGATCGGCGAGGAACCCCGCGGCGATCGCAGAGAGTGGGCGCAGCCATTCTCTGTAGGCACTCAGGGTCGCGCCAAACAGCTTATCCTGTCCGAACACCTTTTCAGCAAAGGTCGCAAACTCGAAGGAGCCCAGATATAGCCAATAGGCAAGAAGAATGATGAACGCCTGCAGCCAGACCGCAGGCAGCCTGACAACGAGCCGCAGTTGTCCCGCGGGCACGGCCTCACGTTTTTTTACTCTCAATGAACCGTGGGCGGAATCCTCGGGGATAAACGCCCATACGAAGCAGCCGGCAACCACAGACGCGGTGGAATACAGCACGATCACTGCGATGAGCCCATCGGCAACAAATACGTAGCGGGAAAATACCCAGGCCCCGACGGTAAACATGATAGCGCCCACCAGCCCGCGCCCGGCATCGAGGATCCCGAAAGTCTTTCCCTGATCGCCGGCTGAACCCCACAAACGGGCCGATTTGATAAGCGCCGCCCAGAAGGTAAGGATAGTCGAGACACCCCAGAAGGCATGCAGCGCAAGCAACATGGGATAACTGGGAATGGTTGCCATGTAATAGCCACCCAAACCCGTGGCAAACAGCGAGAACACGAGCAGTGTCCGTGTCGCCACCCTGTCCGACAGCCAGCCGCCGGCAAAATAAGCCCCGATAGCCAGCAGCCCGTACATGGAGTTCATCATGCCCAGTTGCGTGAACGAGACACCGAAGACTTCCTGCATGCTGGTCTGGTAACTCTGGCGCATATAAACAAGCAGGTAGATGCTGTCCCCGGCGAGAATCAGGCTGGCCATATAAAGCCAACGTGCTCGACTGTTCCGCTGCGTCATCTGGAATTCGCTATGCTGACTGTGCTCTGCGCTCGCCGTGCGTCATCTCCCCGAAAAGTTGTAACGCACCTGAACACCAATATTTCGCGGCCGCCCGATAGCCAGCTGCGCGGGCCGCTGCCGATCAGTATCCGCTCCCATTACAATGCGTTCATCCGTCAGATTCCGCGCAAAAACACCAAGCTCCCAGTGATCGCCAGTCAAGCCAGAATAGAGGTTCACAACGGTATTACTCGGAATTTTCACACGCTCAAGCTGCTGCGTTCCAAGTTCGTTGAACTGACTGCTGGTATAGGAAACATCACCGCGAATATGCCAGTCAAAAGCGCTGATGCCTCCCGGCACCTGGTATCGGAAACCCGTTGTCACTGTCCACTCCGGCGCGAAAGGCGCCGTATCACCATCCGCCGCGATAGGAGGCGCCGATGGCGCGAGATTGCCGTCGACCTCAGACTGGTTATACGCCAGCGCAAGATTCAGGTCGAGCCGATCGGTGGGACTTGAGATGAATTCCATTTCGGCCCCCCGACTGACCATGTCCACAAGGCTGAACTCCACGATCCAGCCACAGGACAGGAATGTCTGCGTTCGCGCGTTCTCCCAATCCATCTGGTAAACACTGATATTTGCCGTGGTTGTCCCATTGAAGAAAGATGTCTTGACGCCCGCCTCATAGTTCCAAAGCGAGTCGCCATCAATTTCTGTAGGCACCCCATCCAGTCCCAGAGCCTCGAGCTCGCTACCACAGAATACCGGGTTGATAAACTGTTGCACGCTGCCCACGCGGAAGCCCTCTGCTGCGCCGGCATAGACGGTGGTCTCTTCCGAGACGTTATACAGCACTTCCACTTTAGGATTGAAGCCGCTTGCACTGGTGTTGGAGTTGAGTCTGTCATCACTGAATTCTACCCAGCCCTGCCAGCGGATTGCCGCATCCTGATCGTACTCGTAGTAACGCCCGCCGGCCGTCAACTCAAATGCACCGTAATCGTAGGTGGCCTCGGCAAAGACAGCGAACTGCGTAGTATCCACGTCAAACGACCCATCGAAATAGGCATTTTTAAGCTGGGAGCCAAATTTACTGCCGAAGAAACCGTCGAGATCATTGGGGGAGTCAATCCAGGCATCCAGCCCATCGAGCTGGTTAACCTGATCCAGGTGCCGTGAATCATCTTCATAGTAGACGCCCGCGACAAGATTCATGGGTCCCTGGAAGTCTGTGTTGATACGCACTTCCTGCGTGAATCTTGTGTTTCGGGTTTCATTTTCGAGGTTGACCTGGTCAAGATACACTGCGCCGTCAAGCGTCGCGGGATCAAAATCTCCCAGCGCAAAAACGGGCTGGCCGGCGGCGCCAAACAGATTCGCCGTACCAAGTAGATCCCTCGTTCTGCGCGTGTCGTCGAGTGTATTACTCATATCACGGGTAAAATAGGAGGTAATAGAGGTGACTGAATACGAGTCCCGCGCCAGCTCTAATTGCAGCGAACCCAGGTACATCTCGTCTTCAAATTCGTCATCGACAAACTTCACGTTCTGTCTCTCGTCGGTAATGATGAGCTGGCTGCTGCTTTCACTCGGCAGAGCCAAGTCATAGCCAGACCCGGTAATGATCTCGGCAGAGTCTCCTATGCGCTGCTCCTGAGGGCGCCCGTCCACATCCGAACGCTGGTACATGAAGGTGCCTTTGGCTGTCACTGAGTCGCTGGCATCCCACAATCCCATGAGGCGGCCGCCAAGAACAGTCTCGTCGTTATAGTCGTCCTCACCGGAGTAAATATTGTCGATATACCCACCATTTTCCAGATTGAACCCGACGGCGCGTACCGCGAGCCGGTCATTGATCGGGAGATTGACCACACCGTGCCCTGTGTAGCTCGGTTCGCCATCAGCAGTGCCGAATGCAGACAGGTTAATCGCAGCGGTGAATTCGTCCATTCTTGGCTCGTTGGGGATGATGCGGATAGCACCGGACATGGAACTGGCGCCAAACAACGTACCCTGAGGTCCCCGCAGTACCTCAATGCGATCTATATCAATCAGACCCGAATCCGGATTGAAGCCTGACGTGCTGATCGGCGTCTCATCAAAATACAGTGATACAGTGGAGGGGATATTCGGGTTAGCGTGATTCAGGCGCGCGGCACTGATGCCACGCATCGAAAGCTGCGCCTGACCAATACCGGAGCTGTTTGCGGACAGGCCCGGGACCTGCCGCATATAATCTGCGAAACCCGTTGCTGCAGTTTCGTCCAGAGCAAGGCCATCCAGAACCTGGATACTTCCTCCAATGTCCTGCAATGACTCGGATCCCCGCTTTCTGGCTGTCACAACCACTTCTTCCATGACCCCCGCTGCATAGACCGGTATCGCGAGTCCACCATCAAGAATGGCGACAAGACTGACGACAGACAGAGCCTGCCAGGAACAATGCTGGTTCATAGAGATTCACTTTGCTGGGAGATGAGGGGAGGGAAAAGCCGGTAAGATTATGCAATCAGGCCTAGTATAACCCATCCTGGAGACGCGCAGAACGTGAAGAATACCGAGTACCGAGGCAGCGGGAATGCCGTGAGCAGATTCCTGCGAAAGATTATTACGGCTGTAACGATTGCATGGCGCCCACCGCAAATATGAGTGGCTGGTGATACGTCCTGATCTGACCGCCCACCGGCAGCCCCTGACAGAGAACGCTCATGAAACAACGACGGTTAGTCATACTGTTCATCGGCCTGATGCTCACCAGCAGTGCAGGCGCTTTTGATCACAGCGAATGGAACCGGCTGCTGGATCGCTTTGTGTCGGCCACGCAAACCTGCGACAGCACCACCATCGATTACGCTGACGTTCAGGGGCAGCGGGGCAGACTGCGCAGCTACCTGGACCGGCTCTCTGGGGTGGAAGCAGAGACATTCGCAGCCTGGCCCGAGTCGAGGCGCCTCGCCTTCCTGATCAATGCCTATAATGCCTGGACCG
>Ga0209936_1000013_pt1 | contig 148617 bp, 133 predicted proteins | sample SalPonR1_A_D1_MG_FD_185694 | JGI IMG/M metagenome (GOLD analysis project Ga0209936, IMG submission 185694) | Salt pond soil microbial communities from South San Francisco under conditions of wetland restoration - Salt Pond MetaG R1_A_D1_MG... ...
TGTGCCGAGCGGTGAACAAATGGCCATCTACGACGCGGCGATGCGCTATGCAGAGGAACAGACGCCGCTGGTGGTGATCGCGGGCAAAGAATACGGCACCGGCTCCAGCCGGGACTGGGCAGCAAAAGGCACCCTGCTGCTGGGCGTGCGTGCGGTCATCGCCGAATCCTATGAGCGCATACACCGGTCGAACCTGATCGGCATGGGCGTACTGCCGCTGCAGTTCATGGACGGTGACAATCGGCAAAGTCTGAAACTCACCGGCGATGAGAGCATCAGCATTGCCGGACTCGGTGGCGACCTCAGCGCCGGCCAGACCGTCGAGATGCAGGTGGACTACCCCGACGGCGAGCGCAAGCATTGCACTGTGCGGGTGCGCATCGACACCGCCAACGAGATCGTCTACTACCAGAACGGAGGGATCCTGCACTACGTGCTGCGCGACATGATGGCGAGCTGAGGAAATCCCAGTGGGGTCTGGTCCGATTCGGACCTGACCCCATAACAAGGAGAAAGCGATGAGCATTGTGTTTTTTATCATCACGGCGCTGGTGCTGCTGTACCGTGGATCCGGCGGCCGCACGGGCGTGGTCATCCTCGCCGCTGTTACGGCATTCGGCCACATTCTGGGTGATGGTGGCGCAGTCAGCGCCCTCCTAGGCACCGCGGCGGTGATCGTCGCCGGCCTGCTCATGCTGCCAAATCCACTGCGCACGCGGCAGATCAGCAAACCGCTCCTGGCTCGGATCCGCGGCATGCTGCCAACGCTGTCAGACACCGAGGCTCAGGCCCTGAAGTCGGGTTCGGTCGACTGGGATGGCGAGCTGTTCTCCGGTCGCCCGCGCTGGCAGCGCCTGCTCAACGCCAAGGCCGCCACGCTCTCCGATGAGGAGCAGGCCTTTATCGATGGTCCGGTCAACACGCTTTGCAAGATGCTGAACGACTGGGAAATCACCCACGAGGACTACGATCTGCCGGAAACGGCGTGGAACTTCATACGGCAGCTGGGGTTTTTCGGCCTGATGATCCCGAAAGCCCACGGCGGCAAGGGATTCTCCAATACGGCGCATTCTGAAATTGTCACCCGCATCTCGACGCGCAGCGTATCGGCGGCCGTGACCGTGATGGTTCCAAACTCTCTCGGTCCGGGTGAGCTGCTCGAGATGTACGGCACCGATGCCCAGAAGCACCACTATCTGCCACGACTGGCCAGCGGTAGTGATATACCCTGTTTTGCCCTGACGTCGCCGGTGGCAGGTTCGGATGCCGGCGCCATTCCCGACAAGGGCATCGTCTGTCGGGGGGACTGGCATGGCGAGAACGTGCTCGGCCTCAAGGTGACCTGGAACAAGCGCTACATCACCCTGGCCCCGGTCGCGACCCTCATCGGCCTGGCCATCAAGGTCTACGATCCCGACCATCTCATCAGTGATGAAGAAGCCATCGGCGTGACCTGTGTACTCATTCCGCGGGAACTGGACGGGGTGAACGCCGGCACGCGCCACCTGCCCATGAACACGGTATTCATGAACGGCCCGACCTGGGGCAACGAGGTATTCATCCCCATGGATCAGGTTATCGGCGGGGAGGACATGCTCGGCGAGGGCTGGACCATGCTGCTGGAAGCCCTGTCCATTGGCCGCTCCATTTCCCTGCCTGCCATGGGCACCGGCGCCGGCAAGCTGGCGAGTCTGTCCAGTGGCTCCTACGCCTATGTACGTGAGCAATTCGGCCGCTCCATCAGCCAGTTCGAGGGCGTGCAGGAAGCCCTGGAGCCCATCGCGGGCAATACCTACATGATGAACGCCGCGCGATTGCTCACGGCGGGCATGCTGGACCGCGGTATCCGTCCGTCCGTACCGTCCGCCGTACTCAAGTACCGCAATACCGACCTCATGCGCACCACGATCAACCACGCCATGGATGTGGTGGCCGGACGCGGCGTGATCACCGGGCCGCGCAACTTCATGGCACGGGCCTATCAGGCAATTCCCATTGCCATTACCGTTGAGGGGGCAAATATCCTCACCCGCAGCCTGATGATCTTCGGCCAGGGCGCCATCCGCTGCCACCCGTTCATTACTCAGGAAATAGCCGCGGCGGAAGACGCAGACAGCCGCGCAGGCGTCGACGCGTTCGACCGCGTTTTCTACCGGCACATGGCTCATACCGCGCGCAACGGCCTGCGTGCCATTGCGCTTGCCTATGCTGGCGGTCGGCTTGAGTCGGTGCCCGGCCGCGGCCGCATCCAGCGTTCATACCGGCAGCTGGCGCGTTACTCCGCGGCGTTTTCGCTGCTGACGGATGTCACGCTGCTTTCCGTGGGCGGCGGACTCAAGGCCCGCCAGCGCCTGTCCGGGCGCATGGCCGATTGCCTGGTACATCTGTACTACGCCTCCGCAGTGATCAAGTTCTGGCATGAGGCGCAGTACGCCGAGGATCAGCGCCCCCTCGTTGAGTGGTGCCTGCAGAGCTCACTGCGTGACCTGGAGTGCGCCCTGCATGCGGCCATTGATAATTACCCCGGCACCGCACTGCGCCTGCCCCTGAAGCTGCTGGTCTTTCCACCCGGACACTCGCGCAATACCGGACCGGATGACGCCCTCGGCGGGCGCGTTGCCGCGGCTATCGTCGACGATACGCCGCTGCGGCAGACCATTACCGCCGGCTGCTATCGTGACACTAACCCGGAAGATTCCCTGGGGCGGGTGCTCAATGCCTACCGTCTGGCACGCGAAACGCGGGAGCTGCGTGCAAAAATCCACGAGGCGGTGCGCGCCCGTGATGAAGACGACATCGACGGCATCGCGCTTTTGATGGGGCATGAGCGCGTTGAGCTGGTGGACTGGGCCATCGCCGAAGGCACCGTTGGCGCAGAACACCGCGAGCTGCTGATTGAGGCATTCACCGCCCTGTACGATGTGCTCCGTGTGGACGCCTTCGACGCCGAGGGTATCCGCGAGCTGTCCGCGGGATCACGGGGCCGGCGTCGCGTGGTGGAGCGTCCCGAAGTTGACCGGGAAAGGGACTACGGCACCAGCGCCGCCGCTGTGGAGACTGCCCTGCGCGATGCCTGACGCGCAGCGCGCCGCCATCAGGCGGACTCCTGCGTGAACCAGCCTTCCTCTTCCAGCTGGCGCCATAATCCGCGAGCGACCTCGCCGCCCTCCGCAAGCAGCCGCTGTGGGTCATCGGCAATGAACTGCCCGTCAGACACCTGCAGGCGCCCGTCGGTCATTACCGTTCTCACCATTTGACCGCTGGAATAGAGCAGATTGTTCAGCGGTTCCGGCGGCAGGGCACCACTGCCATTGAACATTCCCGAAACATCGACCGAGACGAGGTCGGCGCGCGCACCGGCGCGAATCACACCGAGGTCGTCCCGGCGCAGACCCCGCGCCGGGATACGGGTGGCACCGTCAACGGCATCCTGGACCGTGGGGCGCTGGCTTTTTCGCGGGCTGCCAAGCTGGTCAAGCAACTCGTGCCTTGCCTGCCCGTAAAGGACCGCAAGCTTGAGGTTCTCAAGATAATCGTTGGAGTGCGTGTCAATACCGATATTCACCGCCATTCCCGCCGCCAGCGCCTCGGGATAGGGCTGCGTACCGTTGCCCGCCCCACCGGCAGACGGGCAGTGGGCGTATACTACGCCATGCTTCGCCAGAATTGGCGGATCAGTCTCCCAGTCGAGGCCGCTCATGTGCGCGCCAAAGACGGGGCCCGCCTCCAGCATGCCAAAGCTGTCCATCCACTGTGTCGGCGTTTTGCCCCACAGCCGTCGCACGGTGTCGGTTTCGCGCTGCCCCTGGGAAAGGTGTATGTGCAGGCCGGTCCCAAGCTCCCTGGCAGCAGCAGCCATGGCCTTCATGGTCGCGGGCGTGTGCGTATCACAGGCGTGGGGAGACATCATGGGCTGTATGCGTCCGTCGCCTTTGCCCATGTGCCGCCGACAGAACTCGAGGTTGCGCGCGATCTCTGCCAGCGTCGCCGTCTCGGCGTCGAACAGCACCTGGTCCTCTGCGCGAAACCAGATATCAAAGAGCCGTTCGATACCCGGAATCATCGCGCCCGGGTAGGCGCGCGCGCCCATCGGCACTGCCTTGCGCACGTAGCTTTCCGCCTGACGCAGGCTGAGGCTCATTTCCACGTGAGTGGTGCAACCGGACCGCAGCAATTCGGCCAGATTCAGCGCTGTCAGCGCATCCATGTCGACATCCGGCAGAGCGTCGACCAGCTCCAGCGGACGCCGGTAGGAGCGCGGGCCTTCGATAATCCCCCGGCTCGGCGTGGCACTGCAGCAGTGCGTATGGCCGGAAATAAAGCCCGGCAGAAGTATGTCAGTGGGTAGCTGCAATCGTGGAAGGGAACCGCGGAACGGAGCGGCGCGCACGGCTTCAATCGCGCCATTACGCACCAGAACACAGCCGTTGCGCAGCAAGCTGAGCTCACCGTTCGATTCCGCCAGAACCCAGCCCGCCTCAATCACCAGATCCTCCCCAGGCCTCAGAACAGGTCCCGCGGCAACGCCTCCTGCCATGGGCCCTGTGCTCCCGAGCGCAAGGCTACCGAACGCCAGACCCTGGAAAAAGCGCCGCCGGGACAGCGCCATATCGGGCGCCAGCGAACGAGGGGACGACGGTATTGCGAACTTTCCGGTCACCATGACCTCCTATTCACTCTGCATGCTTTTCTATGACTGCCTCGGAGGAGGCACTCAGGCCGACTGACAGCCTGCAAATGTTAAAAGCAGGCTCAGGGCGATAATGCTGCGCATGACGATATCCTCTTTTTTCACGGGTAGCAGGATAAGCACCCTTGAAATAAGCGAAATGTGATACCATTGTAACTCACGTACGGGGGCGATCCGGATTCGACGTCGGTAACGAACCCTGAGGTGCATGCCGTGATGGTAGCGAATCACGTTAATCCAAAGCTGCAAACTATTAGTTGCCAACGACGACAACTACGCTCTGGCGGCATAAACCCCGCTAGCGGTCTTTAGCAAGATGCCAGTATCGCGCTACTGACCGTCATATAGAACTGGATCGCAGTGCGGCTCGCCCTGGGCCAAGCTGCTAAACCTTACAGGGATCGCCAATTACGTCCTGCCCGTTGGGCTGTATGCGGCTAAATCAATAAACGGAAACTAAGCATGTAGAGCCGAAGGCAGAGTACTGACGGACGCGGGTTCAATTCCCGCCGCCTCCACCAAACACAGATCCGATGCAGGGCTCTCCCCACTTAACGGGGGATGCACTGGTTTTCACGTTCATACGAGCTGCATTTGCAATTGAAGGAGGCTATATGAACCCAAGATGGTTTGAAGTATTGTCGCTTGCTAGACCCAGCGTTTAGCAAAAAACGGCATTTTCAAAATCTATTTAATACGAAAATCCTCATGTAAATTGCTCCAATGGTCCTTCAATTTTTTCTTGTGCGCCTCATTCATTGGGAGATCTTGAATTGCTTCTCGCCAAAGATTTCGGGCCTTGTCCAAAACGTCATCTAAGTGAGGTTTAATTACTCTCCATGGAATTTCTGCACGATCAGCCCATGACTGAAAATTTGCCATTGAGACGTCGTACCAATCTTTAGTCTTTCCTAAGTTGAGCGCGTAATTCCTTTCACCATCGATATATACGCTCGTGGTAACGATATCGTATGCTGGCGAAAGCCTCGGTGTGATTTTATCTGAATAAATCAAACTCCAATTTTTTAGATGTGCATCACCGTTAGCAAGAAGAATGTTAACTAGCAATCGCCTGGCGAATTGTTGTGCATCGGCCAATCCGTCACCAGAATAACCATAGATGATCCTGCCGATTTGTTCGTAGTTTGCTGAGTTGTATTTTTCATGGGCGTCTTTAACCAGTACCTGGGCAAAGTCTTCCATATGCATACGCACATCATCATCGCGATCAAAACGTTTGATTGCGAAGGCTAGCTTCTCGTCGGGCAGGTTTATCTGAGGAAGATTGTCGAGCTTGTTCAGCTCGACCAGCTTAATTTCTGGAATTCCGACCCCAACTAGTTCCGCAAGTTTCATTGCGGTGTATTCGTTCACAGGCACATCTTTATGTTTGGTAGAAGGGGTTTTTACTATCCAATCCCCCAAGACGTCGCCTTTGGAAAGATTGTAGCGCCCATCCTTTTCCTTCATGGAAAATTTCATCTGAACGCCGGCCAACGAAAATTTATTTTCCGGTGATACTTTGTCAAACCTTATTGCGCGAACTTTGCCGTGAGTATTGAGAACACTATCTGGAACATCGTCAGGTTCCATCGGCTCAGCGACCAAAGCGCCAGGGAGGTCAGCACCTAAATATGAGAGAATATGGAACTCGTTGTCGACATGGACTTTTAGTCCTTGCGCAATCAACTCCCGCAAGGATCCCTCCGGAAGTAAATTGGACAACGTTGGATGCAATCTTTGGTTTCTTGCCCACGGTTCTGACATTATTTTTTCAGAACGAGGAAACCACGGGTGGGTAATCAAACTAAATGTAGGACGACCTACATCACTCTTGAATTCCTCGGCAAAGCTCAGCACATTTCTACCGCCTTGAAAGCCAGCCAAATAGCCAACCAGCCTTTCGTGCAAGCTCAACTTGAGTACGTTTATCTCATCGACTTGGGCTTCGCTCATGATTCATCCCCCAGTAAATCCTGCCATGGATCATCTGAAAGACTTTTCTTTGCATCTTCTTTTGCGGTTTTTTTCGCTTGGGACACATGCGCTTTGCCTGGCTCGGAACTCTCCTGTTCAAGCAGCGCCATAACAGCGCCAAGCTTTTCCTTTGGTATGAGCATTAGTTCGCTATTCAGGCCCTTCGCGATCAACTCCAAGGTGTCGAGCCTAGGGTTTCCTTTGGACTCCAGGCGCTGATATTGCTGACGAGATACGCCTACACGCAGCATCATGTCGTTCTGTTTGAGGCCAAGTGTCAGTCGCCGCTGCTTTATTTGGTGGAGTATCGAATTCATCATAGTAAACACTTATGTTGCTTTTACAGCCGATAGCAACATATTAGTTGCCCAAGACTCAAAAGGCAACTTATTTGTTGCTTTTACGTGGCTCACTACACCAGAAACAACCAAAAGCAACACAAATGTTGCTTTTGGTTGTTTAGCTCTCTTTGTCGGTCCGCCATTGCGCCAGCGATGCTTAGCTGTGGTACGCCCCTAAACGGAGGACACCGAACGGATCTTCTGCTTGGCTTTGGGGCTGCTGGTAGATTGCCGGAGGCAGCTTTCCTCAAACGCTTCAACGTCGACCTGGCGATAAAGTACTCGACCGCGCAGCTTCAGGAATTGCGGGCCAATGCCTTCAGATCGCCAGCGCTCAAGACAGGCCTCACTGACGCCCCATCGGTTTGCCAGCTGCCGCTGGTTCATATGCAATACTTTCATTTCGTTCACCTCGTTGTTGTTTGCGGGAGGCCATGAATGCTCGTAGCAGCAGGGGTTGCAAGCTATTTAGCACATTTGCGGGCAAGGGTTTGGCACAGGTGAAAGCACCGGTTTAATGGACCAATTCAGTTCCCGTTTCGGGAGTTGAACCCACGTCCCTCAGCACCACCAAAAAACACGGAAGGGTCGCCGCAGCGAAGCACTGCCGCCCGACCCGCCGCAGATCCTACTCGCAACCGGAAAACTCGTCGGGGAAGGCTTTGACCTACCCCCGCTCGATGTGGACGCCGATCTCATCCGCGACACGCGCGAACGTATGCACGTCTCCCGTGCCGTATTTGCTCGCCGCCTCCGCGTATCGACGCGTACCCTGGAGAACTGGGAGCAAGGTCGAGCGCGCCCCAACGCCCAGGCCACGGTTAAAGAAACCGCCGCGGGGGTCATTAAAACGCTGGGCCGCCTGACGTTTTCTTGCGCTCCGCGTTGCAGTACTCTTGCCATTCGCGCTGAACACGGCTGAGGAATGGCGATGACAAACTCCAGGCAACTCCGAAGCGCAGGCTACTGCGCACCACTCGCCCTCGCACTGAGTCTGCTGCTGGCATCTGTCAGCGCGTCGATTCAGGCAAAGGAACATGAACACGACGCGGCAAAGGGCGAAGACGCCGCAGCAAAGAGCGAGCACACGTCCCCCCTGCCCGAGCGCACCTTGCCGGTTGACATGTCGCATAGCCAGGATGGGCAGGTCACCATCAAGGGCGAAGCGGTGGATTATCGCGTCACCATCGGCACCCAGCCGGTCTACGGTGAGGAGGACCGGGCAATCGCAGCGCTGCAATACACCTACTACGAGCGCAAGGGTGTTGATGACACCGCGCGTCGCCCGCTGTTCATCTCCTTCAACGGCGGACCGGGGTCCGGGTCACTGTGGATGCACCTGGGTTACACAAGCCCGAAACAACTCGTGGTGGACGACGAAGGCTACCCCGTGCAGCCCTATGGCGTACGCGACAACCCGCACTCCATCCTCGACGTCGCCGACATTGTCTATGTGAACCCGGTAAACACCGGCTTCTCGCGCATTCTGAACAAGGAGGTGGCACGCGAAACCTTCTTTGGTGTCGAGGCGGATGTGACCTATCTGGCCGACTGGATCGACGTGTTCGTCTCGCGCATCGATCGCTGGCGTTCGCCAAAATACCTGATAGGAGAGAGCTATGGCACCACCCGGGTATCGGGGCTGGCTGGCGCGCTGCAGAACCGTCACTGGATGTACCTCAATGGCGTCATCCTGGTCTCACCCACGGGCCTGGGGCTGGAAACCGAGGGACCATCGCCGCGCGCCAACCTGCTCAAGCTTCCTTACTACACGGCGGCCGCACACTACCACGGCCAGCTTGAGCCGGCGCTGCAGGAAAAACCACTGCTTGAGCTTCTTGCAGAGGCGGAAGACTTCACCGTCGACGAGCTGCTGCCTTTCCTTGCGCGTGGCGGTTTTGTCGACACCGGCATGCGCGAGAGCCTGGCAGACACGGTGGCGCGCTACACGGGTCTGAGCAAGCAATTCGTCATGGACTACAATCTCGCCGTACCCGCGTCGGCCTTCTGGAAGGAACTGCTGCGGGACGAGGGTTTCACTATCGGTCGTCTCGATTCACGTTACCTTGGCCTCGACCGTGTCAACGCGGGCGAGAGGTACGACTATCCACCAGAACTGACCTCCTGGAACCACGCCTTTGCGCCGGCGATCAACCACTACCTGCGCGATGAGCTCGGCTTCGAGACGGACCTGCAGTACTATCTTTTCGGCCCGGTGCGCCCCTGGGAGGGCCGCGGTGAGACCAACGTGGGTGAGGAGCTCCGCCAGGCGATGGCGCAAAACCCCTACCTGAACGTCATGGTGCAATCCGGCTACTACGATGGCGCCACGGACTACTTCAGCGCCAAGTACGTGCTCTGGAACCTGGACCCCAGCGGCCGGCTTCGCGACCGCATGCGTTTTGAAGGTTACGAGAGCGGCCACATGATGTATCTGCGCGCTGAGGACCTGAAAACCTCGAACGAACATATTCGGGAATTCATCCGCCAGAGCACGCCAGCCGAGGGTGCGCCGGCGAGCTACGGCAGTGTTCGACAGCGCTGATCCGGTTCTACTGTGCCATGCGGGCTATTGGCATGGCGCGCGCTTTTATAATGACGTCGGCGCCAGCGCTTTCGACAAAATCGAGGAAGTCGCTGGCGCTTTGCGCAGCATTGGGTCGGGCGACGAGAAAGACATCCCGCATCAGCGTGTAATCGCCATTCAACATGCTGCTGTAATCGGGGCGGATACCATCCAGGGTCAGAGCGCGCAGCCGGCCCTGGCTTGCCAGCACGCGCGTCATGGTCGTCATGCCGATGGCCCCCGGCGTATCCATGAGCGCCTGCGCCAACTCCCCGGAGCGCTCTTTCGTCTGCACATCCGCGGCCATGGTCAAATGACGGAAGCACGGTAGCCTGGCCTCCAGCACCTCCATGTCGACCTCCACACGCGGGCGCGCAAAGCGGCGGACCGGCAGTTCCGGGCCACGCAGGTCTGACCAGTGATTGTATTCCCCGGCATAAATACCACATAGCTCCGAGGTCGTGATGGCCTCCATGGGGTTACCGGCGGTATTGATGGCCAATACCACCGGCATTTGTGCAAAGCGGTAGACATCGTAGCCTTGTTCCCGCAGCTCGGCCTCATCCAGACCGTGACTGGCCATAATCAGATCAATACGGTCTTCATCCAGCGCGGCCAGACGTGCTGCGGAGGGCATTCCCGCGCCGACGGCCACCTTCCGCCCTGGATGAGACGCCATATAGAAGGCCGCAAGCGTGTCGACCAGAGGTCGCGCGCCATTGGAGCCGTCGATACGCAGTGGTCCCGTGGACGCAGCCCATGCGCAGGAAGAAAGCCACAGGCCGACGAAAAACCAGATGAGTTTGCGCGTCGTCATTGTTCCACCCCTGAAGTTGCCAGTTTCCGGCATTCTACCCTCCTGGGCCGGTGTCGTCGGCATAGCCATCTGTCGCGGTGGGGGTTATCCTCCATCGCTCCATGCCATAAAAAATAACAGGTATCGCGATGCCCTCGACGGCTGTAGTGCCCCGATCTCATTGTGCGCAGCGACGTTCTGCGCCGCTGCAGTCTGCCGCGCGCGCCTTTCTGGGCGCCGCCCTGCTTTCACTGATCGGTGCCGGGGCCACCCTGGCGCAAGACGGCGCCAGCATCGCCCGCGACTTCCACCGCCAGCATGCGCAGGACATTATCACCGACTTCGCCAGCTTTCTGCGCCTGCCCAATGTTGCAAGCAACCTGGATGACATGACGGCCAATGCGCACTTCATTGAGCGCTACGTTGCTGCGCGCGGTTTCACATCACGCGTTGTGTCTGCCGGTGGCGCGCCCTACGTGATCGCGGAGCGGCCCGGAAGCCCGGGGGCGCCCACGGTGCTGATCTACGCGCATTTCGATGGCCAGCCAGTGGTGCCCCAGGACTGGGTGTCACCGCCATTCACGCCGACCCTGTGGAGCGCAATGCCGGGCTCGCCCGAAGCGCAGCGCCTGGATCTCGCTCAGGCATCCTACGATCCTGAGTGGCGCCTGACCGCGCGTGCAGCGGGCGATGACAAGGCACCGGTGATTGCGCTGATGGCCGCCATTGACGCCCTGGTCACAGCCGGCGCTATGCCCGACATAGGGATCAAGCTGTTTCTGGACGGTGAAGAAGAGCGCGGCAGCCCCACCCTGGCTGGCATTCTTGAACAGGTCGGCGAGGATCTTGACGCCGATGTACTGCTGTTCTGTGACGGGCCAATGCACCAGTCCCGCCGGCGACAGCTCACGCTCGGGGTGCGCGGCAGCATGACGATAGACCTGCGAACCTTCGGGCCGGATCGCCCCCTGCATTCCGGCCACTATGGCAACTGGGCGCCGAATCCCAATGAGACGCTGATGCGGTTGCTGGTGTCATTGAAGGACGCGCAGGGCCAGCCGGCAATCGAAGGGTTTGTTGAGGATGCAGCACCGGTGTCAGCGCAGGAGCGCGCAGCAGTCCGCGCAATGCCCTCCATTGAAGCAGAACTGACAGCCGAGCTGGGTCTGGGCAGCAACGAGATAGACGGAGAACGGGTTGAAGAAGCGATCCTGCGCCCTGCCATTGTCGTGCGCGGCCTCTATGGCGGCGCGGTCGGTGACAAGGCCCGCAACATCATCGAGCCGGACGCGCAGGCGTCAATCAACGTGCGCCTGGTGCCCGGACAGACCCCGGAACGTGTTGCCACGCAGTTCAGGGCGCATTTTGCAGATCAGGGCATGACGGTATCGCAGGATGCCCCACCGGCCGGGGCCGCGCGGGAGAAGCACCTGCAGCTGACGGTGCGGCCCGGCGGGTACCGAGCCTTCCGCACGCCGGTGGATGCACCCATCGTACAGCAGCTGAAGCAGATCATTGACCGGCTGCCAGGCCCACAAACGCTGATCACACCGACCATGGGCGGCTCGCTGCCGATCTACCTGTTCGAGGAGTCGCTGGACATGCCGATCGTAATCCTCCCCATCGCGAATCATGACAACAATCAGCATGGCCGCAACGAAAATCTCCGCCTGCAGAACCTGTTCGATGCCATCGAACTGTATGCAGCCTTACTCGTTGGCCTGGCAGAGCGATAGCGATCGACAGTCAATCCACCAGCGGACGCAGGCCGCATCAGAGAGGAAAACCACAATGACTGAAATAGCCGAAAGCCGCGACGCATCGCTGCTGCCAAAGACCGTCGCCTATCTCAGTGCGTTTCTGGGTATCGGCATTGCCATGCTTGCACTGGCAGGACCGCTTGCCGTGTGGCTGGGCCTCGGTGACTTCCGCTTTGGCTTCACGCTGTTGCGCACCGCCAACAGCTGGGCACCGTGGGTCGCGGTCGCCGCGTTGCTGGTGGCGGTCGTGCTCTTCGCCACCGGCAGAATGACATCGCGACCGGGATTCGCACGTCTCGGCGTACTGGCCCTGATTGGCGCCATCAGCGCTGGCCTCGCCTGGTACGTGCCGCAGACCTTCCGTCCGCCGGAAGGCACCCCCTCTATCCACGACATCGCGACAGACCCGCAGGACCCACTGGCGTTCGTTGCCATCGTGCCGCTGCGTGCCGACGCGCCCAACAACCTCGATTATGGCGTGATGCCAGGCGTGGAATCCGTCGAGCAACACATTGAGATGCAGCGCAGCGCCTACCCGGACATTGTGCCGCAGCGCTTTGAGGCACCGCCGCGCGAGGTATTCGAGCATGCCCTGCAGGCCGTCGACACGCTGGGCTGGGAACGGGTGGCGGCAGATCCCGAGAGCGGCCGCATAGAAGCCACGGACACCACCTTCTGGTTCCGCTTCAAGGATGATGTGGTCATTGAGGTCAAGGAGAGCGCCAGCGGCGGCACAGTACTCAATGCACGCTCGGTTTCCCGGGTCGGGCGTGGTGATGTCGGCAAGAATGCAGAGCGCCTGCGCGACCTGTTTTCGCTGCTGCGCGCCGACCTGGAGTGACATCAGTAACGCAGGGATAAAGACCCACCGCGCCTAGCCGGCCGCGCCTAGCCGGCCGCGCCTAGCCGGCCGCGCCGAGCTGGCCGCGATCCGTCAGTGGATCGATGAGCCCGGGCCGGGCCTGACGTCCCCGCACTCAAAGATCACCGTTAAGGCGCGCTCCCTGGGAGCGCCCGTCGCAGCGCCGCTCTGCGGTTTTTTGCATCACAAGCCCCCAGCATCCCGCTCTCTGCCCCTCATCGTGTCGAGGGGCTGTCAGACCATGTGTCGCTTGACAACATCGAACACATCAAAGCCGTCAGCAGTCCCTTGAGGCCGCATCGATAGTAGCGACTTGGCGCCAGAAACCTGAATTTCTGGGCTTTCCCCACAAAAACTTTGACTACCTCGTTATTTGGGACTATTTTCCCAAGTGTAGACAAGCCTATGTGTATCTCGAGGAGCAGGATCATGGCCACTATGGAACATTTTTCACGCTGGCACGCCGCCATTGCCCGAAACAGTGAGCAGCAGATAACCACAGCCACTCGATCATTGCTGAAGCGTATGCACGACAATGTGGCGTCGGAGTCATGGCCGGTCGAGCAGAGTCCTGAGGCCCTGCCCGGGAATGCACTCAATCACAGTCACTGGTCTTTCACGACGCGGCGGGTGGACCGCGCAAGGGTCAAGACACTGCTCAACGGCAATCTGCAGCCCCGGGTTGGCGACCTGCTTCTCGCACGTATCGAAACTCTGGGACATCATGGCAAGCTGCAGCTGGTGGATGGCCGGCGGCGGCGGCTTTTCCGCGGTGATCTGATTATCGTCGCCTACGCCAATCGTTACGCCTGCGAGCAGTTCGAAGCGGAAGTGCCACAGAGCCTGGCCGGTTGCCATCTGGTCGCCGGCGGCGGGATCGCCGCTCTTGCGCTGTCGTGGCATGACCGCATCATCAAGGGCCCGACCACGATTCAACCCCTCGGCCTCCTGGCGGATGACCAGGGGCGGCGCATCAACCTCGAGGATTTCGCACTGCCCGCGCTTCAACCGCGTCCCGCGATACCGCCCCTGTTCGCCGTCGTGGGCACCGCAATGGATGCGGGCAAGACCGAGACCGCAGCCCACCTTGTGCGCGGCTTGAAGTCCACCGGGCGGCGTACCGGCTACATCAAGATTACCGGCACAGGAGCCGGAGGAGATACCTGGCTGCTGCAGGACGCCGGCGCGGACTGCGTGCTTGACTTCACCGATGCAGGACTGCCCTCCACCTACCGGGCGCCCACCGCGCGCATTGAGCATGCCATGGACTTACTGGTGAGCCATATGGCAGCTGCGGGGGTGGACGCCATCGTGATGGAGGTGGCGGACGGCGTTTACCAGAAAGAAACCGCGACACTCCTGCGCTCTTCAACGTTTGCACAGAGAGTCAGCGGAATCCTGCTCGCCGCCAGAGATGCCATGGGAGCCAGCGCCGGCATCCGGGCGCTAGCTGAACAACCCCGGCCGGTCCTCGCTCTGTCCGGCCTGCTCTCTGCCTCACCGCTGCAGAGGCGCGAAGCGCAGGCGGCACTCGGCATCGAAAGCTTCAACCGGGAAGAGCTTGCCAGCCCCGCTGTTGCCCGCCGACTGCTGGCCCGCCTTGCCGACATCGAGCAACTGGAGATGGCGCGATGACCTCGCTCCAGGTACGTCGCGACAATGGCATCAGCCCCCTCGTTCCCGGCCAGCTGCAGCAGCAGCGACTGTCGGGCACACCGGATGTGCGGTATTTCGCCTATCGGCCCCGCCGCCTGCAACAGGACCAACCGCCTCTGGTTTATGTGCACGGTTACAGTCGCCGCGCCGAAGCGCATGCCCGTTCCCTGTTGCCGCTCTGTGATGCGCTGGGCTGTCCGCTGCTCGCCCCCCTGTTCACCCGTGACGAGCACCCGCGATACCAACGGCTGGGCAAGGGCAGCGACGGACTCCGCGCGGACCGGGTGCTGAATGACTGCCTGGAGGACATGTTCGGCGACGATGCCGGGGCGATCCGTCTTACCGGCTTTTCTGGCGGCGCCCAGTTCGCGCATCGCTATACCATGGCACACCCAGCGCGTGTGACCCAACTGGTCATCATCGCCGCAGGCTGGTACACACTCCCCGACAACACGCAGCCCTACCCACTTGGTCTGCACACTCGCCGGGCATTGCGGGGGCTACACCTGAACCCCGAGCGATTCCTGCGTGTGCCGACGACGGTGATTGTCGGCGACCAGGATACCGGCAGGCAGAATCTTCGCAGCTCACCCGAACTCGACCTGCAGCAGGGGGCAACACGGGTCGAACGCGCCCGCAACTGGGTAGCACATATGCGCATCGCAGCCCGCAGCCACCAACTTCCGAGCCGGGTGCAATACCTCGAAATCCCCGATATTGCTCATGACTTCGACGCCTTTATTGATCGCGGGCATCTGCTGGCATTGCTGAACGACAGCCTTGATTGCAGTAACCAGACCGATACGCACAAGCATCCGGTGATGCCGCTGCAGACAGCATCGCTGTAAACCGGTGCGCGGGGGACAGAACATGACAGCAGCTGAAGCCAGGGCCGGGCAGGTTCGAGAACGGAAGTCTGGCGAACCTCCGGCGGTGAAGCCTGAATGGGTAGCCGACGATAATGTGCCGGAATTATCGTCTCGAAGGCGTGCTTCGCGCGCTGGTCCACTGATTGCGGGACTCCTTCTGATCTCGACACTCATACCCGTGGGCCTGTGGGTTCAGCACCAGTCGGCGTTCGTGGTGTCGCGGGATGCTCTGGTGCGCGCACATCTTTCGGAAATCGGTACGCGCATCGAAGGCGTGGTTCGCGAGGTCCGGGTGGATGCGGGGAGCCGGGTCAAGGCAGGGGATGTGCTACTGCACCTCGACGATCGTCATGTCAGGGCAGAGCTGGCGCAGGCTCGAGCAGAGCACGAGGCCCTCACTGCCGACTATCGCGCGGAGAAAGCCAGTATTGAACTGGAACGCGATCGACTTGGCCTGCGCATCAGCGGGGCGGAGGCTGAGGTACGTCGTGCCACATCCGCCCTCCAGGCCGCCGCCAGTGAAGCCGATGGCGCCGTGGCGTTCCATCGCACCCGCGAGTCGCTCCTGCCCGAGCGCCTGATATCGCGGGAAGTCGTGCGCGACGCTGCCGCCAGGGCCAATACCGCACAGGCGCGGGCTGCCGCTGCGGTCGCCGAGCAGGAGGCGGCCATCCATCTGCTCGCGGAGGCACACCACAGCCAGCGGGAGCTCATCGTGCGCGAACAGCGGCTCGACGTACTCGCAGCAAGGGGCAGAAAAGCCGAGGCGCGCGTCGCCAGAACGGAAGCGGACCTTGACGCAACCGTGATCCGCGCACCGGTTGACGGTGCGATCATCCGCCGGCTGGCACAGCCCGGCATGGCAGTAGACGTCGGCACCCCGATGCTCAGCATGTGGTTCAGCGACAACTCCTGGGTAGAGGCCTGGGTCGACGAAGCCGACCTGTCAGATATCACAACGGGCAACCGGGTGCGCGTGACCTCTCCTGCACTCCCCGGGCAGACACTGGAGGGAGTGGTCAGCAGCGTTGGCCTCGCCACCGACTTCGAGATGCCCCTGGACTATCTGCCCAGATCACGCAGCGAGCGCATGCAGCAAGCGCCGCTGGTAGGGGTCGCGATTCAGCTGCAGAACATGCCCGCACTGCTCAGGCCCGGGATGTCTGCCGTCGCCAATATCGAACGCAGCGAGCCGTCATCCTGATGTACGCCGGCATCAGCAAGCGTCTGCGGACACACCAGGCCCGACGCGGCATACCGCTGCCCGTCCTGGCGCTGATTGTCGCCCTCGGCATTCTGCCGCTTCTGCTAATCGCGCTGCGGGTTCTGGCGATTGCCGGGAGTGGCTGGCCCGCGCTGGTCGTGGCGGGCGACTGGCTGAACCAGCACCTGAGCCTGCTCTGGATTCCCACCGCGGACCGCACCGCCATCCTGCACGTTGTTCAATTGCCCCTTGCGGCACTGATGGTGGCGGTGACCCGGCTGAGCCTGGGTGTTCGAGTCCTGGGTTTTCGCGCCATACTGATCGCTATCGGGATGCGTGAAATTGGTGTTCTTCCCAGCCTTTTACTGATAGCGATCATCGCCGGGAGTGTCGTGCTCGTCAGACCACTCATGCGCCGCTCCAGTATGCCGCTCTACGCCCGCGTCTCCAGCATTCTCTCTATCGTCGCTGCAACGATGGTCATCGGCCTTCTCCTTGGCAGCGCCTTTGATATGCCCGTGCTGTCGAGCTTCGCCTTTTTCCCGGTAGTGATTCTTGCCATGCTGGCTGAGAGCATTGCCGACACCGTCGCCCGGGAGAACACGGCGATGGCGGCCTGGCGCACCGTGACCACCATTTTGCTGGCTCTGCTGATCGCCGGGATATCCGCATGGCCGCCACTGCGCCAGCTCACGCTGGCCTGCCCAGAGCTCATTCTCACACAGCTGGTGCTGGTCATTCTGGTTTCGGAATTCATGGACTGGCGACTGCTTGAGGACTTTCGCCCGGGCCAGCGCTCGGCAGACACCCCGACAGGACTGCATATTGCGGTCGTGCGCAATCGCTGGAGTAACGCGGTACTCAGACACACCGGCAGCACCGCGCCCAAACGCTACCGTCTGCGTTCAGTGCAGGCACTGGTGGATGCGCTTCGCGCTCACGGTCACACGGTTGCTGTCCTGGAAGCAGACGCGCGCCTGTTCAGCCGATTGAGGGATATTTTCCCGCGCGAGGCACTGGGCGAAGTCCCCGCGGCGCTCGTCATCAACTGTGCAGGCGGCGCACAGGGCAAGGGGCGCCTGTGCCAGGTGCCCAATCTCTGCGAGATGATCGGCGTGCCCTATACGGGTCCCGATCCGCTCGCCATGGCGGTGATCAGCGATCAGCTGCTGATGTCACAGACTCTGGCGGCAAAGGGACTGCGGACCCTGTCCTGCCATGAGCCCGGAGACGCAGCGGACCATGACCCGGGGAAACAGCACGGGCCCAGGCTGGTACTGCACCGCTTTCAAACAGACAGAGAACCCATCCTGGTGCGCAGCGCGCCTGCGATCACGCGTGCGATCAAACGCGTGCGCAACGCGGGCGACCTGCCACTCATTGCCGCGGTACCGACGGGGCGCCGGCTGCGTGTTGTCGTCGTTCGCGGAGCGAATGCCGGCAGCCCACCCCAGGTACTCCCGCCTATCGAAAGCCATCACGGGAAGCGCGGCTATCCACTGGCTCAGCTTGATCACGTCCAGCACAGCGCGCTGGCCGATGCGGCGCAAGGGGCCTTTGTCGCGCTGCGCTGCGCCGATCTGGCACGCATGGAACTCTGGCTGTCCCCCGAGGGCGAGATTGGCATTATCAGCGTGCGCGCCATCGACCTTCTGTCGCCGCGCGGCGAAGTCGCCGTGAGCGCTCGTGCGGCCGGCATAAGCTACCCGGCTCTGATTCAACGATTGCTCGAGTCTCATACGACGCCGGCACGCCATGCATTGGCGCTCGGTCACCATCCACTCACTGTGTTTGAACCCGCGCGAGGTACCCTATGAAAAACTTCAAACTCATCCGCTCAGGCATTGCCACCAGCCCACTGCTCCGGGCCCTGAGCAGTGTAGACACTGCGTGGGATCTGCAAACCGGCCGGCAGGAGAAAGTGCGTGTACAGCGCGAAGCACTCGCGGTGCCGATACGTGGCCTGCGAAAATCCTGCCTGCTCGGCAGAGCGCGGCGTGACGTCCAGGAGAGCCGCTGGACGACGGGGAGCGCCCGCTTTCCTCTCATACGCCATTTTCTGCAAAGTGTTGCCGAAGATCTCGATTGCGGTCTCGGCCGCGCCAGGCTGGTCGCGCTGCCCGCCGGTCGACGGGTCTATCCACATATTGATCGGGGACGCTATTACCAACTGCACGACCGTTACCACCTGGTGCTGACATCATCCCTGGGTTCCTGGCTACGGGCGGGCGATGAGGAAGTGCGCATGCAGGCGGGAGAGCTCTGGTGGTTCGACAACCGGCAGATACACGAGGCGTATAACGATGGCGACGAGGATCGGGTCCATCTGATCTTTGATCTGCTGACACCGGCGGGCCGCAGGGAAGCGGATCGGCAGTTGCTCCAGGCACGCGCTGCGCAGGCAGGCAAGACCGAGACTGCGGCGGTGATGTCATAACCGCCCGCAGTCGTCCCCGCGCCTAGCGTGCCGGCATCAGATACACCTCCCGCACGCTATTGCGGGGATCTGCATTCACGGCATAGAGCACCGCATCGGCGACGTCCTGTGGATCGAGTTTGTCCGGCTTGGGTTCATCAAAAAACGGGGTGTTGACCATACCCGGTGCAATCACCGTGCAGCGCCCCTGCCACGTCTTCATCTCCTCAGCGAGATTCTGCGCAAAGCCGTGAACGAACCACTTGCTGGCACCATAGACCGAGCCCGCGATGGTATTCCGTCCCGCAGCGGAGCCGGTCATCAGGAAGTGGCCGGTGCTCTTGCGCAGGTGGGGCAGAGTAGCGCGTGCGGTGTAGAGCACGCCGAGAACGTTGACGTCGATCATCCGGCGCCATTCATCCGGGTCGCCTGCCTCCGTGCCGGCGGCATTGAGACCCGTACCCGCATTGGCAAAAACAGCGTCAAGCTGGCCGAATTTCTCCAGGCCGGCGTCAACGGCCTGCGACAGCTGTTCGTAGTCGGTAACGTCAGCAGCAAAGCCAATCGCACGGTCATCGCCAATTTCCGCCACAAGGTCTTGCAGGCGGTCTTCCCGCCGCGCGATCAGCACGACGCGCCAGCCCTGCTCTGCTGCCTTGAGTGCCGTAGCGCGACCGATGCCGCTTGACGCACCGGTAATCAAAAGTGTCTTATCCATCGTGTTCTCCCCGGTTTCCTGGAACTGCCACGATAGCCAGAAGACCCTGTGGCAGCGTCAGCGAAGGTTCAGTCGTCTTTCTGCCGATTCAGGTCTTCCAGCGCTTCATCACCTGCCGTGGCCAGACTTCGCAGGATATCCACCTCTGCGCTAATGCGATGGCGAACCTGATTCCAGAAGCGCTCCTGATCGGCATACGCTTCGGTATCACGCAGGCGCAGGCTCTGATAGCACTGCAGGGCCTTATCGGCAGAGCGGCGCATGGAAAAGGCTTCCGCTGTCTCCCTTGCCGCGCTGACCAGCGCTGCATAGCGATGCCGGTCGAGCGCGCATACCCAGTGAAGCGCATCGCCGAAGTCCTGTTGGCTTTCGTGCTGCAGAAGGCGCCCGTTGACGCCGTCCCGCACCACTTCCCGCACACCGGAAGCATCAAGGGCAACCACCGGCAGTCCACTCGCCATTGCTTCGGTAAGCACCATGCCCTGCGTTTCGCTCTGTGATGTAAAGGCAAACAGGTTCATTGCATTCATGGCATTTGCGAGGGCATGCCCTTCCAGTACGCCACAGTGCTTCAGGCGCTCACTCAGGCCCGCCTCTTCAAACCGCTGAACGATGGCTGCCTCGGCGTCACCACCACCGACCAGCAGGAAATAGCGGTCCTGGCCTTCCCGGAGAAAAGAAATGACACTGTCGGTCAGGAAACCCACGTTCTTTTCCCAGGCGAGCCGGCCCATATGGCCAACGACGAAGGCCTTTTCAGGAATGCCCTGCTCGCGGCGTAGTGACGCACCGTTACCCTGCGCGAAGCGTTCAACATAAACACCGGTGGGAATGGTTTCCACCGGTGTTTCAACACCGCGCTCCAGAAGCAGATTGCGGATACTTTCGCTCGGCGCCACCACCAGATCGGTCAAATTGGCGTAACAGGTAGCCAGCTCGATCACGAAACGCTTGAGCGCCGGCGAGTCCATGGGAACGTAATGCGTGTACTCTTCGTAAAGCGTGTGGTGCGTAAACACCAGCGGCCGCTGCAGCATGCGCGCAGCCCGCAGGGCCGTCATGCCGAGCAGAAACGGGTGCTGTGAATGAATGACGTCGGGAGCGAAATCCTCCAGCGTGCCCATCAGACCGCTGGGCAGCGGCAGTGCAACCGAGAAATCGCTGGCGTTAAAATTTTGCAGGGCCGGAATACGGACAACACCCGCTTCCTTCGTCGGCTGATCGGTGAACGCCGGCGCAACCACAAGCACCTCGTGCCCCGCACGCTGATATTCCTCGCGAAAAGCCGCCACTGAACGTGCCACGCCGCCCACGTGGGGCAGATAGGTGTTGCTGATAAGGACAATGTTCACTCGTGGTCTCCGGCGGCCGTCGAAGGCGCCAGAAGCAATCTATCAGGTCCGGTCTCGATAACGTGATAGCCGGGTAATGCGGATGTCAGCGACGGCGGCGACGCATGCCAGTCCGCCGCCAGGGCAATCGCAACGCATTCATTACCCGCGTGCTCAATGCGCACACTGACCTCACCGAATACTGTCGGCGCGGGCCCGAACGCCATGGGCTCACCGGTTTCCAGCCAGCGCTCGGGTATGCCACCGGCAAGTATCAGACTGTCGCCCTCCTCGCGCAGAAAACAGTTGCGCAGCATCAATACCCATTCCGCCGCCGCCCAGACGTGGTGTCCATCGCCCATGCAGCCGCCGCCGGTTTGCGGGTGAATGGCCTCGGGCCACTGCCCGGTGGGACTGGCGAGCCGGGCCACGGCGTCCATGAGTTCAAGCGCGCGGGGATCTCCGGCACGCAGCAGCACCTGTGCCACCTGCAGCGTGAGGTAGGCATTCTGGCCGGAGTGAATCATGTCCTGGAAGAAGGCACCGTGCACAAAACACGCCTCTATCAGGTAATCGGCGCAATCCAGCAGACGCGGATCCTGCGCAGGCTGCAGCTGCAGGGGATAACCCGCGACAATGGAACCCACGGCGCCTGCATCGAGGCGCCGATAGGGGGCCGCGGGCATGGCCGGGCGCCCCAGACGCTCCTCGCAGGTCGCAAGACTGCGATCAACCGCGCGTTGCAGGCGCTGCGCGCTATCACGGCAGCGTCGTGCCGCATCGGCATCGCTGTCCTCCAGCATATCCGCTGCGGCCTGCAGTCCCGCCACGCTCCAGAAGTCGTCCCAGTAATAATAGTCATTGGGGCCGAGATGCTCGGCGCTGAAACCGGCCGGGAGGAGTCCGGCATGCGGTGTCGGTGGCGACTCCGGCAGACACTTGCGTGTGATCCAGCGCGCGGCGCGATCGATCGGGTCGCGCCAATGAGCCGGCGCCGACTCACCGCTGAAACGCCGATAACGGTCGAGAAGCCACAAGACTTCGCCATTGGAATCCCACTCACCTTCCTGGGAACGGAAGTAACCAAACCGCGTCTGTCGATGGAAAAAGCGCTCAATCGCACGCCGCCCGCGCGCTTCCAGGCCAACACTCAGCAGGGCATTAACGATAAAGGCAGCATCGCGGAACCAGAATCGCTTGTAAGTCGAGGGCCCCGGATAGGCGTCACCGGGGCTGTGCAGCACCAGAGAGGTGATCGCCGCTTCGTAGAGGAAGCGGTAATGCGGGTCCGGACACTGCAGTTGACTCGCAGCCGCACGCTCAGCCGCCCAGGCGTCATTCGTCAGCGCGGTCGACACAGTCTCGTTGAGCGGGATGCGCGCCTCGATTTCACCCTCGCCCACGATATTCCAGCTCGCGGCTGCAGAGGCGAGACCGACAGGACAATGAACGGCTGTCGCCTGCTCATCCGTCGTCAATTTGAACAGGACGTCCCCTTCACTGTACGTGGAGACGTGGTGGCGCTCAGGCGCCCGGTTGAGGTACACCGAGGGCTCGCCATCAATGTGCCACTGAGTGCCGCCGCTTTCCAGCGCGATATCGGACACGAAGCTGACCCCTTCCGGGTTCTGTGGGCGAACACCCAGTACCAGTTGAGCGCGCCCCCCGCGACGGTCGGTCGCGCGCACCGTCAGGTGACAGACCGCCTCGCCGGCCTCCTCGATCACGGCTGCCCGGCACGTCAGCGTCAGCTCCTCGTTTTCGCTTCGCGTGACCACTGCAACGCCGCTGTCAAAATCGTAGGCCTGCGTAGACTCGCTCGCCCGGGATGGAAAGAGGCGCCGCCCATCCTCTGACAGGACCCAGGCATCAAGAGACCAGCCATCGAGAAAAGGGGTGAGCAGACCGCGGGGGTCAACGATCGGCAGGCCCTCAAGGTCGGGATAACCGATGGCCGTCCAGTTGCGGTGCGTAAGATTGACGTGCGTGACGGAAAAGGCACGCGGCAGAAAGGCCCGGTCGTGGGGGTCGTACTGTCGCTCTACCCAGTAAGGCCAGATCCAGTCCAGGTTGTGCTGTATCACCTTGCTGTTGATCAGTCCGCGGGCGTGGAATACCACGCCGGCACGCAATAGCTCGATGGGCTCGCCCACTTCCGATGGCTGCGCGAGGCCGCGCAAGCGACCGAGAATTTCCAGGGGGTCGAGAAAGCCCTGCGAGGTCGCCGCCTTGCGGATCACCCAGCGCAGGGGAAGCCAGCTCCACCATTTCATGTTTCGCGGATCTCCTGTGCGTTTGCCTCGTAACGGGACAATGCTCGCCGCGCAAGGCGGTTGAGGTAGATTACCGCCACCACCGTCGCAACAAAGCCTATGCCGTAAACTGCCCACTCGACGGGCGTTCGCCCATATTCCCGCACCTCCACCGTCACCAGATCGGCAGCCAGCGAGCCCAGATAAACGTTATGCAGCGAGAAGGGCACCAGCCCGATCAGCGTGCCAAGGGCATAGCCGCGGAAGCTGAATCCGGTCAATCCAAAGTAGTAATTCGACAGTTTACCGGGGAAAAAGGGAATCAGGCGCGTCAGCAGCACCACCTGAAAATCATGCTGCTCCATCTCCTGCGTAACCGAATAAAACCGCGCGTGGCTGCGGATCCAGTTGCGCAGACGCTCACCGCTGCAATAGCGCGATATCAGGAAGGCCAGGCAGGCACCGAGCGTCGTGCCGATAACCACGTAGGTCGTTCCTTCAAGCACCCCGAAGACAAAGCCGGCACCGGTGGTGAACAGTACGCCAGGCAGAAGCAGGACCACGGCCGCCGCCATGAACAGGACAAACCAGACGATCGACAGCATCCCCTGGTTTTCAACCCAGCGCAGGACATGCAAAATCTGTTCGTCGATATCCAGCCAGAAAAGCACTGCGACGAGCGCTGCCACCGCGAGCGCGGAGGCGGCTATGGCGGCTATTGGTGACTGCATGCCAATACCGTAGCAGGGATGGGGCCGTGGCTGCCAGTATCCGTGATACGCGGATTCATGTCATCGCCGCAGATACGAATGCCAGCTGGGCTCCTGTCCGGCGCCGGATGCGGGGCGATGGGGCGTTAGTGCCGTTACGCTCAGCCTGGGTGTCTACCCAATCAACCGCGCCGCGGGATCGTTGGATAACTGCCCGTTTGTGCGTGCAGCGCCCGCGCGCTCAGATTTCCTCCCGAACCTGCGCGTAGGCCAGGGCGGCAAAAATCCCCGTTCCCCCAACGACATTCCCGAAAAACGCCGGAAGGACGCCACAGAGAACGGCAGCCGACACGCCAAGCTCGCCCCGTGCAACGAGAATAAACAGCTCGGTAGAACCGGCCACCACATGGGACATCCCGCCAAGGCCGATCATGTAAGTCAGGATAATAATCATCAGGACCTCGCCCGCACTTTCCATTCTGGGCAGGACCCACACCAGTGCCGCAATAATGAAACCGGCGGGAATGCCCCAGGCAAAATGCTCAATCGCCGTCGCCGAGGCGTAGTGACGCGATATCGACAGCACACCCTCAAACCGGGCTTCTGGCAAAATATGGCCAAAAACCAGCACCAGGGCCGCGGCGGCACAGCCGACCATGTTCGCACTGAAGACAATGCCCCAAAGGCGTGCCGTGTGATAGAAGTTCAGCGCCGTGGGCGCAAGAAACAGGGGCAGTATCGGGGTGATCGTGTTTTCGGTAAACAGCTGCATCCGGCCGAGAATGACAATGAGGAAACCGACCGTGTAGCCGAGGTTGGTGATACCCGGCGCCCAGGCCTTGTCGGGAAGGATCGATGCGAGAAAACCCATGCACACGACGGAAAGGCTGATAGCCAGACCCGCCGCAACGCCCGACCACCATAACGCGCTGAATCCACGCTTCAGTTCGTGTTCTCCATCACGCCGAATCGCTTCAAAAATGACAGGTGAAGGCACGTTCTCATGCTCGTCTACCTGTTCCTCTTCAACGCGATCAAGATCCGCACCTCTGGACATTCCTCGACCCCCTCCTGACCCCGGAACCGCGATCGCCTGAGAAAGCCGCCAGTGCCAGCCAGTCGACTCAGCCAGTCAGGCCCCGCCGGGCCTGCAACCGCAAGCCGGTAAGATACCCCATTACCGGCAGCAACATGAGAATACCGTACATCACCGGCGCAATGGTCATGGCAGGGTTGCCGAGGATTGTGCCGGTCACCAGGATGGCCGTGCCGCCGTTCTGGATGGAGGTTTCAATGGCAATGGTTCGCGCGTCCCGGGGGTCACGGCGCAAAGAGCGGGCAAGGGCGTAGCCGGCCACAAGCGCCGCACTTGCCAGAAGCAGTGCCGGCATCGCGGTAAGAGCGAGAAACTCGGGCATTCGAGCCCAGTTCTGCGCAATGATTCCAGCAATGACCGCCAGCAACATAAGAAAGGGAAGCCGGGTCATCCAGAATTCGTAACGCTCACATAACGCACGATGGTAGTGCCGCAGGATCATGCCTAGCGTCACCGGAACCAGCGTCACCGCCGTCAGTTTGCCAACAGTGGACAGAAAAGGGAGCGCAATCTCTGTATCACCAGCGAAACGGCTGTCTATGATCCAGCCGGCCACGAGCGGCAGGCTGAAGGGTGTAATCAGGCTAACAATCGCGGTAAGCGCAATGGACAGAGCGAGATTGCCGCCCACCAGGTAGGAGAAGACGTTTGACGTGGTGCCACCGGGACTCAGGGCAAGAATCATGAAGCCGATCATGATTTCCGGTGGCAACGGCAGTCCCGACAGAAGCAGGAAGGCAAGACCTGGCAGCAACAGCATCTGGGAGGCAAGACCGCAAAGGACGCTTGCGGGACGCGCCCACAGCGCTCGAAAATCACCCGGGCTGAGATTGGCGCCCATGCTGAACATCATGATGAACAGGGTGAGCGGCAGCGCAATGGCAAGAACAAGGTCCTGGTTCACAAACCCCACCAGACTGTGAGTAGCAGGCACAGACCATAGGCAAAAAATCCCTGACCTGTCGCCGGCGGCAGACGGACGCGCTCGGCCGGCGCCTTGTCGAGCAGTTGCAGCGGCCGACTGAGGAGCAGAAGCGAGGCCAGCGGGATCGCAGCATGCGCGAGCAGACCCATGGCGCGGAGACCCAGTGTGACAAGCGCCAGAAGAACGATCAGACCCTGAAAAAGGCGCCTGGCGCGGGCATAGCCCAGGCGCACGGTCAGCGTTCGCAGGCCCTGCTTGAGATCCGCCTCGTAATCGCGCAGTTCGTTGCTCAGCAATAGCAGGGAAGCGAACAGACTGAAGGGTAACGACAGCCAGAACACGCCGGCGTGATAACTGCCCGAGACTGCAAAATAGGCGCCGCCAACGAGCAGTACGCCCATGAGAAGAAACACCAGCGGCACACCCAGTCCGCGCTCTTTGTAATTCACCGGATGGCCGGTGTAACCCAGGGCACCCGCCATGCCCACGAGCGCCAGCACCAGCATGGGCCAGCCCCGCAGCCACACCAGATAAACACCGACAATACCCGCCAGAAGAAAAGCCAGCGCGCCGAGGCGGGTGTTGCGGCGGATTGCTGCGCGCTGGCCGCCATCAAACTCGGCGCTGTGCCGGTCTGCATGATCGTTGACAAGATTGACCCCGGCCTGCAAAAGCACGCCGGCACCGATAACCAGCACGGCCAGGCCGGGATTTTCCGCTCCATCGCGCAACGCCAGAATGGCTCCAAGGCCACAGGTGGCGACAGCGACAACAAGAGAGAATGGCCGCAGAGCGCGAACGAATCGGGTTTTATCCTGGGCCATGGGCACGGTCATGCTGCAGCGGAGTCTTGAGTGGCGCAAGATTACACCAGCGTTACGCGGCTTGCATCAAAGGTGCGAAGAGCGCATCAACGCTCTCCCTTTTTGAGCGCAGCCCACGCGCGGGAACTCTGTCAGTCGAGCGGCACGTGGTGGCTGTGTCGCCGCGGTGCTGGCAGCAGATACGGTACGCATCGACGGTAATCCCGAAACTCATCACCATAGCGTTGCAGGTAGCGCTGCTCCTTGAGTCTTGGCGCCAGCAGACAGTAGGCCGTTAGCGACAGTGCCAGAATCAGCTGATCGGGTGTCCATAGGGGGACGGTCCACAGGGTCAGTATAAAAGCGGCGTAAATGGGATGGCGTACACGGCGGAACAGCCCGTGCACGGGCATGCCTGGGTAGCGCGGTCGCGCGCCCCGCAACAGCGACAGCCAGCCCAATGCACCGGACTGGACCTCGATACCGGCATCGACCGTAGCTTTGAGCAGCAAAAGCCAGGTACCGGCATAAACAGCGAGCACAGCCCAGCGCAGAGCGCCTTCCGCCTGCCACCAGATCACGCCAGACGGCGTCCAGAGCAGAAAAAGGGCGAGCAGCTGCAGTGAGGCGATTATGACGTAGCTGGTCGAACTCAGAGTCTCTCCGTACCAGCCGGGCAGTAGTCGTACCAGCCAGCGGCTACCGCGCCGCCCCAGCAGCAGCGAGTGCAACAGGGGAAACTGCGCAATCAGCGCAAGATTCACCGGCCAGCGCCAGGGCTCCGGCACAGCGCCAAGCGCGTGGCTCATACCCGTGGCCATGCCGCCGATCATGCTCGCCGCGGCAAGCGCAAAAAGACCGTGGCAGAGTGCGCCGATGCCGGCTGCCAGTGCAATACGCGCCCGGCCGGGTGCCGGTCGCAGCGCCTCGGTGAGTAAGCGCAGCATGTTGCGCAGCTGTGGGGGCGGTAGTAACGCCATGATTGCCGATAACCTCGACCTGCCTGACAGCGTGATAGTAACCGGGAGCATACGACCGATCAGCGGCCACCGACCGGCCGGCGCCGACATTTAGCGCCGATAGCTACTACGAAAGCTGGACAGCCGTCTTGCTGCATGGCCTCTGCCGTCAGATGGTGGCTCGCGGCGGGCCAGATCAGACTACTGTCATCGATCACCGCGGCATTGCCGCGTAAACCCTTTTTTCCGTCACGGGACTGGTCGATGATAGTGTGCAGGGCACCGGAGTGACACCACGTCAACAGGGGGAGTTTCCGCGCTGAATATCCTTGTTTACAACACGGGCAGCAGCAGCCTGAAGTGCAGCGTCGTGAATGCCAGCGAAGACCGGCGGATCCACTCGCACACCGCTGCATGGCCCCCTGCCGAGGACGAGGACGCACAAGCGCTGCCCGATCTACCGTCCGATGCCAATGAGCTGCGTATTACCGCGGTCGCCCATCGCATTGTCCACGGCGGTCCCGACTACAGCGGTCCGACCCTTCTTGACAGCCACGCACTGCAGGCAATTGAGGCCGCCAGCGCACTCGCCCCGCTGCACAATACGCCGGCACTGTCAGTCATCCGCGCGGCGATGGCTCGCTATCCCCTGCTGCCACAGGTGGCGGTCTTCGATACTGCTTTCCATCACCACCTGCCGTCCCACGCACGCCACTACGCGGTTCCGGCACACTGGCGCGAACACCACGGCGTGCGCCGCTTTGGCTTTCACGGCATTTCCCACGCCAGCGTAGCCCGGCAGGCAGCGGCGTTACTGCAGCGCCCTCTGCATGGCCTGCGTCTTGTCACCCTGCATCTCGGCAACGGGGCCAGCGCCGCCGCGGTCGCGCAAGGACGGAGCATTGACACCTCCATGGGCATGACGCCCATGGAGGGGCTGGTAATGGGCACGCGAAGCGGTGACCTCGACGTCGCCGCCGCTCTGCTGGTTGCCCGACGCGAGGGTCTGTCACTCGACGAACTGGAGCGCGTGCTCGGCCAGCAAAGCGGTCTTGTGGGGCTCTGCGGCGACGCTGACCTGCGCGCCATTCTGCAGCGAAGTGACGCGGGCGATACACAGGCGAAACTGGCGCTCGAGGTCTACGCTTATCGTATAAAGAAGTACATCGGCGCCTACACGGCGGCTCTGGGAGGGCTGGACGCACTCGTGTTTACCGGCGGGGTTGGCGAAAACGCCGCTGCCGTACGCGAACGTGTCTGTGCTGGCCTTGAGTCATTCGGGATCGCTGTTGATAGTCAGGAGAATGAACGACATTTTTCAGGACAGGCGCGGATGATTCACGCTGCCGGGTCCGCGGTTGCGGTAGTGATCGCGCCGTCCGACGAGGACCTGGAGATCGCACGGCAGGCGCAGAGCGCGCTCTCGCAGCGCTCAGAGCAGCACTCAGAGCAGCGCAGGGGAAGGTAAACGATGACAAGTACCGCACTCGCTCTCTCGCAACCACTGAGCCCCGATGAGCTTGCCGGCATAGACGCCTACTGGCGGGCCTGCAACTACCTGGCGGCGGGCATGATCTACCTGCGGGCCAACCCGCTGCTGCGCGAGCCCCTCGCCATCGAGCACATCAAACAGCGACTTCTCGGCCACTGGGGTGCCAGTCCGGGACTCGCATTCACTTACGTGCATACCAACCGGCTGATCCGTGAGCATGATCTCAACGCCATTTTCATCGCCGGGCCAGGCCACGGCGCCCCCGGCGTGCTGGCACCGGTGTATCTGGAGGGCAGTTTCTCGGAGATCTATCCCGACATCAGTGAGGATGAGGAGGGCCTCGCGCGCCTGTTTCGACACTTTTCTTTCCCGGGTGGTTTTGGCAGCCACTGTACGCCGGAGCTACCGGGCTCAATTCACGAAGGCGGCGAACTCGGCTACAGCCTGTCCCACGCCTTCGGCGCCGCTTTCGACAACCCCGACCTCGTCGTTATCACCACTGTGGGCGATGGCGAGGCCGAGACCGGGCCGCTGGCCACCGCCTGGCACTCAAACAAGTTCCTGCATCCCATCCGCGACGGCGCCGTTCTTCCGGTGCTGCAGCTAAATGGCTACAAGATCAACAACCCCACACTGCTCGCTCGCATCCCCCACGAAGAACTGGAGCAACTGATACTTGGCTATGGCTGGACACCCTTCTTCGTCGATGGGGATGATCCTGCCAGCATGCACCAGCAGATGGCCGCTGCCATGGACGCGTGCCTGTCACGCATCCGCGAGCACCAGCAGTCGGCGCGCTCCAGCGGCGTTGCCAGCCGACCGCGCTGGCCGATGATCGTGCTGCGCTCGCCCAAAGGCTGGACCGGACCAGTGGAGGTCAACGGCCATCGCGTCGAAGGCAGCTGGCGGGCGCACCAGGTGCCCATCAAGGATGTAAGGGACAATCCGGCGAGTTTTGCCCAGCTGGAGGCATGGCTGCGCAGCTACCGGCCACAGGCATTGTTCGATGACAATGGCCGTCTGCGAGAGGATCTGCGGCAGCTGGCGCCGCAGGGGAAGCGACGCATGGGCGCCAACCCCCATGCCAACGGTGGCTTGCTGAAGAGAGAGCTGCGTCTCCCGGATTTTCGCCGCTATGCCGTGCCGGCGGCGGAACCGGGGCAGAGCCGCGCCACGAACACGCAGCCACTGGGGGCCATGCTACGCGACACCATGGCACGCAACATGGGCAACTTCCGCGTGTTCGGCCCTGACGAGACCACCTCCAACAAGCTCGATGCCATTTATGAGGCCAGCGGCAAGCTGTGGCTGGCAGAGCGTCGACCCGAGGACGATGATGGCGGTGACCTGGATACCGATGGCCGCGTACTCGAGATGCTCTCGGAACACACACTGGAAGGCTGGCTGGAAGGCTACGTGCTCACGGGCAGACACGGTTTCTTTGCCACCTATGAGGCCTTCGCTCACGTCATCGACTCCATGTACAACCAGCACGCCAAGTGGCTCGAGATCTGCGAGAGCCTGGCCTGGCGCGCGCCGATTGCCTCCATCAACCTGCTGATCACATCCACGGTATGGCGCCAGGATCACAATGGTTTCACGCACCAGGACCCGGGCTTTATCGACATTGTGGTGAACAAGAGCCCCGCGGTCACCCGCGTCTATCTGCCACCCGACGCCAACTGCCTGCTCTCCACCGCAGACCATTGCCTGCGCAGCCATAATGACATCAACGTCATTGTCTGCGACAAGCAGAACCACCTGCAGTACCTGGATATGGAATCGGCCATCCGCCACTGCACGAAAGGCATCGGCATCTGGGACTGGGCCAGCACCGATCAGGGCAAGGAGCCCGACCTGGTGATGGCCGGCTGCGGCGACATCGCCACGCAGGAGGCGCTTGCAGCCACCGCCCTGCTGCTCGAGCAGTTCGACGATCTGCGGGTGCGTTTTATCAACGTGGTTGACCTGTTTCGCATGGCACCGGCCGAGGAACATCCCCACGGCCTCAGCGACCGCGATTTCGACAGCCTGTTCACCATGGACAAGCCGGTGATCTTCAACTTTCACGGTTACCCCTGGCTGATTCACCGCCTCGCCTATCGCCGCCATAATCACCGCAACCTGCATGTGCGCGGCTATAAGGAAAAAGGCAGCATCAACACCCCGATGGAACTGGCCATCGAGAACAACGTGGACCGCTTCAGCCTGGCCATTGACGCCATCGACCGGGTGCCGAGGCTGCAGTCGAGCGGCGCTCACGCCAAGGAGACGCTGCGCAACCGGCAGATAGACTGTCGACAGTATGCACATGAACACGGAGTGGACATGCCAGAGATCAGCGGCTGGCGCTGGATGCGCAGCGAGGGACATGCGCCTCGGCAGGCCTACTGATCTGGATTCTCCGCGCGCATGCGACGGCATGCAGCTGCATAAGCACCAAACAAAATAGTCTAAAAAACTACCGATTTATACCTGTAGACTGCCCTTTTTATTCTGGGAGCCGGCTACGTGGCGCAGCTATTGGACAGCAGGGAACTGGATGCGAGAGCGGATGCGATCGTGAACCACATCCATGACTATCTCGATGCGGGTAATCGAGTATTCACAACCAGCTCCTTCCAGACGCAGAGCCTGCCACTGCTGCACATCATTAGCCGGGTCAATCGGAATATCCCGGTGTATTACACCAGCACAGGCTTTCTGTTTCCCGACACAATCCGCTTTGCCGAACAACTCGCTGATACACTCAACCTCAACGTCATTGCCCTGCGTCCCGACGTTCCCAAGATCAAGCAGATGGATCGTGCCGGACGCCTGCTTTACACCTCGGACCCCGACTACTGCTGTTATCTCAACAAAGTGCAGCCGCTGGAACCTGTACTACAGGCCAACGACGTCTGGATCAATGGCGTACGCTCGGACCAGAGCGATGTCCGCGCGGCAATGCAGCGGGAAGAACCGGCGCGGCATGGCTGTCTACGCTACCATCCAATGCTCGACTGGGATGCACGCAGCGTCTTCTACTATCGCCGTCTGCATGACCTGCCAGAGCACCCCATGGAAGCCAGCGGCTACCTGAGCATTGGCTGTGAGCCCTGCACGAGCAAAGCATTTGGCGAGGGCAATGCCCGCAACGCACGCTGGTTCGGCATGAACAAGACAGAGTGTGGGCTCAATACAACACTGGTTTCGGGGAACAACTGAATGCGGATTCTGGTTACGGGCGGTGCCGGCTATATCGGCAATGAGCTGGTCTATCGGCTGTCTGCCGAACCTGGTGTGGAAGACGTTCTCGTGTATGACAATCTCTGCAAGGGCAATTACAACCTGTTTACCGGTCTGCGCAAGGTACCCGGAAACAACGTGCGCTTTATGCAGGCGGATATTCTCGACTCGCGCAGTCTGCAACGCGCCATGCAGGGCATCGATATTGTCATCCACCTGGCGGCGCGGGTTGAAACACCTTACGCCGACCAGAACGCCCATGACTTTGAGCAGACCAACCACTGGGGTACCGCAGAAGTCGTTTACAGCGCTGAAGACGCCGGCATTAAGCGCTTTATCTACCTGAGCAGTCAGTCAGTGTATGGCCAGGGCCGCATCGTGGATACGCATCACCCCCGAGCGCCCACCAGTTTCTACAGTCTTTCAAAGATGCGGGGAGAAGAGCATGTACTGCGCCTGATGGAAAAAATCCCGGTACAGCTTGTGCGCTGCGCCAATGTTTACGGTTACTCCAAGAACCTGCGCGTTGAGACGATGGTAAACCAGTTTATTTTTGATGCGCATTTCCTCAACCGGGTAGCCGTCCACGGCAACCCCGAGCACACCATGACACACATCAGTGTCTACCGGGTGGTCGAGACCCTTGCCCGCATGATCCGTAGGGACATGGAATCGGACGTCTACAACCTATCCCACCGCAGCATGTCGACGGCCGAACTGGTCGCCGCGCTGAGGGAAGTTTATCACTCGCTGGAGACGATATACGTCGAGCAACACGCGCCTCTGCAGGATCTGACCATCGACTGCGACGCGCGGCTGCGGGGCTTGCTCCCGGGAGACACCACGATGGTTGAGGACATCGTGAAGTTTCGCGAGCTGTTTACGTTTTGAGGATGCGTGCCGTTTCTCAACAGGACCCGGCATGTCCACCGCGCCTGCAACGTGGCCGAGCGTAGCGACCGCAATGCCGGGCCCGGTGTGGTCAGGTTCCGTCGGGGCCTGACCCCATAATGATATCGCGATACGTCCCGCCTGCCGGAATCATGGGGTAGACGTTCTCCGCCGCATCAACGATAACATCCAGCAGATAGGGTTCGTCCGGATTCTCGAGCAGGCGCGCGAACGCCGCCGGCAGATCGGCAGGGTTGGAAACACGCTCTGCGCGTACTCTGTAACCGGCAGCAATCATCGGAAAATCGGGATAGATATCAGTCTCACCCGGCGCTTTCACCGCCATGGGGTCGGACTGGTCCGAACCGGAGCGATGCCCCTCATAGATCATGTCCTGCCACTGCCGCACCATACCCAGCCACTGATTGTTGATCACCACTACCTTCACGCCGATGCTGTAACGATGACAGGTCGCCAGCTCATGAATGGTCATGTTCAGCGAACCATCACCATCGATATCGATCACCTGCCGCTCAGGGCAGGCGATCTTGGCACCAATGGCTGCCGGCAGACCATAACCCATGGTGCCGAAGCCGGAACTGCTGAGGAAAGAACGCGACTGCCGCGGCTGGTAGTGCTGCATCGCCCACATCTGGTGCTGACCCACACCCACGCTCACGACTGCTTCACCGTCGGTCATTTCACTCAGCAGCTGTATGGCATACTGCGGGCTGATCGCCTCTCCCCGGGGCACATCAAAGGGAAAGTCCCGCAACAGTCCCGACAGGTAATCCAGCCATTCCCCGTGTTCACCGCAGCTTGCGTGCTCGACCAGCTGTGTCAGCGCCTGGCCGATGTCCGCCCAGACGGGCAAGGTAACGCTTTTGTTCTTGTTCAGCTCGTCGCGGTCGATATCTATGTGGATGATCTTGCCATCGGCGATAAAGGCATCGACCTTGCCGGTAACGCGGTCGTCAAAGCGAACGCCGGCAGCAATCACCAGATCCGCTTCATTCACCGCAACGTTGGCCGCTTTCGATCCGTGCATGCCCAGGATCTGCAGCGCCAGCTCATGCCCGGGCGGAAACGCACCGTGCCCCATGATCGTGGTGGTCACCGGGCACTGCAGCTTTTCCGCCAGCGCCAGCAAAGCGTCGGCGCCGTTCGCGGCAACAATCCCGCCGCCAGCATAAATCACGGGGCGCTGCGACTCAGCGATAAGCCGGCAGGCTTCCTCGAGCTGGTTATCCGACAGACCACTGACCGACTGCTCGGGCCGTTCAATCACCGCGGGGATCGGGGGTGGCAAATGATTTCCCTGCGCATCGCGGGGATAGTGCTGCTGGATATCCTTGGGGATATCGATCAGCACCGGACCGGGCCGGTTGCCGCCCGCCAGGGCAAAGGCTTCCCGCACCACCGCCGGAATCTCGGCTACCTGCTTCACCAGGGTGCTGCGTTTTGTCACCGGACGCGTGATACTGACGATATCGACCTCCTGAAACGCGTTCTTGCCAAGGAGGTGTGACGGTACATTACCCGTGATGGCGACAATCGGCGTGGAGTCGCTATTGGCATCGGCGATACCGGTCACCAGATTGGTCGCGCCGGGCCCCGACGTTGCCAGACACACCCCGACGCGGCCACTGGCCCGGGCGTAACCCTGGGCTGCGTGCACCGCGCCCTGCTCGTGCTCCGTGCGGATGCACTGGATGCCGTAGTCCCGCAGGACATCAAAAATTTCCAGGTTGGCGCCGCCCGGATAGCCGAACAGAATATCAACGCCCTCCGCCTGCAACGCTCTGGCCAGCAGCTGGGCGCCGCGCAGGGCGCCTTCTCGCTGGGCGGGCTGTATATCGGCAAGGGCACCGCCGGTGATGGTCGTGGTGTCGGCGTAGGTAACGTTATCCGTGCTCATAACTACTGTGTCCGAAACGGGAATTCAAGTGCGTTAATGTAAGCGTTATGGGCCGCAATTATCATCCAAAATATTCTGCGGAAGGCGCTGATTGCGTATTATGTATACTCAATTTAATTTTAAGGCGATGAATTCATGCAGGAGAAGCTCGACAAACTCGATCGGCGTATTCTTCAGCTGCTGCAGCGGGACGCCGGACTCAGTGCCGCGGAGATTGCCGACAAGATTGGACTGACCCAGCCACCCTGCTGGCGACGCATCCGTCGCCTTGAGGACATCGGTGTCATACAGCGCCGCGTGGCCCTGCTGGACCAGCGCAAGCTCGGCCTGAATGTTACTGTGTTCGCCCGCGTCAAGCTGTCCGCACACGGCAAGCGTTCGCTGCCCGAATTCGAGGAACAGATCCGCGATCTGCCCGAGGTGCTGGAGTGCCACACCGTGATGGGCGATTACGACTTCCTGCTGAAAATCGTCACCCGGGATATCGATACCTACGAGACGCTGTTCCGACAGAAACTGTCACAGATGCCCACGGTGCAGGAGATTCACTCCAACGCGGCCCTGTCGCGGGTGAAGATCACCACTGAACTGCCGCTGGATGTAGAGCAGATGACGCTGTAAGCGGACGGCCACACAGCGAGCTCGGCAATCCTCAGCGTCGCAGCCCGGGTGCTGTCGCCAACCAGGAATCACACGTCGTTATCTCTTCTGCAAACCGCCGGAACGCGTCGAGCAACCGGATGCAGACGGTGTCTGCCGGCAGCGGGCCGCCATTCAGCGAGCCCGACGCACCGCCGCCGCCAGCTGATCCAGCAGCGGCAGCGTATCGTCCAGTGACAGGCAGGCATCGGTGATACTTTGCCCGTAGCGCAGGTCCTCAAGCGCCCCTACAGGCTGGTTCCCGCCCACCAGGTGGCTCTCTAGCATGAGGCCGCGCAAGGCCGGCTGGCCCTGCTCCATCTGATCACAGAGATCGGCGACAACCTGCGCCTGGCGCTGGGGATCTTTGCTGCTGTTGCCGTGGCTGCAGTCGACAATCAGCGAGGGCACCCGGTCGGCCTGCGCCAGTCGCGCTGCCGCATTGCGCACCGCCTCAGCGTGGTAGTTCGGACCATCGCGCCCGCCGCGCAGAATCAGATAGCCATGGGGATTGCCCGCGGATTGCAGGATGGCCGGAGTGCCTTCCTTGGTGAGTGAGGGAAACCAATGGCTGTGCGCCGCGCTGCGAATGGCGTCGACGGCGACGTCGATATCGCCCGTCGTGCCGTTCTTGAATCCCACGGGCATTGACAGGCCCGAGGCAAGCTCGCGATGCACCTGACTCTCCACCGTGCGCGCACCGATGGCCCCGAAGCTGACCAGATCCGCGTAATACTGGCCAAAGGTGGTATCCAGAAACTCGCTCGCTGCGGGCAGCCCCATTGCCGCGACATCGAGCAGCAGTTTACGCGCCTGCCGCAGACCCTGGTTGATGCGATAACTGCCATCCAGACCGGGGTCGTTGATCAGCCCTTTCCAGCCCACTACCGAGCGCGGCTTCTCGAAGTACACCCGGAGCACCGGCAGCAGTGCATCGGACAGCGAGTCACAGTGGTCGCGCAGACGTTCTGCGAATTCGAGCAGCGCTGCCGGATCGTGCACAGAGCAGGGGCCGACAATCACCAGCAATCGGGAATCGCGCCGCGACATGATCTCTTCGATCTGATGCCGCCAGGCGGCCACGGACGCACTCACACGCTCCGTGCAGGGCAGCTCGCCAGCAAGCACCCCGGGCGTAATCAGCGGTTGCGCGCGCAGAATACGGATGTCGTCAGTAGAATCGCTCATGGTCTGTCGGTCGCCGGCATTGCGTGACGGGCGATTGTGGCGAACACGGCCCTCGGGGGCAAGCGCGTCTCAGGCAGAGAGCTCCTCGCAGCAACGTTGAAGCCTGAGAATATCGGCATCCCGCGACAGACGGTGATCACCGTCCTTGATCAGCGTCAGCGTGACATCGGGCGTCGTCAGCGCTGCCACCAGCCGCTCTGCATGCTGCCAGGGCACGTCATCGTCGCACATGCCCTGTAGAATGCGCACCGGACATTTGATCGCCAGTGGCGTATCCAGCAACTGCCAGTCACGCCCGTCCTCGATCAGGGCGCGGGTTATCCGGTACGGCTCGTCGTAATCCGATGGCCTGAGCGTGTAGCCTTTTTCGAGAATGTCGGTGCGGGCGTCCTCGGGCAGACCGGCCCACATGAGTTTTTCGGTAAAATCCGGCGCCGGCGCCACCAGGGCGATGGCCAACACACGCCCGGGTCGTGCCAGCGCCGCAAGCAGGGCCATCCAGCCGCCCATACTCGACCCGACCAGGACCAGCGGGCCGGAGGACAGCGTGTCGATGGCGTCGAGCGTGTCCTGGCGCCAGCGGGATATAGTGCCCTCCTCGAAAGCGCCCTCTGAGGCGCCGTGACCACTGTAATCGAAGGCCAGGAAGCCATGCCCGGCCGCGGCCGCCCAGCGCTCGAGCGCAAGGACCTTTGTGCCGTTCATATCCGACTTGAAGCCGGACAGCCAGACAAAGGTGCGCGAACCCTTGAGCGGTGCCCGATAACGGTAGGCGAGGCGCAGTCCACGGGACGAGGTGAAGAATAATGGGGTCATATGAGCTCCTGTAGCAGCGTCTTCCACCGCGGCTGCAAGCGATCCGGGTACCAGGGTGATACGTCCACCGACGGCGGCAGTGTGCCTGTCAGCCAGGCACGCAGGCGTGACACAAGTGCACCGGCATCGCCAGCGGGATAGCGATATGCTGCAGGATACATTTCTGGATAACACAGTGCATCTGGAACCAGTGGACATGCGCCGGCACTCACCGCCTCCAGCACTGACAGGCCCTGGAATTCATGCTGCGATGTACTTACGACGATAGCGGCGCCGGCAAGCAGGTCGCGATAGGCCGATGCTGGCAACATCCCGTCGGCGACAATCTGCGACGGCAGCGCTTTGCGCAAGCGGACCAGTGGCTCCGGTGCGCGGGCCGGGCGCTTGCCCAGCAAGGCGAGACGAAAGGTCACGCCCGCATGCGCCAGCCCGAGCATGGCATCCGCGAACATCGACGGCTGCCTGTCGTACTCCCAGCGGTGATTCCAGACCACCAGCCGTGGGTCACGAGCGTCCGCTGCCATGCCGATCACAGGCTCCACTGCCACAGGACAGACAGCGCTCACCTGCGCCAGGCGCTCCGCCACGCGGTCCGGAACGGCGTCGGGCATGGCTTTTAGCAATGTGGACACACCGTTCAGGAAGGAGTCCCTGTTGAACGCAGAATTGAACACCAGGCGATCGGCCGCCAGCGCCCCATACAGCTGGACCATTCTGGGTTCCAGCGAGCGGAACTGGTTTTCGCCCACCGGGTAGGCGAACTGGTTTTCATGAAAATAATACAGCGTCGGCACACCCGCCAGGCGTGGATTGAGCCCTTTGAGCGTGGCGAGATCCACCATCGACGTCGCGACGATGAGATCGGGGATCTCATCCGGCAAACTGTCGAGCCAGGAGAGAGGATTTCCGCGAATACGCCAGGCAAAGTTGCGGCCCGGCAACTCAAGCCGTCGCCAGCAACAGTGCGTCTGGGTGTTGACGAGCCAGTCCGCCCAGGCAGCGTGACTGTCTGCACGGTAGGCTGACAGCAGCCAGGCCCGCGGACGCCGCTGCAGGCGAACCACAGAATCAACCGATCAGGAGGCAGCGGCCATTGCGCCGGCGGTCACGTCCGGTGGGGCGACTATAACCGTGTCACGACCGGCAGCCTTGGCATCGTACAGCGCCCTGTCGGCCCGGATCAGCATCGCCTCGACCTGCGTCTCGCCCTGCCATTCGGCGATGCCAAAGCTGGCGCTGAGCCGCACCCCCTCCCCGGCCACAGACATCGGCTGCTGCGCCAGCATATCGCGTAAGCGGGCCACCACCCGGCGTGCGTCACTCACATCACCTCGCAACAGAACCGCAAACTCCTCACCGCCAATACGACCCGCGACGTCTTCTCCGCGAAGCCCACTTGCCAGGGTATTGCTGAAATGTACCAGAGCATGATCACCGACGGCGTGACCAAACCTGTCGTTGATGCGCTTGAAAAAATCCAGGTCAGCGACCACCAGCGTCAGGGCCTGATGCCTGCGCTGCGCCTGCGCCAGTAGCTGCGCCGATGCCTGCATGAAGCCTCGCCGGTTGCTGAGGTCTGTGAGACTGTCAGTCACGGTCAACTGTCTCAGGCGAGTCGCCAGGTCCGTACCAAGCAGGAAAATGGCCGTAATACCCATCGCTACAAAAAACGTCGGCATCAGCGCAAAATTTACCAGATTGTAGGCATCGCGCTGCTCCGGGGAGGGCTCAAGACCCATTTGCAGTGCAATTCCCGCGGCAAGCCCCTGGGCCAGTCCGAACAGCAGATGGACAACCGCCGCCACCAACTGCGCCAGTCTGGGTTCAGGGCCGTATCGGTAGAGAATCCAGGCAACATGCAGAAATGCAATGCAGGCAAAGCCCGGCGCCAGGGCAACCCGTATATCCAGACGTGGAACAAGAACCGTGAACACGAACTGCGCTGCCGAAAGAACTGCAAAGACGAGAACGACAAGCAGCCATGGGGTCGGCAACCTGAGGCGCACACGATAGCCCGCCGCGGCAGCTATAACGAGCAGGCAGGACAGGCTGTTCACTGCAATCCACCAGACCTCGTAACTCGACACCTCACCCTTCAGCAGATTCAGACCATACTGGAGTGCGGCAAGAATGAAGGCTACAGACCAGATGAGCGCATGCTTCGGCCTGTCAAACAGTCGCCAGCCAAGATAACAGGCGCCTGCAAACACAAGGCTGATGATAACCAGTGTCAACTGCAGCGCCTGTATTGAATTCAAGGGCATGTCTGCGTCCCTACCCCGGCCTGCTGCGCGTCACTCCTGACGCATCGCCCGCGCCGGTCGGCAGTTCTCATTATTAACATTTTTTGTGCTCGCGATAATCATCGACCGGGAAAGTATACCGGCATGTCGTAGACTATGCTCCGCCTAGTGCACCACTGGCGTGCCCGGAGACCCGATGCGCCCCGAAAAACCTGAGAGACCAGAGGGAATGCGAACACACCCGACGCGTCCAAAATGGCTGATTCTGCTCGGCGTGCTCGCCGTTGCCCTCAATTTGCGGCCGGCACTGACCAGCGTGGCTCCCGTGCTCGGCGACATACAGGCCTCCACGGGGCTGAGTCCCAGCATCGCCGGTTTGTTGACCACGGCGCCCGTGCTCTGTCTCGGCATTTTTGGACCGCTCGCACCGTGGCTGGCGCGCCGAATCGGCAGTGAGCGAACCATTGGGCTTTTCCTGGCTGTGCTCGGCATCGGCTGTATCGTGCGCGCGACAACGGTTCCCCTGGGCCTGTTCGCGGGTACCTTGATGGCGGGAGCCGGCATAGGCGTGATCGGTGTGCTGCTCCCCGCCACACTGAAGCGTGAATTTCCGGACCAGGCGGCGCGGCTCACGGGAATCTATACCCTGCTGCTGTGCCTCGGGGCAGCCGCCGCTGCCGGCCTCACCGCACCGGTCGCGCTGCACGTCGACAACAGCTGGCGCGCGGGACTGACGGTGTGGTCTCTGCCGGCGCTGCTCGCACTCCTTATCTGGTCACCGCAACTTCGCCGAAAAGCCCCGCCGCGAGCGGCAGGCGCCAGCACCACCGCCATTTGGAAAGACCGCATCGCCTGGCAGGTGACGCTTTTCATGGGCCTGCAGTCGTCCCTCGCCTACTGCGTGTTTGGCTGGCTCCCCTTCATACTGCAGAGCCGCGGCGCCAGCGTTGGCGACAGTGGCGTGACACTGTCTATCTCCATCGGCGCACAGCTGTTGACGGCTCTCACGGGTCCCTTTGTCGCCACGGCGTTCCGCGATCAGCGTCCCGCGGTCCTGTTGTTCATGGGGCTGACGCTGGCCGGCTTGCTGGGGATCATCTACGGCCCGCTGTCTTCCAGCGTCGCCTGGGCCATCGTGCTGGGTCTCGGGCAGGGCGGCACGTTCAGCGTTGCCCTGTCGCTCATCGTTCTGCGTGCGCATGATGCGACGATGACCGGAAGACTCTCCGGCATGGCGCAGAGTGTGGGCTACACCCTGGCGGCAATGGGTCCACTGATGGTTGGCACGTTTTACGACTGGCATGGGCACTGGCATGCTGTCGCCGTCATGTTCTGCACGATTGCGCTGCTGGGTACCCTGGCTGGCCTTGGCGCGGGGCGGCGCCGATTCGTCGGCGGGTGACGCATCACTGACAGCGCCCTCCAGCGGCGGTCAGCGGGCGATATCGATGTAGACACCCCGGCTCGAGTACCATTCCTCGTCAATCTGCCAATTGATGGCAGCGACTTCCTCGCGGTTCAAGATAATCTCCGCCGCCCTTGACTGCATGGCCACCAGCCGCTCCTGCGCTGCCGTCATGTCGGGATGATCGACCGCTGTGTCGGCAAGCGCCGGAAAGGCCGTGCGCAGGAACTGCATGACCGACACCCGCGCGGATCGCGGACTCGTTACCGTCGCTACATTCTCATCGATACGGACAACGCGAAAGGTGTAGGGGTAGTCAGCAAGCTCGGCATCACGCTCAAGTGTGGTGTTGATATCGCCGACAACGTTATCGCGATTGAAGACCCACCAGGCAAGCCCCAGCACGGCCACAGCCGCCAGAATCAGCGCATAGCGTTTGGTAAAATCGTCCATGGACACCCCCTGCACTAATGCCGGCACCACGCCAGCCTCTCCAGAAAGTCTAGCGCTTTTCTGACTGCCACCAGAATGCCAGGCTGAAGATCAGCATCGCGGCGTACAGAATGGCAGCCGACGCTGGCATCCACGGCGCCATACGCCAGCCGGCATTCAGCAGCAGGGGCTGTTGCTGCAGGATGCTGTGCACGGTGTGCAGGGCTATCACCGACAGGAAGGCGACATTGGTCTGCCAGCCAAGATACAGGGTATGCAGCAGCAGCATCTGGGTGCGGGTCAGGCGCGCCGCGGCGCGGTCCGCCACCCAGAGATAAACCACAGTGACCAGCGCAAACGTGAGCGAGAGCAGGGCGGCAAATATGAGGTGGCCGCTGAGCAGGTCGCCGGGATGTGCGAAGCTGATCACGGAGTGTCGCCCCACTGACTGCGGCGAACCACCTTCAGCCCAGGTGCTGACGTATTCGGCTTTGCTTCCACAGCGAACTCCAGCATAGAATGAGCGCGTGCCACAAGGCTAGCAGATATCCAGCGGTGCGGCAGCGCGGCGCCGACATTTTCCCATCAAGTACAGGCTGACGTCATGGCAGGCTCTCTGCAGGACCAGTTGCTGAACGCCGGGCTGGCGGATGCCAAAAAGGCAAAGCAGCTGGAAAAAGCGAAACGCAAAGATAACCGCGTGGCACGCAAGGCGGGCGTGACGCTTGTCGATGAGAACAAGCTAGCGGCCCAGGAGGCGCTGGCCGACAAGGCGCGTCGGGCACGGGAGTTGAACGAGGCACGCAACGCCGACGCCCAGCGCAAGGCCATCAATGCCCAGATACGCCAGCTGATTGAAAATCACCGTATCCCGCGAGCCGGGGGTGACATCGGCTTCAATTTCACGGACGGCAAAAAGGTCAAGAAGCTGTACGTAACGGGCATGCAGCAGAAACAGCTGTCCGCCGGCAATCTCGCCATCGCCCGTCTCGGCGACGGCTATGAACTGGTGCCCGCACCGGTCGCCCACAAAATTGAAGAGCGGGACAGCAGTCGCATCATTTTCTGCCAGGAATCCGGCGACAGCGGACTCTCCGCCGAAGAACAGGACTGGTACAAGGATTACGACATCCCCGACGATCTGATGTGGTAACGGGGAGCCCCGCATGAAAGACCTTGAAACACTGTTCACCCGCTTTGCCGACATCATGTGGGGCACGCCACTGGTGATTCTGCTGGTGGGCGGCGGACTGTTTTTTGCCCTCTATTCACGCGGCATGCCCTACCGGCACTTCAACCACGCTCTCATGATACTGAGCGGGCGCTTCGATCGGGAAAGCGACGCCGGCGATATCAGCCACGCGCAGGCCCTGAGCACGGCCCTCTCGGGCACTCTCGGGCTGGGCAACATTGCGGGCGTTGCGCTAGCCATTAGCATGGGCGGCCCCGGGGCCATCTTCTGGATGTGGGTAACCGCCATCATCGGTGTTGCGACCAAGTTCTATACCTGCTCTCTTGCGGTCATGTTCCGCGGTAACGACAGCCTCGGGCAGCTCCAGGGAGGACCGATGTACGTGGTGCGGGAAGGACTGGGGCGTCGCTGGATGCCGCTGGCCGTACTGTTTGCCATTGCCGGCATGTTTGGCACGCTGCCGGTCTTCCAGGTCAATCAGCTGGTGCAGATATTGCGTGACGTTATCGGCTACCCCGCGGGACTCGCTACACAGGAGTCACACTTCCTGTTCGATTTCAGCGTCGGTCTGATCGTCGCCGCCCTGGTTCTGGCGGTGATTCTCGGGCAGATTCGCCGGGTCGGCAAGGTCACCGCGAGGCTGGTGCCGGCCATGGTGATCTCCTACCTGCTGCTGACCGGCGTGCTGCTCATCCGCTACGCCAGTGAGATTCCTGCGGCATTCGCACTCATCTTTTCCGATGCCTTCAGCGGTGAGGCCGCAGCGGGCGGCGCCATCGGCGCGGTCATTCTCATGGGAGTTCGCCGCGGCGCATTCTCCAACGAGGCCGGCATCGGCACCGAATCGATGGCCCACGGCGCCGCAAAAACCGACGAACCCATCCGCGAGGGCCTGGTCGCCATGCTGGGCCCTGTCATTGATACGCTGATTGTCTGCAGCTGTACGGCACTGGCGATCCTCGTCACCGGCGTGTGGCAGGCCGATGGCGACATCGGCGGCGTTACCCTGACCGCCCAGGCTTTTGAATCCGCCTTTCCCGGTTTTGGCGCCTATGCGCTGACCTTTGTGGTCATCATGCTGTCGGTAAGTACCGTGCTCAGCTTCTGGTATTACGGCAGCAAGTGTCTGGGTTTTCTGATCGGCGCCCAGCACCAGCACTACTATGTCTGGATCTACAGCGTGCTGGTGATCGTCGGCTCCGTGGTCACGCTGGAAACCGTTGTCGGGCTGATGGATGGCATGTATGCAACCATGGCGATTCCGACCATGACGTCGGCGCTGCTGCTGGCGCCCCACGTCAATCGCGCGGCCCGGGCGTACTTTGCCCGCCCCAGCGCCGGGCTGGAGCCAGAGAGCGACAAAGGCGTACCATAGGCCTAACGCTGCAACCGCCGGGAGCCGGGTGACGATATGAACGCCATTCCCGCAGTCCACCGCAACTGCGAGACGCTGGTCGACGAGATCATCGCGCAAATCGGTTCACCCATCGTCGCCGGCCTGCCCCTGGGACTCGGCAAAGCCAACCACGTCATCAATGCCCTGTTTCGGCGAGCGCAGGCAGACCCTGCTCTCTCCCTGACCATTTTCACCGCACTGACCCTGGAGACGCCAGTTGCCCGGAGTGACCTGGAGCACCGATTTCTGGCGCCGGTGTCAGAGCGCCTGTTCGACGCCTATCCGCCGCTGGCCTATGCGAGTGCGCAGCGCCGCGATGAACTTCCCGACAACATCCGTGTGGTCGAGTTTTTCCTGCGACCCGGCGCATGGCTTGGCGTTCCCGGCGTACAGCAGTCCTATGTCTCCGTGAATTACACACACGCACTCGATGCCATGCTCAGGGAGGGCGTGAATCTGCTGCTGCAGCTGATCGCTGTCCCCGAAACCGTGACCGACGGGCACGCCAGCTACAGCCTCAGCTGCAACCCGGACATCAGCGCCGACCTGCTGGATCTGCGACGCGCGGGCAAATGCCCTTTCCTGAGCGTCGGGCAGGTCAACCGACAGCTGCCGTTCCTCGGTGGCGCGGCACTGCGCGAACCTCGCGATTTTGACCTTGTTCTGGACAGCCCCGACTGCGAGTTCCCGCTCTACACGCCACCGCATAAGCCCGCCGCCGACACTGACCATGCCATTGCCCTGCACACAGCCGCTCTGGTGGCGGATGCGGGAACGCTGCAGATAGGGATTGGCTCAATCGGCGATGCCATCGCCCACGCATTGATTCTGCGACAGCACGACAACGATGTATTCCAGCGCTGCCTGGAGCGACTGCACGGACCGCGCCCAGCACCGGCGGGCGAAGCGCGAGGTCGCTTCGACGTGGGCCTTTATGGCCTGACGGAAATGCTGGTGGAGGGCTTCCTCGCACTGATGCTCGCCGGCATTATTCGACGAGACGTCGACGGCGCCTGCATTCACGCCGGCTTTTTCCTCGGCAGTCCCGTATTCTATGACATGCTCGAGCGGCTCGGACCCGACCAGCGGCATCGAATCGCCATGATGCCTGTGTCGTTCGTCAACGAACTGCTCGAAAGAGGACCCCATACCTGCCTGTTGGGACAACCGCAGAACGCGCACGCGACCGAATCGGGGAAACGCGCGGCCCGACGCAATGCGCGCTTCATCAATAGTGCGATGATGGTCACGCTGACCGGGGCCACTGTTTCCGATGGACTGGAGGACGCCAGCGTCGTCAGCGGCGTAGGCGGACAATACAACTTTGTCGCACAGGCCTTCGCGCTGCCAGAGGCGCGCTCGATCATCACCCTGCCGGCAACCCGAACCCGCAAGGGAAGGCTGCAGTCGAACATCTGCTGGCAGTACGGACACACCACGATACCGCGCCATCTGCGCGACATCGTGGTGACAGAGTATGGCGTTGCCGACCTCCGGGACAAATCCGACGCCGAGGTCATTCTCGCCCTGCTGAACATCGCCGACTCGCGCTTTCAGCCCGACTTGCTGGCATCTGCCAAGGCGGCCGGCAAAGTTCCCGCTCATCAGGACATCGCCGCGTGTTATCGGCACAATACCCCCGGGCGCGTCACCGCCGCGCTGGCGCCTGCAGCCGATTATCTGCCCGCCTTCCCGCTGGGAAGCGGCCTGACCCCCGAAGAAGAGCACCTGGCGGAGGGCCTGTCCCGACTGTCGGAGCAGGCCGGCAGCCACCTCCGACTGGCGCAACTGGCATGGCGCGGCTGGCGCCGCAAGGCGAACGAGAAAACCGATGCCAGCCTGGCGCGTATGAACCTTACCAGGCCACGCAATCTCGGGGAGCATGTTTCCCGGGCCCTGTTGCTGGCCGTACTGAAATAGGAGCTACTACCATCCGAGTCATCATCCGCTATTTTTTTCGTACACTGCGACTGCTGCTTACCCCCTTCGTTCTGCTGCAGGAGAAACTGACCACGCCGCCGCCCATGGCGCGTGACGACGGCGCGCAGTCCGCCGTCGATGACGCCGCCTCGCGACTGGCCCTGTACCAGTTCCGCAGCTGCCCCTTCTGTATTCGCGTGCGCAAGGAGCTTGCGCGCCTGGGCGTCACGCTGGAACTGCGCGACGCACAGAACGACACGGAACACCGGGCGGCGCTGGCTGCCGGGGGCGGCCGCGTCAAGGTACCCTGCCTGCGAATCACCCATGACGACGGCACTGACGAGTGGCTGTATGAGTCGGCCGACATCAACGCCTGGCTGCGCGAACGCTTTGAGCCGGATTAGGGGAACGCGCCATGCTGGACGCCCTCACCCGCCAACTGTTCTCAGCCCGCCCGCGGGAAACACTATATCACTACACCACGCTCACCGGACTGCAGGGGATCGTAGGTAGCGCGGAACTTCGCGCCAGTGACATCCGCTACATGAATGACTCTACGGAACTACGCCATACACTGGAATTGCTCAACCAGCAGATAACCCGGCGGATTCTTGCGGGCGTCGACAATCCCGAGCTATTGAATGCCCTGCTCGACTGGCTTTCACACCGCATCGTCAGCGGTCCAATGCTGTTTGGTGCGTCGTTCAGGGCAAACGGCAACCTGCTCAGCCAGTGGCGCGGCTACAGCGTGCACGGCAAGGGCGTCAGCATGGGCATGTCGCCAGAGCAGATACTGTCCCGAGCGGCGGCACAATCCTTCGAAGTCACGCGCTGCATCTACGACAGGTCTGAGCAGGAGCGGCTGATCAACAGTATCGTGGATGCCGTGGAATCCCTCGCGGCCGAGCATGACATGCAAGAGCTCGTTAACGGTGAGCCATGGCAGGGTCTATTCCAGCGTATTGAGGGCGACCTGCTGCGCATCGCCGCCGTGCTCAAGCATCCCACGTTCGAGGAAGAACAGGAGTGGCGAATCATATCGCCGGTCATGCACAGACTGACAGACCGGGTAGAGTTTCGCGAGGGCATTTCCATGCTGATACCCTACTTCAACTTTGATCTGCGGGACGAGGCAGGCAGGCTGAGGCTCGAGCATGTCTATCTTGGACCCACCAGCAACACCGACCTGTCGATGAACTCACTGGCGCTCTACCTCGAACAGCGCGGCGCCAGCCCACGACGCGGCATTACCTATTGTGACATCCCCTACAGAAAGCGTTGATTGCACGATGAAGCGTCATCTCTTCCGCCCGCTGTTTTTCTTCGCCCTCGCCTTTACCGCAGGCATGTGCAGCACCCTCGCCGCCGCTGCCGAACGTGATGTCAGTGTAGTCACACCTGAGTCAGTGGCTATTAAGAATGTATTGGCGCTTACCGGAACCGTCACCGCCCGCCGGCAGGCCATGCTCTCCCCGCGAGTTGACGGACTGGTCAGCGATCTTCAGGTCGATGCCGGTGACCGCGTGGAACAGGCAGACATCCTGATGCGTCTCGACACCGCATTGATCGAGCGGGAGCTTGACCTCGCGAGAGCATCCACAGCGGAGGTTCGTGCAGCCGCCGCGGAGGCGGAGCGCCTGGTAAAGGAAGCAACGCGGCTGCGCGCGGACAACTTCATTCCCGCGACAGAACTCGCCAGTCGCGAGGCGGCAAGTGCGGCAGCGGCGGAAGCCCTGGGCGCTGCCGTCGCCAGGGAAGTGCTGATACAGGAGCAGTTGAGGCGCCACGCCTTACCCGCGCCGTTCGCCGGCGTGATCGCAGCGCGCATGGCGGAAATCGGGGAATGGGTGAACCGCGGCGACCAGGTACTCCACCTGGTTGCCACCGACGCTGTGTGGATTGATGTCAATGTTCCCCAGGAGCACTTCGGCCGGCTGTCTATCGGCATGCCGGTGCGTATTGTCCCCGACACAACGCGCGGCGTGGCGCTGGAGGGGCGCATCGTCGCGCTGGTGCCTGTGAGCGACTTACAGGCTCGCGCTTTCCTGGCCCGTATCGCCGCTGATGATCCCGATGCCACGCTGTTTCCGGGTACATCCGCCGCTGCGGAAATACAGTCAGACTCAACGGGCCGGGGACTGGCGCTGCCCCGGCAGGCGGTGGTCGCGCATCCCGACGGTGGGCGCAGCATCTTCCTGATTGATGACGACGGCCGCGCCCGCCGCAGATCAATCAGAATCATCGAGGCATCTGCAGACCGGGTGATCGTGGAAGATCATCTGCCTCCGAATGCCCGGGTTGTCGTGCGTGGCAACCAGCGACTGCGCAGCGGCGACCCGGTAAACGTGGTCGACGACCCCGTGCCCCGTTAACCGCCATGCTTGAGGCGCCAATCAACAACGGCAAACTTCTGAGCGTTCTCGTACTCATTGTGTGCGTGCTTGGCATCGCGGCAGCCAGACTGATCCCCGTGCAGATGATTCCCGATCTGGATGTACGCACCATCAGCGTGGTGACGCAGTGGGCGGGCGCTACACCGCAGGACATCGAGAAGGAAATCCTTGTCGAGCAGGAGCGCTATCTGCGCAACATTCCCAATCTGGCGCGCATGGAATCCACGGCAGACACAGGGCGCGCCAGCATTGAAATGGAGTTTCCCTTCGGTGTGAATGTCAACGAGACGCTGATCGAAGTCGCCAATGCCCTGAGCCAGGTGCCCGCCTACCCCATCAACGTCGATCAACCCAGCATTCAGAGCAGTTCCTTCTCCCAGAACGCCTTCATGTACTTCGGCGTCACGCCGCTGCCGGGCAACCCCCTGGACCTCGATATCGACATGATCAGCGATTTCGTGGATGACAACGTGCGGGTCCGCATGGAGCGCGTCAGCGGCGTTTCGCAGGTGGAACTCTACGGAGGTGCCGAACGGCAGCTGCAGATTCACGTCGACGCCGCAAAACTGGCGCAGAGAGGTATCGGACTGACCGACGTTCGCGATGCCGTCCGTCAGCGCAACAGGGACACCTCCGCGGGTGATCTCGACGACGGGCGACAGCGCTACCTGGTACGCACAATCGGGCGTTTCGACAGTGAACAGGAAATACTGGACCTGGTCCTTGCGCGACGCAACGACACCGAGGTCAGGCTTTCCGATGTCGCCACCGTCACGCTCGATCACTTTGAGGTGCGTCAGGTCTCAGTGACCAACGATGAGCGCAGCATCACGCTCGCGGTAAAGCGTGAGCCGGGATCCAACGTTATTGACATCAAATACGCCATTCTCGAGGTCGTCGAGGAACTGCGTCGTGATGTGCTTGAACCCAATGGATTGACCATGGTGCTGGTTGGCGACGACGCGCGCTACGTGGAAGCCTCTATCAGCAACGTGATCAAGAACCTTATTCTCGGTGCAGTCCTCGCCGCACTGGTACTTTTTCTGTTCCTGCGCACCTACCGCGGTACGCTGATCGGACTCATGGGGATGCCGGTCTGTATCATTGCGGCATTCCTCGGGCTGCTGTTGTTCGAACGCACCATCAACGTCATTTCCCTTGCCGGCATCGCTTTCGCCATTGGCATGACAGTGGACAACACCATTGTGGTGCTGGAGAGCATCGAACAGGCGCGCCAGCGCGGACGGCGGGCGGCAGAGGCGGCGGTGGCGGGGGTGCGCGACGTATGGACAGCGGTGGTGGCCTCCAGCGCGACAACGATTCTCGTGTTTGTGCCCGTTCTGCTGGTGCAGGAGGAAGCGGGGCAGATCTACTCCGACATCGCCATCGCCATTTCAGTCGCCATCTTTGCCTCAATGCTATTCGCGCTCGGCGTCGTGCCGGCGGCCTGTGCCCATATCGGTATCGGCGGCGCAACCCGTCAAACCGCCAACGACCGGGCACAGGCGCGCATACTCGCTTCGGTTGTCTGGCTGATCAGGACGCCCACACGGCGCGCAGTGACGCTGCTCGCCGGACTCCTGTGTACCGTCGGTGCAGCCTGGTGGTTCATGCCCGCCGCGGAGTATCTACCCGAGGGCGAGGAACCAAAGGCGTTTACCAGCATGATACCGCCGCCGGGCTACAGTCTGTCTGCCATGCTGGAAATACACGGGGAAATCCGCGATCGCCTGGCGCAGGCACGGGCCGCAGAGCCCGCTGCGTTCGATCGTTCAGAACAAGCGATTCCCGCCCTCAAATACTTCACTCTGCGAACGAGTGCCAGCGGTCTTCGTGTCATGAGTGAGCCAAAGCGCGAGGACGACATCGAGGCCATGATGAGCTCGCTCACCACGCTCTTCGAAAGCTACCAGGGAATGCGCGCGTTTTCCGGAAGAGGCTCAATCATCTCCAGCAGTCAGGGCGGTACGCGTGCCGTGAACCTCGACATCGCCGGCCCCGACATGGCGTCGCTGTACAGCGCCGCAGCCAGCGCCTACCGTCGGGCGGAATCCCTGTTTGACAATCCGCAGATCGATTCGCGCCCCGCATCGCTATCGCTGGATCAACCGCTGCTGCAAATACGCCCGCGCTGGTCGCGGCTTTCCGAGTCGGGCTTTACGGCCGACGCCTTCGGTTACTCGGTGGCATCCCTGAGCGATGGCGCGTTCGTCGATGAATATTTCGTCGACGATGACAAGGTCGATATCTTCCTGTTCAGCGCAGCGGGCCAGAACCAGACCCCGGATCAGCTCGGCACGCTGCCGCTGGTGACACCCATGGGAAGCGTTGTGCCACTTGCCTCTCTCGCCGACATTGTCACCACCATCGACAGCGACAGCCTGCGACGCGTTGACGGCAGGCGCACCGTCACCCTGTCCGTCATTCCGCCAAGGAATGTCGCGCTGGAAACTGCCGTAAAGCGCATTCGACAGGAGCTTCTGCCGGCAATGCGGGCCGCGGGCGAGGTCGCGACGGATGTCGACATCTCGATTTCCGGCGCTGCGGACCAACTCGATGCCACGCGTGAATCGCTGTCGGAAAACCTGCTGGTGGCGGTTATCCTGATTTATCTGCTGATGGTCGCGATCTTCTCTCACTGGGGCTTCCCCCTGGTGATCCTGACCACGGTACCATTGGGTATCGCCGGAGGCCTTGTCGGCCTGGTGCTGATAAACGGGCTCGGCGCATTACTGCATCGCCTCGACCTTCCCGGCATCGTGCAGCCTTTCGACATGATTACCATGCTCGGCTTCATCATCCTGCTCGGCACAGTCGTCAACAACCCCATTCTGATTGTTGAGCAGACGCGCCGTAACCTCGAGAATCATGCTCTACCACTGCAGGAGGCCGTGAGCCGTGCCGTGGCCACTCGGCTAAGACCCATACTCATGTCAACGGCAACAACGGTCTTCGGGCTCGCACCCCTGGTGTTCCTGCCCGGCGCCGGCACCGAACTCTATCGCGGCGTGGGCATCGTCGTGCTTGCCGGCATTCTGGTTTCCATGGTGATAACGCTGACCTTTTTACCCAGTCTGCTGGTCAACCTGTTACGCCTGCGGGGTGCGCGGAACGCATAATGCGACGGCACCCCGCACACCAGCGGATCAGGCGGCTTCCCACTCACCGTTTCGCCACGTCTCTACCACCTCGTCCCCCAACCGGAACAGATATACCCAGTCGTTGGCGATCAGGCTGCGAACCTGCGGCTGCGCGGTGAGTACAGCCTCTATCCGAGCTCGCGGCGCGTCGATAAAGACCGACAGGCGCAGCGGCTCGTGCTGCCATTGCTTACCGTCGTGCAGCGACTGCAATGGCAGTCCGATGCGCAGGTCTCCCGTATTACCTTCAAACACGCCGATCCTCCCGCCAACAACGTTATGCAGCAGCTTGTTGCCGGCACCAAAGCGCAGGTTATCCACCGTCGACATGAAGTACTGCATGTTGATCCAGTGTGCCACTACCATGGGTGCCGTCATGATCTGGGTCAGCACATCGCCGTCAGGGTCGCGACCGGGAGCGTACTCATGCAGAAACACCCGACCATCCAGGCAGATGTTCCTGCTGCGCCAGCGCGGCGCCACTATCATCGCCGCATTGTTCGCCAGCCCCCATTCCGGGCGCGTTTCGGCCCAGTTTCGTGTCCGCTTGCGCAGCGATCGCCCAAGGGCTCGTGGAGAGTTTTCAAGATGCTTCAGCCCAAGACGGGGCGCGCGCTCAGCGCGTGCCCTCAGCGTTGCCCGGTTGAGACGACGCTGCAGGCGGGCAAGGTCATCACGGTGGGACGCGGGCACATCCGTCGTGTCAAAGAGCGTCACCTCATCCGTCGTGGTGTCGTGCAATGCCGCGATGAATATACAGCGCTCGGGAATCACGACACCCCGAACCTCCAGGACATCCCGAACGGCGCGATCGTTCAACCATCTGACCAGAAGACGCGCGTTGACTTCACCTGTCTGACCTCCGCAGGCACCGCAATCGAGGCCCGCGGCGTGTGCATTGTTGTCCGAGGAACTGCCGTGGCCAGCAATGAGAAACAGGCGCGCGAAGCCGTGGGTCATGCCCATGCCGCGCAGAGCCCCCTCGGCAAAGTCTGCCCTGGCATCCAGGCTGATCGACGGCTCGCTGATGCAGGGAGTGAGCTCATGGGTTTCCTTGCGAGATAGCCCGGCATGCGCGGGTGGCGCGTCTGGTGACAGCGCACTCAAAGCCCGGCCGATCAGCCGGAAGCCGTACGTCAGTCCCAGACTCTCCACAAGGCTGAAGCCAGATAGCGCGGAGCGCTCGAATCCACGCCAGACCCGCTTTCCCCGCAGCCGCGCCTGCCGGCGCTCGGCCAGCGCCGCTGGTGCGCTGTCGGTGGCGTGTAGAGCAGGGGCAAGCAGACCGGGAAGCTGCGGCCGCGTTGCCTGCGTACCGACAGGCGTATAGTCGATAGGCAAGCCAAAAAAACCGGCAAATCCCAGCGTTTTCACATCGTCGTCCCCGGCCTCAAAGGCGCGGCGGAAAACCTCCGAGCGCACGTCGATGCAGAATGCCGCCTGCAGGCTGACGCTCGCTGCCACCTGTCCGTCGGCCCGCGCGTCATCGGCACTCAACGCCGTGACCAGTGAGGACTGGTACGCAATTTCATGCGCTCTCTGCCACAGGCGGGAGAGCAACAGGGCATTCGCCACCGGCGCCGCCGCACGCTTTTCCCAGCGCCGCTGCCAGTGGTCGAACACGGACGCCTCGTCGCGATCACCATCGTCCAGAAGAATTTCCCAGGCCACGCGAACCGCCAGCAGCGATTCAATCACCGCATCGTCACCGCCGGCAAGGCCCGCCTGCCAGCGCCGATACGCACACCACGACGCCCAGCCGTTAATTCTGAGGATAGCGACGCCGAGAAATTCCTCGAGGGCCTGTGCATCCAGTGCGAAGGCCTGTGCCGCCAGTGCCGGTATGTCCATCGGCGCAGCAGGCAACTGCCGGACGCGTTCACGCAGGCCGGGCATACCCATCAGCCACTCGATGGAAGGGTCAGCCTGCAGCGCGCGGCGCCACTCAGCGTAGAAACACTCGCTATACGCATGGCGCCAATCAGCCTGGGTTGTATCGAAGAAAGAGGCCGCGAACTGGGAGATCTGCTGCGCAATGGTTTCCCGCCAGGACGGCGACCGTGCCAGGTCACGCCGCGTATCCAGAAGGTCTGATGGCAGCGGTAGCGCCTCGGACCCGGCAGCACCGGACTTCAGTGCCGATAGTGCGGAAACCTCCGTAAAGGGACTCCCGGTTTCCTCGATCGCCCGGCGCAGGTGTTCGGGGCGAATGCTGCCCTGAAGCCAGGCGTCGTGATAGTAGTCGGCGGACATGTACATCGAAGACCCTGCAAGGCGCGAAAGATCCTCAGCAACCCGATGGAACGGCTGGTCGGTGTGATGCCAGAGGGGATTGACGGCAATCAGCCGATCCAGTGGCCATGCCGGCGCCATCCGACGACACACACCTTCCACCGCCTGACGCACCGCGTCATCACTTACTTTCGAGATCGGTGTCATTGCTGTCATTGCGCTACTCCCTGAGAGGTTACGGGTAAAGATCCACTGCTTGTCGAAGTCGGTCGTTTCAGCGAGATCGGCCAGAGTCGAAACGTGAGGCGTGTCATTTTTTCATCGAGGTAAAAGCCCGCGAACGCCAGACCAAAAAGGCGATCAGCGGCCGCTCCACGCGGGCCGGTGGCGATCCAGAGCTGCGCGGCATAAAAGGCGATAAACACCAGGGCCGCCAGCACCACCAGGCCGGCCTGCGGCGCATGATGCTCGGGCAGCAGACTCGAAAACAGGGTATGCCACGCAAGGAAAAGACCCACCACACCCAGGAATCGCATGGCAGCCACGGCGACAACCGTCGGTGAGACAGGGCGGACACCCACCAGAAGCGGTGCACAGCCAAGCCCCAGAATGAGGATCACCGCTATGCTCATGGGCGCGGCGAAGGCAAAGGTGGAATACATCAGCACAAGGCCCTGCACGGCAAGAACGGAGATCACCGCGGCAAACAACGGTTCCAGGGTGCTGTTGATACTGCTCGGTCGCGGCAGAAGCTCATCAGCCCGCGAACGGTGAACCACGCCGCTGGCGGAGAGAAAGGCATGCGCCTTGTAGAACGAATGGGCGATCAGGTGCAGCATGGCGAGATCGTAGAGCCCCAACCCGCACTCCATGAGCATGAAGCCCATCTGGGCACAGGTTGACCAGGCGAGACGCACCTTGATGCTGATGCGCGTCAACATGGCGAGCCCCGCCAGTAGAGCCGTCAGGCTACCGACCAGCACGAGGAGCGTCTGTGCGGAGGCGGACCCTGAAAACAGGGCCGCCAGCCGGATGATCACCACACCGCCGAGATTGACAATACCCGCGTGTAGAAACGCCGATACCGGCGTCGGCGCTTCCATGACCTGCATCAGCCAACCGTGCAGTGGCAGCTGTGCGGACTTCAGTAGCACGGCGACGGCAATCAGCACCGCCGCCAGGTTCAGACCCGGCGTGAGCTCAGGCATCAAGTCCAGCGCCAGCGTCATCTCGCTGATCCTGAAGGTATCGAGTGCGTCAAATATCAGGAGAACCGCGATCAGCAGGCAGATCTCGGCAAGCCGGCTGGCGATGAACTTTTTGTGCGCTGCCACCTGCGCGGGGACCCGGTCGGGATAAAAAACCAGCAAACGGTGCAGGCCGAGACTGGTTGCCACCCAGGCCACCAGCAGCAGACCGAGGTGATCCGTAACCACAACGGTCATGACCGCAGCAAGGGTGAACATCAACGCAGCGACATAGCGGGGCTGGCCCGGCTCCCCTCGAAGATAGTCACGGGAAAAGCGCACGATGACCCAGGCGACAATGGCAATCAGCAGCGCGGGCAGAGCGCTCGATGCCGGTGCCACACCCTGCGCCATCAACAGGCCTCCCCCAGCAGCAGCGAGCATGCCGGCAATCGCGCTGATGTCAGCCAGACGCCAGGCGCGCGCTGGAAACGCGCTGGATAGAAGACACCCCAATAGATAGACCAGGGGCAATTGCCATAAGGCAAAACTGATGTTCATGGGAATCACGACACACTCCTTCTGCTGTTTGAGTGTGCAGAGCTTGCAACAATCGCAATTGTTATTAAAATAGATTTAAAAAGTTAAACGTTCTTTTTTATAAATATGAGCAACCGGCGCCAACTAAACTTCCATCACCTCTACTACTTCTGGCGCGTGGCCAAGGAGCAGCATCTCACCCGTGCGGCAGACAAGCTTCACGTTTCGCAGTCGGCTCTGTCTCTGCAGATAAAGAAACTCGAAGACAGCCTGGGTCAGGCGTTGTTCCTGCGCGAGGGGCGTAGCCTGCAGCTGACCGATTTCGGCAACCTGGTCATGGGATACGCGGAGAACATCTTTGATCTTGGCGACGAATTGCTGGCGGCGGTAGAGGGTGCGGACACCGCAAACATTCAGCGCCTGCGGATTGGTTCCGTGTCCACGCTGTCACGGAATTTTCAGGAAAATTTCCTGAAACCCATTCTGCGTCTGGAGCAGATCAACATTGTCCATGAATCGGCGGGCTTCGAGGACCTGATTCAGCGCCTGCGCGTGCACAGGCTCGATCTGGTGTTATCCAACCGGTCATTGACATCCATGGAGACGGGCGCCCTGCGCTGCAAGCGGATTGCCAGGCAGCGCGTCTGCCTGGTGGGTCCGCCACAGGAAAAATGTCGCGCCTTCCACTGGCCGGATGATCTCGAGGGCTCGCGCCTCCTGTTGCCCGGCCCGAGCAGTGACATACGCAACCAGTTCAACCTGATGTGCGAAGAACTGAATCTTGCCATCCGGCCTCACGCCGAGGTCGACGATATGGCCATGCTGCGTCTGATGGCGCGGGACTCGGGGGGCCTCGCCGTCGTCCCGGACGTCGTGGTTCAGGACGAACTCGACGCCGGTCTTCTGGAGATATATGCCGTGCTGCCTGATGTGTTTGAAACCTTCTACGCCATTACGGCACAGCGCATGCTGCAGCCGGCGCTGCTGCAGACACTGCTCAATGCCAGGCGGTAAACGCCGACCCGTCCGGCGTCGGCCCCATCACAGCGGGACCGCAGCGTACTTACGGTGCTGCTGCCGCCGTCATGTAGTCCAGCGTCAGTGCTGTGAGTGCCCGCACACCCACAGGCAGGGCACGCTCGTCCGCATAGAAGCGCGGCGAATGATTCGGGTACACCAGCGCGGGATCGTCCGATGCAATGCCGAGAAACAGGAAGAGCCCCGGAACCGCCTCAGCGAGATAGGAAAAATCCTCCGCGCCCGTCACGCGAGGAGACTCAAAGTACTTGTCACCGGCCACCCGCTTCAGCGTGGGCAGCATTTGCGCCGTCAGCGCCGGATCGTTCGCGGTCACCGGATAACCCAGGCTGATATCCACCTCGGCCGTTGCCCCGCTGCTACTGGCAATCGTCTCTGCCGTGCGCGTGACGCGCTCGTGAATCTGTGTGCGGGTTTCCGCATCGAAGGTCCTGAGCGTTCCCACCATCTCGACCTCGGACGGGATGATATTATGGCGCACGCCGCCATGAATCGCCCCCACGGTGACAATAGAGGGTGTCTTGGTGGCGTCGAGCTGTCGCGAGGCAATGGTCTGCAGACCCATGACAATCTGGCTGGCGGAGACGATCGGATCGATCCCTCCCCAGGGCATCGCCCCGTGAGTCTGCTTGCCCTGGACTCTGATTGAAAAACTGTCGGAGGACGCCATCATGCCGCCGGGGCGTGTTGAAATCGAGCCCACCGGCGCCGGCCAGACATGCAGGCCGAACACCGCATCGGGTGTGAGCGACTCGAACACGCCCTCTTTCAACATGAGTTCGGCGCCTCCCTCCTCGCCCTCGGGCGCCCCCTCTTCCGCCGGCTGGAACAAAAACATGACCGTTCCAGGAAGGCTGTCTCCCATGCCTGCCAGCACTTCGGCGACCCCCATGAGTATGGCGACATGATTGTCATGGCCACAGGCGTGCATGACGCCCACTTCCTCGCCATTATAAGTCGTGCGAACCGTCGATGCGAAAGGCACATCCACCGCCTCGGTGACCGGCAGCGCGTCCATATCGGCGCGCAATGCCACAACAGGACCCTCACCACCCCGAAGCACGCCGACAACACCGGTATGGGCTACACCAGTGGTCACTTCCATTCCCAACGATTTAAGATGATCAGCCACGAGGCCGGCCGTTCTGAACTCACGATTTCCCAGTTCGGGATTGGCGTGAATGTCGCGGCGCCAGGCGACCACCCTGTCTGCGACATCCTCGACGCCACGCTGCACCGAGGCCGGCAGCGCCCCGTCATCGGCCATGGCCAGAGAATTGGCCACCAGCGCCAGCACCAGGATTCCCCGTTTCATCATGTTTGCACTCTCCGCCTCGATCATGGTTCTGCCTGCAGGCATCGTACGCATCAGGCAGTCTGAGCCTTAAGCTACCACCGGGGGAAGCGTTTGCACAGAGACTTTCTGCGCTCAGATCACGCTGTTGAGTTGCGCAGCAAGGCGACGCTGAAGATGATCCTCCAGCTTGCGTGCCATATCCTCGGCAAGCTGCAGCTCGCCACTTGCGCGATCTGCGTCTCTGCGATCCTGCTCACCCCTTTCGGCCACTAATGGCTCCTGGCTTGCCGTGATATCTGCACTCACTGAGGTACTTGAGGTCGCGGCGAGCCCCAGCGTTTCCTTGTTCAGCGGTCGATCTGTGGCCGATGCGGCAATACTGTTCATACCCAGCATGCCGGAAACCAGCGTGCCGATGCCGAATCGAATGATCAAGGTCCTGACGTTCATGTGTGCCTGTTCTCCGTTAATGGTTGCAGCGACCGGGTGACCCGCCGCCATAGTGTTACCTGATGTGCAGTATGGTAACACCTTATGCCAAGAGAATTCCGGGGACAGAGCCCGCACACAGCGTACTTGTGTGTAAAAAATACACAATGCTGGAAAATGCAGGCAAAAAAAGGACTGCTTTCTGTTTTTAAGGGTTTTTACAGCGCCGGGTGCGCCGCGCCGAGCCACTGAAAAGTGTTACCTGCGTACGGCAAGCCGCAGCACAGCGGCCTTCAAACCCTCGACAGGACGAATCGATCACGAAAGGCGCTGACCACCTGGCAGAGATCCTCTGTGAGATAACGCGTCGCCTCGTGTTCAATGCCAGCGTTCACGGGGCCGTAGAAGGCTTCCGCGATAGCACCGGCGATACAGGCCTGAGTGTCACTGTCACCGCCTAACGACACCGCATTACGCACCGCATCCTCGAAATCACTGGCGTCAAGAAAAGCAATAATGGCCTCGGGCACCGAGCCCTGGCAGGAGACATCAAAGCGGTACATGGGTCTGATGGCCTCCAGAGACCGGTTGAGGCGGTAGCCGAAACGTCTGGATAGCTCCTCTCTAAGCGCAGCTTTGGAGGCCCCCTGTCTCGCCAGATAAACGGCGAGGGCCACCGCCTGGGCTCCCTTTATCCCCTCGGGGTGATTGTGAGTAATCCCGGCGCAGGCTGCCGCCTCCTGCAGCACGCGCTCCGGCGTATCAAAGGCGTAACCGACTGCGCTGACCCGCATGGCAGACCCATTGCCCCAGCTGTTGTACGGCTTGCCGCCGTCGGTCTGCAGCCAGTAGATGAACGAGGCGCCGTAGCCCGCGTCGGGATAGCGGTGGGCGTATTCCCACACCCAGCGCCGATAATCACCGTCTTCCAGTAGCGCGTGTGCGACAGCCACCGTCAGTACGCTGTCGTCAGTGAATCGCCCTTGTGGATGAAACAGCGGAAAATCCTTCCGCTTCATGGGCGTACGCTCGTAGACAGAACCGACGATATCGCCGGCGATCGCACCGAACATGGGGGCCTCCTGCAGGGTTTCGACCCGCGACCCTGCTGGAAGGCAATCAGCGTGTCAACCGGCTAGTGGGCCACGCGGTAAGTTCGGTAATACTCAGCCGCAGCACAAGCGCTGTGGGCAAGGCGCGCGAGCGCAGGACTGGCCGTCGCCAATTCAAGCGAGTGCAACGCGGCCCACAGCGCTTGTGCTGTGGCCCTTCGGGAGTCGCTGTGCGGGCGCGACTCGGCGTTGCGTTTCTTGACAAGGGAACCACCCTTGCCGGCGAACCGCGCCTGGATTCGCGCCCGCACAGCGGCTCTGAGCGTTACCGAACTTACCGCGTGGCCCACTAGCGTTACTCTACCGGATTGACCGGCCAAGGGCAGGTGGCGACGCCACCATGGCGCCCCCTTCAGCGCACATACTTGATAACGGCGACGAAGTGAAAAATCGAACCGACGAGAACAAAAAAGTGCCAGATGCCGTGAGCATGGTTGAGTTTCTGCAACTTGTCGGCGACATAGAACACCACACCTGCGGTGTAGGCGAGGCCACCGGCAACCAGCCACCAGAAACCCGGCTCGGGTAGAGCAGCTCTCAAGCTGCCAAAATCCAGCGAACAGGCCCAGCCCATGCCAAGATACGCGGTCACCTGGATGATTTTGACAGCCCGACCGTGCAGGAACACCTCGGACAGCGCGCCCAGGACCGCCATCCCCCAGACAAGCGCGAGAATCCGCAGGCCACTTCCCTCGCCGACGCTCACCCACATGAACGGCGTATAGGTGCCGGCAATAAGCAGGTAGATGGAGATGTGGTCCAGTACCTTGAAAAAACGCTTGAGGCGAGGCGGGCGAAAGCTGTGGTATAGCGTGGACGTGGTATAGAGAAGTACCAGCGTGCCACCGTACACGGTAAACGACAGGATGATTGATGGCTCGCCAATCTGCAGTGCGACCGCCAGCAGCGCACCGAAGCCCACCAGCGCCAGAACTGCGCCCACCAGATGACTGATGCTGTTAAGACGCTCACCGTAATACACGGCCAGGTTGCTCCCGCGCTCCACACGGGAGCTCTCCAGACAGTGCCGCCCCAGATCAGCGGCCCTGCTTATGGTGTGACACATTGGTTCTTTGTTCAACGCCCATTCCAGGAAATCCGGCCACATGAATGAAAGCGAGTCGTCCGGATTTCGCCAACGGCTGGAATATTGCAAGCATGAGCCAGCAAACACGGCGAGAGCACCAAGGCCGCTGCGGTTGCCGGCAGGGGCATCGACCAGGCCGATGGTCAGCGCGGAAAATTCTCATGAGCAAGTTGAGCCCTGACATCGTATAGTGAGCCAGTAGCATCACACTCACGTGTCGCCCAAAAATCAGCTAGGAGGTTCATCATGTCCAAAGTCGATATCGGTATCAGCAAGAAGGATCGGACCGATGTCGCCGAGAAACTCAAGTGTCTGCTCGCCGACTCCTACACACTCTATCTCCAGACGCACAACTTCCACTGGAATGTCACCGGACCACAGTTCCGTGAACTTCACCTTATGTTTGAGGAGCATTACACCGAGCTGGCAGTAGCCGTGGACGACATTGCTGAGCGCATACGCACTCTGGGCATCGTCGCACCGGGCACCTACAAGGCATTCGCGAGCCTCAGCTCGATTGAAGTCGTGGAAGAGGTACCGGCTGCCGGCGAGATGACGGCGATTCTTACCCGCAGCCACGAGCAGGTGGTAAAGACCTGTCGCGACGCGTTGAAGGTAGCGCAGAAAGCCAATGACGAATCCTCAGCGGCACTCATCTCAGACCGCATGCGCGTGCACGAGAAAACAGCCTGGATGCTGCGCGCCATGCAGTAGCTGTCTGCGCCAGGCGGGCCTCAGCGCACGCCCACCGCGTTACTACTGCTTGCACAAGGTGCCATTTGCGCGTATACCGCTGCCATGATTCGAACCGCCATCATACGACCGCGCCGCCCGCTGCATTGGATGCTGGCCGCGTGCTGCGCCGTTGTAATCCTGGTGGTAACGGCGCCCTGCGCCATGGCGCTGGTCGATATTCAGGACGCTGCCAGCGGCCATGACTGCCCCCATTGCCCGCCAGAGCCCTGTCACGACGATGGCGGTGCGAATGAGTGCGACAGCTTCAAGCCCGCGGACAAACCCCGCAACGACAGCGGTGCAGACAGCCCCGCCATGTTGCCGCCTGTCGGATTTGTCGTGCACGAGCGTCCTCCCCGCCTTCACACCGCCACAATTGGCCCTCCGCCAGCCAGGGACGGTCCCCGCAGACACCTGATACTGGTCACCTTCAACGAATAGATAGCCCTCCGCTACGCACGGTGGCGCATTGGCGCCGCCTGTCCCGCTCAACGGAGGAGAAACAGCCCGTGTACAACCCCAGCCCTGCTTGGCCACCCATCCGGCGTCACGCCCGGATACAGATCATCACATGCTTGCTCACAGTCTTCCTGGTGCCGACAGCGACTGCCGGCGACCTGACCGGCGGACTGCTGACCCTGGACGCAGCGGTGCAGCTCGCCCGCGAGGCACAGGAGCCTGCCCTGGCGAGCCATTCCGCCCGCGCCGACGCGCTCGCTCACGCCGCTGTAGCGGACGCGCAACTTCCCGATCCTCGCTTCACATCGGGCCTCGCCAACGTGCCCGTGGACTCCCCCGCACTGGATGGCGCCGACATGACCCAGATTACGCTCGGCCTGAGCCAGGAGTTTCCAGCCGGGGATACGCTCGCGCTGCGCGGTGAGCAACGCGATGCGCAGTCCCGGGAACAGCGCGCACTGCGCCACGCGCGAGAAAGGGATGTCGTGCTGGCGACCCGCGAGGCATGGCTGAACCTGTTTTACCACGGCCGCGCCAAGGCTGTTCTGGAAGACAGCATAGACGCCGTGGCCGAGTTGCTGGATTCACTGTCAGCGCGCTTCGCCACGGGAAGCCTGCACGCTCAGGACATGCTGCGTACCGAACTGGAGCTGGACCTTCTGCGGGATCAGCTAAGCGCGCATCGACAACGGGCGGAGAACTTCCGCGCCCGACTTGCGCGGCGGATCGGCACCGATGCCAACGCGGAAATGCCCGACGCGCTACCGGAATTCACCGGCCTACCGACGGCCGGTGTGCTGCAGGGACGACTGACCAACCACCCGCTGGTACAGGCGCTGGATGCACGCATTGACGCCTCGCGCTGGGGTGTCGCACTTGCCGAGGCCAGCTATCGGCCAGCTTTCTCGGTGCAGGCCGGATACGGTATCCGCACGGAGCGCAGCGACTTTGCCAGCATCGGCTTCGGCGTATCCATGCCGCTGTTCACGGATAAACGCCAGGACCGACGCCGCCTCGCCGCGCTGCGCAACGAGAGCGCGGAACAACTCGACCGCCACGCTCTGCTGCTGGATCTGAACGAGCAACTACAGCGGGAGGCATCGGACTGGGAGCACCTGTCGCGGCGAATGGAGCTCTATCAGCGCGTTGTCGAGGAACGGGCGCGCCAGACCGCAGAGGCATCCGTATCCACCTATGCCAGCGGGCAGACAGACTTTGCCGAGCTTATCCGGGCGCAGCTCGCGCAACTGGACGTTCAGCTGACCCGACTGGAACTGGCAAGGGACCGCGGCATCGCCTGGTCCAGGCTCACCTATCTCACAGGAGAAACGCCATGAGCGCGAGAAAGACCCTTGTGGCAACAAGCTTCATCGCGCTGTTGGGCGGCGTCGCTCTCGGCGCATGGCTGAGCCCGATGACGATGGATCACGGTTCCAACCCGGACGATAGCCCGGCGTCCGGGAATGGCGGCGAAAATGACATTCTGTACTGGGTAGCCCCGATGGACCCCGGATACCGGCGGGACAAACCGGGCAAGTCGCCCATGGGCATGGATCTTGTTCCGGTCTACGCCGGCAGTGGAAGCAACAGCGATGCCCTGCGCATCAGACCCGAAGTGCTGAATGCGATCGGCGCCAGATATGCGCCGGTAAAGCGCCAGAGCCTGAGGCCAGTATTCACCGCGCCCGCCATCGTGCGTCCGAATGCCGACCGCGTCGCCCACATTCACGTGCGCACCGAAGGCTGGGTGGAAAAACTCCACGCCAACGCGGAGGGCAACCGGGTGCAGGCGAGCGACCTACTGTTCGACATTTACTCGCCCGCTCTGGTCAGCGCCCAGGAGGAGTATCTCCAGGCCGTCGCGTCTGACCGGGCAGCACTGGCCCGCGCCGGCGAGGAGCGGCTGCGCGCTCTGGGCATGCTGCCTGCCCAGATCAGAGCGCTGCGTGAGACAGGACGCGTACAACCACTCTACCAGCAGCGTGCCCCCCAGGATGGCGTCATCCTCGAGCTGAATATTCGCCAGGGCATGTACGTACAGCCGGGTACAACCATCATGAGCCTCGTCGACGACAGCAGCGTATGGCTCGAGGCAAGTCTGTTTCCCTCCCAACTGGATCAGGTCAGCGTCGGCGATCGACTCACCTTCCGCACGCCCGGCAGCAGTGGGGCGGCCCCGCGTCCGGCACGCGTGGATTATCTTTATCCGACGATTGATGAGGCAACCCGCACTGCCCGCGTGCGCGCCGCTGTCGACAATGCAGAGCGGTCCCTGCGACCCGGAGAGTTCGTTCAGGCCGACTTCCGCGGACCCGAGCGCACAAACGTGCTGGCGGTACCCAACGCGGCAGTCATCCGCAGCCGCGGGTCCACGCGTGTCATTCTCCATCTCGGTGAGGGTCGCTTCCGGCCCGCTGAAGTGTCGACAGGACTGGTCACGGCATCGCATACGGAAATCACCAGCGGGCTCGACGAGGGAGAGGACGTTGTCGTTTCGGCGCAGTTTCTTATCGACTCCGAGGCCAGCCTCGAACCTGCGCTGAGCCGCATGAGTCATAGCGAACACGAGGCACAGGAAAGCCGTCACGACCATGGCGGCCACACGGCCACGGCGGATGACACAGACGACGAGGACACGCCAAACCACGAGAACCACGAGAACCACGAGAACCACGAGCAGCATGAAGTACCCACCGAGCCCGACCCTCGTGATACCTCACCGCCAGCGGCCGAGGCTCGCGCCGACCCTGCGCATCAGCATCACCACCCGGGAGCCAGCCAATGATTGCCGCAATCATCCGCTGGTCACTGAAAAACCGGGTACTGGTGCTGATGCTGGCGGTGCTGCTCACTGTCTGGGGCGCGCTCTCGGCGAGGCAAACACCGCTGGACGCCATTCCGGACCTGTCCGATGTGCAGGTGATCGTCAAGACGACTTACCCGGGACAGGCTCCGCAGGTGGTTGAGGACCAGGTGACCTACCCGCTGGCGACCGCGATGCTGTCGGTGCCCGGTGCAACCACGGTCCGCGGCTATTCCTTTTTCAACGATTCCTTCGTCTATGTGCTGTTTGAAGATGGCACCGATCTCTATTGGGCGCGGGCGAGGGTTCTGGAGTACCTGAATCAGGTAGCAGCAGAGCTGCCAGCAGCAGCCCGTCCAACTCTGGGTCCGGATGCCACCGGCGTTGGCTGGGTCTATCAATACGCTCTGATCGATCGTAGCGGTGAGCACGACCTGGGTGACCTGCGCGCTCTGCAGGACTGGTTTATCCGTTATGAACTGCAGACAGTGCCCGGCGTTGCCGAAGTAGCGGCGATCGGGGGCATGCAGCGCCAGTACCAGGTCGTTGTCGATCCGATCGCGCTGCATGCACACGGACTGACGCTGACCGATCTGCGACAGGCAGTAGAGCGTGGCAACCGCGAGACCGGTGCGCGGGTTCTGGAAATGGCGGAAGCCGAGTACATGCTGCGCGCGACCGGGTATATCACCTCCATCGACGAACTGCAGCAAGTGCCCCTGAAAACCGGTGAGGGGGGCATCCCCGTCACCATCGGCGATCTGGCCACAGTCCGCCTGGGACCGGACCTGAGGCGCGGTATCGGCGAACTCAACGGCGAGGGCGAGGCCGTCGGCGGTATCGTCGTAATGCGTTACGGCGAGAATCCCCTGGCGACTATCCGCGGCGTCAAGGCGCGACTTGCCAGTATCGCGGACAGCCTGCCACCGGGCGTGGAGATCATCGAGACCTACAACCGGGCGGGCGTTATAGAGCGTGCGGTGGCCGTGCTCGGCAGCATTCTGATCGAGGAATTCATCATCGTCGCGCTGGTCTGCGCGCTGTTCCTGTTTCACCTGCGCTCCTCGCTGGTGGTGATCCTGAGTCTGCCGCTGGGCATCCTGATGGCCTTTATCCTCATGCGGCTGCAGGGCATCAATGCCAACATCATGTCCCTCGGAGGTATCGCCATCGCCATCGGCGCCATGGTGGACGCCACCGTGGTCATGCTCGAAAACGTGCACAAGCACCTCGAGCGCAGGCCGGAATCTGCAACAGACCCCGAGCAGCGCTGGCGCATCGTCGGCAATGCAGCCGTGGAGGTCGGCCCGGCCCTGTTCTTCTCGCTGCTGATTATTGCCCTGAGTTTTACGCCAATTTTTGCCCTTGAGGCGCAGGAGGGCCGCATGTTCGCTCCACTGGCCTACACCAAGACCTACGCCATGGCGGCGGCGGCACTGCTCGCCGTCACGCTGGTCCCGGTGCTGATTGGCCTGCTCGCGCGCGGACGCCTGCGACCCGCCGCGCGCAACCCTGTGACCAGGTTTCTTGTCCGGCTGTACCGTCCTGTGCTGGCCGCCGCTCTGCGGGCACCCGCTCTGACCCTGATACTCGCCCTGCTGGTCACCGCCAGCGCTGCAGTTCCCCTTTCGCGGCTGGGCAGCGAGTTCATGCCGGAACTCGACGAGGGTGACCTGCTGTACATGCCGAGCGCCTTTCCGGCGGCGTCTGCGGGCAAGATGGCCGAACTGCTGGGACAGACCAACCGGCTCATCATGCAGACGCCCGAGGTAGAGACTGCCTACGCCAAGGCCGGCCGCGCCGACACCGCAACCGACCCCGCGCCGCTGACCATGATCGAGACCACGATCAGGCTCAAACCCCGGGACGAGTGGCGGCCGGGCGTGACACTTGAGGATATTCGCGCAGAGCTGGACGCACGGGTGCAGATACCCAGTCTCACCAACACCTGGCTCATGCCAATCAAGAATCGACTGGACATGCTATCCACCGGGATCAAGACGCCGGTGGGCGTAAAGATCGCGGGCGATGACCTTGAGCAGATCAACCACATAGCTCAGGCAGTAGAAACCGCGCTGCAGGACCTCCCGGGAACCGCATCCGCGTATGCAGAGCGCGTGACCGGGGGTCGCTATATCACCGTTGACGTCGACCGCGAGCAGGCCGCCCGCCATGGACTGAATATAGCCGATGTCCACGATGTGATTGCCTCCGGAATAGGAGGCATGCAAGTGGGCCAGGTGATCTCAGGCCGCGAGCGATACAGCATCAATATACGCTACCCGCGGGACCTGCGCGATAATCTGGCGCAGCTGGCGCGACTCCCTGTCATCACCCCGGGCGGGGCCTACCTGCCGCTGGAGGAGGTCGCGGCCCTGTCTATCGACAGCGGGCCAGGCGTTATCCGCACGGAAAACGCCCGTCTGAATGGCTGGGTCTATGTGGACGTCAACACCGATGATATCGCTGGATACGTCGAGCAGGCACGTCGCGTCGTGGCAAGAACGGTGGATCTTCCCGCCGGCTATACCGTGCACTGGTCAGGACAGTTCGAGCAGCTGCAGCGCGCCACAGAGAGGCTCGCGCTGGTCGTCCCCGCGGTCATCGCCATCATCGCCCTGCTGCTCTTTGTCATATTCCAGCGTGTCGTACCGATGCTGATTGTTCTCGGCACTTTGCCGCTGGGTCTCGCCGGCGGCTACTGGCTGCTCTATCTACTCGGGTACAGCCAATCTATCGCCACTGCCGTGGGCTTCGTGGCGCTGGCTGGGGTGGCGGTCGAAATTGCGATTTTAATGGTGCTGTACCTGGAACAGTCAATGCGACGGATGGCAAGCGATGGTGAGCGTGAGCAGGTCACGCGAGAACAGGTCAGGGGCGCCGTCACCGAGGGAGCGCTGGAAAGAGTGCGGCCGATTGCCATGACCGTCTCGTCCACCGTTGCCGGGCTGACACCTATCATGCTGGGATCGGGTACGGGCGCCGAAGTCACCCGCCGCATTGCGGCTCCCATGATAGGCGGCATGCTCAGTGTCACCGCTCTGACATTACTGGTTGTCCCGGTCATCTATTTCCTCTGGCAGGCAAGAGGCCTGCACAGAGAATGAAGCCGGGTCGTCCAATATCAATCGTGATGGTGCCTGGGCATGCCCTGTTCAACACGGTCTATCAGCTCGGGATCGTTATAGACATCCTCTACCGCCCGCCAGACATCGTCGCGTCCGTCATAGCACTGAATATCGCCCTCGCCGATGTCATACACCCAGCCATGCAGTTGCGCCTTGCCGGTGGCGACAGCGGCTGCCACGGCCGGGTGCGTCATGAGGTGCCGCATTTGAAGCACGACATTTTCCTGCGTTAACTCGGCAAGGTGTTCTGGCTTCAAGCCATCATGCCGGGCATTCACAGCGGCGACCGCTGCCTGGGTGTGGGCCAGCCAATCGCTCACATGGGGCAAGGACTTCAGACTGTCGGGATTCATTGCGCCCTTCACTGCCCCGCAGTCGGTGTGACCACAGACCACAATGTGTTTAACCCCCAGCGCCGCTACGGCAAACTCGATGGATGCCGTCGTACCGCCGGCGTTACGTTCGTGCGGCGGGACAATATTCCCGGCATTACGGCAGATGAACAGCTCTCCCGGGACCGTTTGTGTGATCAGGTTCGGGTCTATGCGCGAATCGGCGCAGGTAATGAAAAGAATGCGCGGATCCTGACTCACCGCCAGCTCCGAAAACAGCGCTTTCTTTTCGGGAAAGATCTCTCGCTTGAATTTGCACACGCCTTCGAGAAGTTTCTTCATTGTTGCTCCATTGCGTTAGTGTTACTCGAAACCCCTCTTTCCAAACTAGTATAACTCCGGTCAGGCAACACACCAAAGCCTGCTGGCCGTGCGATTCGTGACAGGGTCGTCAAACCCCATGAGTCAACTGTTACCTGGGCTGACACTAGGCTACCCTCGCATTCACTATTTTCTACCGCAGATGCCGACACATTGAACATCCTACAGCCGCGCGACGAACATGACACGCCGCACCGGTGGCCAGCCTGCCTGACAGACGCGGCCCGTTGCTGCGCCATGCTCTGCGCACTCCTGTGGGTCGCACCAACCCTTGCGCTGCGCGGCGATCTGCTGCCGACCCAGTACCTGACAGACCGTTTCACACGGGCTACAGGCCTGCCCTCTGAAACCGTATGGCTGGCGCGCCAGGGCCCCAGAGGCTACCTGTGGCTCGGTACAAAAAATGGACTGGTGCGATTCGATGGCAGCAGCTTCACGACATTCAACACGCAGACGGAGGCGGCTTTTCGCTCTAACGACATCCGGGTTATCACGTGGTCAGAGAACGGCACGCTCTGGCTCGGCACGTATGGCGGTGGCGCCTTGTTCCAGACACCACGGGGCTGGCGGGCGTTCGGCGTCGACGAGGGGCTGGCGAGCGATACGGTCTACGACATTCACATCGATGATGATGGCAGCGTGTGGTTCGCCACCGGGGGAGGCGTCAGTCGCTACCGCAACGGGCATATTGACAGCTGGACGGTAGAGGACGGACTGGCGGATCAGAGAGTCTTCAAAATCGTCCCTGGCGAGGACGGCAGCCTCTGGTTCAGCACCCTGACCAACGGACTGAGTCGCTTTGATGGCAGCGGCTTTACCAGCTTCTCCGGCGACGAGTGGCTGGAGGCGCCGCAGGTTCACCTGCTGTTTAGGGATTCGGCGCTGGGTCTGCTCGCGGGCACGATCACCGGCGCCATCTACCGTCTCGACAGCGGCCAACCGGTGCCCCTGCAGCCGTCCCCGCTGCAGCAGCCACTGCCTTTCGAGGACGCGCACAGAGACCGCGATGGCAACCTCTGGCTGGGCACCTACGGCAAGGGGCTGTGGCGCCTGTCGACCGATGGCGAACTACTTGAGTTCCCGCTGGAGGCTGCCAACACGGGCCATGTCTTTGATGTGTACGAGGACGGGGAAGGCAATATCTGGGCATCAACCATGGCTGGCCTCTACCGCTTGCGCGACAGCGACTTCCTGCCTTTTGGACGACCTGAGGGCATAGCAGACTCTACCTTTGTGGTCACCGGCACGCCATCGGGCATTGTCTACGCAGGCACCGAGAGCGGCGGACTGTTCCGGATCGACGGCAACGAGATCACGACGATAGACGAATCCGATGGCCTGGGCTCGCCAAGCGTGTCGTCTGTTCTCGTCGCCGATGATGAATCGCTGTGGGTCGGCACCTTCGGCGGAGGTATCTCTCGCTTTGCCGAAGACGGCGTCAGTCGGCTGGGGATGCACAACGGGCTGAACAGCGACCACATCATCGCTCTTGAGCAGGCGAACGACGGCACTATCTGGATCGCGACCTCCCGGGGACTGTACCGGCTGCGAGATGACGAACTCGAGCGCATCTCCCTCGGCGAGGAGACCACCGACAACATGGTCCGGCACATCATGCAGGACAGCCGGGGCCGACTCTGGTTTTCAACCAACAACGGACTACTGCAACGGAATGGCAACAGCACCCGGTGGTACCGGGAGGCCGATGGGCTGGCCAGCAATCTGATCAGCGGCACCTACGAGGATGCTGACGGCGTGATCTGGATTGCCAGCCGCGAGGGCGGACTGGCGCAACTCGACAATGACCGGATTTTTCAGTTCACCCTCGAGCAGGGTCTGCCCCAGCTTTCCGTGCTGGCCATACTTGAGGACAGCGCCCAGCAGCTATGGCTGAGCGGATCCGGCGGGCTTGTCCGCGTTGCACGAAGCGCACTCGAGGCCGTTGCCAGCGGCGAAGCGAGTCGATTTCGGGCACAGCTGTTCGATGAGGCTGACGGTCTGCGCTCCGCTCAGTTCATGGGCGGCTTTCAGCCGCCTGCATTCAGGGCGGACAACGGCCACCTGTGGTTCCCCACCAATCGAGGGCTTGTCTCGATAGACCCTACAGCATCCTCAGGCCAGCCAACCCCCCTGCGCCCCATCATCGAGGCCATCCGTATCGACGGCGCCGCTGTGCCGCTGACCGACACGGTGGAATTGCGCGCGGATACGCGAACGCTGGAAATTGACTACACCGCGCCCTACCTCGGTAATGCGGATGCCATTGTCTTCCGCTACCAGCTTCAGGGCGCTGATTCCACCTGGCAGGCGGTCGGCGTGCGTCGCACGGCATACTTCACCTCAGTCCCCGCCGGCGAGAGCGTGTTTGTCGTTGAAGCGTCGCGGGATCCGGACAGCAATGGATTTTCTGACTCGGAAGCGGCGCGCCTGACATTGAATCGCAGTTATTTGTGGTACCAGACCGGGTGGGCGCTAGTGCTGCTCTGCATCGCCATCGCGGTCCTGTTCTTCGGCATTTACCGGTTTACGGCACACAAGGCCCGTCAGCGCGAGCGCCAGCTGGAGACCCTGGTCAACCAGCGCACGGAAGAACTGCAAGCTGCATTGTCAACGGTTGAACAGTTGTCCCGCACTGACGGGCTCACCGGCGTTGCCAACCGACGGTATTTTGAAGAGCGGCTTGCCAGCGCATGGAAGCAGGCGCTGCGCTCAGGCGAAAGCCTGGGCATCATCATGCTGGATATCGACCGGTTCAAGCAGTACAACGATGCCCTGGGGCATCAGGCTGGCGACGACTGTCTGAAAAAAATCGCCGCGGCTCTGCAGCATGGCACCTTGCGCGACCGGGACATGATCGCCCGTTACGGCGGCGAGGAGTTCATCATACTGCTCCACGGCGCAGACCACGAGGCGGCGACGCAGATCGCCCTGCGCATCATGGAACGCATCCGTTTGCTCAAACTACGCCACCCGGACAGCGATATATCACCCTATGTCTCGATAAGCCTGGGCTGCGCTACCGCCACGACTGACGCGCTGTCCGGCGCGACTGAGCTGATAAAGCGCGCCGACCAGGCCCTGTACAGGGCCAAGAGGGCCGGCCGCGACCAGATCAGGATGTATGAGGGAGAAACCCTGGCGTGAAATCGTCGGTCCTCTTGGAAGGATCGCAAAACCGGCAGTAGCGTTACGATATTTTGACGCCGCGGCAAAAACGGGGACACGAACGACACAGGCGGCGACAAATTGCCGACCTTTTTGCCGCCCTCGACCCCCTATCGGCGGAAATGTCTGGCCGCCATGGCAACTTCTGCCCGCTTTCCGGCCCGCAGCTATACGGCATGATTTTTGCTGTGCTGAGGTAGAGCCATCGATCTGCGGACGGGATGCCGAATGAACAACGTACCAACACTGAAGATTGACGCACATCGTCCGATCCGGCTGCAACGCAGGACCACACTTGGCGAGCACACCCAGAATGGCAGGCATGTCAGTAGCGCTGAACGCCTACTGAACCTGCACGAACGACTTCTGGGCAACGCCGAAGAAAAGACGCTGACCGAGCGCTTTCGTCTGTGGGCAAGGGAACATGGGCTAGCCGAAGACACTGTGTATTCGCCCGGCAGGCCCCAACACAGAGAGCAAGACGGGCCACGCCCGCACGCAGGCCAGACGCTGAACTTTGTACTGAAGCCAGGTGATTCGCACCTCGGCATGCTGGCCGTTATCTGCTGCGAGCCCCCGGATGACGATGAGATAGTGTTCATGTCGAGGGCCGTCAACTGTCTAAGCCACTATCTTGAAATGGCCCTCAGCGTACAGTCCTATCGGGCGCTGGCCATGCATGATGGGCTCACCGGGCTCCTCAACCGCACGTCACTCGATGCACGTCTGGCTGAGGAAATCAGCAGGGCACGACGGCACGGTGGCACCCTGTCGATCATGCTTATCGATGTCGACCACTTCAAGAGGCTGAATGATGAACTGGGCCACCTGAGTGGGGACCACATCTTGCGATTACTGGCAGACATCTTTACCGCCACCACCCGGGAGTCCGATCTCGCTTTTCGCTTCGGCGGCGACGAGTTTGCGATCCTGCTACCCTTTACAGAGCGGGACTCAGCGCGCTGCACCGCCGAGAGGATTCGAACCCGACTCTCGTGCATGCCTGCCGAGGCATTCTGCGTCACCGGAGAGATCCCCGTGCTGAGGCCGGATATCAGCATCGGTATCGCACAGTACCGACAGGGCGATGCGGAAACGGATCTCTTGCGACGGGCTGATCAACATCTTTATCAGGCCAAGGCCCGGGGCAGAGGCAGAATTTGCACACAGCGTTGACGGTGTGTGCACACCCCGTCACGGAACGAGGGCAGATAAAATGACCCAAAGGCCGCATTCGCAGACATCCCGCGCCTGACTCACGGCAATCCGGACGGGTCGCGGCAGCGTAACTCCCCTGCTCACCAACTCCGGAGCTTTCATGCGACATCTGTACTGGTTCCAGAATGACCTGCGACTGCAGGACAATCCCGCGTTACTGGAACATCTGCAAGCCAGCCAGCTGCTGCTGGTCTTTCTTTGGCCGCGCAATCGGCCATGGTGTAATCAACACGGTATTGGCGCGCAGCGCGAGCGCTTTCTCACCGAAAGCCTGATCGCACTGCGGGAGGATCTGGCGCGGCTGGGACAGGATCTTCTGGTGCTTCACGGCTCGCCCGAGCTGGTCATCCCGGATCTTGTCAGGCGCTTCAGTATCGAGCGTGTCGGCACGCCACGCACACCCGGCTGGTACGAAGCTGCGGCGGTGCGCACCCTCCGTGACAAGCTGGACATCCCGGTACAGGTTCATCGAGGCAACACCCTGTTCGCCGAGACGGCGCTGCCTTTCCCGCTGGCAAAGATGCCGGGGCAGTTCACGCCCTTCCGGCGCGCGGTCGAGGCCCTGCCATTCACGCCACCGACCCCTGCCCCCGGGGAACTCCCCCCGCCGCCGGCGGCAGATTTCCACGCCATACCGGCGGCGGCGGCACGACCGAGTGCGGCACTGCCGATTCGCGGCGGCGCGGCGGCGGGCGCTCGACGACTGCAGCAGTTTGTACATGATGAACAGGGCATCCTGTCCTACAAAGAAACGCGCAACGGCCTCGACCCGCTCGACGGCTCGAGCACGCTGTCACCCTGGCTGGCCACGGGCTGTCTGTCGCCACGACAGGTTGCGCAGGAGGTGGCGGACTTCGAGGCGAAGGTGACATCCAATGCGTCGACCCACTGGCTGTATGTCGAACTGCTCTGGCGCGAATTTTTCCACTGGCGCGCGTTAACTGATGATGCCCGCCACCTGTTCCGCGCCAGCGGTGCCGGCAAGCGACTGATGCGCTGCACCTTCGAGCCACGCAACTTTGCCCGCTGGTGCCAGGGCGACACCAACTTCCCGTTGGTCAATGCCTTTATGCATCAGCTGGTCGACACGGGCTGGATGAGTAATCGCGGCCGGCAGATTGTCGCCAGCTGCCTGATCCACGAATACGGTATCGATTGGCGCTACGGGGCCGCGTTCTTCGAGCATCACCTGGTGGATTTCGACGTCGCCAGCAATTACGGCAACTGGCAATACCTCGCCGGCGTCGGCGCCGATCCACGCGGTGGACGCCGCTTTAATCAGGACAAGCAGCGCGCCGACCATGACAGCGACGGTCGCTTCGTGGCCAAGTGGGACGGCGACAGGCCGCACCAGCCGACCTACGTCACCGATGCCGCCGACTGGCCAATCTGAGCGCAGGATGCCTGATAAAAACAGAAGTGCGCGGGGGCGGGGACGAGCGCCGAAGCCCGAGAAAACCTGCCCGGTGTGCGAGCGGCCTTTCACCTGGCGTGCTCGCTGGCGGCGGAACTGGGACGACATTGTCTATTGCTCCCGGCGCTGCGCCAGTCAGCGTCGCAGCCTGCGCGGTGCGACGGCATCGAACGGACCTGACGCGGGCTAGCCGATCGTCTGCAGTGTCTGTTCCGCCCACGCAAGGATCGCCTCACGATCTGCCGCCTTGCGCTTGCGCCAGCCCCCGGTAATCAGCCCCATGCGGCTGTTGCGCGCGAGCTCCTCGGCGTGACGGTCAATGAAGTGCCAGTACAGGGCATTGTAGGGACAGGCGCCCTCGCCCGTCGTTTTCGCCGGATCATAGCGACAGCTGGCGCAGTGGTTACCCTGGCGCTGGATGTACTTGCCGCTCGCCGCGTAGGGCTTGCTCGCCATGATGCCGCCATCCCCATAGAGCGCCATGCCCAGCGTGTTGGGCAATTCCACCCATTCAAACGCGTCCGCATACACCGCCAGATACCAGTCGCAGACCGCGCGCGCGTCGAGCCCCGCCAGCAGCGCAAAATTGCCGATGACCATCAGACGCTGTATGTGATGCGCGTAGCCGTGATCAAGGGACTGGCGCAGCGCCCGGGAAAGACAGCGCATGTCGGTATCGCCACTCCAGAACCAGTCGGGCAGCGGCCGCTCGGCGTTAAAGGTATTAAGATCGCGATAGCCCGGCATGTGCAGCCAATAAATACCGCGCACGTACTCACGCCAGCCAAGCACCTGGCGGATAAAGCCCTCGGCGTCCGACAGTTTGCACTGGCCTGCGCGCCAGCGGTCCTCAATCTCGCGACAGACGTCGAGCGGCTCCAGCAGGCCAATATTCAGGTACATGGAAACCAGGCCGTGGTAGAGCCATAGCGACTCCTCCGCCAGCGCATCCTGGAAGGTACCGAACTGCCCGAGTGCGTTGTCACAGAACCAGTGGAAGTCGGCCTGCGCCGCCTCTGCGGTCACCGCCAGGCGAAACTGCGCGAGGTCTCCGGGATTATCGGGAAAGCACGCTGCCACCTCGGCCATGACTTCCCGGGTCAGGGCGTCGGGCGTGTTCGAGGGTCGATCCGGAACCTGCGCCTGGTTGCGCCAGCCGCTGCGATTGTCGGCATCGTAATTCCACTGGCCACCCTCAGGCTTGCCCTGCTCATCCATAAGCAGATCATAGCGCTTGCGCATTTCGCGATAGAAGTACTCCATGCGCAACTGCTTGCGGCCCTCAGCCCAGCGTTCGAAATCGCGATGAGAGGCGAGAAAGCGGCTATCATCATGCACGGTCACAGGGCGGCCAAGCGACTCCTGCCAACCCTGCATGGCCTCGCACAGCCGGTATTCGCCGGGCTCGCAGCAGTGTACAGCGGTAAGTGCCGGCGTCGCCTTGAGCGTGCTTGCGACCGCGGCAAGCAATGAGTCAATGCCCCTGTCCAGCGTCAGATAGACAACCTCGAACCCGGCGTCACGAAGGGTAGCGGCGAAATGCCGCATGGCGGCAAAAATCAGCACGATCTTGTGGCGGTTGTGCCGCACGTAGCCGGCTTCCTCAGCCACTTCAGCGAGCAAGACAGTGTCAATGCCAGGCCGTGCAGCGACCAGCGCCGGGTTTTTCAGCGACAGCTGATCGCCCAGCACAAGAACCAGTCGCGGGTCAGACACCGCGTGGTCCACTAGAGCCACTCCCGCATCAGGCGATTCGCGTTGACGCGCGCGCCCATGCGACTTGCCAGCATGTACATGCCACCCACCTTGCGGTGAAAGTACACGACATCGGTGGGCGGCGCGTGCCAGAAATCCGAGTGTGCCGCAGCGGACTGGGCCAGCTCAGTCAGTCGTGCCGGCATATCGGAGGCGGCAAAATCGTAGTCGCCCTCATAACGCAGAGGCTCGAGCACCAGCAGCAGCAGCTCAAGCACCAGCTCGCGATACACCGAATCCTCGTCACCCATGGCGTAGCCCACTTTCTCGGCTGCCGCCACCATGCGCTTTCGATCACCGGCAATGGCGGCAGCGGCCAGCTTGCGGTAGTTGTTCACAAAGCGCGCCTTGAAGGCCCGCGTGGCGCCGAAATCCAGCAGCACAATATCACCGCTGGCAAAGCGGTACTGGTAATTGGCAAAATTGGGATCGGTCTGCACCAGGCGCAGCTGAAACAGTTCGGTCAGCATCAGGTCGACCAGCGCCGTCATCACCCGGTCGCGCTCGGCCTGGGGTTTGCGCGCCAGCTCCTCGATCGGCCCGCCGGACACGTAACTCATGGCCAGCACGTTGCGGCGCGTCAGCTCTGGCTGCAGCTCAGGTACGATGAACCGCTCGTCGTCGGCGAGAACCTCATGGAATGACTTGAGGAAGTCAGCCTCTTTCAGGTAATCGGCTTCGTCTTCAAGCTGTGCCTTGGCGTCTTCCAGCAGCGGCGCCATATCGACATCCGCGGGCAGCAGACCTGACATGCGCAGTACGGTGGCAATATTGTCGACGTCGCTGCGGATGCTCTTCGCCACACCGGGATACTGGATTTTCAGGGCGAGTTCACGTCCATCGTGATCCACCGCCCGATTGACCTGCCCGATGGATGCGGCGGCAATGGGGTTGCGGTCAAATTCGCCGAACAACGACTCCCAGTCAGCGCCATAGGCCTCGGTCATGGCGACCTCCAGCTGCGACTCGGGCATGGCGCTGGCCTCGGAACGCAGGCGCGCGAGAATATCCGCAAGCTCACGCGGCAGCATGTCACCATTGTCCATCGACAGAATCTGCCCGAGCTTCATCGCGGCACCGCGCATATCCGCCAGCTGGTCCGCGACACGTTTCGCGTTGCCGGGCGTCAGCAGCAGATCCCGGCGACGCGGACGGTTGCCCGCGCGCCACTGCCGTGTGCCCTCGGCAAGCATGCCACCCGCCACGCCTGCCGTCAGACGTGCCACCCGTGCAAACCGACCGACGCGACCGGTTGGCACCGTGCTCTGCTTGCCGCGCGGTTTGTCGACGCCGCCATGCCTGTCCTTGCCCTTGTCTTTCTCCGCGTTCACGCGGTCTCCTCCAGCCAGGTTTCGATATAGTCCCTCACCAGCTCATAGCCATTGAATTCGGCATCGAGAACGGCAATAAAGGTAAAGACACCGGTCAACTTCCGGGCGATCATGGCAAACTCACGTGAGGGGGTCGCGAAATGCCGGGTCGCCGCTGAACTCGCCGCCTGCCTGCCGACCCGCTGCATCAGCCGCGACCGACCCCAGCGATACTTACCGCGCGCATTGCAGTATTCGACGGGCAGCTCCGCCGGCGGCCGCAGGGGCTCAAGCAGCTGCAGACAGAAATCGCTGAAGGTATCGCGGGCAAAATCGCTGCTGTCCGGACGCAGGCAGCCCAGCCCGACCAGACCCTGCACGATGCTGTCCCGGTCCTGACGCTGACCCGCGGCGATAGTGCTGCCAAAATTGTGTAGAAAATCATTGTCGCACTGCAGCATCGAACCAAAATCCAGCAGCACCAGTTCATCCCGACCGGCGTGGCGCCTGATCAGATAATTGCCGAAATTGGGATCTGTCTGCAGCAGGCCCCAGTGATACAGCTCCGAGAAAAACAGGTCCAGCATGCCGCGACCCAGGGCGTTGCGACGCCGCTGGGGCAGTGTCGCGATATCCGGGTGATTGACCCGCTTACCATCGATGTATTCGAGCGCCAGAACCTCGCGAGTACAAAAGTGAGGATAACGCTCGGGAACATGCAAATAGACGCCACGCGCATTCAGGGCTTCGCCGCGTGCGGCCACGCAGGCGCTGATATGATCGCCCATGCGAGCCTCCCGCAGATAGTCGATCTCGTGGTGTAATTGCGCGCGCATGGCGCCCAGCCAGTCGTCGAGCTCGCGTCCGGCCTTGATCCAGCGCGCGAGGAGAAGCATGCGCACTACTGCATCAAAATCGCCGTCAATGACCCTGGCAAGACCGGGATACTGGATCTTGAGCACAATCTGCTGCCCACTGGCACGCACGGTGGCACGGTGCACCTGGGCGAGGGATGCTGCAGCCAGTGCGGTCGTCTCCACATCCAGCTCGTCGAGACGGTCTCCCAGCGAACTCCGGAGCGCCGGTTCAATCTCCGACCAGGGCAGCGGATGGGTTTCAGACTCGAGCTCGTGCAGGGCCTCGGTCAGCGCTGGCGGCAGAAAGTGTTCGCCGAGCAGCGCAAACATCTGCCCTATCTTGACATAGGTGCCCTTGAGGCGACCGAGCTCGGTGACAAAACGCCTGGCCTCGCGGCGCAGCATCTCGGAATCGGTGCCGGCGTCCGCACCGCGCAGGCGCTGCAGCGCACCGTCAAGCGCAAACGCGCCGCCAGCGCGTATACCGGCGACGGAAACGGCGAGACTGCGGCCAAAGGCGCCGCGACGATTAAGCAGTGATTTTCTGGTCATGTCCCATTATACGCCCGGTCACCGCAAGCGGACGGCCCGCCGCCGCAGCGATGTGGCGGAAACGGCGGTCGCAACCTGAACAGCGATCAGTCGAGCAGCAGCGCTGCCAGGTGCCTGCGGTGGTGCCTGGCATCACCGAACTGTGGCTGTGCCCACTGCGCACGCCGCAGGTAGAGCTGGGCATCACACTCGTAGGTGAACCCCATGCCGCCGTGGAACTGTATGGCCCGGTCGCCCGCGTGGCACAGCGTCTCCGTGCCCTGCGCCTTGGCCATGCGACAGGCAATCTCGGCATCCCGCGACAGCGGTTCATCGCTGACCAGGTTCGCCGCATGGTAGACGAAGGATCGCGTTGCATCCACCGCCGTCAGCAGTTCCACCGCCGGGTGCTTGAGGGCCTGGTAAGAGCCAATCAACCGGCCGAATTGCTTGCGGGTCTTGAGGTAGTCCACGGTCGTGTCGAGACAGGAGGCCGCACTGCCGCCCGCTTCCGCGGCGACCAGGAGTGCGCCGAGAAGCTGATAGTCGCGCAAGGCAGAGCTTACGCTGGGTCCCGTAATGACCGCCTCGGCCTGCACGTCGGTAAAATCGATGCGCGCCGCACGGCGGGTCTCGTCGATCAGACTATGCGGCGCCAGGGCGGCGTCAGCCAATGCCGCGCGACGCACCAGGGCGAGGACTGTCCCGCCAGCACCGTCCCGCGCTACCACGACCAGCAGTTCCGCCGCCTGTGCATCCCACACCAGAATTTTCTCACCGCGCAGGCGATTGTCGTCGTCGAGACTTACCCGGTAACGCGTACCCCCCCAATCCTCGCTTTCCAGCAGTGCGACCGTAGCAACGGCACCGGCGGCAATTTCCGCCAGGACATCGTCCTGGGTCCCCGGTGCGGCGCGCTGTAGCAGCTGCGCCGCAAGCGTTGTCGCCAGCAGCGGCGTACCCAGCATGGCACGTCCCAGGGACTCCGCCACCGGCACGACAGATGCCACACCCAGAGCCGAGCCACCCACGGCCTCGGGCAGGGCAATTCCCGTCCAGCCCAGGTCGACCATCTGCCGCCACACGGCCTGGTCAAACCCGAGCGGCGAATCCAGCTGGGCACGCACGGCTGACATGGGCGACTGCCGACGGCAGAAGTCCCGCGCCACGTCCAGCAGCATGGCCTGCTCTTCACCCAGAGACAGCCGCGTACTTCCGATAACCGACATGAACGACTCCTATTTCGGCAGGCCGAGAACATGCTCGGCAATAATATTCGCCTGAATCTGGCTGGTACCGCCGCCAATCGTTGCAGCAAAGCTGTTCATGTAGGCGCGCTGCCAGAATCCACCCTGCCTCGCGGCCTCGTCACCCACGTAAAGGCTGCCCGCGGCGCCCTGCGCGCCGACCGCAAACTGACGCAGGCGGCGCGAGTACTCGGTCCAGCGCAGCTTGTTCGACAGCGGCAGGGAAAACGGGTAATCCGTCGTCAAAGGCGCAATGGCGGCCCGGCGATCGCCCAGCGCCATCGCCTTTTCCTCCATGATCAGCGCCACCAGCTGATCGCGCAGCAGCGGATCCTCCAGGACTGGGCACCCATCGCGCGAGACATCCCGAAGCTCATGAATCATGTCGTCGATAGACACGCGCACAAAGGCCAGACCACCGGCCGCGCCGGCCTCGGCACCGCGCTCGTACTGCAGGGTTTGCATGGCGATCTTCCAGCCATCACCCTCCGCGCCCATGCGGGATACCTCGGGAATGCGCGCATCGGTGAAGAAGGTCTCGGTGAAGCCGTATTCGCCAGTGAGTTTGCGTATCGGACGCGTCTCGATACCGGGCACCTGCATGGGGGCGAGAAAAAACGACAGTCCATCATATTTACGAGGTGCATCCGGGTTCGTTCGCGCCAGAAGGATCATGTACTTCGCGTAGTTCCCCATGGTCGTCCAGATTTTGCTGCCGTTGATCACGTAGCCATCGCCATTGCGCACCGCCCTGGTCTGCGCGGCGCCCAGATCAGAGCCATGATCCGGCTCGGAAAACCCCTGACACCAGATATCCTCGCCGCTGAGTATGCCCTTCAGATACGTCGACTTTTCCTCTTCCGTACCGATATCGTTGATCAGGGGGCCGGCCCAGCCCAGCCCGATCACGTTGAAGCAGATGGGCACACCGGCGCGCCGCATTTCCTGGTCAGCAATGGACTGGAATGCGGGGTCGACGCCGCCACCCCCGTACGCTCGCGGCCAGGCCATGCCCAGATAGCCCGCTGACCACACCTTGTGCTGCCATTCCCTGAGAAAATCCAGCTGCTGCTCAGTGCTCACTTCCATAAATGACTGTGGCAGCAGGAAACCCGGATCGGCGGGACGATGCGCCGCAAGCCAGGCGGCGACGTCCTGGCGGAAACTGTCGAGTTCATGTGGTTCAGGGGTCATGGCTGCCTCTTGTTGGTTTGCGTCATCACAGGTCCAGTGCGGGCGCCATGGCGTCGGCGCGCTGCAGAGCGGGTCGCGCCAGGAGCCGCTCAAGATAGTCCCGGGTCTGCGGCTGGTAGCGATCGTCCAGCTTGAGGGACCGCCCGAGGTAGAGGGCGTAGCCCACGGCAATATCAGCCACGGTAAAGCGCCCGTCCACCAGGTAGTCGTGGTTTTCCAGATGGACATCGAGCCGTCGCAGGCGGGCAATGAACCAGCGCGCGTAATCCGCGGCAATGGAAGCCTTGTCAGGTCCCGGCTCAAGATAGGTGTAGCGCAGTACAAGGGTCTGCGGAAACGTCAGCGTGGCATCAGCCTGGTGCAGCCAGTTCAGCCAGGCGGCGTACTGCGGGTGGTCGTTTGACAGTGCCAGCGCCTGGGCAGGATCACGCTCGGCCAGGTACTGGCAGATGGCCACGGACTCGGTCATTTCCACAGCGCCGTGGGTAAAGTAAGGCACGGTTCCCAGGCTGTTGACGCGCAGAAAATCCCGATCAAAGACGCGCGGTGGAAACGGCAGCACAACGAGTTCGTAGTCGAGCCCGAGCTCTTCCAGTGTCCACAGGGGCCGCAACGAGCGAGCGCCGCCACAGTGCCACAGTTTCATGCTCACAGTCCGTACTGCCGCGCTGCGAGGTCGCGCATGATCTCCTCAGAGCCACCGCCTATGGCATTCACACGCACCTCGCGATAGATGCGCTCCACCCGGTTGCCGCGCATGTAGCCCATGCCCCCGAGTATCTGCATCGCTTCACGGGCGCAGAACTCCAGCGTCTCGCTGGCCTGCACCTTGAGCAGCGCAATATCGCCCGGGCTGGCGCAATCGCCGGCAATGCTCTCATAGCACAGACGGATATAGGCCTGGGTGGCATTCAGCTTCTGTTTCATTTGCGCAACCTTGTGGCGAATGACCTGATGGTCCGCCAGGCGTTTGCCAAACGTATTCCGCTGCTGCGCCCACTGCACTGCCTCTTCGAGGCAGACACGTCCCAGCGCCTCCATGCCCGCGGCCATGGCCATGCGCTCTGCATTGAAATTGGTCATGATAACCTGAAAACCCTGATTCTCCGGGCCGATCAGATTCTCCGCGGGAACCCGCAGGTTGTCAAAGTGCAGGGTCGCCGTATCGGACGCCCACCAGCCCATCTTGCGCTCCAGCGGCGTGCGCGAGAATCCGGGTATATCCGTCGGAATAAGCAGCATCGACACACCGCGGGCACCGCTGCCGCCGGTGCGCACCGCCGCCGACACCCAGTTCGCGCGCATGCCGCCCGTGATGTAGGTCTTGGAGCCGTTGATAATATAGTCGTTACCGTCGCGCACCGCCGTTGTCGCCAGCGAGGCAACGTCCGAACCGCCGCCTGGCTCGGTGATACCCAGGGCGATGTGTTTTTCACCGGCGAGAACCGCCGGTGCTACCGCGGCTTTCATGGCATCGCTGCCCCAGTGAATGACGGGCGGCAGACCGATGCCGTGCACCATCAGGCTTGCATTGACGCCACCCACTGCGAACCGTGAAAGCTCCTCGGCAACGACCCACTGATGCCACACGTCAATGCCCTCGCTGGTACCACCGAAGGCTTCGGGATAGCCCAGACCGAGCAGCCCCACAGCAGCGGCTTTCGGCCAGAGTTCGTCGGGAATGTGGCCGGCCTCGTCCCAGGCGTCGGCAAAGGGCGCGATCTCGGTATCAACGAAACGACGCAGCTGTGTCCGCCAGGCGTCATGATCAGCCGTGATATTCGGGTTCGGCAGGCGTGCGCCGTCAAAGTCCAGAGCCATGAAACGCGGTGCCTCCCGGCAAATAATTGAGCAGCGCTTTAAATAATTGAGTATAGCTTTATTGCCTGGCAGAACAATAGTGGGTTGCCGTCCCTCGGGGTGAGCACCAGCCGAACAAAGCGCTGCCGGGCGTCACCCAATCCGGAAACGATCAGGACAGGCGTCCAGGCGATGTCGCGCCTGTCATGTAAAGTTCACATTGTCGTCACCTGACTGACGTATTTCCTCCGTAGTCTTCGGCCGTCCTATTTCATTGCGACGGAGCACGAACATGCCTGCACGAAAACACGCCTTCACCCGGACAGCCATGTCACTCGCATTGGCGGGCACTGCGCTACCCCTGGCCGTAATCAGCGCGGCACAGGAGTCGGGCGCCGCCATAGAGGAAGTCAAGGTGTACGCGCAGCGCCGCGAACAATCCGTCGAGGATGTCCCGATCAGCATTACCGCCTACAGCGGTGACCTGCTGGAGCGCGCCAATATCATTGAGCTCGACGCCCTGTCCGACGTCACGCCCGGCCTTGTCATCCAGGAGCAGAGTCCGAACAACCCCGGCTTCGTGATTCGTGGCATCACCTCTGACAGCGGATCGGCGCAGGCCTCGCCCCGCGTCTCTGTGTACTACAACGGCGTCGATGTGTCGCGCTCACGGGGCTCCTATTTCGAGCTGTTCGATATAGAGCGGGTGGAGGTCGTCAAGGGTCCGCAGGCGACGCTTTTTGGCACCGCGGCCTCTGTCGGCGCTGTGAGTGTCTATACCAAAAAGCCCGAAATGGCGCCGGCAGCGGCGCTCTCACTGGGCGCGGGCAACTATGCCTCGCGTCTTGCCCGCGGCTTCGCCACCGGCGGCAACGAGACGATACAGGCGCGTATGGCCTTCATGTACCGCGAGCGCGACGGGTTCATCGACAACATTGCCGGCTCCGCAATCGCGCAAAATCCCGCGGGCCGCAACCAGGATGACATGCAGGCGATCGAGCGGCTCTCCCTGCGACCATCACTGCGCTTTACGCCTACCGACAGCCTGACTATCGACCTGGTCTACAACTACGAGGAGAACGATGATTCCGGCACCTCGTTCAAGAACGGGCGCTTTGCGCCCACCGGCGGCGACACCAGTCCGTTCAGCTACGTGGAAATGAGCGGCAGCCCCGTTTCCGCTGAGGTACTGGGCAAGGCCGATCTCGGGATCGAACGGGAGACACAGGACCTGAACCTCACCATGGAATGGGCGCTGTCTCCAACGCTCACACTGACATCCATCAGCGCCCGCCGGGAATTCGACTCGCTGGAAGTGTTCGATGCCGACGGTACGCAGGCCTGGTTCCTCGAGTTCGGTGAGGATGCCGAAGGTGAACAGTTCAGCCAGGAGTTCCGCCTGGTGCACACGGGCGACCGGCTGACGACCATCGCCGGGGCAAACTACTTTACGGAAGACGGCTCCCAGCGGGTGCCGTTCAGTACGGAGGAGTCAATCTACCTGAACTGCGCGGGTGCACTGCCACTGGGTGTCCCGTGCATCAACGTCGACGGCTCCGTCAACCTGCTGACGCCGATACTGACCGGCGGCGCGGTCCAGCAGTTACCTTACCAGGCCGAGTTCGCCAACTACGGGAACAACGATATCTGGTCGATCTTTGCCGATGTCACCTGGGCCGCCGGAGCGCGCATGGAACTGACTGCCGGCCTTCGCTACGTCAGCGAGGATCGACGCAGCGGCTTCAGCGCCATATCACCCAATGCCGTGATCGCCCAGGCGCCCCTGCTGCCCGTGGTCTCCACCAACGGTGAGGTCCTCGAGGCGTCGGGTTCCTTCGACGATTATCTGCCCCGCTTCAATGTGCTGTACAGCCTGACGGACGAGACCAACCTTTACGCCACCATTGCCAAGGGACGCCGCTCGGAAGTCATTGACGTCGTCGCCGCCACTGGCACAGACGGCAGTGCTGTCGCCGACGTCACAGAGTCACCGGCGGAAATTGTCTGGAACTACGAGGCGGGCATCAAAGGCAGCGTGATGGACAGCCGTATCTCCTACGGCGCTTCAGTGTTCTATCAGGACTACTCGGATTTCCAGGTCACCCTGCAAGATGATGCGGGCAATTTCTTCACCGCCAACGCCGGCGCAGCGACCAACCTCGGTGTCGAACTCGACGTCCGGGCGCTGCTCGGCACGGATATCGAGCTGTTCGCCAACACGGCGTGGATCGACGCCGAGATCGACAGGGATTCCAGCAACGGCACCCTGGCGGGCAACCGCTTCCGACTGCAGCCCGAGTGGACCGCCAGCACGGGCCTGTTCTACGACCGGAATCTGCGGGGGAATCTGAGCCTGACGGGCTCGCTCATCTACAGCTACCGCTCGGATGTGTTTTTTGAGCCTGAAAATGCGCCCATAGCGGGCATCGATATCAGTGAGGACGCCTACAGTCTTCTGAACCTGCGTCTCGGAGTCGCCAATCGCGACTCCGGCTGGGAAGTCAGCGTATTTGCCAACAACCTTCTGGACGAGGAGTACCTCGTAGACGCCGGCAATACCGGTGGCTCATTTGGCAATCCGACCTTCGTCGCCGGCCCGCCCCTGTTCTGGGGTGTACAGGTTGACATGCGGTTCGGCGACTAGCCACAGACGCACCGTGCCGCTCTCGCACGCAGGCTGCTGTCGGGTGACTGCAGGCTGCGTGCACAGCATCTCACCTGGAATCAGGCAGTAAAGACTTCCCGGTGCACGCCCGCCACGCGGTAATCCCGGGTGTGCACGCTGTCGATAAACGTCCACTCGGCCTGCAGGTCCGACGCCGTCGCTGTCACGGTGAGGTAGCCCCGCTGATGCAGATTGCAGTATTGAAGATCGTCGATCAGCAGGGTCAGCCCTTCGGCGAGGCGCGCGGCAGTGTCGGCGTTCATCTGGAAATAGGTCTCCATGCCTGGGGACGTCACGCTGGATGTCGCCAGCTCAACGCCCACTGCGTTGCCGTTGCGGTCGCTCAGCCTGCTGCACCAGGCATTGTGCGTATCACCGGCCAGGCTGACAATCCGCCTGCCCGCCTGCTGTGCCACGGCGTAGAGCTTTTCACGCTCTGCCGGATAACCGTCCCAGGCATCCAGGTTGTAGGGCGCAACGCGCTGCAGCCGGGCGAGATCCTGCTGGCTCAGCGACTCTCCCGCCAGCAGACGGGACTTGAGCACTGTCAGCGCCTCAAGCCGCGCCGGAATATCACTATAGGATTCGGCAGCGAGAACCTCAGCCGGCATCAACATGCGCCCCATCAGCACCTGCTGTCCAAGAACCTGCCAGGTGGCGTCGGAGCGCGCCAGCTGCGCACCCAGCCAGCCGAGCTGGCTGTCGCCCAGCAGTACCCGGTCTGCCTGGGAAAGATCCGCGGAAAAGCCCTCGGCGTCCATCTCGCCGGTCTCAGGATCGCGGTAATCCGCGTAGTCGAGCTGCCTGTCCCGGGCGATGATCCGGGTATCCAGCATGTGCAGGGCCAGCAGCCCGCCGAAATTGAAGCTGCGGTATATCTGCTCGCTAGGTACCCCCGTCGGCGGGCGGACGGGCAGCCATTCATGCCAGGCCTGCACGGCAGCGAGCTTGCGGGCATCGAAATCGCCCTCAGCCGAGGCGTGATTCTCGGCGCCACCGCGCCAGGTGTCATTGGCCACCTCGTGGTCATCCCAGACCGCGATGCACGGCGCGGCTGCGTGCATCGCCTTGAGGTCGTCATCGCTGCGGTACAGGGCATAGCGGCGGCGATAGTCATCCAGGGTATACAGTTCACCGGCATTGTTGTCTGGGAGCAGACGTCCCAGCGCCTGCGCGCGCTCCGTAGCATAGCCGTTGGCGCCATATTCGTAGATGTAATCACCCAGGTGCACAAAGGCATCCAGGTCATCCAGACGACTCGCTTCCCGATAAGCATGAAAATACCCGGCCGGGTAGTTCGAACATGATAGGACCGCAAGCTTCACCGCAGCGACTCCCGCAACCGGAAGCGTTCTTGCGCGGCCATGGTCGCTCGCGGCACTGGCCGAACGGAAACGGTAATAGTAGGTCTCACCCGGCTCAAGCTCACGGACATCGATCTTCACCGTGTAATCGCGCTCTGCCGCAGCCTCGACAGTGCCACTGCGCAGCACCTCACGGAACGCGTCGTCGCGCGCCAGCTCCCAGAACAGCGTGAGCGAGGTGGGCGTACCCTCAGGCGTCGCCCGCGTCCACAGGATCATGCCATCCGATAAGGGGTCGCCGCTGGCCACCCCGTGCGCAAACGTCGCCGCGGAGAGTGCGGGCGCCCGCGCGAGCACTGAGCGACCCGACAACGCCGTAGAAAGGACAACGCCGCCGCCCAGCAAAGAAGAAACGCGCAGGAAATCTCGCCTCGAGAACATCGTTTACACCTCAGAAAATCGTGGAAATTGCAAGATTACGCGGCAACTGTTACCGCTTTATGACTTTGCATTACCTGCGGTTGGCCAGCGGCGGATCATCGTGGCGCAGCTGCGTAGCAAAGAGCAGGGTAAATGCGATCAATGGCCGCTGCATATGGTATCCTCGGCGGTTGTTGTTTTTTCCGGTCAGTACCTTATCACTGTGGCCGGTGAAAGCCATCCGCACGACCGCATCATCCGTAAGTTGATAATTCGTTATTGCACAACACCATACTGTTTCTGGCGCTTGTGCCAACGCAGTGATTATTCTTGAAGTAGACTGGCGTGGGTTATGAAATACAAGGGTTCCCCCGGGTTTGATCATGCGCAGACACCGCGCATCGGCGTTCTGATAACCAATCTCGGGACGCCGGAGGCGCCCGAGAAAAAGGCGCTCAAGCCCTACCTCAAGCAGTTCCTGTCGGATCCTCGCGTGGTGGAGGTACCCCGCCTGCTGTGGTGGTTTATTCTCAACGTAATTATTCTCAACGTCCGTCCGGCGCGCTCGGCTGAGGCATACGCCACCGTCTGGGAGGACGAGGGCTCACCATTGCTGCTGCACACCCGTGATCAGGCCGTCGCCCTGCAGGAGACGCTCGCGCAGCGGCATGGCGATCGCATTCTGGTTGACTATGCCATGCGCTACGGCAGACCTGCCGTGTCAAACCGGATTCAGGCGATGCTTGATGCCGGCGTTCGAAAACTGGTAGTCATACCCCTGTATCCACAGTACAGCGGACCCACCGGCGGCTCGACCTTCGATGCCCTTGCCGAGGATTTCCGCGCTCGTCGCTGGCTTCCGGACCTGCGTTTCGTGGCACAGTACCACGACCATCCTGGCTACATCCGTGCGCTGGCAGACAGCATAACAGCGTACCGCGAAGCCCATGGCAGCGCCGATAAGCTGATTTTCTCCTATCACGGAGAACCCCTGCGTTATCTTGAGGAGGGCGATCCTTATCACTGCCAGTGCCACAAGACCACCCGGCTGGTGGCAGAGTCACTCGGGCTCGCCGAGAATGAGTACCTGACGACCTTCCAGTCGCGCTTCGGCCGCGAGGAATGGCTGCAGCCGTACACGGACGAGACATTGAAGAGCCTGCCCGACCAGGGCATCAGGAAAGTGCAGGTGGTGTGTCCCGGTTTTTCTGCTGACTGTCTCGAAACCATCGAGGAAATCGGTGAGGAAAACCGGGAATATTTCATGGAGGCGGGCGGAGAAGACTACGCCTATATTCCCTGCCTGAACGCGACACCCGCGCATATCGAATTTCTCGCTGATCTCGCGGAAGAGCAGTTGTCAGGATGGCTGGAGGAACGCACCGATCCCGCGCTTTCTGCGAAGCTGGCGGCGGAAATGGGCTACGTGCCCAAAAGCTGAGTGTCGCGGCAGGTGCAAGTCGTCCCGGTCAGGGTATCAGCGGCCGATCAGAGCCAGCGCCTGACGCGCGCGCAATAGGCAAGGTACTCGTCGCCAAACAGCTCCCGCAGCATCTCTTCCTCGGGTAGCACATAGCGCCGGTAGACGATGAGCATGAACAGCGGCGGCACGATTAACGCCGACAGCGCGCCAACCGTAATGGCGACACCAGCGAGAACCAGCACCATCGCCAGATACATGGGATTGCGTGTGCGGCCATATACACCGTGTGTTACCAGCACTTTCACGTCGCGAAAGGGCACCATCCCGGTCCCTGCCCGGGAAAACAGGCCGCCGGACACAACCAGCAGCGCGAGTCCGGCCAGCATGATGATGCCGCCCGCAAACTGACTGGCATGACCTGTATAGCGCAGTCCCGGCGCAAATTCGTTTAACACGAAAATCCCGATGACGCCAAATACAAGCCACATGGGTGGATAGATAATCCGCTGGGTCGTCATGGCTCTCCCAGTCCCTCCCGTACGCTATTTTCTCGATACGTCTCGTTCATCGTTACATTATGCTGGTGCGCACCTGCCGGCTCCAGATTGACAATGGCGTAGGCGATGCCGACCCCCAGCAGGAATATCATGGTCAACTTGACCCGGTCATGGCTGTGGAAGTGCACTTCGGGCAGCAGGTCGCTCAGGGCAATGCAGATAAAGGCTCCGGCAGCAAAGGCGAGGGCCGCAGCAACGACATCCACCGGATCAATGGTGACCAGATCAATGCCATAGTAGAACAGCAGCGCTCCGAGGGGGCACAACAGGGCAAAACCGATATTCACCAGTTTCATTGCACGGCTACCCCAGCCACCGCTCTGCATGATGGCGGTAATCGACATGGCGTCCAGTGGCTTGTGCAGCAGAATGGCGAGGAACACCCCCGCGCCGAGCAGGTTGCCGACATCCGCCGTCTCCGCGCCGAGCAATGCAGCACCCAGCGCCACGCCATCAATCAGGGTGTGCAGTCCGAGGCCAAACGCGATGCCGACCCAGCTCAGCCGGTGTGCGGCTGCCGGTGCCGATGCATCTGTGGAATCGTGGGCATGAACATGACCCTGCCCATGCTGATGATAAGCCTCGTGCGCCGCTGACGACGCTACCGATTCAGGATTGATTTCGTGCTGATGAAAATGAAAGGCGCGCAGCAGCAAGAGCATGACCACCAGGCCGACAACCAGCCACCACACCGAGAAATCAATGGCGCCAGGCACCGGTCGCATAACAATGCTATGAGGCAACAGATGGTAGAACGCCACCCCCAGCATCAGCCCGGATACCAGGCTCATTGCCATCTGGGTGCGCGTGTGTGTCATACGGATAACGTTGGGCAGCAAGCCACCCAGCAGCGATGCCGCTGCGATCGCCGCACTGTAAAAGAGGAGCAACGTGCCGGGATAATCAGTCATGGAGGTCTGCCACCACCAGATTGTCGCGATGAATGACCTCCTCATCGCCTGCGTAACCCAGCAGCACAGGAATCGCCGTCGAGCTGCGACCGGCAATCAGGCGCACCTCCGGCGCACCGTAGTTGATCATACCGCGCGCCACCTCCTGACCCCTGTCATCACAGCAGGCAACCACATCACCGCGGCGAAAATCGCCCTCCACATCGCGTACGCCAACCGGCAGCAGACTGCGCCCTGACTCACGGATAACGCGCACAGCTCCGTCGTCCAGCTGCAGTCTGCCACCCAGCTGGAGCAGCCCTGCCAGCCACTGCCGGCGCGCACTCTGCGGCTGACGTCCGCTGCGCAACCAGGTGCCCACGCTATCACCGCTGGCAACGGCCTGGATGACGTTATCGAGGCGCCCCCCGGCGATAACGGTCTGTGTGCCTGAGCGTGCGGCAAGGCGCGCCGCACGCAGCTTGGTCACCATGCCGCCCCGACCGAGGGAGCCGCCGTCGCCAACCATGCCATCCAGACGCGGATCGTGGGCATCAACCTCTGTCAGCAGCTGCGCCCCCGGCTGCAGGCGGGGATCCGTATCAAACAGGCCATTCTGATCTGTCAGCAACAGGAGAGCGTCGGCGTCGATCAGATTGGCAACCAGTGCGGCCAGAGAGTCATTATCGCCGAAGCGGATTTCCTCGGTGGCAACGGTATCGTTTTCGTTCACGACCGGCAGAACATTCAGGCGCAGAAGTGTCGTCAGGGTGCCGCGGGCATTCAGGTAGCGATCGCGGGCAGCGACATCATCATGGCCGAGCAGAATCTGTGCCGTCGCCAGGCCGTGTTGCTGGAATGCCTGCTCATAGTGCTGCAGCAGAATTGACTGACCGACGGCGGCGGCGGCCTGCAGGTCGTGTAGCGCCGCGGGACGACGCGGCCAACCCAGTCTCACCAGACCCGCCGCAACTGCGCCACTCGACACCAGAACCACCTCGCAGCCGGCTCCACGCAGCCAGGCCACCTGCTGCGCCAAGCGGCGGATCATGGTGGTATCGAGACCACGCCCGTCATTGGTGAGTAGCGCACTGCCCACCTTGACCACCCAGCGGCGGGCAGCAAACAGCGCAGTGCGCGTTGCCGGCGGTTCAGGTGCGGCTTTCACGGCGCGTATTCGACCTCGACATCGTCACCATCATCGCTATCGTCGTCCTCGCGCCCCCTGGAAGCGCGATGCTGCGCCCGCAGTGACTCGATGCGCGCACGCGCCTCGATCTGCATGCGGCGCTGAGCGTCGTCTTCCTGCGCCGACAGCTCCGGATCAGCGGCCTCTTCGCTACGCCGCTCCTCGAGCCAGTTCATGATGTCCTGGCAAAGACGGGTGGTGCCTTCCCCGCTGATCGCGGAAACGGCGTACAGAGGTCCCTGCCAGGCGAGCGCATCGACGACGCGGGTTCTGATGTCGGCGAGGGACTCTTCGTCGATCAGGTCAGTCTTGTTCAGCACCAGCCAGCGCGGCCGGGCGGCGAGCGCCGGGCTGAATGCCGACAGTTCGCGGGCAATAGCCGCTGCCGCGTCCACCGGATCACTACCATCGGGCGGCGCAACGTCGACCAGATGCAGAAGGATCCGGTTACGTGTCAAATGCTTTAGAAAGCGAACACCGAGACCGGCGCCCTCGGAGGCACCTTCAATCAGACCAGGAATATCAGCCACCACGAAACTGCGGTAGGCATCCACCTTGACCACCCCAAGATTGGGCACAAGGGTGGTGAAGGGGTAATCGGCGATGCGTGGACGTGCTGCTGAAACGGCGCGTATGAACGTGGATTTCCCGGCGTTCGGCAGTCCAAGGAGACCGACGTCCGCGAGCACTTTCAGCTCCAGCTTCAGCGTCCGCTGCTCGCCTTCAGAGCCGGGTGAGGTCTGCCGCGGGGCACGATTTACCGACGACTTGTAGCGTGTATTGCCAAGACCGTGAAATCCACCGCGCGCCACCACCAGCTGAGCGCCCGGCTCGGACAGGTCGCCGAGCACCTCGCCATTGTCCTCGTCGATGACCGTGGTGCCCACGGGCACGCGAAGAACGAGATCCTCGCCACTGGCGCCGGTACAGTTGCGACCCCGTCCCGGCTCACCGTTCCCGGCGCGATAGGCGCGCTGGTAGCGATAATCCACCATAGTGTTCAGAGCGCTGTCGGCCTGCATGATCACGCTGCCGCCATCACCTCCGTCGCCGCCATCAGGCCCACCGCGTTCGATATATTTTTCACGGCGAAAACTCAGGCAGCCGTTGCCGCCGTTACCCGCGAAGACCTTGATGGTCGCCTCATCTACAAATTTCATAAGCTGGATTCTACTCCGCGCTGGCGCTGGGCGGCAGCATTGGTCAAAAAGACCCGCACGCGGCGCAAAAAAAAGCCCCGTCGGATGACGAGGCTTCCGGACTCGCTACCGGTAGCGCGCTACGCGCCGGTTACCTGAACAAACTTACGTCCGTTCGGACCACGGGTGACGAATTCAACCGTGCCATCGACCGTGGCAAACAAGGTATGGTCCTTGCCACAGCGTACGTTCTCGCCAGGGTGAAAGCGTGTACCACGCTGTCGCACCAGGATGTTGCCCGCCGTTACTGCTTGTCCACCGAAACGCTTCACGCCGAGACGTTTGCTTTCCGAATCGCGTCCGTTTCGGGTACTACCACCTGCTTTCTTGTGCGCCATTACCGATTACCTCCCAAAAGTGATTGTTGACCGACTGACTACGCCGTAATGCCGGTGATCTTGACTTCGGTGTACCACTGGCGGTGGCCGGTTTCGTTACGGTAGTGCTTGCGGCGGTTGAATTTCACGATCTTCACTTTCTTGTGACGGCCCTGACTTACCACTTCTGCTGTAACCTTGCCGCCCTCGAGCAGAGGGCGACCGATTTTAACGTCACCATCTTCGCCCACCATCAGGACACGATCGAATTCGACGGTCTCACCGGTCGCGGCTTCAATTTTCTCCAGCTTCAGCAGCTCGCCTTCGACAACGCGATGCTGCTTGCCGCCGCTTTCTATTACTGCGTACATGATTCTCTCCGTTCAGTTCGCCTTCCCGCAGATTTCGAAAACATCGCAACGGCGATGGGCAGGGCCAGGCACCAACAGGCTCGATTCCGCTCACGGCTTCGAGGGGGCGCGCATTTTACTGCAAATGATGCGGCTGCGACAAGCAGTACTAGCAGTAATTGTTCAGGCGACCCGCGGGGCTGGTCGCGCCAACGGTGCCGCAGGATCGCCGGAACGCCGCTTGACAGCGCACGGGACGCAACCTAGCATTCGCGGGCATTTTTCCGGCCGACATCATCTATGCAAAACATCCGAGCCGTTGTCGAGCGCGAGTTCGATCAGGTCAACACCCTGATCATCGAGCAACTCGAATCCGACGTCGACATGGTCGAGAATATCGGTCACTACATCGTAGATGCGGGCGGCAAGCGCCTGCGCCCCCTGCTTGCGTTGCTGTCAGCCGCCGCCATCGGTGAATGCACACCCCGGCACATCTGTTTTGCCGCGGTCATCGAGTTCATTCACACCGCAACGCTGCTGCACGATGATGTGGTTGATCTGTCAGAGCTGCGCCGCGGACGACTCACCGCCAACGCCGCTTTCGGCAATGCACCGTCGGTGCTGGTGGGAGACTTTCTCTACACACGGGCCTTCCAGCTGATGGTAAGCCTGAACGATATGGCTCTGCTGTCCCAGATGGCCGATACCACTAACATGATCGCCGCAGGCGAGGTGCTTCAGCTCGCTCGCGCCGGTGACGCCAGCACCAGCGAAACCCAGTACCTTGATGTCATCACCCGCAAGACCGCCGTACTGTTCGCCGCCGCCTGCCGCGGTGCAGCGCAGCTACATGGCGATGAACACCCACAGGCTCAGGACCTGTATGACTTCGGCCTGCACCTGGGGATCGCCTTCCAGATGATCGATGACGTGCTCGATTACGAAGGCGACGCCGCGGCAATGGGCAAGAATGTCGGCGACGACCTGACCGAGGGCAAGCCTACCCTGCCACTCATCCACGTCATCAGCAGCGGCACCGTGGCGCAGGCGTCTTTGGTCAGCGCTGCCATCACCGACAAACGCGCGGACCAGCTTGAGGCTATCATGCAGGCCATCACCGACTGTGACAGCCTGGGCTATACCCGCCGCGCCGCGATATCCCACCGCGACCAGGCCCTGGCCTGCCTGGCAAGACTTCCCGAAAGCCCCGCCCGCGACGCCATGCAGGCCCTGGCAGCATTGTCCGTAGACCGCAGTCACTGAGACCCCGCGCCAGCACCGGCGTGCGGTAATTGCCCCTGAGCGGGGGTCTACCTATACTCAAGCTGCACTCTACACCAGTGACAGACATGAGCCTGTTCGATTCACAGGAAGGTCGCAACCTGTCCGCACAGGCGTCACGCCTTCGGGGACAGAGCATTTCGGCCATGCTATTGGCAGACGCCACGCGACCCCATGCGTTCAGCTGCGAGGCCGCGGGGCTGCATCTCGATTTTTCAAGGCACCTTCTCGACAGCGTCGCACTGGAAAACCTGCTGTTGCTTGCGCGACGGGCACACATACAGGCGCATATCGCCGCTCTGTTTGCCGGTCGCGACGTCAATCACACGGAAAAACGTCCCGCCCTGCACATGTGGTTGCGGGCCAGCGCAGCGGACGACTCTGCGCGCTTTACGGAGATCGTCGCCACGCGGGAACGCATGCGGGAGCTCGTGGAGACACTGCGCAGCCAGCGGCAAAGGGGTTTTACCGGCGAGGCGATCAGCGATGTGGTTAACCTGGGCATCGGTGGCTCGGACCTGGGACCGCGGCTGGCCAGCGAGGCCCTGGTTCCGGCCGGCCCCGCTACGCCACGCGTTCACTACGTCGCCAACATTGACCCTGAAGAACTGCGCAGTGTCATTGCGCCACTGAATCCGGCAACCACGCTGTTCATTGTGTGCTCCAAGTCCTTCAGCACCGAAGAAACCCTGCACAACGCACTGGCCGCTCGTCGCTGGCTGCAAAGCGCAGGCGCCGCCGAGGAGGATCTCGCAGCGCATTTCGTCGCGGTGACAACCCATCTGCAGGCTGCAGCGGAATTCGGTATTCCGCCCGGCAACTGCCTGCCACTGTGGGACTGGGTGGGCGGTCGCTATTCGCTGTGGTCAGCCATCGGGCTCAGCACTGCCATCGCGATCGGCTGGGACGCGTTCTGCGAGCTGCTGCGCGGCGCGGAGACCATGGACCAGCATTTCCGCGACACTTCACCCGAGAAAAACCTGCCCCTGCTGATGAGCCTGCTCGAAGTCTGGTGCTGTCATTTTCTGGGAGCGGCCAATCACGCCGTGCTGCCCTACGCCTGCCGCCTGCGTCACCTGCCGGATTTTCTGCAGCAGCTGACGATGGAAAGCAACGGCAAGCGCGTGAACCGCAGCGGCGACGCCGTCGGCTATCACACGGCGCCAGTACTGTGGGGCGCCGCGGGGACGACCGGCCAGCATTCCTTCCACCAGTTGCTGCACCAGGGCACCCGCCTGTGTCCCGTGGATTTCATTCTACCGCTGGCGCCGGGAGACAGGGACGAGGACGGGCGCCATGCCCGCCTGGTTGCCAACTGCCTGGCACAGAGTCGAGCGTTGATGGTAGGGCGCAGTGCGGCTGCGGCAGAGGAGTCCCTGCGACAGCGCGGCCGCAATGACGACGCTGAGTGGCTGGCACCGCACCTTGCGATGCCGGGCAACCGGCCGCACAGTGTCCTGTCATTCGAGCGCCTCACCCCTCACAGCCTGGGTGCATTGCTGGCGCTTTATGAACACCGCACCTTCTGCAGCAGCGTCCTCTGGGACATCAACGCGTTCGACCAGTGGGGCGTTGAACTCGGCAAGGACATCGGTCGACAGGTGCACGAGATCATGCTCTCCCCCCCACCGGAGAACGCGAATGGGCAATCAACGGCGCTGGATACGGCAACCGAAGCGCTGATTCAGCGCTGGCGCGACGCCAACGCCTGACCCGCCCGCTCAGGCGGCGTCAATAAGCGCCATAATCTCCGCCGTTTTTTCGGTCATCAGCGCTGTATCGCCGCGACTTTCCACGTTGAGACGCACAACGGGCTCGGTATTGGAACAGCGGAGATTGAAACGCCAGTCGGTAAAGCTGACACTCAGTCCATCTACGTGCTCCACCGACTGCGCATCCGGCCCATAGCGCCGCTCCACGCTGTCCAGCAGCGCAACCGGGTCGTTCACTGTGCGGTTGATCTCGCCGCTGCAGGGATAGGCCGCCATGCGCTGCTCTACCATGTGGCCAAGGCTCTGCTGGCGGTCGCTGATCAGCCCGGCGACCAGCAGCCAGGGAATCATGCCGCTGTCGCAATAGGCAAACTCGCGAAAATAGTGATGCGCGCTCATTTCGCCGCCGTAAACGGCGTTTTCCTGGCGCATACGCTCTTTGATAAAGGCGTGCCCCGTCTTGCTTTCCACGGCACGGCCCCGACCTGCGCCCACGATGTCCTGCGTATTCCAGGTCAGCCTGGGGTCATGCACGATGGCCTCGCCCGGATGCTCACGCAGGAAGGCCTCGGCCAGGAGGCCGACAAGGTAGTAGCCCTCAATAAAGTCACCGTCTGCATCGAAGAAAAAACAGCGATCAAAATCGCCATCCCAGGCAATCGCCATGTCAGCGCCGTGGCTGCGCACTGCCGCCGCTGCCGCAGCGCGATTCTCGGCCAGCAACGGATTCGGCACGCCATTGGGGAAGCGACCGTCCGGCTCGTGGTTGATCCTGATGAACTCAAACGGCAGATGCGGCGCAAGCAGGTCGATGATGCGACCCGCGCCGCCATTGCCGGGATCCGTGACGATGCGCAGCGGCGCGAGAGATGCCCGGTCGACATAGCCCAGCAGGTGCTCGATATAGGCGTCATCCGTATCCAGCGGCTGCAGGTCTCCCCGCCGCGACACCGCGGCAAAGCGATTCTTCCCGGCTCGGTCGCGAATGTCGAAAAGCCCGGTGTCGCCGGAAACCGGCCGCGACCCGGCGCGAACAAATTTCATGCCATTGTAATCTTTGGGATTGTGGCTGGCGGTGACGGCGATACCACCGTCCATGGCGCCATGGCTGGTTGCGAAATAGATTTCCTCGGTTCCCGCAAGACCAATGTCGAAGACATCGGCGCCCTGGTCACGCAGCCCCTTGATCAAGGCAGCCTTGATCATCTCGCTCGACAGCCGCACATCGTGGCCAACTACCACGCGCCTCGCGCCGAGCACCTCTGCAAAGGCGCGACCGATACGATAGGCGACATCCTCGTTGAGCTGGTCGGGAACACGGCCACGCACGTCGTAGGCCTTGAAACAGCTCATGTCCACGTCGGTCATGTCAATCAATCCCTCAGGGCTGCTGATAGACGTTTTTGTAGACGTAGTCGGTGGCCTCGACAAAACCGGGAACACTTCCGCAGTCAAAGCGCCGTCCCTGGAACTTGTAGGCCATGACGCAGCCGCGCCTGGCCTGGATCTGCAGAGCATCCGTCAGCTGTATCTCGCCGTTCGCGCCCGGCGGCGTTTCGCGAATAATGTCAAAGATATCCGGCGTCAGCAGGTAGCGGCCAATAATGGCAAGATTGGAGGGGGCATCCTCGGGCTTCGGTTTTTCCACCATGCGATCAATACGGTAAATGCCATCTTTCAACGACTCACCGGCAATGACGCCATATTTGTGCGTCTGGTCAGGGGGCACTTCCATGATCGCGACGATAGAACAGCGGAACTGACGGTACAGCTCCACCATCTGGCTGAGCACGCCGGGCCCCTCCTCGTTCAGGCACAGGTCGTCAGACAGCAGCACGCCGAAGGGTTCATTGCCGATAAGCGTTTCGCCGGTAAGAATGGCATGCCCGAGCCCCTTCATTTCCCGCTGGCGCACCATGGTGAACGTGCCTTTGTCGAGCACATTGCGAATGCTGTCGAGATAGGCCTCCTTGCCGGTACCGGCAATCTGGTGCTCAAGTTCGTAACTGATGTCGAAATGATCGGCGATGGCACGCTTGCCGCGCCCGGTGACCATGGCGCAAGTGGTCATTCCCGCCGCGATCGCCTCCTCGACGCCATACTGCACCAGCGGCTTGTTCACCACGGGCAGCATTTCTTTCGGCATGCTTTTTGTAGCGGGCAGAAATCGCGTTCCGTAGCCGGCAACCGGAAACATACACTTGGAAATCATGAGCCTCTCCGTTTCTGATGAACTATCCTGTCGTCGCCGCCAGCCGGCGAATCAGCCGCTGCGACCGTATTTGTCTTCAAAGCGGACGATATCATCCTCACCGAGGTAGCTGCCTGTCTGCACTTCAATCAGCTCCAGCGGGATCTTGCCAGGATTGGCCAAACGGTGTTTGTGGCCGAGTGGGATGTAGGTCGATTCGTCTTCGCCGAGCATAAAGGTTTTCTCTTCACAGGTAACCTCGGCGGTACCGCTGACGACGATCCAGTGCTCGGCGCGATGGTGATGCATCTGCAGGGACAGCGTCCCCCCCGGGTTGACGATAATCCGCTTCACCTGAAAGCGCTCTGCCACCACAAGGGACTCATAACTGCCCCAGGGACGATAAACCCTGTGGTGCAGCGATGCCTCACTGCGCCCCTCCTCCCGCAGGCGTGTGACGATGCGCTTTACGTCCTGCACGCGATGCCGGTTAGCGACCAGAATGGCATCGGCGGTTTCCACCACCACCAGGTCATCGATACCGGCGGCAGCCAGCAGTCGCGACTCGCTGCGCAGGTAGCTGCCGCGACAGTCTTCGGCGATCACATCCCCCTGCAGGACATTGCCATCGTGATCGTGCGCCGACACCTCCCACAGCGTCGACCAGGCGCCGACATCACTCCAGCCGCAGTCGAGAGGCACAACGGCGCCGCGGGATGTTCGCTCCATGACCGCGTAATCAATGCTGTCGCTGGCCGATGCGGCAAATGCCGCGCGGTCCGGTCGCACAAAGTCCAGATCCGATGATGCCGCTGCCATGGCGGCCCGGCAGTGCTTTGCCATGTGCGGCGCATAACTGTCCAGCTCCTCAAGATAGGTTGATGCGCGCAGCAGGAACATCCCCGAATTCCACAGAAAATCGCCACTCCCGACGTAGGCGCTAGCGGTATCGGCATCAGGCTTCTCGACAAATGCGCGTAGCTCAAAGCCGACCTCATCCACCGCATCGCCCCGCTGTATATAGCCGTAGCCGGTCTCGGCTGACACAGGCACAACACCGAATGTCACCAGATAGCCATGCTCGGCAAGGGGCATGGCGGCGGCCACCGCGTCGGTGAACGCCTCGGTATTCTTGATGATGTGGTCTGCGGGCAGGACCAGCAGAATCGCATCCGGGTCGGTCTGGAGCGCCTGCAGCGCCGCGAGAGCTACCGCCGGCGCCGTATTACGACCCTCTGGCTCCAGCAGGATACCCGCGGGCTGCACGGACAGCTGGCGCAACTGCTCAGCCACCATGAAGCGATGATGCTCGTTGCAGACGACCAGCGGTGCAGACGCGCGCAGGGACGAGGTTCGTTCCAGCGTCGCCTGCAGCATGGACAGCTCACTGGCCAGCGGCAGAAACTGCTTGGGATGCGCTTCGCGGGAGACAGGCCACAGGCGACTGCCTACACCACCGGATAAAAGGACGGGAACTAACATGGCTTATCTGGCTTCCTTGCTTGTGTATGACCGTGATAGTGGGCATCTTCCGAGCCGCCACTGTAGACCGGAACCGGCGCGCTCTCATCATTTTACGCGAGTGGGCGGCCTGGCCTCTAGCCGTGGACGCGGGACCGCGAGTCTGGACTTGTCGCCCGCATTCATTAAAATACGCAACAGGCCGGTAACAAACCACATCCACATGCCGGTACAGCCCCGAGAATACATTCCAACCACCACTCTCTTGCAGCGCAACCAACGGACGCACCATGACCGGAAAAAGCAGTTATGCCAAGGACGAGCTGATAAAGTGCGGCACGGGTCAACTTTTTGGCGCGGGCAACGCACAACTGCCCGTAAATGAGATGCTGATGCTCGACCGCATCACCCACATCAGCGCCGATGGTGGCAACCACGGCAAGGGCGAGGTCATTGCAGAGCTCGACATCACCCCGGACCTGTGGTTTTTTCAGTGCCACTTTCCGGGCGATCCTGTCATGCCGGGCTGCCTCGGCCTCGATGCGATGTGGCAGTTGGTTGGCTTCTATCTGGGCTGGCGCGGTAATCCGGGACGGGGGCGCGCACTGGGATCCGGTGAGGTCAAGTTCAGCGGCCAGGTGCTGCCCACGGCACGTCTGGTAACCTACCGTATTCAGCTCAAGCGCGTTATCGAGCGCAAGCTGATCATGGGCATCGCAGATGGTACGCTGTCGGTGGACGGCAGGGATATCTACCAGGCCAGCGACCTGAGGGTGGGCCTGTTTCAGTCAACGGAGTCATTCTGAACCATGACAAGACGAGTCGTCATCACGGGTCTGGGCATTGTGTCATGTCTTGGCAACGACGCAGACAGCGTGGCTGATTCGCTGTTCCACGGGCGCTCCGGCATTGCCTTGCGCCAGGAACAGGTCGAAATGGGCATGCGCTCGCACATTGCCGGCGCCCCCGACATCAACCCGGCAGAGCACATCGATCGTAAACAGTTGCGCTTCATGGCGGATGCTGCAGCCTTCGCCTACATTTCCATGCAGCAGGCGATAAGCGATGCCGGTCTCGAGGACGCGGAGATATCGAATCCGCGCACTGGCATTATCGCCGGATCGGGTGGCGCCTCCTCAGCCAGCCAGACAGAGGCGGCCGATATTCTCAGGGAGCGCGGATTGCGCCGCGTTGGCCCCTATCGGGTGACCCAGACCATGGGCAGCACCGTATCCGCCTGCCTGGCGACACCGTTCCGCATCAAGGGGGTCAACTATTCCATATCCTCGGCCTGCTCTACCAGCGCCCACTGCATAGGCTCGGCGATGGAGCAGATACAGCTTGGCAAGCAGGATCGTGTCTTTGCCGGCGGCGGCGAGGAGCTGCACTGGACCCTGAGCAGCCTGTTTGATGCCATGGGCGCGCTGTCCACTCGCTATAACGATACACCGGAACGCGCTTCCCGGGCCTATGACGCCAACAGGGACGGCTTCGTGATTGCCGGCGGTGGCGGCATGCTGGTGCTCGAAGAGCTCCAGGTCGCCCGCGCCCGGGGCGCGAAGATCTACGCCGAACTGATCGGCTATGGCGCCACCTCCGACGGACATGACATGGTCGCGCCATCGGGGGAGGGTGCCATGCGCTGCATGCAGCAGGCACTGGCTACTGTTGACGGCCCGGTGGACTACATCAACGCCCATGGCACCAGCACGCCTGCCGGCGACATCCAGGAGCTCAAGGCCGTGCGCTCGGTCTACGCCGAGCGCAACGATGCCATACCTGCCATTGGCTCCACCAAATCACTGTCCGGCCATTCCCTGGGCGCCGCCGGTGTGCAGGAAGCCATTTACAGTCTCCTCATGCAACAACGGAGCTTTATTGCCGCTTCGGCCAACATAGATGAGCTCGATCCCGAAGCTGAGGGCATGCCGATCGCGACCGAACGCCAGGAGAACGTCGCCCTACAGCGGGTGATGTCGAACAGTTTCGGCTTCGGCGGCACAAACGCGTCGCTGGTGTTCTCGCGCTGGCATGGCGACTGATTTGCGCATTGTCAGGGAATCAGCGCGTCCAGCAGGATAAGGTCCACCGCGTCACCCCGCGCTATCAGCTTACCGGGTGGCACAATCGCAAGGGCCTGCGCACGCGTGGCAGCCGACAGTGCACCAGAGCTCTGGTTGCCTGCGGGTACCGCTTCAGCACCATCATCACCAGGCAGCAGCGCGACCCGAAGGTATTCCTCGCGCGAGCCCGCTGATGTCACGGAAAAACCGGCACGCGCTGTGACGCGAGGCAGCTCTCGCTCATCACGACCCTGGCAGGCGAGCAGAAACGGACGCGCGAACACGGCAAAAGTCACAAACACCGAGCTCGGGTTGCCGGGCAGGCCGATAAAGGGCACATCACCCACGCGGCCAAACGCCAGCGGCTTGCCTGGTTTGATGGCGATGCGCCACAGCGACAGGGCGCCGAGCCTCTCAATTTGGGATTTCACGTGATCTGCCTCGCCAACAGATACACCGCCCGTGCTGACAATGACATCCGCCGTCACTGCAGCCTCACCCAGAGCCTGCGCAACCGCCTGCTCACTGTCTGCGACCCGCTCTGTCTCGATGGCCTGAAGGCCACATCGTCGAACCATGGCAGAGAGCATCGGGCCATTACTGTTAAAGATCTCTCCAGCCTGCAGCGGCGGGCCGCCGGGCTCACGTAACTCGTCACCCGTGACCAGAACGGCAACGCGCAGGGGACGATAGACCGCCACGGACGACAAGCCGACAGAGGCCAGCAGACCCAGATCCTGAGGCCGCAAACGGCGACCGCGCGGTAACAGAAGATCGCCCTGCGCGACGTCCTCGCCGCGTCGCCGAACGTGGCTGCCGGCCGTGACCGCACTGAGCGGCCGCACCGACCCGTCCGCCACGGCACAGGCCTCCTGCATCACAACGCTGTCTGCACCCTCCGGTAGCGGCGCCCCGGTGAATATCCGTGCCGCCGTACCGGACGTCAGTGGGAGCGGGGCCTGGCCTGCCAGTATGCGCTGACTCACTGGGAATGATCTGCCGCCAATGACATCGGAAGCCCTCAGCGCGTAGCCATCCATAGCACTGTTATCAAAGGCGGGGAGCGCCATCGGCGCCCGCACATCGACAGCAAGTGTGGCACCCAGCGCATCTGCGAGTTGCGCGCACTGCACAGGTGGCGGCGGTATGGCGGCCGCCAGCATTCTTGATAGCGCCAGCGACGGTGACAGCATGGTCAGTGACTTTCCGGCCGCAGCAGGCCGACAAAATTGCATGGACGGTGGCGCACGTCCAACTGCTCCCTGATAATGCCAGTCCATGCAGTGCGACACGCACCCGTGGATCCAGGCATGCAGAAAATGAGCGTGCGGTTGGCCAGACCCGCGAGCGCACGGGACTGTACGGTCGATGTCCCGATTTCTGCCAGCGACAGCGCGCGAAACACCTCACCGAAACCGACGATGGCCTTGTCGAACAGGGGCTCAACCGCCTCCGGCGTCGAGTCACGTCCGGCAAAGCCCGTCCCCCCCGTTATCAGGACCACCTCAACGTCGGGGTCGGCAATCCAGATCGATAGCTGAGCGCGAATCCGGTACACGTCATCGATCACCAGTGCCCTGTCGGCGAGCTGATGCCCCGCTGCCGTTGCCGCCTCGCACAAAAAGCGTCCCGACGTATCGTCATCGGGTCCGCGTGTGTCCGAAACCGTGAGGACCGCTATGTTCAGTGCGACAATGGAAGAATCTTCTGAGGGCATGAGATTTCCCGAATTTACGCTGATCAGGGCGCCAGATAGAGCTTGACCGTGCTGCTGATAAACCCACGCCAGGCAACCTGCTTGATAGCGAAGGTATCGCGGATTTCACGGCAATCGAGGCTCCAGTTCCGCGCCACCCGATCAGGATCATGCTCAAGCCGGATGATCGCATCGTCGGCCACCTTGATGAACTGCGAGGCGGCGGCGAGGACCGCCTCCGCAAATCCGTAAGCAGTGGTGCGGTCCGGACTGTTATAGTGGAAGGTGCCTGTGACCGCGGCCCCCGCATCAAGCTGGTCCAGCACGCCCGAGATCACGCGGGCAGCATCGCTGGCTTCAACAGGGCACAGCTGATCGAGATCATCCACCGCGAGCGGCGCCTGACTCGAGAGCGATGCCAGAACCTGCGTCAGCAGGTTACTGTCGAAGGCGGCAAACAGGGGACCGAGGCGCAGCACCAGGTGATTTTCACAGGTTGCGCGGACATGCTCCTCCGCACCGACAAGGCCCAGGCCGAGGGCATCGTCGGCATCCGGCGCCTCCTGCTCCCGATAAGGATGACTCAGCCGCCCGGAAAATACCCGCGGATCCGAAAGGTAAAGATAGGGGATAGCAGCGCGGCTGCAGATTTTTGCCAGCCAGTGCGTGCGCTGCACATCGATCGGCTGTACCCAGTCACCCGAGGCCATGAGATGGGGAGTGCGCAGATCAACGATGATGTCGGCATCGACACGGCGAATCGCCTTTTTGGCATGTCGCTCACTTTTCCAGCGGCTCACTGCCTGCGACACTATGGACACACGATGGCGCCCCCAGCGCGACAGGGTGGACTGTAGTGTGACGCCGAGTGGCGTGTCCGCCGCAATCAACAGAATATGCACTGAGTACCGCCCGCCGGGTGGACGCAAGCACAGCTCACCCGCTTAGAATGGAATGTCGTCGTCGAAATCGAAGTCCGGCGGCGTTTCGCTGGAGGGGGCCGGGGAGCCAGCGGGACCGGATTTGCCGGCGCTCCGGCCAGGCGGCGGCTGCTGTGGAGCGCTCTGATCGTACACGGGGTCGGGACGCGACATCCCACCACCATCGCCGCCGCCGCGGCTGTCGAGCATCTGCATTTCGTTGGCAATCACTTCCGTGCTGTAGCGATCCTGGCCTGACTGATCCTGCCATTTCCGTGTACGCAGCGTCCCTTCCAAGTAGACTTTCGATCCCTTTCGAAGATATTCGCCGGCGATTTCCGCCAGTTTGTTGAAAAACACCACCCTGTGCCACTCGGTGCGTTCCTGAGGCTGCCCGCTCTGCTTGTCTTTCCAGACCTCAGAGGTGGCGACGCTGATATTGGTGACAGCGCCACCTGATGGCATGTAACGGGTCTCGGGGTCATTGCCCAGATTCCCCACCAGAATAACCTTGTTGACACCACGTGATGCCATGAATAGAACCCCCGAAATACGCTGCAATCCAGCCGCGGACTATAGCAATCCCGCCGGGCGAATGCGACAGCCGAAAGCGGTCAGGAGACAGATGTAGCGCCCTGTGAAGCCACGGGCGGTGCAGCAGTTACGCCCAGACTGCTGCGTGCCCAGAGCAGTCCGGGGATCAGACACAGCACGAACAGACCCAGCACGCCGCCATACTGCAGCGCCAGGCCGCCACAGGCACCACCCGTGAAGGCGCCGATAAACTGACAGGTGGAGTACACCCCAAGCGCCGTGCCCTTGCCGCCGGAAAAAACTGCCTTACTGACCAGCGAGGGCAGCGTCGCCTCGAGGTAGTTGACCGCAACGAAGTACAGCCAGAGAGCAACGCACAGTACCCAGGGCACCGCGAGCAGGGTCATTCCGGCAACCGATACCAGCAACATGACAACGGTACTAACGAGCACCGGCCTCACCTTGCCATGGCGTTCGGCGAGGCGTAACAGCGGCAGCATACCGATCAATGACGCCACTAGCACCGGCAGATAGATCTTCCAATGCGCCTCACGCGGCAAGGACAGCGTATCCTGGAGGGCAAACGGTATTACCAGAAAACTGGCCGTCAGAATGAAGTGGAGACTGAAAACGCCAAAATTCAGCCGCCGCAGTGCCGGCGTCGCGAGGACGCTCCGGATCATCCCGGGACGGGCCCCCACCTCGGCGTGTTCGCGGCTCACCACACCGCGCGGAACCCCAACAAAAACCACGACAATTCCCCCCAGCGCGAGTACAAACGTGAGCAGAAACACACTGGACAGACCGCCAAAGCCCGCGACAACCGGACCGAGCACAAGGGAAACCGCAAAAGACAGACCGATACTGGCACCGACAATAGCCATCGCCTTGGTGCGCTGCTCCTCATCGGTCACGTCGGCCACCAGCGCCATGACAGTGCTGGCAATGGCGCCGGCTCCCTGCAACAGACGACCCACCACAATACCGGGAACTGTCTCTGCCAGACCCGCCACCAGGCTGCCGGCTGCGAACATCAGCAACCCGCCTAGAATAACGGGGGTTCTGCCAATGCGATCCGACAGCCAACCAAGCGGAATCTGCAAAAGAGCCTGGCTAAAACCATAGGCGCCAAGGGCAAGGCCAATCATCAACGGCGTGCCGCCGGGCATGTCAACCGCGTACAGAGCCAGCAGCGGCAGGACCATGAACAGGCCCAGCATACGGAAGCTGTAGAGCAGGGCGAGCGCGCCCACAGCACGGCGCTCGACGGACGTCATCGGATTTTTTGTCAACACACTGTTTCTCCCAGGAATAGCGCGATGTTAGCAGCTTCGCGCGCGGCCGACATCCACAGGCAGCGGCGTCGCGAGAGACCGGTTTTGCCGCGCGCGACATGCGCTTATACTGTAGGGTTTTCCGTTACCAGTGTAGATACGACATGGACACGATTCAGGTTCGCGGTGCGCGCACCCACAACCTCAAGAATATCGATCTGGATATTCCCCGCGACAAGCTGATTGTCATCACCGGTCTGTCGGGCTCGGGAAAATCATCCCTGGCCTTCGACACGCTCTACGCCGAGGGCCAACGCCGCTACGTCGAATCCCTGTCCACTTATGCGCGACAGTTTCTGTCCATGATGGAAAAACCGGATATGGACCACATCGAAGGCCTGTCGCCGGCTATATCCATCGAGCAGAAGTCCACGTCACACAACCCTCGCTCAACGGTTGGCACGATTACCGAGATTTATGATTATCTGCGACTGCTTTACGCGCGTATCGGCGAGCCACGCTGTCCGGATCACAACCGCGCTTTGCAGGCGCAGACAGTCAGCCAGATGGTCGACAGTGTGCTCGCCATGCCCGAGGGCGCAAAGCTTATGCTGCTGGCGCCGGTTGTGCGCGGCCGCAAAGGGGAGCATCTGCAGGTTTTCGAAGAACTGCGGGCGGCGGGATTCGTGCGCGCCCGTATCAATGGCCGCATTACCGACCTGGACGACCTGCCAGACCTTGACAAGAAAAAGAAGCACACGATCGACGTCGTGGTAGATCGGTTCAAAGTGCGTGAAGATCTGGGCCTGCGACTGGCGGAATCGTTTGAAACGGCCCTACAGCTTACCGACGGCCTCGCTGCCGTCAGCCACATGGATGACGATGGCGACGATATTGTGTTTTCAGCCCGTTTTGCCTGTCCCGAATGCGGTCACAGCATCGACGAACTCGAGCCGAGGCTGTTCTCCTTCAATAACCCGGCGGGTGCCTGCGGCGGCTGCGATGGCCTTGGCGTCAAGCAGTATTTCGACTCTGCGCGCGTCGTTCTGCATCCTGAGGCAAGCCTGGCCGAAGGCGCCATACGGGGCTGGGACCGGCGCAACGTCTATTACTTCCACATGTTGACCTCCCTTGCCGAACATTATGGCTTCGACATCGATACACCGTTCGAGAAACTCAGCCAGCGCCATCGCGACATCATTCTCACGGGCAGCAAGGGTGAGGAGATCTCATTCTCCTACGTTAACGATCGCGGCAGTGTTTTTCAGCGTCGCCACCCTTTCGAGGGCATTCTGCCCAACATGGAGCGTCGCTACCGCGATACGGAATCGCAGTCGGTGCGCGAGGAGCTCTCACGCTTCCTCGCCACCGCACCATGCCCTGATTGCGGCGGGACCCGCCTCTGTCGCGATGCCCGACATGTTTTTATCGATGAGCGGACGCTCCCCAGCATTACGGCCATGCCGGTGGGCGAGTCAGAGGAGTATTTCAATGCGCTGACGCTGCCCGGCCGTCAGGGGACCATCGCGGAAAAGATTTTGAAAGAGATTCGCGCACGCTACCGGTTTCTGGTTGATGTCGGCCTCAACTACCTGACACTGGATCGCAGTGCCGAGACCCTCTCTGGCGGTGAGGCGCAGCGAATCCGGCTGGCGTCCCAGATTGGTGCCGGCCTGGTCGGGGTCATGTACATTCTCGATGAACCCTCTATAGGTCTGCATCAGCGTGACAACGAGCGGCTGCTGGGCACGCTTACGCATCTTCGCGACATCGGTAATACCGTTCTGGTGGTCGAACACGATGAGGATGCCATCCGCAGCGCGGATCACATCATAGACATCGGCCCCGGCGCCGGCGTGCACGGCGGAAGGATTGTGGCGCAGGGAGCCCTGGAGGACATTGTCGGCAACGAGAGCTCGCTGACCGGCGCCTACCTGTCCGGTAAGCGCCGAATCGACATTCCGGCGCAGCGACATCACGCAGATGATAAACGCCTTATCCATCTGCACGGCGCCAGCGGCAACAACCTGCAGAATGTCACGCTTGAATTGCCAGTGGGACTGCTGACCTGTATCACGGGCGTATCCGGTTCCGGCAAGTCGACCTTGATCAATGGCACACTGTATCCCCTGGCCGCCACGGAACTGAATGGCGCAACCACACTGAATGCCGCTGCGCACGAGGGCATCGACGGGCTTCAGCACATCGACAAGTGCATCGATATCGACCAGAGCCCCATCGGCCGCACGCCGCGTTCCAATCCGGCCACCTATACCGGCATCTTCACACCGGTTCGCGAGTTGTTCGCCGGCACCCAGGAAGCGCGCTCACGCGGTTACAAACCTGGTCGCTTCAGCTTCAACGTCAAGGGCGGTCGCTGTGAGGCATGTCAGGGAGATGGCGTCACCCGCGTCGAGATGCACTTCCTCCCAGATATCCACGTCCCCTGCGACGTCTGCAAAGGCAAGCGCTACAATCGCGAAACGCTGGATATCCGCTACAAAGGCCGAAACATCCACGAAGTTCTGGAAATGACAGTGGAAGACGCCCTGTCCTTCTTCGAACCGGTGCCGTCCATCGCGCGCAAGCTGCAAACACTGATGGACGTGGGTCTGTCATATATCCGCCTAGGTCAGGCGGCGACCACGCTGTCGGGCGGTGAAGCGCAGCGGGTCAAACTCTCCCGAGAGCTGTCGAAGCGCGACACAGGCAACACGCTCTACATTCTGGACGAACCGACAACCGGACTTCACTTTGAGGATATTCGGCAACTTCTCGCGGTATTGCACAAGCTTCGTGACCACGGCAACACGATTGTGATCATTGAACACAATCTCGATGTGATCAAGACGGCGGACTGGGTTGTCGATCTCGGGCCGGAAGGTGGCAGTGGCGGAGGGAACATCATAGCGAGCGGCACGCCTGAGGCCATCGCACAAAACACCGCTTCTTACACGGGCCGCTTCCTAAAGCCCCTGCTCGCTCGAAGCGATCTGTCCGATGCAGGCAAGCCCGATACGGGCAAGGCCAGCAGCCCGGCAAAAGTAAAACGTGCGAAGACAAAAAAGGTGGCGTGATCAAGCAGCACGGCCGGGAGAATGTACCCAGCCTGCTCAAGCGCGGGACACAAAAAAGCCGGATCTATATCCGGCTTTTTTATCGTTTCAAGCCCGGCTAATGCCCGAGAGACGACCGGACGGCAGCGGGATCAATCTTCGTCGTCAACATGCTCTGGCTGCGGGCGATCAACGAGCTCAACATACGCCATAGGCGCCTTGTCACCCGTGCGAAAACCGCATTTCAAAATACGAATATAGCCGCCCGGCCGGGTCTGATAGCGCGGCCCCAGCTCGGCAAACAACTTGCCAACCGTTTCCTTGTTTCGCAGCCGATCAAACGCCAGGCGGCGGTTGGCCACACTGTCCTGCTTGGCCAGCGTGATCAGGGGCTCCGCGTAACCGCGCAGCTCCTTGGCCTTGGGGAGCGTTGTCTTGATCAGTTCGTGCTCTACCAGCGAGCTGGTCATGTTGCGAAACATGGCCTTGCGGTGAGAGCTGTTTCGGTTTAACTGACGTCCACTGTGACGATGACGCATCTTACTAATCCTTTGCTCTGTGCTGTCTCAGCACGCTGTTCTCACGCGGGCGCTCAGGCGCTCAGCACCCGCTCGTCATTTTTCAAACTGGCCGGGGGCCAGCTGTCAAGGCGCATGCCCAGCGACAGCCCGCGGGAAGCCAGCACATCCTTGATCTCGGTGAGGGACTTCTTGCCAAGGTTCGGCGTCTTCAGAAGCTCGACCTCGGTACGCTGCACCAGGTCCCCGATATAGTAGATATTCTCTGCTTTCAGGCAATTCGCCGAGCGAACGGTCAATTCAAGATCATCCACGGGGCGCAACAGCACAGGATCGACCTCATCCTCAGAGTCGGAGGATACCGACTGCGCTTCACTTTCAAGATCAACAAACACGGCAAGCTGCTGCTGAAGAATGGTCGCCGCGCGCCGAATAGCCTCTTCCGGGTCGATCGTACCGTTGGTCTCAAGATCGAGTATCAGCTTATCGAGGTCAGTACGCTGCTCAACCCGCGCCGCCTCGACAACGTAGGCCACGCGGTGAATCGGAGAGAACGTCGCGTCCAGCTGAAGTCGACCGATGGAGCGGGTCTCTTCCTCTGGGTTTTCTCGCGAGTCCGCAGGAGAGTACCCACGACCACGCACCGCCGTCAGCTTCATGTTCACCGACTTTTCCGCATTGATATTGCATATCAGATGCTCAGGATTGCGGATCTCCACGTCGTGGTCAGTCTGTATGTCCCCCGCCGTCACGGCACCCGGTCCCTTCTTACTCAGGGTCAGCTCGACCTCATCCTTGCCGGCCATCACAAGCGCGACGTCCTTGAGGTTGAGCAGGATTTCGATCACGTCCTCCTGGACGCCTTCCATGGTGCTGTACTCGTGAAGAACGCCATCTATTTCAACCTCGGTGATAGCGCACCCAGGCATGGATGATAGGAGAATACGTCGCAACGCATTGCCGAGGGTATGCCCAAAACCGCGCTCAAGAGGCTCAAGAGTCACCTGTGCGCGCGTGCTGCTTTTTTCCTCAACCTTTATGACACGGGGTGTCAATAACTCGTTTACTGCACTCTGCATTGGGGCACCTGTAGCTAATTGGTAGACTGGCCTGCGCTTCTACTACTTGGAGTAGAGCTCGACAATCAGGTTTTCGTTGATCTCAGACGAAAGCTCCTGCCGCTCCGGCGCTGCCTTAAATATTCCCTCGAGCTTTTCCACGCTGACCTCCATCCACTCTGGCTCGCCGCGTTGACCGGCAAGAGCGAGGGCCGCCTGAACTCTAAGCTGCTTCTTGGCCTTTTCACGCACGGCGACAACGTCACCGGGCTGCACCTGGTAGGACGCGATGTTGACCGTCTTACCGTTTACCAGTATGGCCTTGTGTGCGACCAGCTGACGCGATTCAGAACGGGTCGAGCCGAACCCCATGCGGTAAACCACGTTGTCCAGGCGGCTTTCAAGCAACTGCAGCAGATTTTCACCCGTTGCACCCTTAAGGCGCGCCGCTTCCTTGTAATAGTTGCGGAACTGCTTCTCGAGAACGCCATACATACGACGTACCTTCTGCTTTTCCCGCAGCTGCACGCCGTAATCGGAAAGACGGCCACGCCTGGCGCCGTGCTGTCCGGGTACCGATTCTGGCTTGCATTTGGAGTCGAGTGAGCGAACGCCGCTCTTCAGAAAAAGATCCGTTCCTTCACGCCGTGACAGCTTGCACTTGGGGCCAATATATCGAGCCATAATCTATAGTCCTGTTTGCTTTAAACGCGACGCTTCTTGGGCGGGCGGCAACCGTTGTGTGGAATGGGCGTCACATCGGTGATATTGCTGATCTTGTAGCCGCAGGCATTGAGTGCGCGGACAGCTGACTCGCGCCCGGGGCCTGGGCCTTTCACCTGCACATCCAGGTTCTGTAGACCATATTCCTTCGCCGCTTCACCGGCGCGCTCGGCGGCAACCTGCGCCGCAAACGGAGTGCTCTTGCGCGAGCCACGAAAACCAGAACCACCCGCAGTCGCCCAGCTCAGGGTGTTGCCCTGACGGTCGGTGATGGTGACAATGGTGTTGTTAAACGAAGCATGCACATGCGCGATGCCGTCGGCAATCGTGCGTGAAATCTTCTTGCGAGTGCTTTTGGCACCTGGCTTTGCCATATTTCAATTCCTGTTAATATCAACACTGCATAAATGATGCAGCTACACTAAACCCGGAAACGCTGAACGCTCCAACGAGAGCGTTATCGGCGTATCGGCTTACGCGGACCTTTACGAGTGCGCGCATTGGTTTTCGTCCGCTGCCCACGCAGAGGCAGGCTACGCCGATGACGTAACCCACGATTGCAGCCGAGGTCCATGAGACGCTTGATGTTCATGGACAGCTCGCGCCGCAGGTCACCCTCAACCGTCATCTCACCGACACTCGCGCGCAAGGTGTCCAGCTCGCCGTCAGTCAACTCACTCATTTTGGTAGTCTCCGCAATGCCGCAGGCACTGCAGATACGGCGCGCCTGGGCGCGACCGACACCGTAAATATAGGTCAACGAGATAACCGTGTGCTTGTTATCCGGGACATTGACGCCGGCGATACGAGCCATTCAACCTTCTCCAATCGTGTGACGCTAAACCATTCAGCCCTGTGGAACCCGTGCTCTGCAAGAGCCCCCGCGAAGGGCGCGAGAGTTTAGCGATTTACTCCATAGAAATCAATCATGTTTGGCAAGAAACTAGCCCTGGCGCTGCTTGTGCCGGGGATCGGTCGCACAAATCACGCGCACCACACCACCACGACGCACCACTTTGCAGTTTCTGCAGATCTTCTTTACTGATGCACGAACTTTCATTGCCTTTTCTCCAAAACACCGGCCGTCAACGTGCGCGACCAGCTCCGCCATAAGTCTTGAGGTTTGCTTTTTTCATGACTGAATCATATTGATGAGACATCATGTGGCTCTGCACCTGCGCCATAAAATCCATCACCACGACCACAACGATCAACAGGGACGTACCGCCAAGGTAAAACGGAACATTCCAGGTGACCACGAGGAACTGCGGCAGCAGACACACCAGAGCAATATACGCCGAACCAAACACCGTAAGCCGCGTCAGCACGCCGTCGATGTAATTTGCGGTTTGCTGGCCTGGGCGAATTCCAGGCACAAACGCGCCAGAACGCTTGAGGTTATCGGCCACTTCCTGCGGATTGAACATCAACGCCGTGTAGAAGAAGCAGAAGAACACAATGAATATCGTAAACAGCAGTATATTCAACGGCTGCCCTGGACCAATCATGACGGCCAGATCCTGCAACCAGTCAGCCTGTCCCGAGCTTGCGAACCACTGGGCAATAGACGCCGGGAACAGCAATATGCTGCTGGCAAAGATCGCCGGTATCACGCCCGCCATGTTCACCTTGAGCGGCAGGTGACTGCTTTGGGCCTGATACATCTTCCGACCCTGCTGGCGTTTGGCGTAATTCACGGTGATCCTACGCTGCCCGCGCTCAATAAACACGATCAGGTAAATCACGGCGATAGCCAGCGCAAGGATTGAAAGCAGCACCAGGATATTGATCTCGCCCTGCCTGGCCTGCTCGAGCGATTGCCCTATTGCTGAGGGCAGCCCTGCGACAATGCCGGCAAAAATCAACAGGGAGATGCCGTTGCCGACGCCCTTTTCAGTGATTTGCTCTCCCAGCCACATCATGAATACAGCGCCCGTTACCAGCGACGTGATAGCGATCACAAAAAACACGACTCCGGCATCATAGGACATACCCTGATTGGCCATACCCACTGTCATACCTGTCGCTTGTACGAAAGCGAGCACCACCGTCAGGTACCGTGTGTACTGGCTGATCTTGCGCCGTCCCGACTCGCCTTCCTTTTTCAGCTGCTCAAGCTGCGGCGTTACAGCCGACATCAACTGCATGATGATGGACGCCGATATGTAAGGCATGATGCCGAGTGCAAGTATGCTCATCCTCTCCAGCGCACCACCCGAAAACATGTTTGCCAGACCCAGTATCGTTCCCTGGTTCTGATTGAACAGCGCCGCGAGCTGGTTGGGGTCGATGCCCGGCACGGGAATATGCGTACCTATTCGGTACACTATAATCGCGAGCAGAACAAAGCGCAGGCGAGCAAACAGCTCGCCCAGACCGGCCTTCTTGTTGCCTGGTTTCTCGGCCATTTACTCTTCGACCTTGCCGCCCGCTTGCTCGATCGCCTCGCGAGCGCCCCTGCTGACCTTGAGGCCACGCGTGGTCACCGAGCGATCAATTTCCCCTGACAGGAACACGCGGACACGCTCAACGTCGTTGCGAATGACATCCGCGTCCTTGAGCGCCTGCAGGTCCACTACATCAGCTGTAACACTTGCCAACTCCGACAGACGAAGCTGCGCCGTCGTGCGCGATACTCTCGACGAAAAGCCGTACTTGGGCAGGCGCTTCTGCAGCGGCATCTGGCCGCCCTCGAAACCGGGACTGACTTTGCCACCCGAACGGGCTTTCTGCCCTTTGTGGCCGCGACCGGCCGTCTTGCCGTAACCGCTGCCGATACCGCGGCCGACGCGCTTGGCGCCTGTTTTCGCGCCCGGCGCCGGACTCAGGGTATTGAGCCGCATTATCTCTGTCTCTGACATGACTTACTCCTCTACCCTAACCAGGTAGTTGACTTTATTGAGCATGCCGCGCACAGACGGGGTGTCTTCCACCTCGACGGTGTGACCGATGCGCCGCAGACCCAGCCCACTGACGCAGGCCCTGTGATTTTTCAGGCGACCGTGAACGCTTTTCACGAGCGTCACCCTGATCGTTGCTTTAGCCATGACTCGACAACTCGCTCTTAATTCAGAATTTCTTCAACAGACTTGCCGCGCTTTGCGGCCACTGAGTCCGGAGATGACATGTCGCGCAAGCCGTTGAAGGTCGCACGAACCACGTTGACCGGGTTGGTGGACCCATAGCATTTCGCGAGAACGTTATGCACGCCGGCCAGCTCAAGCACCGCACGCATGGCGCCACCGGCAATAATGCCCGTACCTTCGGACGCCGGCTGCATGTATACCTTGGACGCACCGTGACGCGCCTTGACCGGGTACTGAATAGTATCGCCGTTCAGGTCGACCTGGATCATGTTGCGACGCGCTGCTTCCATCGCCTTCTGGATCGCAACCGGCACCTCACGTGCCTTGCCGCGGCCGAAGCCGACCTTGCCCTTGCCATCACCAACCACCGTGAGAGCGGTGAAACCAAAAATGCGGCCGCCCTTGACCACCTTTGCAACGCGATTGACCTGAACCAGCTTTTCCTGGAGATCACCGTCCTGCTTTGACTGCTCGTTAAATGCCATATCGCTTTCCTAGAATTCCAGTCCACCTTCGCGTGCAGCATTAGCCAGTGCCGCAACCCTGCCGTGATAACGGTAGCCGCTGCGATCAAACGCCACTTTCTCAATGCCCGCCTGTTTTGCCCGCTCCGCGACCAGCTTACCAACCGCTGCCGCAGCGTCGATATTTCCCGTAGACCCGCTGCGAAGTTCGCTATCCAGCGTTGACGCGCTCGCGATCACCTTGTCGCCCGCCGGCGTGAACACCTGAGCATAAATATGCCGCGGAGTGCGGTGCACACTGAGGCGATTCACACCTTGCGTACGCATCTTTGCGCGACCCCGACGGGCGCGGCGCAAACGTGACTCGTTCTTGATACTCATCTCGACACCTACTTTTTCTTGGCTTCTTTACGGCGCACGTTCTCGTCCGCGTAACGAATGCCTTTGCCCTTGTATGGCTCCGGCGGACGGAAGCTACGCAGCTTTGCCGCCGCCTGGCCGACTACCTGCTTGTCGATGCCGCTCAGCACAACCTCTGTCTGTGTCGGCGTCTCCGCCGTCACACCGTCGGGCAGCTCGTAATCCACTGGATGAGATAGGCCCACCGTGAGGTTCACGCTGCTACCGGTTGCTTTGGCGCGGTAGCCGACACCGTTGAGGACCAGCTTGCGCTGCCACCCCTCACTGACGCCTTTCACCATGTTGTTAAACAGTGCGCGGGTAGTGCCCGCCATTGCCTTGACCTTGTCGTTGTCGTAGGCAAACGTCACGACACCGTCTTCCTGGCTCACAGTGATACCGTCCTGCAGGGCGATGCTCAAGGCGCCCTTGGCGCCCTTTACGGTGAGATCGACGCCGTCGATCCTGACTTCAACTCCGCCCGGCAATGACACCGGATTCTTTGCAACTCTAGACATGTCTCTTGCTCTTCAATTCGGGCCCTTAGAATACGGTGCAGAGCACTTCTCCGCCCACGCCTGCGGCACGCGCCGCTCGATCGGTCATTACGCCCTGTGACGTTGATACAATCGCTATTCCCAGACCGCCCCGAACCGTCGGCAGACCGTCTTTTCCGGAATAACTACGAAGCCCCGGCCGGCTCACCCGATCGATTTCCGCGATCACGGGTTTACCCTGAAAATACTTCAGGCGGAGCGCAAGACGCGGCTTGCCTTCGTCAACGCGCGCTTCGAAACTTTCAATGTAACCTTCACTTTGCAATACGTTCGCCACAGCGCTCTTCAACTTCGAGCCAGGCATATCGACCGTGGTCTTTCCGGCCATCTGGGCGTTACGAATGCGCGTCAGCATATCTGACAGCGGATCTTGCATGCTCATAATCTATAACTCTCCGTTACCAGCTGGACTTAACCAGCCCGGGCACATCGCCGCGCATGGCCGCCTCACGCAGTTTGTTGCGACACAAACCGAACTTGCGATACACCCCGTGCGGGCGACCGGTGATCTGACAGCGACGACGCTGACGCACCGGGCTCGCATCCCGCGGCAATTTCTGCAGTGCCACCTGAGCGTCCCACTTCTGCTCGTCCGACGCCTGCGGATCCACGATGACTGCCTTGAGCTCTGCCCGCTTCGCCGCATACTTCGCGACTGTTCTGGTGCGCTTGTGCTCACGCGCGATCATTGACTTCTTGGCCATAGTTAAACCTCTTAACCCTTCAGCGGGAAGTTGAAAGCACGCAGCAGTGCACGGCCCTCTTCATCCGTTCGTGCGGTGGTCGTGATCGTGATATCCATACCGCGCAGCGTATCCACCTGGTCGTAATTAATCTCAGGAAAGATGATCTGTTCCGTCACGCCCATGGCGAAATTACCCCGACCATCAAAAGACTTGGGGCTGATCCCGCGAAAATCGCGTATACGCGGGATGGCAATACTGATCAGGCGTTCCAGAAACTCATACATACGATCCGAACGCAATGTGACTTTACAGCCAACCGGCCATCCGTCCCGGATCTTAAAACCGGCAATGGACTTCCGGGCAAGAGTAACCACCGGCTTCTGGCCGGAAATTTTCTCCATGTCGCTAACCGCATTCTCCATGACTTTCTTGTCGCCCACGGCCTCACCCACGCCCATATTCAGGGTGATCTTGGTGATGCGCGGCACTTCCATCACGTTTGCGAGCCCGAGTTCTTCTTTCAGCCGGGCCGCAATCTCATCGCGGTACTTGTCTTTCAATGTAGCCATTGCTCAGATACCTGTATTCGCTGCGTTACGCGTCGATCGCGTCGCCGCTTGACTTGAACACACGGACCTTGCGGTCGCCTTCAACCCTGAAGCCCACACGGTCTGCTTTACTGGTGGTGGCATTGTAGATCGCGACATTTGAGCCCTGTATAGCGGCTTCCTGTTCGACGATGCCTCCCTGCACCCCGGCCTGCGGGTTGGGGCGGGTATGCTTTTTCACCACGTTTACACCCGACACGATAAGCTTGCCGTTATCCAGCACTCTACGCACCTTGCCGCGCTTACCCTTGTCCTTGCCCGCCAGGACGATCACTTCGTCATCGCGCTTGATCTTCAACATCACACTGCCTCTCTATCAGACACCGGAATCAGATAACTTCCGGCGCCAGGGATATAATCTTCATGAACTTGTCACCGCGAAGTTCACGCGTCACCGGTCCGAAGATACGCGTGCCTATAGGTGCTTCCTGATTGTTCAGAATCACTGCCGCGTTATCGTCAAACTTGATCAGCGAGCCGTCGGCGCGGCGCACACCCTTTCGTGTCCGAACCACCACCGCAGTCATTACCTGGCCCTTTTTGACCTTGCCCCGCGGAATGGCCTCTTTAACCGTCACCTTGATCAGGTCGCCGACTCGCGCATAGCGCCGCTTTGAGCCACCCAGCACCTTGATGCACATGACGCGACGAGCTCCGCTGTTATCGGCGACGTCCAAATATGATTGTGTCTGAATCATTGTCTACTCCAGCCTGCGACAAACGTCGCTATCACTACTACGCGCCTAAACTACCGCCGCCTGCTCAACCACCTCGACCAGGGTCCAGGTCTTGCTGCGAGAAATCGGACGGGACTCAGCCACCGTCACCAGATCACCGATCTGGCATACATTGTCTTCATCATGCGCATGCAGCTTGGATGACCGGGTAAGATACTTGCCATAAACAGGATGCTTTACCCGCCTCTCGATAAGGACCGTGACCGTCTTGTCCATCTTGTTGCTGACAACGCGGCCCGTGGCCGTGCGCTTGCGCTTATCTGCTGCCGCCATGTCTAGTTACCTGCCTTTTCCTGGAGTACAGTCTTCACGCGTGCAATAGCGCGCTGGTTCTGCTGAAGCAAATGCGTCTGCCCGAGCTGACCCGTCGCTTTCTGCATGCGGAGCTTAAATTGCTCTTCGCGCAGGTCCAGCAGTTGCTTGTCCAGCTCTTCCGCTGATTTTTCCCGCATGTCACTGGCTTTCATCACATCACCGACCGTTTCACAAATGTTGTCTGCACAGGTATCTTGGCCGCCGCGAGTTCAAACGCTTCCCTGGCCAGCTCCTCCGGAACACCCTGTACCTCGTAGAGCACGCGACCAGGCTGAATCTGTGCCACCCAGTACTCAACGTTGCCCTTGCCCTTGCCCTGGCGCACTTCAAGCGGCTTGCCGGTGATCGGCTTGTCGGGAAAAATGCGAATCCAGATTTTCCCGCCACGCTTGATATGACGCGTCATGGCACGCCGAGCCGCCTCGATCTGCCGCGCGGTAATCCGACCGCGACCCACAGCCTTGAGTCCGTACTCGCCAAAACTCACCTTGCTACCGCGCTGCGCGAGGCCACGATTACGGCCTTTCATCGCCTTGCGGAACTTTGTCCTTTTTGGTTGCAACATAATCCCTACGCCTTAATTGGTTGCCGTCTTGCGTGGCGCTTCAGCCTGATCACTGCCACCGATCACTTCGCCCTTGAAGATCCAGACCTTTACGCCGATCACGCCATAGGTGGTCTCGGCCTCGTAGGTCGCATAGTCAATATCCGCGCGCAGGGTATGCAGCGGAACACGACCTTCCCGGTACCACTCGCTGCGTGCAATCTCAGCACCCCCAAGACGACCGCCAACCTGCACCTTGATTCCTTCCGCGCCCTGGCGCATGGCGTTCTGAACAACACGCTTCATGGCACGACGAAACATCACACGGCGCTCAAGCTGCTGCGCAACGTTCTGCGCTACCAGTCGTGCATCAAGATCAGGCTTACGGATCTCTTCGATGTTGATGTGTACCGGGACGCCCATCTTCGCGGCGAGCTGGCGGCGGAGACCATCGACATCCTCCCCCTTCTTACCGATGACAATTCCAGGCCTTGCGGTATGGATTGTGATCCGCGCAGTCTGGGCTGGCCGCTCGATGACGATACGGCTGACAGAGGCGTTGTCGAGCTTCTTCTCGATGAACTTGCGCACCTCGAGATCTGCTACCAGATTCTTCGAATAGCTCTTGCGACCGGCATACCAGACAGAAGTATGCTCCTTGACAATACCCAGACGAATGCCGGTGGGATGAACTTTCTGACCCATATGGTCTTCTCCTAACTCTCGCTGGCGCCGTCGGCGACTTTCACTGTGATGTGACAAGTGCGCTTGAAAATACGGTCAGCGCGACCCTTGGCACGCGGGCGAAGACGTTTCATGGTCATCCCCTCGTCAACATAGATACTGGATACCTTAAGTTCGTCAACGTCGGCACCTTCGTTGTTCTCCGCATTCGCAATTGCGGAGTTCAATACTTTTCTGACGATGTGGGCGGCCTTTTTCGTGCTGAACTCCAGCGCGCTCAGGGCCTCCTCAACCGGCTTGCCTCTTACCTGATCGGCGATCAGTCGGGCTTTCTGCGCCGATATCCGCGCGCCCTTCAACCTTGCTGACACTTCCATTTCCTGTTCCTCGCTTACGCTAGCGCCTTAGCGCTTCGCCTTTTTATCGACAATGTGCCCCTTGAAGGTGCGCGTCGCGGCGAATTCACCCAGCTTATGGCCAACCATGTCTTCGTTGACCAGTATCGGCACGTGCTGGCGCCCGTTATGCACGGCAATCGTCAATCCGACCATATCCGGAGACACCATGGAGCGGCGCGACCAGGTCTTAATGGGACGGCGATCGTTGCTCTCGATAGCGGCCTCGACCTTCTTCAAAAGATGCAGGTCGATGAACGGGCCTTTTTTCAATGAACGCGGCACAATGCTTTCCTCTCAATAATGTCTATCGGCAGCCGAATTATTTCTTGCGACGACGACGCACAATCAGGTCGTCGGTACGCTTGTTACTGCGGGTTTTATAACCCTTGGTAGGCGTACCCCAGGGACTGACCGGATGACGGCCACCGGACGTACGGCCCTCACCACCACCGTGCGGGTGATCGACCGGGTTCATGGCAACACCACGAACCGTGGGACGCACACCACGCCAGCGCGCAGCACCCGCCTTGCCAAGCTTACGGAGACTGTGCTCGGAATTCGACACCTCTCCAAGCGTCGCCCGACAGTCCGACAGCACCCGACGCATCTCGCCGGACCGCAGCCGAATCGTCGCGTAACGCCCCTCGCGAGCCGCCAGCTGAACGGACGCGCCGGCGGACCGGGCCAGCTGCGCGCCTTTGCCAGGCTTCAGCTCGACTCCGTGCACCACAGAGCCTACCGGTATGTTACGCAGCGGCAGACAGTTACCCGTTTTGATAGGCGCACCAGCACCCGACTGAACGGCGTCGCCCGCCTTCAGACCTTTGGGCGCAATAATATAGCGACGCTCGCCATCAGCGAACAGCAGCAGAGCGATATGCGCGGAGCGGTTGGGATCGTACTCAATACGCTCGACCTTTGCCGTAATGCCATCTTTCGCCCGCTTAAAATCAATAATGCGGTAATGCTGCTTGTGACCGCCACCAATATGTCGGGTAGTAATACGCCCGTTATTGTTACGACCGCCATTACGCGACTGCTTCTCGAGCAGCGGAGCGTAAGGATCGCCCTTGTGCAGGTCCGGCGTGCGCACACGCACAATATGACGCTGACCCGGCGATGTCGGCTTACCTTTCTGAATTGCCATGTCCTGGATGCTCCCTAGTCAGCTGTCGTGAAATCAATGTCCTGGCCAGGCTTCACGCTAACGTATGCCTTTTTCCAGGTCGGCTTGGCGCTAAGACCAAACTTGTTGCGCTTCACCTTGCCTTTGACCTTCAAGGTACTGACGTTCAGTACGTCTACCTTGAACAGCTGTTCTACCGCCTTACGAACCTCTGCCTTGGTCGCATCAACCGCCACCTTGAAGACATACTGATTGCTCTGATCGGCAACCACGGCGGCCTTCTCAGACACATGCGGACCAGCCAGCACTTGAAATACGCGCTCACGGTTCATGCCAGCATCTCCTCTATCTTTTTCACGGCATCGACGGTCACCAGCACCTTCTCATAAGCGAGCAGACTGACCGGATCGACGCCGCTGACGTCACGCACATCAACCTTATGCAGATTACGTGCGGCCAGATACAGATTCTCATCCACGTCGCTGGCAACAATCAGTGCATTGTCCACGCCGTAATCGCCCAACTGCTTGACCAGCAGTTTGGTCTTCGGCGCCTCAACGCCCAGACTTTCAACGACCACCAGACGACCCTGGCGAGCCAGCTCGGACACAATGGAGCAGATGGCTGCGCGGTACATCTTGCGGTTAACCTTCACCGAATGATCTTGTGGCTTCGCCGCAAAGGTGACGCCACCGCTGCGCCATATAGGCGAGCGAATCGTACCTGCCCGGGCGCGACCCGTGCCCTTCTGCCGCCAGGGCTTTTTACCACCCCCGCTGACATCGGCCCGGTTCTTCTGAGCCTTCGTGCCCTGCCGTGCGCCTGCGAGGTAGGACGTCACCACCTGGTGTACGAGATCCTCGTTGTATTCGCGGTCAAACGCCGCATCCGATACCGACAGCGTGCTGGCTGTCGCGTTACCGGGCTTAGCTACATTCAATTCCACCGTTGTAACCCCTTACGCCTGAGCCTTGACCGCGGGACGTACAATAACGTCGCCGCCCGGTGCACCTGGAACGGCGCCTTTGATCAGCAGAAGGTTGCGCTCCGCATCGACACGCACAATCTCGAGCCCCTGGATCGTGACACTTTCGGCGCCCATGTGGCCGGACATTTTCTTGCCCTTGAACACGCGGCCTGGCGTCTGACACTGACCAATGGAACCGGGGGCGCGATGCGACAACGAGTTACCGTGCGTGGCGTCCTGGGTACGGAAGTTCCAGCGCTTTACCACACCCTGGAAGCCTTTGCCCTTGGATTTGCCCGCAACGTCAACCTTCTGGCCGGGTTCAAAGCGCGAAACAGTCAGTTCAGCACCGACCTCAAATGTCTCATCGGCATCCAGAAGACGAAATTCCCACAGGCCATAGCCCGCTTCCACGCCCGCCTTCGCGAAGTGCCCCGCCTGCGACTTACTCACTTTGTTGGCACGACGCATGCCCGTCGTGACCTGAATCGCCCGATAGCCATCGCTGTCGGACTCTTTGATTTGAGTAACTCGGTTTGGAGCGATCTCCACTACGGTTACTGGAACTGAGGCGCCGTCTTCGGTAAAGACGCGCGTCATGCCGGACTTCCGGCCGACTAAACCAATAGTCATGCTTCTAACCTCTCAGTGTACGGGGCTGGCACCCTCTATGGCCGCCAGCGCCTGAAGACTCTGGCGTTACACACCCCGGCGCAATCAGGCGCCGGGGCAGGTCTTGCTACGAATTGTCGTTAACCAAGACTGATCTGTACTTCAACTCCTGCGGCCAGATCCAGCTTCATCAGGGCATCCACGGTCTTCTCCGTTGGCCCGATAATATCCAGCACGCGCTTGTGGGTTCGGATTTCATACTGATCTCGCGCATCCTTGTTGACGTGCGGCGACACCAGAATGGTGTACTTCTCTTTACGGGTCGGCAGCGGTATCGGGCCGCGGACCTGGGCACCCGTACGACGGGCGGTCTCGACGATTTCCTGGGTGGAATTATCGATCAGTCGATGATCGAAAGCCTTCAGGCGAATACGGATACGCTGGTTGGTCACGTAATCAAACTCCAAACACAAAAGAACCGGGGATCGGCTTCTGGACCCCCGAAAACGGAACGCGAAGTCTAATGATCACCCATGCAGGTGTCAAGCAAGAATTCATCGCCCACTAATAAAACCTTCATTCCGCGCACTCTATGCAGCGCGCTGCCTCGGGCAGCGCCTGCAGTCTCGCGCCGGCAATCTCCTGGCCACAGCGCTCACACAAACCATAGCTGCCCTCTTCAAGGCGCCGCAGAGCCTGGGTGATCTCGCGGATCGACTGGCGCGTCTCATCGCCGATCGCATCAACGACCTCGTCGTTTTCGCGTTCCTGTGCCTGCTCCTCGGAGTCCGGCGAATGCTCCTGGCCTGCATCAGCCTTGATACTCGCGAGACGCGACTGAAGCTCTTCAAGCTTAGCACGCAGACTCTGTTCGAGATTGTCCTGTCTCATCCTTCCTCCCGAAACGTCCGAACTCTCACTGAGAGGCCGTCAGCATTCGATACAATTCGTCTTTGAGGTGCACTCGGCGCATCTTGGCCTCTTCTTCGGCGCGCGTCGATGCGGGAGACACCTCGTTCTCCATATTTTCGATTTCCCGCGTCAGATCATGGTATGCATCAAATAGCTTACGGAAATGCGCATCGCTTACCTTGAGATCGTGGATGCGGTCTTTAAGGTCTGGGAATTCGTGAACAAGATCGTGATGCTCGACTGACATGGATTGGCCTCTCTGCATGATACGGGTCCGCCAAAGTCGGACCCCGGAAATAGAAAAGCCCGGCCTGGGCCGGGCTTTTCCTCGCCTGCTAGCGGGTATTACTCAAGGATCTTCGCCACGACGCCGGCGCCGACCGTGCGGCCACCTTCGCGTACCGCAAAGCGCAGACCGTCTTCCATCGCAATCGGCGCGATCAGCGTCACCGTCATCTGGACGTTGTCACCCGGCATGACCATCTCGACACCGTCGGGAAGCTCACAGGCACCCGTCACGTCAGTGGTACGGAAGTAGAACTGCGGACGGTAGCCCTTGAAGAACGGCGTATGACGACCACCCTCTTCCTTGGACAGCACGTAGATCTCCGCCTCGAACTTCGTGTGCGGCGTCACCGTGCCTGGCTTGGACAGTACCTGACCACGCTCGACTTCCTCGCGCTTGGTACCGCGCAGCAGTACACCCACGTTCTCGCCCGCACGACCTTCGTCCAGCAGCTTACGGAACATCTCCACGCCCGTGCAGACCGTCTTCTGCGTATCCTTGATGCCGACGATCTCGATCTCGTCGCCCACCTTGATAATGCCGCGCTCAACACGACCCGTAACCACCGTACCACGGCCGGAAATAGAGAAAACATCCTCAACCGGCATCAGGAACGGCTGATCGATCGCACGCTCCGGCTCCGGAATGTAGCTGTCCAGCGCCTCAACCAGGTTCTTGACAGCCGTCGTGCCCAGCTCGTTGTCGTCGTTGCCTTCCAGCGCCATCAGCGCAGAACCGCAGATGATCGGCGTGTCATCACCCGGAAAATCGTACTGGTCAAGCAGCTCGCGAAGCTCCATCTCCACCAGCTCTTTCATTTCCTCGTATTCTTCCGTATCCGCGCCACCGCAGTCTTCAGCCAACAGGTCTGCCTTGTTGAGGAACACCACAATAAAAGGAACGCCGACCTGGCGAGACAGCAGAATGTGCTCACGCGTCTGCGGCATCGGGCCGTCCGTTGCGCCACACACCAGAATCGCGCCGTCCATCTGCGCCGCACCCGTGATCATGTTCTTCACGTAGTCCGCGTGTCCCGGGCAGTCAACGTGGGCATAGTGACGCTTGTCGGAATCGTATTCCACATGGGACGTCGCAATGGTAATGCCGCGCGCCTTCTCTTCCGGCGCATTGTCAATACCGTCAAAGGCGACCGCACTGCCGCCCCACACCTCGGCACATACCCGGGTCAGCGCCGCCGTCAGCGTCGTCTTGCCATGGTCCACGTGACCGATCGTTCCCACGTTTACGTGGGGCTTCTTGCGCTCGAATGCTGCTTTTGCCACTTCTGATTACCTCGTCAAATAACGTGTTGAATGGGGCCAGCCTTAACGGGTCTGGGACTTGGAAATAATGTCCTGGGCGATGTTGTTCGGCGCCTCGGAATACTTGGCAAACTCCATGGTGTAGGTGGCACGACCCTGGGTCGCGCTACGCAGATCTGTCGCATAGCCAAACATCTCGGCCAGCGGCACCTCCGCATTGATCACCTTGCCTGCAGGCGTTTCATCCATGCCGGCAATCAGGCCACGACGACGATTCAAGTCGCCGACGACATCGCCCATGTTTTCTTCCGGCGTAACCACTTCAACTTTCATGACGGGCTCGAGCAGCACTGCTCCGCCTTCGCTGGACAACTTCTTGGTCGCCATGGAGGCAGCGATCTTGAACGCCATCTCGTTGGAGTCCACGTCGTGGAATGAACCATCGTAGAGCGAGGCCTTCAGACCCAGCAATGGATAACCCGCCAGAACGCCGTTCTGCATCTGCTCCTCGATGCCTTTCTGTACCGCCGGTATGTATTCCCGCGGCACAACACCCCCAACAATCTCGTTGACAAACTCGAGGCCTTCGGCATTCGAGTCTTCGCCAGGCTCGAACCGGACCCAGACGTGGCCGTACTGACCGCGACCACCGGACTGGCGAACGAACTTGCCCTCGATTTCGGAGGTGTTGCGGATTGCCTCACGATAGGCGACCTGCGGCTGACCGATATTGGCCTCAACACTAAACTCCCGGCGCATCCGATCGACGATGATGTCGAGATGCAGTTCACCCATTCCTGAGATGATGGTCTGCCCGGTCTCTTCATCGGTCTTTACACGGAATGATGGATCTTCCTGAGCGAGCTTGCCCAGCGCGATACCCATCTTTTCCTGATCCGCCTTGGACTTGGGCTCCACGGCGACCGATATCACCGGCTCGGGGAACTCCATACGCTCAAGCACGATCGGCTTTGCCTGGTCACACAATGTATCGCCGGTCGTTACATCCTTGAGGCCCACCGCAGCAGCGATATCGCCCGCGAGCACTTCCTTGATTTCTTCGCGACTGTTGGCGTGCATCTGCACCATTCGACCGACGCGCTCTTTCTTCTGCTTGACCGAGTTGTAAACCGCGGTGCCGCTCTCCAGTCGACCGGAATACACCCGGAAAAACGTCAGCGTACCGACAAAGGGATCGGTCGCAATCTTGAACGCCAGCGCAGAGAAGGGCTCCGAATCGTCTGCCAATCGCCGCTCAACAGTATCTTCCTTGTCCAGCAGCGTACCTTCTATCGCCTTAACTTCCGTCGGCGAGGGCAAGTATTCAATCACCGCGTCGAGCATCGCCTGAACGCCCTTGTTCTTGAACGCGGAACCGCCCAGAACCGGGACGATCTCGTTCGCCAGCGTGCGCATGCGTATGCCCCGCTTGATCTCCTCGACGGTGAGTTCACCGCCCTCGAGATACTTGTTCATCAACTCGTCGTCGGCTTCCGCCGCAGACTCGATCATGAACTCACGCATTTCGGCAACTTCATCCGCCATATCAGCCGGAATGTCGCCGGCCTCATAGGTCATACCGAAGTCATCTTCGTTCCAGTAGATCGCCTGGTTCGTGACCAGGTCTATCACACCCTTGAACTCGTCTTCTGCACCGATCGTCATCTGCAGTGGAACTGCGATCGCACCCAGCCGGGTCCTCAACTGGTCCACAACCCAACGGAAATCTGCACCGGCACGGTCCATTTTGTTCACAAACACCATGCGAGGCACTTCGTATTTGTTGGCCTGACGCCAGACAGTCTCTGTCTGGGGCTGCACGCCCGATGACCCGCACAGAACAACCACGGCTCCGTCGAGCACTCGCAGCGAACGCTCCACTTCGATGGTGAAGTCGACGTGCCCGGGCGTGTCAATGATGTTGATGCGGTGCTGGTCGAACTGCTGATTCATGCCCTGCCAGAAGCAGGTTACAGCGGCCGACGTAATCGTAATGCCACGCTCCTGCTCCTGCGCCATCCAGTCCGTGGTAGCGGCACCGTCATGAACTTCACCGATCTTATGCGACAGACCGGTGTAAAAAAGGACGCGCTCCGTCGTCGTTGTCTTGCCTGCGTCCACGTGGGCACAGATACCGATATTGCGGTATCTGGCTATCGGCGTTTTACGAGCCACAATAAAATCCCCATTAACTGGTTGAAGGCCGCTTGCTTAGAAACGGTAGTGAGAGAATGCCTTGTTCGCCTCGGCCATACGATGCACGTCTTCACGCTTGCGAACCGCATTGCCCTTACCCTGCGCTGCATCCACAATCTCGCCGGCAAGGCGCTGTCGCATTGACTTCTCGCCGCGATTGCGGGCGTGCTCGACCAACCAGCGCATCGACAAGGCTGTGCGCCGTGCGGGTCGGACCTCGACAGGCACCTGGTAAGTGGCACCACCAACGCGTCGCGACTTGACTTCGACCATCGGCGCGATGTTCTCGAGCGCCTCATCAAAGGCCTCGATCGGATCCTTGCTCAGACGCTCCTGAACGAGATCAAGGGCACCGTAGACGATACCCTCGGCGACAGACTTTTTGCCGCTCACCATCACGTGATTCATGAACTTTGCCAGCGTAACGTTACCGAACTTGGGATCCGGAAGTACTTCGCGCTTAGCGACAACTCTTCTTCTTGGCATGGGTTTGCCCTTTTCTCTTCAGGTTACCCGAACACCAACCTGCCACTTTCGCGGGTGAGGCAGGGGTCCGGCCTTACTGGGTTAAATACAGGCAGCAAGAACGCTGCCATTCGATAGCTTACTTGGGCCGCTTGGCACCATACTTTGACCGACCGTTACGACGATCGGAGACACCCGAGGTGTCCAGGCTGCCACGCACCGTGTGGTAGCGGACACCAGGCAGATCCTTGACACGACCACCGCGAATCAATACCACGCTGTGCTCCTGAAGGTTATGCCCTTCCCCCCCGATGTAAGACGACACTTCATAGCCATTAGTCAGCCTGACGCGACATACTTTGCGCAGAGCCGAATTCGGCTTCTTTGGCGTCGTCGTATAAACGCGCGTACACACACCGCGGCGCTGAGGGCAGCTCTGAAGCGCAGGTACGTCACTTTTTTCGACCTTGCGCTTACGCGGCTTACGCACCAGCTGGTTGATCGTTGCCATTCAGTCAAAACTCCAATTTGTGATTATCGATGACTGCCACACTCGGCACGCATCGTCCCGGACACTGCCGGCGTGGATATCCTGCACACCTTTACGGCAGCCCCTTAAAATAAGAGGCGGCATTCTATAGAGGCCTAATACCCGAGTCAACAGACGCGAGCCGTCCGGCTCCCCGACAACGCTGCCGGGGCCGGACCGCGAAGCGCCTACTCGCCTCCCTGAAGCGCCTCGCTGAGCGCCGCTTCGATATCCTGTGCAGACACCGAGAATTCAGAGGTATCCTCACGTTTCTTACGTCGCTCTTCGTGGTAGGTCAGACCGGTACCGGCAGGTATCAGGCGCCCGACAACAACGTTCTCCTTCAGACCACGCAGATAATCGCGCTTGCCGGTCACGGCTGCCTCGGTTAGCACGCGGGTGGTCTCCTGGAACGATGCCGCGGAAATAAAGCTTTCCGTCGCCAGCGATGCCTTGGTAATACCCAGCAGTTCACGCTCACCTGCCGCCGGCACTTTACCGTCAGCCAGCAGCCGCTCGTTTTCCTCCAACAGGGTGACAAATTCCACCTGCTCACCCTTGATCAGGCTGGAATCACCGGAAGACGTGACAATCACCTTGCGCAGCATCTGGCGAACGATCACCTCGATGTGCTTGTCGTTGATCTTCACACCCTGCAGCCGGTAAACCTCCTGAATCTCGTTGACAATGTACTTCGCCAGGTCTTCGATACCTTTGAGCCGCAGAATGTCGTGGGGACTCAGCGGACCCTCCGAAATCATCTCACCCTTTTCAACCGACTCACCCTCGAATACGGACAGGTTGCGCCACTTCGGAATCAGCGACTCGTAGTGGTCCGATCCATCTGCCAGAGGCTTGCCATCGTGCGGGGTGATAACCAGGCGACGCTTGCCCTTGGTTTCCTTGCCATAGCTGACCGTGCCTGTGATCTCCGCCAGTATTGCGGGCTCCTTCGGCTTGCGCGCCTCGAACAGGTCGGCGACGCGCGGCAGACCACCGGTGATATCCCGGGTCTTGGAACCTTCCTGGGGAATGCGGGCAATCACCTCGCCAACTTCTACACGGACACCGTTCTCGGCACCGACCAGAGCCCCAGGGGGTAGGAAGTAGTGCGCGGGAACATTGGTTTCGGCCAGGCAGAGTTCGTCGCCATTATCGTCAATCAGGGTAATGGCCGGACGAATATCCTTACCGGCCGTCGGCCGCTCGGAGGCATCCATGACAGTCACGTTGGACAAGCCGGTCAGTTCGTCCGTCTGCCGCTTGATCGTGATACCTTCATCCATGCCGGAGAACTTCACGGTACCCGCCACCTCGGTAATGATGGGGTGCGTGTGCGGATCCCAGGTTGCAACGATCTCGCCTGCAGCAACCGGCGCGTCATCACCGACCTTGATGATAGCGCCGTAGGGCAGCTTGTAACGCTCACGCTCGCGGCCCATTCTGTCGAGAATGGACAATTCGCCAGAGCGGGACACCGCAATCAGGTCACCGTCGGGCCGGGTCACGGTCTTCACGTTATGCAGCCGCACGGTACCATCGGCCAGCACCTGGATGTTGTCCTGCGCGGTAGCCCGCGACGCCGCACCACCAATGTGGAACGTCCGCATGGTCAGCTGTGTGCCCGGCTCGCCGATAGACTGCGCGGCAACCACACCGATGGCTTCTCCCATATTGACGCGGTGACCGCGGGCCAGATCGCGACCGTAACAGGCCGAGCAGATGCCGTGACGGGTTTCACAGGTAATCGGTGAGCGCACCTCAACCTCATCGATCCCCATTTCTTCAATACGTTTGATCCACAGCTCGTCGAGCATAGTACCGGCGGTCACGGCAATTTCGTCCTGACTACCGGGCTTGATCACGTCCTTGGCCACCATGCGGCCGAGAACGCGGTCACCCAGGGTCTCGATAATGTCGCCACCGTCAATGACCGGCGTCATGAGTAGACCACTATCGGTGCCACAATCGGCCTCGGTCACTACGAGATCCTGGGCCACGTCCACGAGACGGCGAGTCAGGTAACCGGAGTTCGCTGTCTTGAGGGCCGTATCGGCCAGACCCTTCCGTGCACCGTGGGTTGAGATGAAGTACTGAAGTACGTTCAGGCCCTCGCGGAAGTTTGCCGTGATCGGGGTCTCGATGATCGAGCCATCCGGCTTCGCCATCAGACCGCGCATACCGGCAAGCTGACGGATCTGCGCAGGCGAGCCACGCGCACCGGAGTCTGCGTAAATGTAGACGGAGTTGAACGAATCCTGCTCCTCTTCCTCGCCGTCGCGATTGATGACGGTCTCTTTCGATAACTGCTCCATCATCGACTTGGACACCAGATCATTGGCTCGCGACCAGATGTCGATGACCTTGTTGTACTTCTCGCCCTGGGTTACCAGGCCGGCAGCAAACTGGTCTTCAATTTCCTTCACCTCGGCCTCGGCGCTGTCGATGAGCCGCGCCTTCTCCTCCGGAATCTCGAAATCGTTGACGCCGATCGAGGCACCGGACCGGGTTGAATACTCGTAGCCGGTGTACATCAGCTGGTCGGCAAAGATAACGGTGGCCTTCAGACCCACCACGCGGTAACACTGGTTGATAATCTGCGAGATCGCTTTTTTCGCCATGGGTCGGTTGACCATGTCAAAACCGATACCCTTCGGAACAATCTCCCACAGCAGGGCACGCCCCACCGTCGTATCCACAATCATCGTCCGCGTCTCGCTGTCGCCGTCCTCGGCAACCACCGTCTCGGTGACCCGAACCTTGACCCGCGCCTGGAGATCGGCCTGCCCCGAGCCATAGGCACGGTGCACCTCGGACACGCCGGAAAATACCCGACCTTCGCCCTGGGCGTTGATGCGCTCGCGGGTCATGTAATACAGACCCAGCACCACGTCCTGAGAGGGCACGATGATCGGCTCACCGTTCGCGGGCGACAGGATATTGTTGGTCGACATCATCAGCGCGCGGGCTTCCAGCTGCGCCTCAATGGTCAGAGGGACGTGAACCGCCATCTGGTCGCCGTCAAAGTCGGCGTTATAGGCGGCACATACCAGCGGATGCAGCTGAATAGCCTTGCCCTCGATCAGCACAGGCTCGAACGCCTGGATGCCAAGTCGGTGCAGGGTCGGCGCGCGGTTCAACAGGACCGGATGCTCGCGGATGACCTCAGCGAGGATATCCCACACCTCAGGCGGCTCGCGCTCTACCATTTTCTTGGCCGCCTTGATGGTGGTCGCCAGACCCCGTGCCTCAAGCTTGCCAAAAATGAATGGCTTGAACAGCTCCAGCGCCATTTTTTTCGGCAGACCACACTGGTGCAGTCGCAGGGTTGGCCCCACCACGATGACCGAGCGGCCAGAGTAATCCACGCGCTTGCCGAGCAGGTTCTGTCGGAAACGACCCTGCTTGCCCTTGATCATGTCGGCCAGCGACTTCAGCGGCCGCTTGTTGGAACCGGTAATGGCGCGTCCGCGACGACCGTTGTCCAGCAGAGCATCGACAGATTCCTGCAGCATGCGCTTCTCGTTGCGCACAATGATATCTGGCGCATTCAGGTCGAGCAGGCGCTTGAGGCGGTTGTTGCGGTTAATCACCCGACGATAAAGATCGTTCAGGTCAGACGTTGCAAAGCGTCCGCCGTCCAGCGGCACCAGGGGGCGCAGATCGGGTGGCAGCACCGGCAGTGCATTGAGCACCATCCACTGCGGCTTGTTGCCGGATCCGGCGAACGCCTCCATCAGCTTCAGACGCTTTGACAGCTTCTTGATCTTGGTCTCGGAATTGGTCTGCGGAATCTCCTCGCGCAACCGCGCAATCTCGGCGTTGAGGTCGAGCTGGACCATCAGGTCCTGAACAGCTTCGGCACCCATCTTCGCGGCGAACTCGTCACCGAACTCCTCCATGGCCTCGTAATACTGCTCGTCGGTCAGCAGCTGGCCATGCTCCAGCGTGGTCATGCCGGGATCGGTGACAATGTACGACTCGAAATACAGCACCCGCTCGATGTCGCGCAGGGTCATATCGAGCAGCAGGCCAATGCGCGAGGGCAGTGACTTCAGAAACCAGATGTGCGCAACGGGACTGGCCAGTTCAATATGGCCCATGCGCTCACGGCGCACTTTCGCCAGTGCAACCTCCACGCCGCACTTCTCACAGATAACGCCGCGGTGCTTGAGGCGCTTGTATTTACCGCAAAGGCACTCGTAGTCCTTTACCGGGCCAAAAATCTTGGCGCAGAAAAGACCGTCACGCTCCGGCTTGAAGGTGCGGTAATTGATGGTCTCCGGCTTTTTCACTTCGCCGAAAGACCAGGAGCGGATCATTTCCGGGGATGCGAGGCCGATGCGGATGGCATCGAACTCGTCAGTCTGTCCCTGGTACTTGAGCAAATTCAGTAAGTCTTTCAAGGCCTTTCCTCCACGATATTCGTGTTGCGGGCGGCGCGCCGTGTCGTCGGCGGCCGCCCCTGTGTGCTGGTGCTGTCCGCTATTCGCTCTCGAGCTCGATATCGATGCCCAGGGAGCGGATTTCTTTCACCAGCACATTGAAGGACTCCGGCATGCCCGGCTCCATGCGGTGGTCACCATCGACGATGTTCTTGTACATCTTGGTACGTCCTGCCACATCGTCCGACTTCACCGTCAGCATTTCCTGCAGCGTATACGCCGCACCGTACGCCTCGAGTGCCCACACTTCCATCTCACCGAAGCGCTGGCCACCAAACTGCGCCTTGCCGCCCAGCGGCTGCTGCGTCACCAGACTGTACGAGCCGGTGGATCGTGCGTGCATCTTGTCGTCCACCAGGTGGTTGAGCTTCAGCATGTACATGTAGCCGACAGTTACGGGGCGATCAAAGGCTTCGCCGCTGCGGCCGTCATACAGCGTGAACTGTCCGCTTTCCGGCATTCCCGCCATTTTCAGCAGCGACTTGATCGCACCTTCCTGCGCACCATCGAACACCGGCGTCGCCATTGGCACGCCCCCGCTCAGGTTGCGTGCCAGCTGCATGACATCATCATCATTCAGACTGGCCAGATCCTCTGCACGCCCGGCACCGTTGTTGTAGATGCCGTCGAGGAATTTGCGCACCTCAGCCGCCTTGCGCTGCTCACGGAGCATTTCGTTGATTCTGTCTCCGAGTCCCTTGGCCGCCATGCCGAGGTGGGTTTCGAGCACCTGACCAACGTTCATGCGTGAGGGCACGCCCAGGGGGTTAAGCACGATATCGACAGGCTCACCGTCGGCGTCGAATGGCATATCCTCCACCGGCATGATCACGGAGATGACCCCCTTGTTGCCGTGGCGACCCGCCATCTTGTCACCCGGCTGGATACGCCGCTTGACCGCAAGGTATACCTTGACGATTTTGAGCACACCGGGAGCGAGATCATCCCCACTTTGCAGCTTGCCCTTCTTGTTCTCAAAACGCTCTTCCAGCAGCTTGTTCTGCTCGTCGAGCTGCCGCTGTGCCGAGGCCAGCGACTCGTTCAAATCGGCATCGGACAGCTTTATCTTGAGAATCTGATCGCGATCGAGCTCCGCCAGAACCTTGTCATTGAGCGTGGTCCCTTTGGCGAGACCACCACCGCTGACGGTCTTCTGCCCCTTCAGCATATTGAACAGGCGCGCAAACGTCGCCTCCTCGAAAATGCGGTACTCTTCCTTTAGATCCTTACGAAATTCGTCCAGCTGCTGCTTTTCGATCTGCTGGGCACGGGCATCCTTCTCCAGCCCGTCCCGGGTAAAGACCTGCACATCAATCACCGTCCCCTTGGTGCTGGATGGCACCCGCAGAGAGGTATCCTTGACGTCCGACGCCTTCTCACCAAAGATGGCGCGCAGCAGCTTTTCCTCGGGAGTCAGCTGGGTCTCGCCCTTCGGCGTGACCTTACCCACGAGAATATCGCCGGCGTCCACTTCCGCACCTATATAGACAATGCCCGACTCGTCCAGCTTCGACAGTGCACTCTCGCCGACATTCGGAATATCCGAGGAAACCTCCTCCGGCCCCAGCTTGGTATCGCGGGCGATACAGGTGAGTTCCTGAATATGGATCGTCGTAAAACGGTCTTCCTTTACCACGCGCTCGGACACGAGGATCGAGTCTTCGAAGTTGTAGCCATTCCAGGGCATGAACGCGATACGCATGTTCTGCCCGAGCGCCAGTTCACCCATGTCGATCGATGGGCCGTCGGCAAGGATGTCACCGCGATTGACACGGTCACCACGAGTCACGATCGGTCGCTGATTGATGCAGGTGTTCTGGTTTGACCGTGTGTACTTGGTCAGATTGTAGATGTCTACAGGCGCTTCATCTGGACCCACATCCTGGTCGTCAACACGCACAACGATGCGGCTGGCATCAACGGAATCCACGACGCCATTGCGGCTGGCCAGAACACAGACGCCGGAGTCGCCCGCAACAAAACGCTCCATACCGGTGCCTACAAGCGGCTTGTCGGCGCGCAGCGTGGGCACGGCCTGGCGCTGCATGTTGGACCCCATGAGTGCGCGGTTGGCGTCATCGTGCTCCAGGAACGGAATCAGGGCCGCCGCGACCGATACTACCTGCTGCGGCGACACGTCCATGTAATCGACGCGCTCCGGCGGCATCACCGTGAATTCGTTCAGGTGCCGCACGGTAATAAGGTCGTCGACAAAACGGTTGCCCTGGTCGAGACTCGCAGAGGCCTGCGCGATCACGTGCTCCGCCTCGTTGATCGCCGACAGATATTCGATATCGTCGGTCACCTGCCCGTCGACCACGCGACGATAGGGGCTTTCCAGAAAGCCATAATCGTTGGTGCGCGCATAGACCGCCAGTGAGTTGATCAGGCCGATGTTCGGGCCTTCCGGCGTCTCGATCGGGCAAACCCGGCCGTAGTGCGTCGGGTGCACATCGCGCACCTCAAAACCGGCGCGTTCACGCGTCAGACCACCCGGCCCAAGCGCCGATACACGGCGCTTATGCGTCACTTCCGACAGCGGATTGTTCTGGTCCATGAACTGGGACAGCTGGCTGGAGCCAAAGAACTCTTTCACCGCCGCAGACACCGGCTTGGCATTGATCAGGTCCTGCGGCATCAGGCCTTCGCTCTCGGCCATTGACAGGCGTTCCTTGACCGCCCGCTCCACGCGCACCAGACCGACGCGAAACTGGTTCTCCGCCATTTCGCCAACGCTGCGGATACGGCGGTTACCCAGATGGTCGATATCGTCAACCATGCCCTTGCCATTGCGAATGCCGACAAGCGTGCGCAGCACATCCACAATATCCTCACGTGACAGGATACTGCTACCTTCGATCTCCTCACGCCCCAGACGCCGGTTGAACTTCATGCGGCCAACATTGGACAGATCATAGCGATCGGTCGAAAAGAACAGATTCTGGAACAGGTTCTCTGCGGACTCCTTGGTCGGCGGCTCGCCAGGGCGCATCATGCGGTAGATCTCGACCAGCGCCTCGAGCTCGCTGCGGGTCGGATCGGCGCGCAGGGTATCGGAAATATACGGACCGCAATCCAGCTCATTCGTATAGAGTGTTTCGATCGTGGTGACGTTGGCCGCCGTCAGTTTCTCCATCACTTCAGCAGTGATTTCGGCGTTGCATTCCACCAGCACCTCGCCGGTAGACTCGTCCACAACATTCTTGGCCAGCGCGCGGCCGTGCAGGTATTCAGCCGGAATCTCGAGACTTTTCATCTCCGCCTTTTCCAGCTCGCGAATGTGACGAGCGGTAATGCGGCGACCCTGCTCGACAATCACCTTGCGGCCCACCTTGATGTCAAAGGCGGCGATATCCCCACGAAGACGCTCGGGGATGAGTGTCATGCTGTAGCCACCGTCCTTGTCGACGGTGAAGGTGTTGAAATCGTAGAACATGCCGAGGATTTCCTCGGAGTCATAGCCCAGCGCCCGCAAAAGTATCGTGGCGGGCAACTTGCGGCGACGGTCGATCCGCGCAAACACCATGTCTTTCGGATCGAACTCAAAATCCAGCCATGAGCCACGGTAGGGGATGACCCGCGCCGAGTACAACAGTTTGCCAGATGAGTGCGTCTTGCCCTTGTCATGATCAAAGAAAACACCGGGCGAGCGATGCAGCTGGGAGACAATCACCCGCTCCGTACCGTTGATCACGAAGGTGCCGTTTTCTGTCATGAGGGGAATTTCCCCCATGTACACTTCCTGCTCCTTGATGTCTTTGATGGTCTTGTTGGCGCTTTCCTTGTCGTAAATAATCAGGCGCACCTTGACCCGCAGGGAACAGGAGTAGGTCACGCCCCGCAGCTGGCATTCGTTGACATCGAATACCGGCGTTCCGAGCCGATAGTCCACGTATTCCAGTGCCGCGTTGCCACTGTAGCTGGCAATCGGGAAGACGGATTTGAAGGCCGCGTGCAGACCGAGTTCCGCCCGGTCCTCCAGTGGGACTTCGTGCTGGGTAAATTTGCGATAGGAATCCAGCTGTGTCGCAAGCAGGTAAGGAACATCCATGACTTTCGGCAACGAGCCGAATGTCTTGCGGATGCGTTTTTTCTCAGTGTACGAGTATGACATCTGTACTCCCCAGCGTGTTTAGCCTTGAATCGTCGCCCGACAATCCACCAGCCCTTTTGCGGGCCGCCACAGGGTGGCCGTCACCACCCGAATCAGTCCTGCCGAAGCAGGAAAAGGCCGGTGGGCAAAAGCCCACCAGCCTCAGCGTATCCGGACTTACCGGATAGACATCAAGCTTACTTGAGCTCCGCAGAACCGCCGGCTTCTTCCAGCTGCTTCTTGATGTCCTCGGCTTCGTCCTTGGACGCGCCTTCCTTGACCGGTGACGGCGCGCCGTCCACCAGGCCCTTGGCTTCCTTGAGACCGAGACCGGTGATAGCACGAACCACCTTGATCACGTTGACTTTCTTCTCGCCAGCGCTGGTGAGAATCACGTCAAATTCAGTCTGCTCTTCAACGGCATCCGCGGTATCGCCACCGCCAGCTGCGGGTGCAGCCGCTACGGCAGCAGCCGCAGTAACACCAAACTTCTCTTCCATTGCTTCGATGAGTTCAACCACTTCCATGACGCTCATTTCAGCGATTGCGTTCAAGATATCGTCTTTCGACATGCCCATGACTTGCTACTCCTGATTGACTATGAAATCTTCAGACCGCGTTTAGGCGGCCTCTTTCTGATCGCGTACTGCTGCCAGTGTGCGAACCAGCTTTCCAGGCACTTCGTTCATGGTTTGAACCAGCTTGGTCGCCGGCGCCTTCATAACGCTCATCAACATCGAGAGCGCCTGATCGCGCGTCGGCAGCTTGGCCAGCACATCCAATTGTTCAGCACCCAGCATCTGGCCGCTCACCGCCAATACCTTCACCTCGAAGTTTTTATTCTCCTTGGCAAATTCCTTGAACAGACGCGCTGCAGCACCCGGATCCTCCATGGAAAATCCGAACAGGGACGGACCGACGAGCGCTTCCTTGACGCACTCGTATTCCGTTCCCTCAAAAGCGCGCCTGGCCAGCGTGTTCCGCACAACGCGGAGGGTCACTGAGCTCTTGCGTGCTTCCTGGCGCAACGCCGTCATCCCGTCAACAGACACGCCACGCGCATCTGCAACAACAAGGGAAAGGGCATTGGTGGCAGTCTCGTTAACTTCAGCTACGATCGCCTTCTTGTCTTCGAGTCCGATTGCCACTGGTATAACTCCTGGATTACTATGTCAGGCATGCACAAACCTATGTGCAGACCGCGTGTCTGGTGAACTTATCCACCATCTGCGTAGGCGGGCCTGCTTTCTCCCTTTAGGTCGGGCTCGGCACGCTGTCCGGCACGACACCTACGGTCTTTGATGGTCTTCGTTCGTAGCTGGGCAAACTCATGGTTACCGCTAATGTCCAAAGACCTCAAAGTCTACGGATGAATCGGGCAAAACCCATTCCATCCGCTAATGAATCCCCCCTCCATGGGGAACTCACATTAGGTCTGTACGCCCCCGAAAAGGCGCACAGAGATCATTACGCTTCTGCTATCGACGCCTGATCGATCGTCACCCCGGGACCCATGGTCGTCGACAGCGTGACCTTGCGCAGGTAAACGCCCTTTGCCGCCGACGGCTTGGCCTTCCTGAGGTCAGCCAGAACCGCCTCGAGGTTGCCACGTATGGCATCCGAGTCGAAGCTGATCTTGCCGATACCGCCGTGGATAATCCCGTTCTTGTCGGTTCGATAACGCATCTGGCCCGACTTGGCGTTCTTGACGGCGGTTTCCACATCCGGTGTAACAGTACCCGTCTTCGGGTTTGGCATAAGACCGCGCGGACCGAGAATCTGGCCGAGCTGCCCCACAACGCGCATAGCATCCGGCGACGCAATCACGACGTCGAAATCCATCATGCCGCCCTTGATCTGCTCAGCGAGATCGTCCATGCCAACCAGGTCCGCCCCGGCGGCCAGCGCCTTCTCGGCAGCATCGCCCTGGGTGAATACGGCAACGCGAACGTCACTGCCCGTACCATGCGGCAACGTTGTCGCGCCACGAACCGCCTGGTCAGATTTGCGCGCATCGATGCCCAGCTTCACCGCCACTTCCACCGTTTCATTGAACTTTGCCGTGGACAGCTCTTTCAACAACGCGACAGCATCAGCCAGTGGATAGGCTCTGGTCGGATCGACTTTCTCCTTGAACGCGCGAACGCGCTTCGACAACCTGGCCATCAGTTCACCCCCTCTACGTCAATGCCCGCAGACCGGGCGCTGCCAGCGATGGTGCGCACCGCCGCGTCCATATCCGCTGCCGTCAGATCCGGCCACTTTTGCGTCGCCACATCTTCTAGCTGTGCGCGTGTCACTTTGCCGACCTTGCTGGTGTTTGGCTCGCCGGACCCCTTACTGATGCCCACCTGCTTACGCAGAAGGACAGCGGCAGGCGGCGTCTTGCGGATGAAGGTGAATGAGCGATCGCTGTAAACGGTAATGACTACCGGTATCGGCAAACCCTGCTCCACATCCTGCGTCTCGGCGTTAAAGGCCTTGCAGAACTCCATGATATTCACGCCGTGCTGACCCAGCGCCGGCCCCACTGGAGGACTCGGATTGGCTTTGCCTGCGGCGACCTGAAGCTTGATATATGCTTCGACTTTCTTTGCCATGCTACATTCTCCTGGGTTCAAACGCCGACGGCGCTACACCTTCAAAGGCTCGCCGCGGCTCCCCACCGGGGTGACAGACCACCCATTTCACACTGCGTACCCGCTAATAGAGGTACGCCCCTGATCAGGCCTTTTCCACCTGACCGAATTCCAGCTCAACCGGGGTTGAGCGGCCAAAAATAAGAACGGCCACATTAAGTCGGCTTTTCTCGTAATTCACTTCCTCGACAACCCCGTTAAAGTCGTTGAAGGGACCATCCACGACTCGAACCATTTCACCGGGTTCGAACAGGGTCTTTGGTCGCGGTGCTTCGACACCCTCTTCGACTCGCTGCAGAATGCTGGCCGCTTCTTTGTCGGTAATAGGCGCCGGTGCATCGGCCTTGTTGCCACCAATGAAGCCCAGCACACGCGGCGTTTGCTTCACCAGATGCCAGGTATCGTCATCAAGCTCCATCTGAACGAGCACATAGCCGGGAAAAAACTTGCGTTCACTGCGACGTTTCTGCCCAGCACGCATCTCGATGACCTCTTCTGTCGGCACCAGGACATCGCCAAAGCGGTCCCCCATACCGTGCAGTTCGATGCGCTCCTTGAGGGCTGCAGCGACCTTTTTCTCGTACCCGGAAAAAGCCTGTACGACGTACCAGCGCATTGCCATCGGTTAACCCTTATGCCCCATGCTACCCAATTACCAGCGACACCAACCAACCCAGGAAGGAATCAAGTCCCCACAGGATCAGGGCCACCACCAAAACAAATGCGACAACGATAAGCGTGGTCTGAACGGTTTCCTGCCGGGTTGGCCAGACGACCTTGCGAATCTCGGTACGCGACCCTTTGACGAGCGACCAGAATGCGTGGCCCTTCGCGGTTTGAAGCGCAACAAAACCCGCCACTGCCGCGAGCGCAACGATAGCAAGCACGCGATACAGCAGCGACTCGTTAGAGAAATAACTGTTCCCGAGTATCGCGGCACCTAACAACGCCGCGACAACAAGCCACTTCAGGCTATCCAGACGACTGGCTGGCGCTTCCACACTCATCGACACTTCCTTTCACACGACCACCCCTTCCGGTAGTGGCCCTTCCTGCCATGATTGGCAGGCCAGGAGGGACTCGAACCCCCAACCTGCGGTTTTGGAGACCGCTGCTCTGCCAGTTGAGCTACTGGCCTGTAACACTGTTACAGACAACGAAGCCGAACGCCCTTCACGGGCCGTTCGGCTCGTTACTTTGCAGCGACCGGAGTCGCTGCCTTACTGATTTACTCGAGGATCTTCGCCACGACGCCGGCGCCGACCGTGCGGCCACCTTCGCGTACCGCAAAGCGCAGACCGTCTTCCATCGCAATCGGCGCGATCAGCGTCACCGTCATCTGGACGTTGTCACCCGGCATGACCATCTCGACACCGTCGGGAAGCTCACAGGCACCCGTCACGTCAGTGGTACGGAAGTAGAACTGCGGACGGTAGCCCTTGAAGAACGGCGTATGACGACCACCCTCTTCCTTGGACAGCACGTAGATCTCCGCCTCGAACTTCGTGTGCGGCGTCACCGTGCCTGGCTTGGACAGTACCTGACCACGCTCGACTTCCTCGCGCTTGGTACCGCGCAGCAGTACACCCACGTTCTCGCCCGCACGACCTTCGTCCAGCAGCTTACGGAACATCTCCACGCCCGTGCAGACCGTCTTCTGCGTATCCTTGATGCCGACGATCTCGATCTCGTCGCCCACCTTGATAATGCCGCGCTCAACACGACCCGTAACCACCGTACCACGGCCGGAAATAGAGAAAACATCCTCAACCGGCATCAGGAACGGCTGATCGATCGCACGCTCCGGCTCCGGAATGTAGCTGTCCAGCGCCTCAACCAGGTTCTTGACAGCCGTCGTGCCCAGCTCGTTGTCGTCGTTGCCTTCCAGCGCCATCAGCGCAGAACCGCAGATGATCGGCGTGTCATCACCCGGAAAATCGTACTGGTCAAGCAGCTCGCGAAGCTCCATCTCCACCAGCTCTTTCATTTCCTCGTATTCTTCCGTATCCGCGCCACCGCAGTCTTCAGCCAACAGGTCTGCCTTGTTGAGGAACACCACAATAAAAGGAACGCCGACCTGGCGAGACAGCAGAATGTGCTCACGCGTCTGCGGCATCGGGCCGTCCGTTGCGCCACACACCAGAATCGCGCCGTCCATCTGCGCCGCACCCGTGATCATGTTCTTCACGTAGTCCGCGTGTCCCGGGCAGTCAACGTGGGCATAGTGACGCTTGTCGGAATCGTATTCCACATGGGACGTCGCAATGGTAATGCCGCGCGCCTTCTCTTCCGGCGCATTGTCAATACCGTCAAAGGCGACCGCACTGCCGCCCCACACCTCGGCACATACCCGGGTCAGCGCCGCCGTCAGCGTCGTCTTGCCATGGTCCACGTGACCGATCGTTCCCACGTTTACGTGGGGCTTCTTGCGCTCGAATGCTGCTTTTGCCATTCCGACAGTCTCCTTAAAACGGTAGCGCCTTCAACGCCATCCAATTCATGCTTCACGGCGACCGCTCGGAGCGGACTTGCCTGTGGCCCAACCTTTTCCGACAGCAGTGGAGCTCATAACCGGATTTGAACCGGTGACCTCTTCCTTACCAAGGAAGTGCTCTACCGACTGAGCTATATGAGCCTTTACCCTGCTTTCTAACACCTGGAGCGGGTAGCGGGAATCGAACCCGCATCATCAGCTTGGAAGGCTGAGGTTCTACCTTTGAACTATACCCGCCGCGTTGATCGATTCACCCGCCCAACAATTCGCTGCTTTACAGCACACTGCCGCGAACTCAAATCGCGGCCTTTAACGTCTGGTGGAGGGGGGTGGATTCGAACCACCGAAGCTTTCGCGTCAGATTTACAGTCTGATCCCTTTGGCCACTCGGGAACCCCTCCGGAAGGCGGCACATTGTCCTGACCCGACGTAGGCTTGTCAACCTGTTTGTGGCATGTTCTGACCGGGATCTGGCGCATGTCTGGCGAAAAAATCGCGAATATCGTCTGCGTGCAGCCACCACGCCTGTAAGATGCCAACCATGTGCGCTGCCAACGGGAACCCATGCACGGAGAAATCGACCGAGGGCTGCCAGGCCTCCCGAAGCTCCCTCTGATAGACCGTGGGCACTGTCTCGTCACCCCGGACCACGATGACCCCCAAGGGCTTTTCTCGCGCTTCGTCCAGGTACGACAACGGCTCCCAGTCAAATTCCGCCGACAGCGCGTCACGGTAGGCCTGCTGATCGTCGAAACCGAACTCGCGAATGCGCCGCTCCCGGAGAGATTGCAGCGCCTTCTGGTCGGTGTAGGCAAGAATGTCTACCACCGGCGCACCCGCCGCGATGACGAAAGCCGCGGAAACCCGCGGCAAGTGCCCGACGGCCGTCGCAGCATGCAGCCCGCCCACACTGGTTCCCATAAGCCCGATAAAGCTTTCGGGCGCCGCTTCGAGGATCCGCTCGATAGCGCGCTGCGCTCGCCCGAACAGCCGATGATGCAGACGCAGATCGAGGGAGGTTTCGGACATGCCCGTCCACCCCTCAACGACATAAACCACAAAACCGGCATCGCAGAACAACGTGGCATAGCGTGACTCGAGAAATGTCGTGCCGCCTGTCGGCGGCATGATGACAATCGCACGATCAGGGCTGCCTTCTGGCCTGTAGCGCACGATATCGACATCGAAGCCGTTGTCAGCAATACGTTCGGCTTTCGACTGGCACTCACCCAAATCGTCGGGCCCTCCGTCGACGCTCCTGCAGGCAGACAGAAAAAGCATGAAAAAAATGAGCAGCCATTGCATGCCCCGGCTCCCGAACCAGACTGGATTGGTGCAGCGCGCCATCACTTTGTCCGGCGCCTGGTCGACACCGGAAATGACGGTCAGGCGCACCACCTGCCATCCCGGTGATGTTGCTGATGACTTCGGCCCCTGGAGAGACTGTGGCCGCTGAAAATACTGTATGCCATGTGCCGAGAAAGGACACTGGAGAATTGGAGCTGGCGAGAGGAATCGAACCCCCGACCGGCTGATTACAAATCAGCTGCTCTACCTACTGAGCTACGCCAGCCTAGCGCGGCGAAATCTGTCGAGTTGCCGTCGCCGCGAGTGCGGATGTTAGACAATGTTGCCCGCTCGCGCAATCGCCGCGAGAGCAAGTCCCTCAAAAACCAGGTCGGGTCTGTGCTCAGCCGCCTCCTCAAGCAGCGCAACGATTGCACTGCCGCCGCCGCCGGAGACGACCAGGCGGGGCCTGCCTGCACCGTCGGCCGCAGCCATCCTGAGGGCCAGCTGAATTGCGCCACAGTGGGCGAGAGCGGCGCCATGAGAAACGGCTTCTGCGGTACTCAAGCCTGGCGTCAGAGTCGGCACAATAACGTCATTAAAGCGCACGCGCTGCGTCCTGCTCGTCAGGGCATGCTGCATCAGATCCGCACCCGGCAGGATATAGCCGCCTTCGTGCCGACCACTCGCCGCGACAATATCAATGGTCAGGGCAGAGCCGGCGTCCACCACGCAGACGCGCTCATGCCTGCAATGCCAGGCGGCCAGCATGGCGAGCCAGCGATCCACCCCCATTCGTCCCGGATCAGCATAACTGTTTCGCAGGCCAAGAGTTTCCCGCTCTGAGCGGGCAAACCAGGGCTCCACGCCCCAGCGCTGACGGATTTCCGCTGACAGCTGTCGCTCGCTCTCCTCAGACGCCACGCTGGCAACAAGCACGTCGGAGGGCGCGAGCCTGATAGCCTGCAGGTTCCACGCTGCGTCGCCTGCAGGTGTCTGCGTTCCACGGTCAAGAACGACCTTAGCCTTGACCATACGCCATTTAAGCGCACTGTTTCCAAGATCGATCTGCAGCACATGACGGTCTTCAGGCTGAGTCATGACGCTCGCACCGACACCTCACCTCCATACACCGCTATGGTGCCGCTCGACGTGTCGAGGAGCAGCGCGCCCCGATCGTTCACACCCATGCCGATGCCGACCGTATTCTGCGAGCCCACGGTCACCGTTAGTGGTCTGTTGGCGAAGGCGTCCAGCGCGCTCCACTCCTCGCGCCAGCCAGAAAAACCGGTCTTTTCGAATGACGCCAGCATCGGCAGCAGGGCATTCAGGAGCCCGGCAACCAGCGCGCTGCGGGACGGCAGATCGCGCCCGGCAATCGCCGCCAGGTCCGTCCATGGCTGATCGATGCCGTCAGCCACGGCGGACGGCATCGCCACATTGACACCCACACCAAGGACAACCCGCGCGGGACCCGCCGCGTCGCCCGTCATCTCGATCAGAATGCCACCCACCTTGCGACCGTCGTACAGCACATCGTTCGGCCACTTCAGCTGCGGCACGGCAACCCCGGTCGCTCTCAAGGCGCGGGCAACGCAGACCCCTGCGGCGAGACTCAGTCCCTCGAGCGCAGCCGCGCCCTGCGCGAAATCCCAGGTCAGCGACAGATAAACACTGCGGGCAAAGGGACTGATCCAGTCACGGCCGCGACGTCCACGGCCTGACTGCTGCTGTTCCGCAGTGCAGATCAACGACTGCCCCGGGGGAAACAGTTGCCGGCGCAGCAGCTCGGAATTGGTCGAGTCGACCACCGGCAGCACTGCAATCTCTGCGGCCAGCTTTTCTGCCTCGCTCGACAGCCCCAGCCGTATTCTCTCTTCACTGAGCAGGTCCAGACCGCCGGGAATCCGGTAACCCCTGCCGCGAACGGACTCGAGCTGCAGGCCCAGTCCTTCAAGACGGGCCAGCTGCTTCCAGATCGCGGTACGACTGACACCCATGTCATCGGCCAGCACCTGGCCAGAATGGAACTCGCCATCGGCAAGCCGCGCGAGTAGATCTGCCTGTGGCATAGAGATATCCCGGGTTATTCTGCGGCGTCATATTAACAGATACGTCTGTCACGGCGCGCCGATCTTGCGGACATACCGGCTTAACCTTTACGTAAACGTTAACCTAAGCTACAGTCGGAAGGTGTCCGTCAGGAACGCAGCAAACGCAACATGAATGACAAGACGTACAGCATTTCCGAACTGGCTGGCGAGCTGGAAATCACGCCACGGACGATCCGCTTTTACGAGGAGCGCGGCTTCATCTGCCCGCACCGTATCGGTCAGCAACGTCGCTACACCAGTGCCGACCGGGTGCGCATCAAGCTTATTCTGCGCGGCAAGCGTATTGGCCTGAGCCTGGCCGAGAGCGTCGAGATCATCGACATGTATGACCCCAGCGGCAACAACGCCGCGCAGCTTCAGACGCTGATCGAGCGCATTGCCGAGCGGCGCGCACAGATGATCAGGCAGCGCGCTGATATCGATGCCATGCTTGAAAGCCTTCGGGAGGTCGACGGCCTGTGTCGCGCCGCGCTGGCGGAGAAAGCATCAGCACCCGACTCAACCCTTGTAAAAACCAGGAGAACAGGATGAACAGCGGCTACCCGACACTGAACTTTGGCCTCGGTGAAGACATCGACATGCTGCGTCAGTCAGTGCAGCAGATGTGTGCCCGGGAAATCGCTCCCCGCGCGGCAGACATCGATCGCGAGAACGCCTTCCCGCAGGACCTGTGGCGCGTACTGGGCGACATGGGCCTGCTGGGCATTACGGTGGACGAGGCCTACGGTGGCAGCGGCATGGGCTACCTGGCGCACTCGGTGGTGATGGAGGAAATCAGCCGGGCATCGGGGTCTGTCGGTCTGTCCTACGGTGCCATGTCAAATCTGTGCCTGAACCAGATCGACAAGAACGGCAGCGAGGAACAGAAACAGAAGTACCTGCCAAAACTCTGCAGCGGCGAGCACGTTGGCGCTCTCGCTATGTCAGAGGCGAACGCCGGTTCGGACGTGGTCAGCATGCGCCTGTCCGCCCGCCGGGAGGGGAATGACTACATCCTCAATGGCACTAAGATGTGGATCACCAATGGCCCTGACGCCCATGTCTATGTGATCTACACCAAGACCGACCCCGACGCCGGGTCGCGCGGCATCACCGCTTTTCTGGTCGAGCACGACTTCCCGGGATTCTCGCGTTCGCCGAAGCTGGACAAGCTTGGCATGCGCGGATCAAACACCTGCGAACTGGTTTTCGAGGACTGCAGGGTTCCGGCCGAGAACGTCATGCGCAGCGAGGGTGATGGTGTGCGCATTCTGATGTCCGGCCTCGACTACGAGCGTACCGTGCTGTCAGGCGGGCCGGTCGGCATCATGCAGGCCTGTATCGACGAAGTCCTGCCCTATCTGCACACTCGCCAGCAGTTCGGCAAACCAATCGGTGAGTTCCAGCTGATGCAGGGCAAGCTGGCTGACATGTATGCCGACCTGAACGCCTGTCGCGCCTATCTCTACGCGGTGGCGGCGGCCTGCGACCGCGGCGAGGAGACGCGCCAGGACTGCGCCGCAGTTATTCTCTACACCGCGGAGAAAGCCACACAGATGGCCCTGCAGGCCATACAGGCCCTGGGTGGCTATGGCTACACCAATGAGGCCAACGCGGGTCGCCTGCTGCGCGATGCCAAGCTGTATGAAATCGGCGCCGGCACGTCCGAAATACGACGTATGCTGATCGGCCGTGAACTCTACTCGGCCTCGGCCTAGGAGGCGCTATGAACCGGATAATCAGCAAACTGGACTTGAGTTCGGAGGATGCCGCACGCAACGCCAGGGCGATGCAGCGTCAGGTCGATGAGCTGCGCGAGCTGGTATCACAGATCAGCCAGGGCGGCGGAGAGAAGGCGCGGGAGCGGCACACCTCGCGCGGCAAGCTGCTGCCCCGGGACCGGCTCGATGCCCTGCTCGACCCCGGCAGCCCCTTCCTGGAGCTGTCTCAACTGGCCGCTTACAGGGTCTATGACGACGACGTACCCTGTGCCGGCCTGATTACCGGCATCGGACGGGTCAGCGGCGTTGAATGCATGATCTTCGTCAACGACGCGACTGTCAAAGGCGGCACCTACTACCCGCTCACCGTGAAAAAGCAGGCGCGCGCACAGTTCATTGCCGAAGAGAACCACCTGCCCTGCCTCTACCTGGTGGATTCCGGCGGCGCCTACCTGCCGCTTCAGGACGAGGTGTTTCCCGACCGCGAACACTTCGGCCGCGCTTTCTACAACCAGGCCCGCATGTCTGCCAAAGGAATACCTCAGATCGCTGCCGTGCTCGGCTCCTGCACCGCCGGCGGCGCCTACGTGCCCGCGATGGCCGACGAAGCCATCATTGTGCGCAACCAGGGCACCATCTTTCTCGGCGGACCGCCGCTGGTGAAGGCCGCTACCGGCGAAGTCGTGGACGCGGAGGAACTGGGCGGCGCCGATGTGCACTGCCGACAGTCAGGCGT